>Ga0213875_10002132_pt1 | contig 12090 bp, 11 predicted proteins | sample BarmaccomBMRX_R8_FD_160105 | JGI IMG/M metagenome (GOLD analysis project Ga0213875, IMG submission 160105) | Root-associated microbial communities from Barbacenia macrantha in rupestrian grasslands, the National Park of Serra do Cipo, Brazil - RX_R8 | ecosystem: Host-associated > Plants > Roots... | reverse complement strand
GAGCGGGAAGACCCGGCTGGGCGCGGCGAAGACCGTCGGGCTGACGATCTGCCCCGGCGGGTGCGGGGCGAGCATGGGGCCGAACAGAGCCAGCAGCAGGCAGGCGAGCACCAGGATCCCGGAGAGCAGGCCAAGCAGCGGCAGCGACAGGCACCGGCGGGAGATCGGCTGCAGCTCGAGCGCCGCGCTCATCGGTGCCGCAGGCGCGGGTTGGAGAGGATGGCGGCGATGTCGGCGAGCAGCACGAGCAGGAGATAGGCAGCGCAGAAGATCATCGCGCAGGCCTGGATCAGCGGCATGTCGCGCGTGCTGACCGCGTCCACCATCAGCTTGGCCAGGCCGGGATAGTCGAACACGGTCTCGACGATCACCACGCCGCCGAGCAGGAAGGAGAGGCTCAGCGCCACCGCATTGACGATCGGCCCGATCGCATTGGGCAGCGCGTGGCGCAGCACCAGCCGCACCGGACGCACGCCCTTCAGGATCGCCATTTCGATGTAGGAGGAGTTGAGCGTGCTGACCAGCGCGGCGCGCGTCATGCGCGCCATCTGCGCGAAGATCGCCAGGGCGAGGGTGAGCACCGGCAGGGCGAAGGAGCGGGCGAGTGAGCGCAGCGAGTCGGTGTCGACATCGTCCGCCAGCGCCGGCAGCCAGTGCAGCCGCACGGCGAAGACCAGCACGGCGACGGTGGCGAACAGGAATTCCGGCACCGAAACGGCGGCGATCGTGCCGACCGTCAGCCCCCGGTCATAGAGCGTGCCGCGCCAGACCGCCGCGGTGATGCCGGCGAACAGGGCGAGGGGAACGGTGACCAGCGCGGTCAGCCCGGCGAGCAGCAGGGAGTTGGGCAGCCGGTCGCCGATCAGCGCGGCCACCGGCATGCCGTTGACCAGCGACACGCCGGGCTGTCCGGTGAGCAGCCCGCCGAGCCAGTGCAGATAGCGCAGCACCGCCGGTTCGTTCAGGTGCAGCGCCTCGCGCAGCCCGGCCAGCGCTTCCGGCGTCGCTCCCTGGCCGAGCACCATCTGCGCCACGTCGCCCGGCAGGAATTCCGTCCCGGCGAATACCACGACCGAGACCGCGAGCAGCAGCAGCAGGCTCATCCCGACACGGCGCAGGACCATCGCCGACAGCGATCTGCCGGCCGGCGCGCGGAGGACGGGGCCGGCGGCCTCAGCCATCAAGCCAGACGTGCTGGGCGAAATCGAAGCCCATCAGATCCCCGGTCGGGATCGGACGCAAACCCTTCAGCCGTTCCGAATGGGCGTCGAGATTGCTGATGAACACGGGAATCCCGATCCCGGCCTCGTCGTGGATCAGGCGCTGCATCTCGCAATAGATTGCCTTTCGCTTCGTCAGATCCGCCTCGGTGCGCGCGTCGTTCAGCAGCTTGTCGAAATTCGGATCCTTCCACCGGCTCTCGTTCCACGGCGCCGTCGACGAGAAGAACAGGGTCAGCAGGATGTTGGCACTCGGCCGCGGGTTGACGTTGCCGAAAGCGAGCGGCGCCTTCAGCCAGTAATTCGACCAGTAGCCGTCGGCGGGAACCCGGTGCAGATCGAGGGTGAGCCCGGCCTGCTGCGCCGAGTTCTGCATCAAGGTCGCGATGTCCACCGACCCGGTCGCCGCGGGCGAGCAGACCAGCTGCACCGTCTTGCCCGCCATGTCCGCCTTCTTGAGGTGGAACTTGGCACGATCGAGATCGTACGGCGTCTGCGGCAGGTCGGCGCAGAAATACGGGCTCGCGGGGCTGATCGGCTGATCGTTGGCGATCGCGGCGTAGTCGAGAAAGACGCTGCGCTTGATCTCGGCGCGGTTCTGCAGATACTTCATCGCCTTGATGAAGTCCGGGTTGCCGATCTCCGGCGCGTCCACATGCATGATCAGGTCGGTGTAATTGCCGGCATTGGTCTCGAAGATAGCAAAGCCCTTGGCGCTCTTCACCTGCTGGGCGGAGTGCGCGTCGATGCCCGCGGCGAGGTCGATATCGCCCGAGAGCAACGCGTTGACGCGAGCCGCATCATCGGTGATGCCGAAGAAGGTAACCTGGTCGAGGTAGGGCAGGCCGGACTGGAAGTAGTTCGGGTTGCGCACCGCCACCGAACGCACCCCGGGCGAGAATTCCTTGCAGAGGAACGGGCCGGTGCCGTTGCCCTTGCTGAAATCCGTGGTGCCGTCCTTGACGATGACGAACTGCATGATCGCCAGGATGGTCGGCAGCTCGGGGTTCGGCCCGGCGAGCGTGATCTGCACCTCCCGCGGGCCGGTCGCCTTGATCTCCTGCATGTCCGAGGCGATCGGCCGGACCACGGAACTCGTCTTCGGGTCCTTGTGCCGCGACAGAGAGAACACGACGTCCGCCGCGGTCAGCGGCGAGCCGTCATGAAAAGTGACGCCCTGGCGCAACGTCGCCGTCCAGGTGATGAGGTCCTTGCTCTCGACCGAGGTGGCGAGGCTCGGCTGCGGCGTGAGCGCCTCGTCGAAGACGGTGAGCCCGTTATAGAACATGAACAGGCGGGAATAGTCCGTCGAGTTGCTGGCATGCGCCGGGTCCAGCGTATCGGCGGTCGAGGAGGCGTATCCGGCGACGCGGATATGGCCGCCGCGCTTCGGCGTGGGCGCGTCGGCAAAGGCCCGGCGCGCCGGCATCGCCACGCCGAGCCCGCCGGCGAGCGCCAGACGCAACGCATCGCGGCGCGTGGGCTCGCCGGCAAGCCGCAGCCGATCACCGAAGTCACGGCGCAGTATCGCCTCGTCGGTCACGTCAGCCCCCTTCCCGTTTGCCCCTGGACAAGGCTACCACGGGTCGAATGCCTCGTCTCCCGGTCTTGTGATGCAGCTTCCCGGGGAAGGCGCGGCGGCGGATGGGCGGGCGATGAAGCAGACACCCTATTGGCTGGACAGCGTCGAACCGTTCCGTAACGGTGCAGCGGGGCCGCTCGAAGGCCGGGCGGATGTCGCGGTGATCGGCGGCGGCTTCACCGGCCTGTCCGCGGCGATGGCCCTGGCGCAGCGCGGCGCAAAGGTCGTGCTGCTCGAGGCGGAGCGCGTCGTCGGCGGTGCCTCCGGCCGCAACGGCGGGCACTGCAACAACGGCCTGTCGCACGACTTCGGCGGTGCGGCGGCCAGACTCGGGCTGGAGCGGGCCCGCGCCCTCTATCACGCCTTCGACGCCGCGGTGGACACCGTCGAACGGATCGCCGGCGAGGAGCAGATCGCCTGCGACTTCCGGCGCTGCGGCAAAATCAAGCTGGCGGCCAAGCCGGCGCATTACGAGACGCTCGCCCGCTCCTTCGAGCTGCTGCACCGGGAGGCCGATCCGGATACCGCGCTGGTGCCCGCCTCGAAGATCCGCGACGAGGTCGACTCGGCCGCCTTCCATGGCGGGCTGCTGTACCGCAAGAGCGCGCAGCTGCATGTCGGCCGGTTCGGCGTCGGGCTGGCCCAGGCGGCGCATCGCCGCGGCGCCGCGATCTTCGAGAACGCGCGGGTGACGGCGATCAGGCGGCTGGGCGGGACGCGCCACCGGATCAGCTCGGCGCGCGGCGAGATCGAGGCGGCGCAGGTGCTGCTGGCAACCGGGGCGAGCCCGCAGGCGCCGTGGTTCTTCCGCCGCCGCCTGATCCCGGTCGGCAGCTTCGTCATCGCCACCGCGCCGCTCACCGCGGCGCAGCTCGATCGGGTCATGCCGACGCGCCGCAACGCGACCACGACGAAGCACATCGGCAACTATTTCCGGGTGTCGCCCGACAACCGGCTGATTTTCGGCGGCCGCGCCCGGTTCGCGGCGTCCAACCCGCGCTCCGACCGCAAGAGCGGCCGCATCCTCGAGGCCACCCTGCACGAGATCTTCCCGCAACTCAGCGACCTGCCTATCGAGTATTGCTGGGGCGGCTCGGTGGACATGAGCGCTGACCGCTACCCGCGCGCCGGCGAGCGCGGCGGCATCCACTACGCCGCCGCCTATAGCGGCCACGGCGTGCAGATGTCGGTGCATATGGGACAGATGATGGCCGCGGTGATGGACGGGCATCCCGAGGCGAATCCGTTCCGGGAGCTCGACTGGCCGGCCGTGCCGGGGCATTTCGGGCGGCCCTGGTTCCTGCCGCTGGTGGGTCTCTACTACCGCTTCAAGGACCTGCGGAGCTGAAGCGAAGAACGCCTTGCCTACAGCCCGACGAGGCCGGGGAGGCCGCCGATGTCGGGGATTTCGTGCGCCCCGTATGAGGGCATCGCCGGATCGTGGCCGCGCGCCACGAAAGCCATCATGCCGAAGCGCAGCCCCCAGGCGGAGATCAGGTCGTAGCGCATGCTGGATGAGACATGCAGGATCTCCTCCGGACTCGCGCCGAGCTGGTCGAGCATGTACTCGAACGCCTGGTAGCGCGGCTTGTAGGCCTGCGCCTGCTGCGCCGTGAAGACGCGGTGAAACGGCGCGCCGAGCTTGTCGACGTTGCTCTGGATCTGGTCATCCGACGCATTGGACAGGATGACCAGCGGAAACTCCCGCGCGACGCGCGCCAGCGGCGCCGGCACGTCCGGGTGCGGACCCCAGCTCGGGATGGCGGCGACCACGGCATCGCTGTCGGCACGGCGGTACTCGATGCCCCAGCGCTGGCAGACGCGCTGCATCGAGCGGTCGATCACCTCGGGATAGGGTTTCCAGGCGCCAAGGACCTCGTCGAACCGGTACTGTCCCCAGTCCCGGCAGAACGCTTCCATCCTTTCCGGCGGGACGCGATCGGCGAGAAGGCTGCGGGCCATATCGCTCGTCCGGAACCAGGTGAGCGTGCCGTAGCAGTCGAAGGTGATGTATTTCGGGCGGAAGGTCATGGCGGCGTCTCGGCCTCCGACGATGTCGCGGACTGGTCAACCCGCTGGCGAGACCTTGCGCCGACCCGCAGCGCCGCGCAATCCTGCGGGACCATCAGCCCGAGTCGGGCGGCGCGACCGGCTGGCTCTGCAGCCCGTTGGCGTCGAGGATGCGGCGCAGCAGGCCCGAACCTTTCGCCGTCTCGACGAAGGTTTTTGCAAAGGCCAGCGAGTCTGTGTGCCCCTTCGGCACGGCCACCGCGACCCGGGCCTGAAAGAAGTGGCCGGGCAGGACGTGCGAACCCGGGATCTCGGCGGAGAGATCGGTCAGCGCGTCGCGGCTCATGCCGAAGGCGTCGGCCTGGCCCGACTTCAACTGCTCGATGACGGCCTCGACGGTCGGCAGACCCGTGGCTCGGGTGTTCTTGAGCCAGCCGCCGATCGCCCGCAAGGTCGTGGTGTTGGCGATGCCGACGACGCGGACACCCGGCTTGTCGACGTCCTCGAGGCTGGCGATCGCCGCCCCGGGGCGGACCAGGAACGTCGATTCGCCGACATTGTAGACCGGACCGAAATCGAGCTTCTGCCGGCGCGCCGCGTCCATCGGCACGAAGGTGATATCCCACGCGCCGGTCGGACCGGCATCGGTGATGGCGCCGGAATTGTCGTAGACCACGAGCGCGAGAGGCACGCCGAGCGCGTCAGCCATGGCTTGGCCGAGATCGACGGTGACACCCTTCGGCTGGCCCGCCGGATCGCGGCCGGCCCAGAACGGGCCGGGCGCGGGGCTGATCGCGATGGCGACGCGCAGCCGCCCGGTCGGCGCGATCCCGCCGGTGTCGGCCGGCGCGGCTCGGGTCGGGATGGCGGCGGTTGCGCAGACCCCGATGGCGATCATGAGCACGGCGGAAAACGGCAACACCGATGCGGCTCCGATTGACTGGCGTGCCCAATCAGACACCCGCGAGCGGCCGGTCGCCAAGCCCGAGTTCCCGGAACAGCCATTGCGCAAAGCTGATCAAAGCCCTCCCGTAATGGTCCGACCGCGGGAACACCAGCCAGTGGCCGGTGTACGTGATGTCCTCGCACCCGCCACGAAACGGCCGCACCAACCGTCCGCTCGCCAGCTCGCGCTCGGCAAGGCGTGTCGATTCGAGCGCCACGCCCAAGCCGTCCGCCGCTGCGCTCAGCGACAGGAAACTGCGATCGAAGCGCGGGCCGCGCGGTTCCGGCGGCGGCAGGCCGTTCGCCGCGAACCAGGCCGGCCATCGGACCTGCTTGTTGTCGCTCTCGATCAGCGTCTGCGAGAGCAGGGCGCGCGGCGTCTTGATCTTCTTCGCCAGGGCCGGCGCACAGAGCGGCGTCACGGTCTCCTGCCCGAGTGGCAGAACCGCCAGATTGGCGTGCCGGCCCGGCGCGTGGCCGGGCCCCCAGGGATCGCCGTAGAAGATCTCCAGATCGAATTCGTCGTGGATGAACAGGGTGTAGGTGGCGCTCGCGGCGATGCGCACATCCTGACCCGGACACTCCGCCAGGAAGCGCGGCAGCCGCGGCACCAGCCACTGCGCGGCGAAGCTCGGCGCGCTGTGCAGACGCAGCAGCGGCGGTCCGCGCGTCGAAATGGCGCTGATCCCATGCTGCAATTCATCGAAGCCGCGGCGCACGCTCTGCATCAGGGTCTCGCCATCCGGGGTCAGCCGGACGGCCCTTCCCTGGCGCGTGAAGAGCTGCGCGCCCAGCGTGCGTTCCAGACCCAGCATGGCGTGGCTGACGGCGCTCGGCGTCAGGTGCAGATCGGCCGCCGCCAAGCGGAAGGAGCCGGTGCGCGCCGCCGCCTCGAAGGCGCGCAGCCCGGAGAGCGGGAGGTGCTTCATGGCGGTCGGAGCATGAGCCGGCTCCGGCAACCGGTGCAAGTTCCTCCCGACGCCGGAAGGAACGATGAGCCGGATTCACCTAGGGATGCAGGTTTTTCGCTTGTTTCCGCGCTCCCCTCACAGGCACACACCCCGGCAACGAAGCAAACGGGGGAAACGATGCTGCTCGACGGCAAGGTCGCGGTCATTTCCGGTGGCGCCAGCCCGCGGGGCATCGGCCTCGCCACGGCAAAGCTCTTCGCCGAACACGGCGCGAGGATCGCCATCCTCGACATCGATGCAGCCGGCGCGCAACGCGCCGCGACCGAGCTCGGCCCGCAGCACCGCGGCTTTGGCTGCGATGTCGCCGATCTCGCGAGCTGCCAGAGCGCCGCAACGCAGGTGCTCGACGCCTTCGGCAAGGCCGATGTCCTGCTCGCCAATGCCGGCATCACCCAGCCGCTGAAATTCATGGAGATCTCGCCCGAGAACTGGGACCGGGTGATGGATGTCAATCTGCGCGGCGTGTTCTATCTCAGCCAGGCCTTCGTGCCGCATATGCGCGAGCGTCGCCAGGGCTCGATCGCCTGCATGTCCTCGGTCTCAGCGCAGCGCGGCGGCGGCATCTTCGGCGGCCCCCACTATTCCGCCGCCAAGGCCGGCGTGCTCGGCCTCGCCAAGGCGATGGCGCGCGAGCTCGGCCCGGACAATATCCGGGTGAATTGCGTCACTCCCGGCCTGATCCAGACCGACATCACCGGCGGCAAGCTGACCGACGAATTGCGCGCCGAGATCACCAAGGGCATTCCGCTGAGCCGGCTCGGCGACGCCAAGGATGTCGCGGGCGCCTATCTGTTCCTCGCCTCCGACCTCTCCTCCTACATCACCGGCGCGGTGATCGACGTGAATGGCGGCATGCTGATCCACTGACACGCGCGCACGTGCGACACGAAAAAATCCTGGGAGGGAAATCACGGATGTCAGCATCCCCGCCGCTTGCCAATGCGCCCAGCCTGGCCGAACGCGCCTATCGCATCCGGCGCCACGCGCTGCGCATGGGCGAGGTGCAGGGGCAGGGCTACATCGCCCAGGCTCTCGGCATCGCCGATGTGCTGGCCGTCGCCTATTTCCACGCCATGCGCTACCGACCGGATGATCCGGAGTGGGAGGGGCGCGACCGCTTCCTGCTCTCCATCGGCCACTACGCCATCGCCCTCTACGCCGCGCTGATCGAAGCCGGCATCATCCCCGACGATGAGATCGACAGCTACGGCGCGGATGGCAGCCGCCTGCCGATGTCGGGCATGGCGAGCTACACGCCCGGCATGGAGGTCAGCGGCGGCTCGCTCGGCCATGGCGTCGCGCTCGCCGTCGGCTTCGCCCTGGCGATGAAGCGCAAGAAATCCGACGCCTTCGTCTACTGCCTGTTCTCCGACGGGGAATGCGGCGAGGGTTCGATCTGGGAGGGTGCCTCGGGCGCCGGCCACTACAAGCTCGATAATCTGATCGGCATCGTCGACGTCAACAATCAGCAGGCGGACGGCCCCTCCTCCGAGGTCACCGGCCTGGAGAATCTCGCGGACCGCTTCACCGCCTTCGGCTGGCACGCCCAGCGCGTCAACGGCAACGACATCGAGGCGCTGGTCGCCGCCTTCGATACGGCGCGCGCGCTGACCGAGCCGAAGCCGCGCGTCATCATCTGCGACACGAAAATGGCCAAGGGCGTGCCCTTCCTGGAGGAGCGGGAGCGCAACCACTTCCTGCGCGTCGAGCCCGATGAATGGCAGAAGGCGTTCGTGGCACTCGAGGCCGGGAGGACCGCATGATGCGCTCGAAATACACCAGGCCCGTCCGGCTGAAGGAGCAGGGCGAAGGCGGCCAGGGCGGCGCCTCGCGTCTCACCACCTCGGCCATGATCGCCTCGCTCGCCGGGCCGGGCCAGCGCACCAAGCCGGCACCGTTCGGCTCGGCGCTGGCCGCACTCGCCGAGACGCGGCCCGAGCTCGTCGGCCTGACCGCCGATCTCGGCAAATACACCGACCTGCACATCTTCGCCAAGGCGCATCCCGAGCGCTTCTACCAGATGGGCATGTCCGAGCAGCTGCTGATGTGCACCGCGGCCGGCATGGCGCGCGAGGGCTTTCTGCCGTTCGCCACGACCTATGCCGTGTTCGCCGCGCGACGCGCCTATGATTTCATCTGCCTCGCCATCGCCGAGGAGAATCTGAACGTCAAGGTGGTCTGCGCCCTGCCCGGCCTGACCACCGGCTACGGCCCGAGCCACCAGGCAACCGACGACGTCGCCATCTTCCGCGCCATGCCGAACCTCACCATCGTCGATCCCTGCGACGCGCTGGAGATCGAACAGGCGGTGCCGGCGATCGCCGCGCATCATGGCCCCGTCTACATGCGCCTGCTGCGCGGCAACGTGCCGCTCCTGCTCGACGAATACGACTACAAGTTCGAGCTGGGGCGCGCCAAGCTGCTGTGCGATGGGGCGGACGTTCTGATCATCTCCTCCGGTTTCATGACCATGCGCGCTCTCGAGGCTGTCGCGATGCTCCGGGCCAACCGCGTCGCCGCCGGCGTGCTGCACGTGCCGACGATCAAGCCGCTCGACAGGGCGGCGATCCTCCGCGAAGCCGGCAAGACCGGCCGGCTGGTCGTCGTCGCGGAGAATCACAGCGTGGTCGGCGGCCTCGGCGAGGCGGTGGCGGCCCTGCTGCTGCGCTCCGGCGTGACGCCCACCTTCCGCCAGATTGCCCTGCCCGACGAATTCCTCGACGCTGGGGCGCTGCCGACGCTGCATGATCGCTACGGAATCTCGGCCTCCGCGATGGCCGGGAGCATCAAGGGATGGCTCTCGCAGTGACCACCATCGGTTTCGTCGGTCTGGGCGCCATGGGCCTGCCGATGGCGCGCAACCTGGTCGCCCGCGGCCATGACGTCCGCGGGTTCGACATGCGCCCGGCCGCCATCGAGGCGCTCGCCGAGGGCGGCGGCACAAGGGCCGGGTCGGCGGCCGAGGCGGCGCGCGGCGCGGACCTGCTGATGCTGATGGTCGTCAACGCCGCGCAGGCCGAGCAGGTGATGTTCGCCGACGGCGCGCTGGCGGCGCTCGCGCCGGGCGGCACCGTCGTGCTGTTCGCGACCTGCGCGCCCGGCGCCGTCGAGACGCTCGCCGTCCGCGTGCTGGCGACCGGGCGACGCTTTCTCGACGCGCCGGTCTCCGGCGGCGTGGTCGGCGCCACCGGAGCGACGCTCACCATCATGGCCGCTTCACCCCGCGACACGTTCGATGCGGCGAAACCGGTGCTCGACGCGCTCGGCGACAAGGTCTTCCATGTCGGTGAACGCCCGGGCCAGGGCGCGGTGGTCAAGACGGTCAACCAGCTGCTCTGCGGCGTGCACATCGCCGTCATCGCCGAGGCCTTCTCGCTCGCCGCCAAAGTCGGCGTCGATCTCAAGATCCTGCTGGAGATCATGAGCGGCTCCGCTGCCTCGAGCTGGATGCTCAGGGATCGTGGCCCGCGCATGCTGCAGGCCGATCCGCCGGTCACCAGCGCCGTCGACATCTTCGTCAAGGATCTCGGCCTGGTGCTGCAAGCCGGCGGCGAGACCAAGGTGGCCCTGCCGCTCGCCGCCGTGGCCCATCAGATGTTCCTCGCGACCTCCGGCCGCGGCGACGGCGCAGCCGACGACAGCCAGGTCATCCGCAGCTATTTCGCCATCAACGGCGGGCCGAAGCCGCCATGACCCAAGCCAGTACAACGGGCGCGGCCTGACCGCGGCAGCGATCCAAGGGAGAGAAACGAATGCACAAGATCGGCTTCACACGGCGCAGCATGCTCGCCGCCAGCTCCGCGCTGCCGTTGGTCGGCATCATCGGCCGGCGGTCTCAGGCGGCGGAGTTCAGCTACAAATTCGCCACCGGCCAGGACCCGACGCACCCGATCAATACAAGGGGACAGGAGGCGATCGATCGCATCCGCGAGGCGAGCAAGGGCCGGCTGGAGATGAAGCTGTTCCCGGCGAACCAGCTCGGCTCGGATACCGACCTGCTCTCGCAGGTGCGCAGCGGTGGCGTCGATTTCTTCAATCTCTCGACATCGATCCTGGCGACCTTGGTGCCCGCCGCCGGCATTCCCAATACCGGCTTCGCCTTCCCAGATTACGACGCGGTGTGGAAATCGATGGACGGCGGGCTCGGCACCTACATCCGCGCGCAGATCGCCAAGAGCGGCATCGTCACGGTCTGCAAGATGCAGGACAACGGCTTCCGCCAGATCACCACCTCGACCCACCCGATCGCCACGCCGGACGATCTCAAGGGCTTCAAGATCCGCGTGCCGCCGGCGCCGATCCTGACCTCGCTGTTTACCGCCCTCGGGGCCGGCCCGACACCGATCAACTTCAGCGAGCTCTACTCCGCGCTGCAGACCAAGATCGTCGAGGGCGAGGAGAACCCGCTTGCCATCATCGCCACCACCCGCCTCAACGAGGTGCAGAAATACTGCTCCATGACCAGCCATGTCTGGGACGGCTACTGGATCCTCGGCAATCGCCGCGCCTGGCAGGCGCTTCCCGAGGATCTCCGCGGGATCGTGACCCAGGAGTTCGACAGATCGGCGATGGACGAGCGCGCCGACGTGGCGAAGCTCAGCCAGTCGCTCCGCCAGGACCTCACCGGGAAAGGCATGCAGTTCAACGACGTCGATCGCAACAGCTTCCGCGACGCGCTGCGCAAGACGAGTTTCTACAGGGATTGGCGCGGAAAGTTCGGCGACGAGGCATGGAAGCTGCTGGAGGATACCTCCGGGCCGCTGACATGATCCCGGCCGAAGCGGCCGCCGGCATCGGCCGGGCCGGCACGGCGCCGCGCCCGGTCCTGCTGCTGTTCGAGCGCTGGCTGGCGCGCATCGTCGGCGCGGTTGCCGCGCTGGCGGTGCTGGCGGAGATCGCCATCCTGCTGGTCGGCGTCATCTGGCGCTTCGGCTTGAACCACCCGCTGGTGTGGAGCGACGAGCTCGCCTCGATCGTCTTCCTCTGGCTGGCCATGCTCGGCTCGGTGCTGGCGCTGTGGAACGGCGAGCACATGCGGCTGACCACGATCGCCGTGCGCCTGCCCAGCGCCTGGCGCCCCTGGGCCGAGACGCTGGCCACCGCCACGCCGTTGCTGTTGCTGGCGCTGCTGATCCACCCGGCGCTCGACTACATGGACGACCAGTCCTTCATCGAGACGCCGGCGCTCGGCTGGTCGGATGCGCTGCGCGCCGGAGCGGTGCCGGCCGGCTTCTTGCTGATGCTGATCATCTCCGTCCTGCGCCTGCTGCAGTGCCGGCTGCGCGACGTCGCCGGCGTCGTGGTGCCGCTCGGGCTGATCGCCGCCGCCCTGTGGTTCGGCAAGCCGGCGCTCGCCGGCTTC
>Ga0213875_10002131_pt1 | contig 12092 bp, 10 predicted proteins | sample BarmaccomBMRX_R8_FD_160105 | JGI IMG/M metagenome (GOLD analysis project Ga0213875, IMG submission 160105) | Root-associated microbial communities from Barbacenia macrantha in rupestrian grasslands, the National Park of Serra do Cipo, Brazil - RX_R8 | ecosystem: Host-associated > Plants > Roots... | reverse complement strand
CAGCTTCGTGGATTCGCGCAATTGTGGTCCGCAGTCGCAACGGGCCGAGCCGAAGACGTCGCCGGTGAGGCATTCGGAGTGGAGGCGCACCAGGGGAACCCCCTGTTCCAGGGCATTACCGAACACCAACGCCAGGTGTTCGCGCGAGTCGACGAGGCCGTGAAAGGACACGAATTCCGCTGAGAAAGTATCGGTGTCCAGATGTACGGGAATCGTCACCGATGTTCTGATTCGTGCCGACGGCGATGGGCCGTCAGTCCCGTCGACCATTCGAGAATTCGTGCAAGAAGTCACACACCACCCCAGTGGTCCTCCCGTATGCCCCGAAGGTCCGAACTGCCCCAATGTGACAATGCGGTACAACGGATTAACTCGGCTTATCTTCACTCAGTCCGTGGTTGAAGTCAAACGGATTGACAATTGGCCCGCTGCCGCGTCCGGCTCGATCGGTCGCCCCGGTCCCGTGTCCGGCGATGACGGTGCCGCTCGGCTCCCGGCGATAGCCGGGATCGTCGGCCGGCCACCACTGTCAGTCCTGGAGTAGCTCGACATCGACCTGGCGCCGCAACTTGCGTAGCGTCGTCGATCGTGAGCGCTGTTCCCCTCTCCACGCCCGCGTTACCACGGACCGTCGGCCAGTTGCGCGCCGTCGGACACGAGCCCCGATCGGTCAAGGCTGAGTTGCGCGACAACCTGCTCGCCGCACTGCACGCCGGTGGAGATCCGTGGCCCGGAATCGTGGGCTTCGACCGCACGGTGCTGCCCCAGCTGGAACGTGCCCTGATCGCGGGACATGACTTCGTGCTGCTTGGCGAACGCGGACAGGGCAAGACCAGGCTGCTGCGAACCCTCGTCGGGCTGTTGGACGAGTGGACGCCGGCGATCGAGGGCGCCGAGCTCGCAGAGCATCCGCTGGCCCCGATCACACCCGCCTCGGTGCGGCGTGCGGCCGAACTCGGTGACTCGCTTCCGGTAGCGTGGGTGCACCGATCCCAGCGCTACAGCGAGAAACTGGCCACCCCCGACACGTCGGTCGGGGACCTGATCGGCGACGTCGATCCGGTCAAGGTCGCCGAGGGACGTACCCTCGGTGACCCGGAGACCATCCACTTCGGACTGGTGCCGAGGGCACACCGCGGAATCGTGGCCGTCAATGAACTGCCCGATCTCGCGGAGCGGATCCAGGTTTCGCTGCTCAACGTGATGGAGGAACGCGACATCCAGATCCGTGGCTACACAATGCGGCTGCCGCTGGACGTGGTGATGGTGGCCACCGCCAACCCGGAGGACTACACCAACCGCGGGCGGATCATCACTCCGCTCAAGGACCGGTTCGGTGCCGAGATCCGCACGCACTACCCGGCCGCGCTGGAACAGGAGGTCGCGCTGATCCACCAGGAGGCCGACCTGTCCGCCGGCGTTGGAGCGCACCTGGTCGAGGTGGTCGCCAGGTTCGTGCGGCACCTGCGTGCGTCACCATCGGTGGACCAGCGGTCCGGAGTGTCGGCCCGGTTCGCCGTCTCAGCGACGGAAACCGTTGCCGCTGCCGCCTTACGCCGGGCGGCACTGACCGGCGAGTCGCCCGCTGTGGCCAGACCGGTGGATCTCGGGTCGGTGCCTGCCGTGCTGCGTGGCAAGTTGGAGTTCGAACACGGTGAAGAGGGGCATGAGGAGGAGGTGCTTGAGCACCTGCTGCGGCGTTCGATCGCCGACGCGGCTCGGGCCCGGCTGGCCGGCCTGAACTTGCGGCCTCTTGTCGACGCCGTGGTTGACGGCCATCCTGTGACAACAGGGGACCAGGTTCCCGCCGACGAGGTGCTCGCGACACTGCCCACGCTGCCGGTGCTGGATGAGATCGCGGGCCGACTCGACATGACGACCAGTCAGCCGGCGGGCTGGATCGCCTCGGCGGTCGAGTTCGCACTGGAGTTCCTGTACCTGACCCAGCAGCTGGGCAAGGAAACCGAGGAAGACAAGGCGGTGTACGGCTGATGACCTCCTCGGCGCGTCGGTATCGGTACGGACAGCTCGGGGACGGCACCGACCCGTTGGCTCCGCCGCCGGACCTGCGGGCCGCGCTGGCCGAGCTCGGCGACGAGGTGATGGCGGGTGCGTCGGTCCGGGCCGCGCTGAGGGAGTTGCTGCGGCGGGGCATCTCGGGCGCCGCCGGCCTTGACGAGCTGACTCGCAGGGTGTGGGAGCGTCGCGCGCGGATTCAGCGTCGACACCGGTTGGACGGCACGGTGGGCGAGGTCAAGAGGCTACTGGAGGAGGCGGTCGCCGCCGAGCGCCGTGAGCTGTTTCCCGACCCGTCCGACGACGCCCGGTTCCGTGAGGCGCGGCTGGCCACGTTGTCGTCGAACACCGCGGAGGCGGTCACCGAACTGGCCGACTACGACTGGCGGTCAAGTCAGGCACGCACGTCCTATCGACGGATCAGCGACCTGCTCGGGAGCGAACTGCTCGAACAGCGGTTCCGGGGTGTGAAGAAGGCGCTGCGCAACGCCACGACCGCGGATCTGGATCGGGTCGCGCGGATGCTCGCCAAGCTGAACGCGCTGCTCGAGGCCCATGCGTCCGGGCAGGACACGAGTGCTCGGTTCGCCGAGTTCATGGCCGAGTACGGTCATTTCTTCCCCGAGCGTCCCGCGGACACCGACGAGTTGGTCGATGTGTTGGCCGCGCGAGCCGCCGCGGCACGGCGCATGGCGCGCTCGATGAGTACCGAGCAGCGCGCCGAGTTGGCCCAGTTGACCGGACATGCGTTGGGCAACACGAGCCTCGCAGCGCAACTCGACTCGCTCGACGCGCAGTTGGAACGGCTGCGACCCGGCCTGGACTGGCAATCACCGGGCCGCTTCCGTGGGAGCAGCCCGCTGGGGCTCAGCGAGGGCGCGCGAGCCATGGCCGTCCTGGCCGAGCTGGACGCCTTGGCCGAGCAGCTCGGCCAGGCCTATCCCGGCGCGCGGCTTGAGGACATCGACGTCGAGTCACTGGTCCGCCATCTCGGCGAGGAGTCCGGAGTGGACGTTCGCCGGCTGGCTGACCTGGAACGCCAACTGCGGCGGCAGCGTCTGGTCGACCTGGCACCGGACGGCGGCCTCTTACTTACCCCCAAGGCGTTGCGGCACCTCGGCGACACGGCGCTGCGGCAGATGGTCGACCAGTTGCGTCGGCGTGGTGAGCGGGACAGCGAGCGCGCGGGCGCCGCCGGCGAGCCTACGGGGGCCACCAAGCCGTGGCAGTTCGGTGACGCCGAACCGTGGGACGCGGCCAGGACCGTGCGCAACGCGGTCCTGCGCACCGCGGCCGCCGGCGACGGTCGGATTCACCTCGACCTGGAGGACCTCGAGGTCGTCGAGACCGCGCAGCGCGCCAGGGCAGTGGTGGCGCTGTGTGTGGACACGTCCTGGTCGATGGTGCAGGACGGTCACTGGGCGCCGATGAAGCGCACGGCGCTCGCGCTGCACCAGCTGATCAGCACCAGATTCCGCACCGACGCGTTGGAGCTGATCACTTTCGGCCGGTACGCCTCCGTTGTTGACGCCGGCGGGCTGATCTCGCTGGAAGGCGCCCGGGAACAGGGCACCAACCTGCACCATGCCCTCCTGCTCGCCGGCCGGCACATTCGGCGGCACCCCGACGCACAGCCGGTGATCCTGGTGGTGACCGACGGCGAGCCGACCGCCCATCTGGAACAGGACGGCTCGGCGACATTCGATTATCCGACGCCGCCGAGAACCCTGGCCAAGACGATCGCCGAGATCGACCGGCTTGCCAGGGCCGGTGCCTCGATCACGGTGTTCCGACTCGGCGCCGACCCTGGACTCGCGGTGTTCGTCGACGTGATCGCGAGGCGGGGAGGTGGGCGGGTCATCGCGCCGGGGGACAATGGTCTCGGTGCCGCGGTGATCGGGGACTATCTGCGCGGCCGTCGCAGGTGACTGCGATCACCGCAGTGACGCCGAATCGACGCGGAGGTGGCGCAGGATGGACAAACTCACGTCGCGCATGCTGGCTGTCGCGCGATTCGCCCACGCCTACTGGTTTTTCGGCAACCTGTACGAAGCCGTCGTCAGGACCCCCGACACAGTGATCGACAACTCGTCCGTGACCGGCCTCAAGCCTGGCAGCCCGGTCCGCTACTACCTGCCGGCCATCCCGGCCGTCGCCGCGACCACCGTGGCCGGGGCCGCGCTCGGCTGGCGTCGCGGCGGCAGCCGGCCCGCACTGGCGACCGCCGTGGGATGCCTGGCCGCCAGCGGCGCCCTGAGTGCCTACCTCATCCGGTCGGTCAATCTACCGATGCTGTCCGGGGAAGGCGTACCCGAGCCGGCCGAGCGGGACGCGATGCTGCGCACCTGGTACCGGCTCAACGCCGTCCGACTGGTCTGCATCGGCGGCGGCTGGCTGGCGTTGCGTCGCGCTGCCAGGCACACCGCACGATCGGACCGCAGCGGTGCTCGCTCGGTGGCCTGACCGCGATCTTCGGTTCCTGTCGATCGCTACCGGCGCACCTTCTCCAGCATGTCGCGAACGCCTCGGACGACGGCGTCCAGTTCATCCACGTGGATCCAGCTGTGCGAGGCGTTGTCCAGCACGCGGTGCTCACCGTCGGTCACTGATGCGGCGAGCGCGTCGAAGAGGGTGCGTTTGGCGTCACTGAGCTGCTGGAGGAACTCGTCGGAGTAGCCCAACAACCGCATTGTCGGTTCGATCGCGAGGCCGGTGAACGTGATCAGCGGCACGCCGGGTACCGGCCCGGCGTCAAGGACTTCGGTCGCCAGGTCGCGCAGGTTACTTCCCTCCACCATCCCGACGTGGACCGAGCGGGGGCTCAGATTCCAGGCGATGAGCGATTCGCGCACCTCCGCCGGCCAGTCCGCGAGCTTCGTGTCGAACAGGTCGCGAACGAACTCGACCATCTCCGCGGGAATGTCGGGAACGGACGCCTGCTCGACATCACTCTGGGCGAGGCGGTGCGGTTCGGGCATGTAGGTGTCCCACATCTCCCACAGGGGTTCCATCCCCACCACGCCGACGACCTCGTCCGGGAAGAGCTGGAGGAACCGGCGCGCGTAGAGACCGCCCAGTGAGTGGGCGAAGAGGACGTATGGTCCCGGCACCTGGGCGGCCCGCAGCAGGTCGTGCAATTCGGTGGCCACCTCGGCGCAGGTTCTGGGCAGCGGGGCGGGATCGCTGTAGCCCGTTCCGCCCCGGTCGTAGAGGACGCTGGTGGTGAACTGGCTGGTCCGGTCGGCCACGTTCAGATGATGCAAGCCGATGGCCGAGCCTCCGGGCAGGAACACGACGGCCGGCCCGCCCTCTCCCGCACGGTGCAACCACAGGCGGCGCCCATCCACCTCGTAGAACTGACCTCGCGGTGGTACCGCTTCGCCCGTAGTCGTCGCCAGATCGCGGTGTTCCATGGAGACCTCATCTCGCACGTGGTCGTCTCCGACCTGCGCCGAAGCGCTACAGCCGACATCATTCTCAATAATGATACACAGTCGCGTAGGTGAGACATAGTCGCGACTGTGGGACCATGGGGGCATGGACACCGTCGAACTGTTCCTGCACCCGGTCCGGCTCCGCGTTGTCCATGCCCTGTCCGGCGGACGGACGCTCACGACCGGCGAGCTGTGCGCACGGTTCCCCGACGTTTCGAAGGCGACCATGTATCGGCACGTGGCCCGCCTCCTCGACGGCGGGATGCTCGAGGTCGTCGACGAACGGCGCGTCCACAGCGTGCTCGAACGTCGCTACCGGCTGCGTGAAGCCAAGGCGTCCATCGATCCGGACCGGGCCACGTCGATGTCCGCGGACGAACACCGGCGCCTGTTCGGCGTGGCCATGGCTACCCTGCTCGCCGAGTTCGACGCCTACCTCGATCGCGAGGGCAGCGATCCGGCCGCGGATCCGGTCTCCTACCTCCAGACCACGCTCTGGCTTGACGCGGGCGAACTCGACGAGTTGTTCGTCGAAATACGTGACGCGATCAGAGCCAAGGCCAAGAACAAGGCTTCTACGAGGCGATCACCCTATCTCGTCAGTCCTGTGCTGTTTCCCGCCGCGCCGCTTGGGTGACCGCCGCGATTGTCCTGTATAGGCGTCCTGTCGATGTCACCCGAAATTGGCTACGATACGGTGTTAGAAACGTTGGACGTAGTGCAGTCAGAGGTATTCGCACGACGCGTGGCCGGATAACCTCCGCGCATGAAGCCTGTTCGCATTGTTACGTTGGTTGCGGCGATATTGGTGCCGCTGGCGCCGAGCATTGTTTCGGCGGCGACGAAACCGACTGCCCAGGCCGATCCCGCCCAAAGCGCGGCCGATCAGCTCGTCAAGCACGGCGCCGCCGGAGTCCAGGTCCGGATCACGCGGAACGGGCAGACCCGCACTGTCCAGGCCGGTGCCGCCGAACTGAACTCGACGGCTCCCGTGTCACCAGACGGGGTGTATCGCATCGGAAGCATGACCAAGATGTTTATCGCCACCGTGGTGTTGCAGCTGGTTGGCGAGGGAAAGATCGACCTGGACGTGCCCGTGCAGCGCTACGCGCCCGCCCTGCTTCCCGACGGCGACAAGATCACCATTCGCATGTTGTTACAGCACACCAGCGGACTCTATGACTACGTCAACGATCTGCCCACCGAAGCCGACGGGCAGGTGTTCCTGGACTCCCGCAATCGGCACTACGATCTCGAGGAGCTCGTCAAACTCGCGACCGCCAAACCGCTCGGCTTCACACCGGGCAGCAGAATGTCCTATTCCAATTCGAACTTCATCGTCGCCGGCCTGCTGATCAAAGCCGTCACCGGAAAGGCGTGGGACGACGAGATTCGGAATCGGATCACGACGCCGCTGGGAATGAACCAGACCAAGGCCCCAGGCGACGATCCACTGCTTCCGGATCCACACGCTCACGGTTACGTTCCGGTCAGCGGGAAGCCTGTGGACGTGACGGAGTGGAACACGACAATGACCGGTTCCGCGGGCTCGATCATCTCCACCACGGCCGATGTCGACCGTTTCCTCAGCGCGCTGGTCGGCGGTCGACTGGCGACCTCCGCCGAATTCGCTCAGATGACCAAGACGGTGCCCGACCCGGATGGCGGAAACTATGGGCTGGGATTCCAGGACAACGCGACGTCGTGCGGTGTGACGGGCTGGGGGCACCGGGGACAGATTTCTGGGTACCTGTCCGCGGGCTTCATGACCCTCGACGGCACACGTGGAGTCGAGATGTCCGTCACCACCAACGCCGGGGAGTTCCCGCCAGGGGACTTGCTGGGGAAACTAGTCGACTCGGGGCTCTGCGCCTGACCGGGTTCGCGGGCGTGCCGTGACGCGGCGACCCGTCGAGTCAAGTACGACCGCGGGCTGACTAGGGTCGTGGTCATGCAGACGTGGTCCACGACCGAGGTGCCCAAGGTCCCCGGCGTTCCCCGGCCGCTGCGGCTCTACGACACCGCCGCGGCCGAGATTCGCCCACTCGCCCCGGGACGGACGGCCGGGATGTACGTCTGCGGCATCACCCCGTACGACGCGACCCATCTCGGCCACGCCGCCACCTACCTGGCATTCGACCTGGTGCACCGGCAATGGCTGGACAACGGTCATCAGGTGCACTACGTGCAGAACGTCACCGACGTCGACGACCCGTTGCTCGAGCGCGCCGCCCGCGACCGTGACGACTGGGTCGTTCTCGGCATGCGGGAGACCGCGCTATTCCGCGAGGACATGGAGGCCTTACGTGTGCTGCCGCCCCGGGAACTCGTCGGAGCCGTGGAGACGGTGCCCGAGATCGTCGAGGCCGTGAGCAAGTTACTCGCCGGTGGCGCGGCCTACCGCGTCGATGACGCCACCTACCCGGACGTGTACTTCGACCACACCGCGTCCGGCCGCTTCGGCTACGAATCCCACTACGACGAGCCGACCATGGCCAGGCTGTTCGCCGAACGCGGCGGCGATCCGCACCGCGAGGGCAAGCGGCATCCGCTTGACGCTCTGCTGTGGCGAATGGCCCGGCCGGGGGAGCCGAGTTGGGAGTCGGAACTGGGGGCCGGGCGTCCCGGCTGGCACGTCGAGTGCACGGCCATCGCGCTCGGCCGTCTCGGCGACGGCTTCGATCTGCAGGGCGGCGGTTCCGACCTGGTCTTCCCGCACCACGAGTACAGCGCCGCTCACGCCGAGGCGCTGACCGGGCGGCATCCGTTCGCGCGGCACTACGTCCACGCCGGCATGATCGGCCTTGACGGCGAGAAGATGTCCAAGTCCCGCGGGAACCTGGTGTTCGTGTCCCGGCTCAGGGCGGATCGGGTGGACCCCGCCGCGATTCGGCTCGCGCTGCTGTCCGGGCACTACCGGACAGATCGGCCCTGGAGCGACGACCTGCTCGGCGCCGCGTCGGCACGCCTGGCGCGCTGGCGGGAGGCCGTGGCCCGCCCGGCCGGCCCCGACGCCGCCGACACCGTGGCGCGGCTGCGTGACCACCTGTCCGACGACCTGGACACCCCAGCGGCACTGACGGCCGTGGACGCGTGGTCGGGACAGGCACTGACCGGCGGCGGCGTCCAGTCGGCGCCCGGCCTGGTCCGCGACGCCGTCGACGCCCTGCTCGGGATCCGCCTGTAGCGGTGTGGCCGCCGGCTACCGGCCGCGCGGCCCGCCGGGCCCCTCGCCCCGGCCGCGTCGGCGCAGGTAGCGCTCGAACTCAGCGGCGATGGCATCGCCGCTGGTCTCGGTGAGCTGGGTCTCCGCGTCCCCGCGCTCCTCCAGCGCCCGGACGTAGTTGCGGACGTCCTCGTCCTCCTCGGCCATCTCGGTGACCGTCTGCTCCCACTCCTCGGCCTGTTCGGGCAGTGCCCCGAGGGGCACCTCGACGTCGAGCGCCTCCTCGACCCGGTGCAGCAGCGCCAGGGTGGCCTTGGGGGCCGGCGGCTGGGACACGTAGTGCGGAACGGCCGCCCAGAAGGAGATAGCCGGCACCCCTGCCTGTACGCACGCGTCCTGGAAGACGCCGACGATCCCGGTCGGCCCCTCGTATCGGGAGGTCTCCAAGCCGAACTTGGCCGCCGAGCCGGCGTCGTAGGCCATCCCGGTGACCGGAACCGGACGAGTGTGCGGGGTGTCCATCAACAGCGCGCCGAGCGTCACGACGGTGGTGATGCCCAGCCGCTCGATGTGGTCCACCAGTTCGGCGCAGAACGTCCGCCACCGCATATTGGGTTCGATGCCGTGTACGAGCACCACATCCACCGAGGATCCGGGTGGCCGGCACACCGAGAGCCGGGTCGTCGGCCACTCGATCCGCCTGGTGATCCCGTCGACCAGTTTCACCGTCGGGCGGGTGACCTGGAAGTCGTAGTAGTCGTCGGGGTCCAGCTCGGTCAGCGCGGTGGCGTCCCAGGTCAGCTGGAGGTGCTCGATCGCGGTGCTCGCGGCGTCGCCGGCGTCGTTCCACCCCTCGAAGGCGGCCACCATGACGGGGTCGGTCAGCTCGCGCTGGTCGGCCGAGGCACGCGTGGGTCCGTAGTCCGGATCGGTCACCAGGTCAGCCTACGGCCCGGCGTCCGCAGACACGTTCGGTGCATCCTCTCGACACGGCGTGGCGAACCCGGCGAGGTGGCGATCCTGCCCGGACGGTGGATGCAGAACCTGGTGGAGACGTCCTAGGCTCGGGTCTGCCGAGAGCCATCACAGTTGACAGAACGATCCGGGACTCGTCGTTCACTCGAGGTGATCGCCATCGCACAGCGAAGGGCGCTGCTGGTGGGCAGCATTCCCGCGGCCACCGCCGAAGAGGCGATGACCGAGGCCGTCGGTGAGCTCGGGCCGTTCCTGCGGGCGCTGCCCGACGGTGAGACCGGTGATCGTGACCGCTGGATCGCCGGCACCATCGAGGGCTTCCGCCGCAATCCCGATCTCGTGGTGCGCAGGGAAGGCGACTGGAGCGACTACAAGCGGCAACTGAACTACTCGGTGCGCAGGGGCCACCGGCTCACCGGCGAGGACCTCGATGTCCGGCTGTACCGGCCGTTCCGGGACAGTCGGGGGATCTTCCAGCGGCTGCGGGCCGACAGCGGCCGCACCGACCTCGCCTTCCAGGTCGGCGTGCCGGGCGACTTCGACCTGGCGATGTTCACCCTGGGGCCGCTGCGCGCCCTGCGGCACCGCGGAGCCTTCACCGCGGCGACCGTTCGGGAGGTCGCGCGGATCCACGCCGAGGCCGGCGTCGATGTGGTGTTCCAACTTGAGATGCCGGCCGAGCTCGTGCTGGTGACCAAGGCCCCCCGGGTGCTGCGGGGCGTGCTCGCGTCCCTCATGGCGCGCGGGGTGGCGAGGCTGATCGACCGGAGTCCCCAGGACGCCCGCTTCGGCGTGCACCTGTGCCTGGGTGACCTCGGCCACAAGGCGTTGGGCAGGATGCGGGACGCCGATCCGGTGGTGCGGCTGGCCAACGCGATCGCCAGCGCGTGGCCCGCTGGCCACCCGCTGGAGTACCTGCATGCCCCCCTCGCGGCCGGCGAGAACCCGCCGCCGCTGGATCCCGCGTTCTACCGGCCGCTGGCCCGACTGCGCCTTCCCGAGCGGACCCGCTTCGTCGCCGGTTTCCTGCACGAGCGCCGGTCGATCGACCAGGTGCGCCGGATCCTCGAGATGGTCGAGTCCCAGTACGGCCGATCCGTCGACGTGGCCGCCGCGTGCGGACTCGCCAGGCGTGGCCACGACAACGCCCTGGCCACCATGCGGCAGGCCGCCGCGCTCTGCGCGGGCGTCGGCTGAGGGCGACGGTCTGCTGGCGCCTCCCTCAGCAGGTGCCCTCACGTAGCCTTGGCCGGTCACCTCATTCCTGGCCGATCGAGCTGTAGGGGGCGCTGTGGCGGGACTGGCCGCGGTGCTGTTCGACATGGACGGCACCTTGGTGGACTCCGAGAAGGTCTGGGACGTCTCGTTGCACGAACTGGCCGTCCGGCTCGGTGGCCGGCTGTCGCCGGCGGCGCGGGAGCGAATGGTCGGCAGCAACATGGACAGGACCATGGTGCTGTTGTTCGACGACCTCGGCCTTCCCCGGCGGGCGTCGGCGATGGCGGAGGCAGCCCAGTTCCTCACACGGCGGACCGCTGAACTCTTCCGCGGTGGACTGCCGTGGCGGCCCGGTGCCGCCGAACTGCTGCGGACGGTGCGGTCCGCCGACCTGCCCGCGGCGCTGGTGACCTCGACCGACCGGGCGCTGACGGAGCTGGCGCTCGACGGCATCGGCCGGGAGTTCTTCGCGGTCACCGTGTGCGGCGACGAGGTCGGGGGACACAACAAGCCGCATCCCGAGCCGTACCTGAAGGCGGCACGGCTGCTGGGCGTGGATCCCGCGGACTGTGCCGCCGTGGAGGACTCTCCGACCGGAGCGGCTTCGGCGGTGGCCGCCGGGTGCGGCGTGCTGGTGGTGCCCTGTGATGTCGAGGTGCCGGCCGGGCAACGCCGGACGTTTCGTCAGTCCCTTGTCGACGTGGATCTCGACCTGCTCGGTTCACTGCTCGCCTGAACGGCCGCCACCTACGGCATCTCCGTCGTGACGCTGGCACTGGCCAGATTCCGCCCACGGGAGCGACCGTCGGCCGGTGCCGGGCCGGTCGTGGACACCCCAGCGGGCCGAGTCGGGGCGTGGCGACTGCTGGCCTCGATGCCGGCGGTCCGGCTGGTGAAGTGCGCCTTCGCCGTGGCGAACTTCTTCACCGCGCCGGTGCTGCTGGTCATTCCGCTCTACGCCAAGGGCGTGCTCGCCGGCAGCGGGGCGACGATGGCCACCCTCGAGGCCGCGTTGTGGTTCGGACTGCTGGCCGGTGCCTTCTCCGGCGGAACCATCAAGGTCCCGACCTCGCGCGTCACCCAGTTCGGTGCCGCGTCGGTCGCGGTCAACGCGCTGGCGCTGGCACTGCCGGGTGTCCTCGCCACGTTCCCGGTCTACGCGGTGACCCTCGCGCTGGGCGGCTGGTGTGTCGGTGTGGTGAACGTGCGATTCGTCGCGTTCTTCCACGAGGTCGTGCCGCCCGCGGTCAAGGGGCGGTTCTTCGCGGCCATGCAGGGACTCG
>Ga0213875_10002130_pt1 | contig 12093 bp, 6 predicted proteins | sample BarmaccomBMRX_R8_FD_160105 | JGI IMG/M metagenome (GOLD analysis project Ga0213875, IMG submission 160105) | Root-associated microbial communities from Barbacenia macrantha in rupestrian grasslands, the National Park of Serra do Cipo, Brazil - RX_R8 | ecosystem: Host-associated > Plants > Roots... | reverse complement strand
ACAGGCTTACCGTGGACGGCGCGGGTTGCGGCCATCGGCGGGCGATGACGGGCGTGGGTCATTTTCGTCGGAGCCGGTTTCGGAGCAGCACCGGCCGCGAGGGCGTCGCCGCAAAGCAGGCAGAGCGCGGCGGTCACGCCGAGCATCTTTCGGTCACTGATATTCGGGCAAAGCATGGGTCTCAGCTCCTTGCACTTCTCAAGAGATTATTCCCAGTCCGGGCGAGTTTCAGCGCGGGAGCAGCGCGTCGTGGAAGCGGCGCGGGGTGACGTAGCGCGTCTGGTACGTCACCCAGTCCTGCCGGTGCGCCTTGTAAACGGGGTCGTCCTCCAGGCGGCCCGGCGGCGTGTCGTAGGCCGGGCGGCGGTGCGAGGGCAGCGGCAGCACGGTCTGTGAGAACCGGGTGTTGAAGTCGCCGTCCTTCTCCCAGCCGTCGGCGATCAGCACGTAGTCGCGCGTCCAGCCGGCGGGCGGGGGGGGCGGCGCCGCGAAGCGCAGCCGCATCTCGTCGCCGGCGTTCATGATCACATAGCGGTCGTCCACCTTCGCCAGCAGCGGGCGCACGTCGCCGAAGCGCGTGTAGTAGCCGGTCAGGTCAATCCAGCGCGGGCCCGTCCCGGCAACCGTGTTGTAATCCGGGATTTCCGGCGAGGACCAGCCGGCTTGATGAGTGGCGGAGAAGCCGCGGTAGCGCAGATCGGCGGCGCCGGGCGCGAGACGCCGCGTGCGGAGCGGAGTCTGGGGCAGGCCGGTCGCAGTGCCGAGGAAATCCCAGAAGATCTCCAGGTTCGTCCGCAGGCGGACGCGGCGCGCCGCGCCGGGCCGGAACAGGCCGGTGATGTCAATCAGGCACGTCTTGTTCTTGCCCTCCGGGAAGCCCAGTTTCGGGAGGGCGACGCGCCAGCCGCCGTGGCCGTCCGGGATCTCCAAACGCATCTGCTGCGGCGGGTCGTGCCGGCCCTGGCTGATGGCGACGTTGATGGAACTGTCCGTCGGGTGAATCCAGCCGTAGGCGACCAGCCACTGCGGGGCCGGCCCGGCGGGCGCGGGGCCGAGGTCCAGCGTGACCCAGTGGTCGCGCGTGATGCCCTGGTACGCCCCCTTGCCGAACGTGTCCAGATAACGCCCGTCACGCGCCCGCACGATGTCCGTCACGTCATGGCCGAGGTCGTCGGTAGCCTTGCGGACGGGCACGGGCGGCGTCATCGCGTAGACCTTCAGCGGCGGCGGCGGGATGGCGAACCGCTCGTCCACAAAGACATCGGAGCCGACCGGATGGTCCACCGTCATCAGGGCGATATAGTCGAAGAAGTGGGTCTCCCAGAGTTCGGCGGTGATGCTGAGGTTGTAGAAGCCGTCGCGGGCGGCCAGTTGGTCGCCGCGAATCTTCACCCAGTCCTGCGTCTGCACGACGCCTGCCGTCGCCTGGGCGTTGAGGCGCAGGCCCAGCGGCGAGCGCCAGATGAGGTCGGTGACGAACTTCATCCCGTGCCCGTCATCGGCGAACAGCCAGGGGCAGGAGCCTTTCAGGTTCTGCGGCGCGACCTCGGACTGGTCGGCCACGAGATCAAAGTAGCCGTTGGGGAAGCCGTTGGGCCAGAGGATGCGGATCATGTCGGCCTTGGAGGCGTTGCCCAGGCCGAAATGGAGAACACGCTGCGTGATCGGCTGTTTCTGGTAGAGCAGCCCCGCCCGCATCTCCATCTCGCCCCCGATGCCGAAGGAGTTGATCCGCTTGTCGCCCGCCGTCGGGTCTTGGCTGAGGGGATCCGTACGGTCCGAGAACGTCTTGACGATCTGCCAGAAGTAGTTCTTGCTCCCCAGGTTGGCGAGCCGCACGGGCTGCCCCTCCGGGGTCAGCCCCACCAGGTTCAGGCGGCCCTTGTCCCCGGCGTAGTCAACAGAGAGCGCCCGCTGCACGAGGGGGCCTCCGAGGGGGATTAGCTTGCCCTGCACGTCACTCAGCCACACCTGGCTGCCCCCGGAGCCGGTGGCAATCAGGTCCAGCCCGCCGTTGTTGTCCAGATCGGCCCAGAGCAGGCGCGCGCTGCCGTCATGGGGGACGGCGGGCCAGCGGGCGATCTCGGCCACGTCCCAGCCGGGGTCCGGCTCGCCCGGCAGGCTGACGTCCCGGCGGGACAGGCGGCGGATCACGCCGTCCGTCCCCAGCGCGACCAGGTCCATCGTCCCGCGCCGCGTCACATCGGCGACGCTCAACGCGGCGGCTTTGCCGAAAGACGGCGGGAGCGGCCAGAGCTGGAACTGTCCCGCGCGCCCATTATGGTAGACGGCGACGCGGCCCTGCCCGTCAATGAAGGCGGCGTCGGGGACGCCGTCGCCGTCAAAGTCGCCCCAGGCGAAGGCGCGCAGGCCGCTGCGCGCGCCGGGGAACGGGTGCAGGACGGCGAAGGTGTCCGCGTTGGCGGCCTGCGGCCTCGTCGGTGCGTCGGCGGGCGTGCCGTTGTTGCGCAGCACGACCGGCGGGCCGTCCGGCGTCCCCAGCACGATGTCCAGGTCGCCGTCGGTGTCCACGTCGGCGGCCCAGGCCCCGGTGTACGTGCCGTTGACGACGGCGGGCGGGAGCCCCGTGCGGGCGGTCACGTCGGCCCAAGTCGGCGGCGCATTGGCCGCGCGCGGCTGCTGGGTCAGCAGCCGTAGGCCGCCGGCCCCGGCCAGCACCAGGTCGGGCCGGAAGTCGTAGTTGTAGTCGGCCGCCAGCACGCCGTCCGGCGTCGGCGGGACGGCCTTGGGCCCGCCGGGGAAGGGCAGGGTGAGGACGGCCGCGCCCTCCGGCGCGATCCGCACCTGCCGCCCGTCCGCCGTCAGGGTCGCCGGCGGCCCCTCCGGGTTCGCCGGCAGGTTGAACTTGTTGCCGCGATTGTCTGGGGACAAGAGCGGAACGACTTCCGGCGTGGGCGAGAACGTCTGGACGACCGAGGCGCGCACCGTGCTGAGAGGCGGCGGCAGCGGCTGCGGGGCGAAATGCAGGGCCGTGTCCGGCGGCGCGGGCGTGGGCGATGGGGAGGGCAGGACGACAAAATGCTCCAGAGGCCAGCCGATGGCTTCGGTGGAGAAGCGCGATGTCTCCCGGACCGCCTCCGCGGCATCCTCATAGGGCGGCTGTTGGTAGACCAGGTGCTCCAGGCTTAACAGGGGGATGCGCGCTGCCGCGGCCGGCCCGGCGGACGCGCTCTGCAAGGTCTTGAGTGCCGCTTTCGCATCGGGCAGAAAATCGCCCGCATGGGCCGCGATGCGGGCCACCGCCGTGTGCAGCGAGGCCGCGTCGCCGGCAAGCGTGGCATTCTTGGCGGTCTCCAAGGCGACGAAGAGGTTATCCGGGGCTTCCGCCAACAGGGCGTCGTACTGCTGCTGGATTTGCGGATCCGCCTCCCCCTGCGGCCCGGCCTGGTTCCCCAGCGTCTGCGCCAGCGCGTAGCGCGCCCGAAGGTTGTGCGGGTCCAATTGGACGGCCCGCCGGTAGTGGGTGATCGCCTCGGCGTAATGGCCCTGCAGGCGTTCCAGCAGCCCCAGCAGCCCCTCGATTTGGGAGTTCTTGGGGGCCAGGCGCTGCGCCCTCTCCAAATTCTTCCGCGCTTCGTCGAGGTTGTTCTTGCGAAGGTAGTACAGGCCGAGGTCCGCCCAGGCCGCCGGCTCCATCGGCGCGATCTGCGCGGCGAGCGTCAGGTAGGTGTCGGCCTGATGGTGGGGATCGTCCGCGTCCAGCGCCACCAGGCCGGAGTAAAACGCGGAAACGGCGGCCTGATACTTCTCGCCGGTCGGGAGGTGCTGAGACCATCGGTAGATGCCGAAAGCGATCAGCGAGATGACCACGAGCACGGCCAGGGTGACGATCAGAAGGCGGCGTCGCTGAGGGGATGGGGTGGGCATGGATGATGACGTTTTCTATCTGGTTCCCCCGGAATCGGGGGCTAGGGGGCCGACTTGTGGACGCGCGGGTCGGGGACGGGGGGGCTGCCCTCGCGCAGCCAGTAGAAGCGGCCGCCGTCCAGCGGGCCGAACTTCTGATGGCCGCCGCGCGGCCAGACGACCTCGCCGCCGGCGATGGCGCGCTCGTCGCCCAGGCCGAAGCACAGGCGCGAGTCGCTGTGCGAGCAGTAGCTGGTGCTGCCGTGCAGCCAGCGGACCCGCCGGCCCGCCTTGGTCGTGACCGTCACTTTCGCCCCATAGGCGTCCCGGTTGCCCCGCACGCCCTCCAGGCGGAAGGTGATCCAGCCGTTCCGGTTGCCCCCGTCGTTGCGGAAGAGCTGTAGCGGGCCGGTCTGCGAGACCATGAGCACGTCCACGTCACCGTCGTTGTCGTAGTCGCCGACGGCCAGGCCGCGCGTGACGCGCGGCTGGACCAAGTCGCCCAGCGAGCGCAGGTCCTCCACGAACGTGCCGTCGTGCTGGTTGTGGAACAGCTGCTGGCTCTGCGCGTAGGAGGAGCCGGCCGTGCTGGCGTACATCCGGTCCAGGACGTGGCCGTTGCCGACGATCAGGTCCGGCCAGCCGTCGTTGTCGTAGTCGAAACACTCCAGCCCGAAACCCAGGAATTGCAGGTTGGTGCTGGCGATGTTGGTCTGGTATGAGGTGCTCTCGAAGACGCCGTGCCCGATGTTGTGGAACACGGATTTTGGTTCGCCGGAGAAATTGACCACGAACAGGTCCTCGCGCCCGTCGCCGGTGTAGTCGCCGGTCCCGATGCCCATGCCCGACAGCGGCTGCCCCTGGTCGCTGTAGGCGACGCCCGCCAGCGTGGCCTTGTCGGTGAACGTTCCGTCGCGGTTGTTGTGGAGCAGGAAGTTGGGCTTCGTGTCGTTGGTGACGAACAGGTCCGGCCAGCCGTCCTCGTCGTAGTCGAGCCAGACGGCCCCCATGCCCTTGCTCGCCAGTTTATCAATGCCCGCCCGCTGCGACACGTCGGTGAACGTGCCGTCGCCGTTGTTGTGGAAGAGGCGATTGTGGCTGGACTCGTAGACCTGCGGGCGGCAGTAGGCGGGCTTGTTGTCCAGGCCCAGGCAGGTCTGGTCCAAACCCCGCGACCAGCGGCAGTAGTGGCAGACGAACAGGTCGAGGCGGCCGTCATTGTCGTAGTCGCCCCAGGCGGCGGTCAGCGGCCAGGGCAGCACCCCCAGCACGGGGGCGGTGTCGGCGACGCCCGCCTTCTGGGTGACGTCGGTGAACGTCCCGTTCCCGTTGTTGTGGTACAGGTGGTTGCCGCCGTAGGCCGTAATATAGAGGTCGGGCCGGCCGTCGTTGTCGTAGTCGGCGACGGAGACGCCCTGGCCGTAGCCCATGTTCCCCGCCAGCCCCGCCTGCTGAGTGACGTCGGTAAAGGTGCCGTCGCCGTTGTTGCGGTAGAGGACGCCGCGCGTGCTGAAGTTCTTCTCCGCGCCGGCCGCGCCGGGGACGGGGCCGCCCTGCACGGCGAAGATGTCCAGCAGGCCGTCGCCATTGTAGTCGAAGAAGGCGACGCCGCCGCCGGTGCTTTCGACGAACAGGTGCCGGCCCGTCGCGCCGTTCTGAAAGGTCCAGCGCAGGCCGGCGGCCGGGGAGACGTCGGTGAAGCGGAGGGGGTGCGTGGTGACCTGCGGGGCAGCGGCGGCGCGCGCCGGGTCAATGATGGTGTTGACGGGAATGATGGCGGGCGCGGGCGCGGCCACGCCCGCGCGTTTGCGCCCGCAGCCGGCCAGGCCGAAGAGGCCGCCGCCGAGGGCGGCCAGGAAGAAGCGTCGTGTAATCATGGAGTGATGAAAGCATTATGGCACAAAGTCGGGGTTTGCCGCCCGTCGCGCTAGATCCCCTCGGCCCATGCGCCGGTAGAAAGTGGCGAGCGCGGGGCGTGTGCGCGGGTCATGTGGGGCCGCCCGCACCAGCCGCCGGTACGTCGCCTCGGCGGGGTCGAGTTGGCCGTCTTCCTCCTGCAGCCGGGCCAGTTCCAGGCCGGAGCCGATGTCGGACGGGTTGAGGCGCGCGATGAATTCGAGGTGCTTGATCCGGTCGCGGCGGGCCGTCACCGCGTTGAGTCGGGTGGCCGCGGCCGTGGCCTGCCGTGACTGGCCGAGGCGGGTGTAACACTCCACCAGGCCGTGCAGGATGTCCTCGTCGTTGGCCTGCAGCGGCGCGATGGCGAGGTACGTCCGCAGGGCGTCCTGCGGGCGGCCCGCGTCCAGGTAGAACTGGCCCAGCAGGGCGTAGGGGCGCGGGTCGCGCGGCCTGGTCGCCACGACGCGCTCGGCGTAGCCGGTCCCGATGCGGACGTTGTCCGGCGTGCGTGGCTTCCAGGAGTAGACGACGCCCATCCGGTAGCACGCCTCGATGTCGTCGGGGTGGGCCTTCAGCCAGGGGGTCAGGTCACGCTCGGCGGCGGCCATGTCCGGCACGTCCATCTCCAGGTTGGCCAGGGCCAGCAGGTCGTCGCGGTCGTCGGGGCGCAGCTGACGCGCGCGACGCAGCGCCGCCAGGGCGGCCGGCAGGTCCTTGAGCTGGTTCTCCAGGAAGGCATACAGGCTCCACGCCCCCCCATCGTCGGGCCGCAGTTGGGTGGCGCGCAGGGCGGACGCGGCGGCGGCGGGCAGGTCGCCCGCGCTCTGCTGGGCGCGGGCCAGGCGCAGGAAGAGCGTGCCGTCGCGGGGAGAGAGCCGGGCGGCGGCCGCGTAGCTGGCGGCGGCGTCGGGGTAGTCGCCCACCTGCAGGCCGAGGTCGCCGAGTTTTTCGTAGCAGCCGGAGAACGTCGGGTCCTCCCGCACACCGGCCTGCCATTCCAGAGTCGCCTGCCGGAACTGATGCGCGGCCGCCTCGTCCATGCCCCGGCGGTAGTGGACCCGTCCGGGGCGGGTGTATTCGTGCCAGGCCCAGAGGCCGCAGGTCAACGCCGCCACGATCCCGATCAGGCAGAGCGCCCGCAGCCGTCGCACACGGCCAGGGGGACCCGCGCCGGCTGTCGCCCTGGGAGATCGCAAAGGCCGTGGCTTCATCCGAATACCGTAGGTGTCACGGTGTAAAGTCGAGCCTTGCCGCCTGCTTCGCCAATTCCGGCCGACCGATGCGGCGCAAAAACGCGGCCAGGGCGGCGTGCGTGCGCGGGTCGCGGGATGCCGTTTGAACCAGCGCCACATAGTACTGCTGCGCCTGCCTGAGATCGCCATCCTCTTCCTCCAGCCGTGCCAGTTCCAGACCGGAGGCGACGTCGGCGTGGTTGAAGCGCATCACCTCCTGCAGATGCGCGATCCGGTCGTGGCGGGCGGTCTCCGTCTGGAGGCGGGCGGCGGCGGCGGCGGCCTGCCGGGACTGGCCGAGCCGGGTGTAGCAGCCCACGAGGCCATGCAGGACGCCCTCGTCGTTCGGGAGCAGCTGGGCGGCGATCTGGAATGTCCGCAGGGCGTCCTGCGGGCGGTTCACATCCAGGTAGAGCTGGCCCAGCAGGGCGTAGGGGCGCGGGTCGCGCGCCATCCCCGCCAGGGCGCGCTCGGCGTAGCCGATCCCCGCCTGGAGGTTGTCCGGCGTGCGCGGCTTCTGGTTATAGATGACGGCCATGAAGTAGCACGCCTCGGCGTCGTCGGGGTGGGCCTTCAGCCAGGGGGTCAGGTCGCGCTCGGCGGCGTCCATGTCCGGCACGTCCATCTCCAGGTTGACCAGGGCCAGCAGGTCGTCGCGGTCGTCGGGGCGCAGCTGACGCGCGCGCCGCAGCGCCGCCAGGGCCTGCGGCATGTGCTTGCCTTTGCCCTCCAGCATCCCGTACAGGCCGAGGGCCTCCCCGTCGTCGGGCCGCAGCTGGGCGGCGCGCTGGGCGGACGCGGCGGCGGCGGGCAGGTCGCCCGCGCTCTGCTGGGCGCGGGCCAGGCGCAGGAAGAGCGTGCCGTCGCGTGGGTTGAGCCGGGCGGCGGCCTGGAAGTCGGCGGCGGCGTCGGGGTAGTCGCGCACCTGCTGGTAGAGGTCGCCCAGGTGCTCGTAGCAGCCGGGGAAGGTCGGGTCCTCGCGGACGCCCTGCCGCCACTGGCGCTCGGCCTCGTGGAAGCGCCCGGCGGCGGCGTCCTCCACGCCCCGCCGCTCGTGGACCCGCCCGGGCCGCTCGTACTCGTGCCACGACCAACCCCCGTAACCCAGCGCCACGATCAGGGCGGCGATGGCCGGACCGGGCCGCAGGCGGGACGCGCGGGGGGGAGGCGTGGCCGGGGACCTGGCGGGGAGCGGGGGGCGTCGGCGGGAACTCATGGCGACACCGGGCCGGCGCCGGACGGGGCGGCGGTCGGCGGCGCCTGCTGGACGAGGCGTTCGACGAGGTCGCCCCGGCCCATGCGGCGCAGGAACGCGGCCAGGGCGGCGCGCGGGCGCGGGTCGTGGGGCGCGATGCGGGCCAGCGCCGTATAATACTGCCGGGCCATCTGGAGGTTGCCGTCCTGCTCCTCCAGGCCGGCCAGCTCCAGGCCCGACGCCACATCGGTGGGGTTCTGGCGCATGACCTGCTGCAAGTACACGATGCGGTCCCGACGCCGCGCCAGGGGCTTGAGCAGGGCGGACACGCGCGCCGCCATCTGGGGCTGGTCCAGGCGGCTGAAACACCCGATCAGCTCGTACAGCACCTCCTGGTTGTCGGGGGCGAGGCGCAGCGCCGTCCGGCAGGCGCGGAGGGCGTCCTGACGCCGGCCCGCGTCCAGGTAAAGCTGGCCCAGGAGCGGGTACGCCTGCATCGGCGCGTTGGCTCGGGACACGGACTGCTCCGCGTAGCCGATGGCCGCGCGCAGGTTGGCGGGGGTGTGCGGCTCGTGGTGGTAGGCCACGGCCATCAGGTAGGAGGCCCAGGGGTCGCCGGGATAGGCCCGCAGGTAGGCGGCCGCGTCGCGCTCCAGGGTCGGCCACTGCTGCGTGTCCGCCTCCACGCTGAGCAGCTTCGCCCAGTACGGGCGGACGGTGGGGGCGAGGCGGTGCGCCCGCTGCAGCGCCGCGATGGCGGCTGGCCCGTCCGCCGCCCGCGCGGCCAGCAGGCCGTAGGTGCCCGCCGCGTCCGCGCTGTCCGGCAGCAGCTCGTAGGCGCGCTTGGCCGCCGGGAAGGCGTCCCGCTCGTCCTCCTGGGCCAGTTCCGCGATCGCGAGTCGCTGAAAGAGCGTACCGTCGCGTGGGTTGAGCCGGGCGGCGGCCTGGAAGTCGGCGGCGGCGTCGGGGTAGTCACGCACCTGCTGGTAGAGGTCGCCCAGGTGCTCGTAGCAGCCGGGGAAGGTCGGGTCCTCGCGGACGCCCTGCCGCCACTGGCGCTCGGCCTCGTGGAAGCGCCCGGCGGCGGCGTCCTCCACGCCCCGCCGCTCGTGGACCCGCCCGGGCCGCTCGTACTCGTGCCACGACCAACCCCCATAACCCAGCGCCGCCGCCAGGATCAGCAGGCCCAGCGCCGTCGGCAGGAGACGCCTCCGCCGCGCCGGACGTGTCGCCGGTGGCGAGGGCTGGGTATGGGGTTCGGTCGTGGGGGAGTTCATTCTCTCCTCATCCCTTCCCTGGCAGGGAGGGGACAGGCCGCTTGCGGCCAGGGGTAGGTCCGAAAAGACGGAGGCGACAGGAGGGGCCCTGTGGCCGCTCTCCTGTCGCAAGTTTCGTCATGCGGGTCGGCTCATCCGCCGGGCGGGCGGCCTACCATTCCTGCTCGTTGATGCCGGTGCCGTCGTTGGTCGCATTCGGTCCGACATTGCTGCCAAAGCCCTTTGGTTCCTTGGGCGCATAACCGCCGCCGCCGCCGTTGTTCAGGGGCACGAACTTGGCGTGGCCGTCCACAAAGACCATCATGCGCTTGCCGTCCTTGCCCTGGTTGACGGCGGAGCAGAGATTCGAGTCGGTCAAGTGCCACAGCTTCTCGTCGAAAATCATCCCCTTGGTGGCCGGGGAATTGACGGCACCCAGCGGAACTCCGGTCCTCAACGTAGCACCCCCAAGAGTGGTGTCGCCTGCGTTGTTCGCTACACCCTCGCTCGTCCCGTTGACCGGCTTGCTCAGGCCGATGTGAACGCCGTTGACGCCGCCCGCCTGGTCGGCACAGACCTTGTAGGTCGGGTCAAAGTAGTATTTGTCGTACCAAGAGTCGAACATGGAGCCGTAGCTCTGGCCGCCGAAGCCGCCGTTGTTCTGGATCGCGCCCCAGTCGGCGTCGTCCGGGCAGTGGAAAACCTGCTCAGCCTTCACATACGGCCAGATCTCGTACTTCCAGCCGGTGTAATAGTTTGTTTGGGGGTTGTCTTTGTCCAGGAAATAGTTGCACCAGTTGTTGCCGGGCGGGAACAGCTCGTCGTTGTCCTGCACATACTGGGTGACACCCAGGCCGAGCTGCTTGAGGTTGTTAAGGCAGGAAATCTGCCGGGCCTTCTCGCGGGCCTGGGCGAAGACTGGGAAGAGAATTGCGGCGAGGATCGCAATGATTGCGATGACGACGAGCAATTCGATCAGCGTGAAACCATGCGCCCCACGGCGACGTGCGGGCCTAGCATTGCTGACGTTCATAGTGCTGTAGCCTCCCTCGGAATTCGTGTGATACACGTTAATACCCATTATAAAGCATACAGCCTCGCTTGTCAAGCGGGAAATTTAAAAGATATTCTTTAACCCCTATTCCTGTCTCTATATATCTGCATATGCATTGTTTGTATGAAATATCGCCTGTTTTCGAGGTCAATGGGGCAGTTTCAGTGCGGCGTGGGCATGAGTTTGCCGCCTTCGCGCAGCGTGTAGAAGCGGTCGGCCGCCACGTGCTGGAAGGCGTCCACCCGGCCGCTGGGCCAGCGCACCGTCACGGCCTGGGCGGACGCCGCCGCCCCCAGCCCCACGTGCACCCGCTTGTCCGAGGAGGACAGGTACGAGCCGTCGGCGTGACACAGCCGCGTCTGCGTCAGGCCCCCCGCCGTCACCGTCACCAGCGCCCCGTAGCCGTCCCGGTTGGAGCGGGTCCCGATCAGCGTCAGTGAGAGCCAGTGGCCGGGGTGGGGGCTGTCGTTGTGGAGCAGCAGCGGCGTCCCCTCGCTGTCGACCACGAGGGCGTCCACCTTGCCGTCGTTGTCGAAGTCGCCGACGGCCAGGCCGCGCCCGACGAGGGGCCGCTGCAGGGCCGGGCCGGCGGTGTCGCTCAGGTCGGTGAAGCGGGCGTGGTCGTTGCGGAACAGCTGGGTGGGCTGGCGGTAAGTGGTGCTGGCGTCAATGTCGTGGATGTTGTCCTGCGTGTGCCCGTTGGCGAGCATCAGGTCGAGCCAGCCGTCGTTGTCGAAGTCCGCCCACTTCACCCCGAAGGCCACCAGCGGGAAGGCGGGACCCAGCCCCGCCTGTTCCGCCTGGTCGCTGAAGAGGGCCTGCCCGTCGTTGTGGTACAGCGACTTGGTTTCGTTCTGATAGGTGGCGACGATCAGGTCGAGTTTGCCGTCGTTGTCGTAGTCTCCCCAGTCCGTGCCCATGCCCCCGTGGATGCTGCCCTTGCCGTCAAGGGCGATGCCCGCCTGCCCCCCGATATTGACGTAGCGAGCGGGGCTGCCCGATCCGGCGGCCCGCAACAGGTCGCTGGCGACCTCGTCATCGGCGACGGCGATGTAGGGGCGGCGCGTGCCGTCCAGCGGCGCGCACGCCACCCCCAGACCCTTGCCGTTGATGATGGGCCGCATCCCGCTGACGCCCGTGGCGTCCGTGAAGTGCCCGTGCCCGTCGTTGCGGTAGAACACGTCCTTGGCCGGGCTGTAGAAGCGGGGGCCGCACGAGGTTCGCAGTCCACGCGCGAAGCAGAACTGCTGATATTTCTTGGGGTCGGGTCCGAAGTCGGCGTAGTTGCACACGAACAGGTCCAGCCGCCCCGACCCCGGCCGCGCCTCCACGAAGGCGCAACTCGTGCCCCAGGGCTGGGGCGTCAGCCCCGCCTGCCGCGTCACGTCCCGGAAGGATTTCCCCCCGTCGTTGTGCAGCAGCAGGCCCGCCCGGTAGCCGCTGACGTAAATGTCGTCGTAGCCGTCGCCGTCGTAGTCGCCGACCGCGCAGCCCAGGAAGTGGCCGTGGAAGCGGTCCAGGCCCGTCCGGTGGGTCACGTCGGTGAAGTGTCCGCGCCCGTCGCCTTTGTAGAGGGCCAGATTGGGGCCG
>Ga0213875_10002129_pt1 | contig 12102 bp, 11 predicted proteins | sample BarmaccomBMRX_R8_FD_160105 | JGI IMG/M metagenome (GOLD analysis project Ga0213875, IMG submission 160105) | Root-associated microbial communities from Barbacenia macrantha in rupestrian grasslands, the National Park of Serra do Cipo, Brazil - RX_R8 | ecosystem: Host-associated > Plants > Roots... | reverse complement strand
GCGACCGAGGTGTACGACCCGGCCGCGTGCTCGGTCCGGACCGAGGTCTACCGACGGACAGGCCGGGTCGGACCCGATGTGGTCTTCGAATGCACGGGCCGGCCCGCCGTACTGGAGGACTCGGTCAGCTCGGTGCGCAAGGGGGGCACAGTTGTGCTTGTCGGGATTGGCCAGGAGAAGGCCGCGCTGTCCAGCCACAGCCTGGTTCCCTACGAACGGCTGATCATCGGGTCCTTGGGCTACTGCGGTGACCTGCCAAAAGTTGTGGAGCTGATTGCGACTGGCAGGCTCGATCCGCGGCCACTGATCACCTCAGTGGTCGGCTTGGACGAGGCGATCACCGGAGCGTTCAAGCCGCTGGCGGCCGGAAGTGCCACGGAGATGAAGATCTTGATCGACGTTAGGAATTCATGATGGCGATCGTCGGCAAAGCCGCCGCGATCGTAGGAGTCGGGCAGACGGATATCTCGTCCAACAGCGGGCGCAGTTCCACCCGGCTGTTGTTTGAGGCGACTCAGGCCGCATTGACGGACGCCGCGGTCGACGCTGCATCGATCGACGGCATCATCCCCTACCCGGGCGGCCCATCCGCGGAAGACATCGCGTCAATCCTGCGGTTGCCCGACCTCACCTTCACCGCCAGTCCGCACCTGGGTGGAGCCAGCAGCGTCGCTGCGCTGGGTCTGGCCAAGATGGCCGTCGAAAGTGGCGAGGCCCGGTGTGTGCTCGCTTTCGTAGCGCGCAACGGGCGCTCTGAAGCGCGGATCGCCCGCCGCGTCGAGACGCTTCCTGGTCAGCACCTCAAGAACGCTCTGGAGGTGCCATTGGGGCTGAACTCTCCGGCCCAGTGGTACGCCCTCATGTGTCGTCGGCACATGCACGAGTTCGGCACCTCACGGGAAGCCCTGGGCCAGGTCGCGCTCACCATGCGAGCGAACGCGCAGCTGAATCCGGAAGCCCAGATGCACGGCCGGCCCATGATTTACGAGGAATACGTCAGCTCGAGAGTCATCGCCGATCCCTACCTGCTGCTGGACTGCTGCCTGGAGTCGGACGGGGCGGCGGCAGTGATAGTGATGGCGGCTGAGACGGCGCCCGATCATCCACATGCGGCGGCCTTGATCCTGGCCGCCAAGCAAGGGCATCCGGACTCGCCTGACGATCTGTCCGGCCGCCGCGACCTGTTCGACACCGGGCTCACCAGGGCCGCGCCCCGCACATTCGCCGCCGCCGGCCTGCGGCCAGATGACATCGACCTGGCCATGATCTACGACTGCTTCACGTTCGAGGTCATTCAGCAGCTGGAGGAGGCCGGGTTCTGCCCACGCGGCGAAGGGGGAGGTTTTGTGCTGGACAAGCACATCGAGCTGGATGGCAGCCTGCCGGTTAACCCGCACGGTGGCCTGCTCTCCGCGGGCCACCTGGCCGGGATGAACCATGTGGTGGAAGCTGTCCGTCAGTTGCGTGGTCAATGTGGCCAACGTCAGGTCGCCAACGTAGCTCACGTGGCCGTTACCGGCTGGGGCAGCCTCGGGGATGGCGCGCTAGCCATCCTGGGAGCCAGCTAGTGACGCCGCTGACGCCTGCCGCGGCCGATCAACATCGCGATCTTGCGGGCTACTGGGCCGGCCTGAGCGCCGGCGAACTGCGGGCACCGTGGTGTAGCGGCTGCTGCAGATTCACCTGGCCGCCGCGCCCAGCATGCCTTCACTGCGGTGCTGCCGATCTCGGTTGGGAGAGGCTGCCGGAAACAGGCCGCATCTTTACCTGGACGGTCGTGCACTACACCAGCCTGGAGGATTTCAGGGCCTTGACTCCCTACGTGGTGGCCCTGATCGACGTCCCTGAGGCCGAAGTCCGGCTGGTCGGTCACGTCCGAGCGGATCCAGCCGCCGTCGACTTCGGTACCTGGTTGACGTGGCGCGTCGACTCGGGTGGCGGGGGAGTACCCGCGGTCTTCTGGATCCCAAGTCCCGAGGAGCGCTCCGATGGCTGATCTGTTCGACGATGGCGCCTCAAGCTGGGTGGGCAAAGTGTTCACGGCCCCGCCATACCCGGTGACCTCCTTGGACATCGCGAAGTTCGCGATCTCTCTGGGTCTGCAGGATCGCATCCATTTCGATAGTGATGAGGCGCGCCGAGCGGGCTACCGGGACGTGGTTGCACCGCCTGGCTATTACGTAGTTGTACGCCTCAGCCGACCGCATCTGACAGATATCACCCGTCTGGCCAAGGACGGAACATCTGCTTATGACATGCCACCCAACCGGGCGACATCAAGGATGGCCGGAGAAACCAGCGTTACGTTCAACCGGGACATTGTGGCCGGCGACGAAATAACACTGGAAGAAAAAATTACAGGAATCGAAGAAAAACAAGGCCGCTCCGGGCTACTGGGCATTGTCAGTTACGAATTCTCGTACCGCGACGCGGTCGGCGACGAAATTATTCACGAGTCTTACTCGAGGCTGGTGCGATGACGACCTCAACGGGCCACCGGGCAGATCCGCCCGAGATAACAACCCTGGAGATGACCCCCGACCCGCTTCAGCTCTTCTGCTTCTCGGCGGTCACGTGGAACCTGCACCGGATCCACTACGACCTCGCCTTCACCCAGGGGGAGGAGCATCTCGACGATCTCGTCGTTCCGGGACCCATGCAGGGAGCCTGGCTACTGCAGATAGCCAGTCGCGCGGCCGCCTCCTGGTCGGGCCGGGTCCACAGCTTCAGCTACCGCAATTCCCGGATCGCCTACGCCGGACAGCCGCTGACGATGACCGGAACCGTCCTTTCGGCCGACGCCACGGAAGCCGTGCTGGAGCTGTGGGTCGGGCTTTCTGACGGGACCCGCACCTGTGAAGGGAAGGCCCGCTTGCAGCGAGAGCCGTCTGGCGGCCCGTCAGATAACGAAGCAACACCAACCCTCCCGGTCGCAGGAGCCTGACATGAGTTTCGTACTGACTCCCGAGGAAGAGGCTCTCACCGAGCTGTGCCGCGAGTTCGCTCAGCGTGAGATCGCTCCGAACGCCGCCCAGTGGTCCGCCGACCAGAAGTGTCCGACTCCCGTGCTCCGCCACATGGGCCAGCTCGGCCTGCTGGGACTCCTCATTCCCGAAAAATACGGCGGCGCGGGCGTATCCACGGTCGCGATGGTCGCGGCCATGCAGCACATAGGCGCGGCCGACCAGTCACTGGCCGCTGCCTGGCAAGCCCACATGACCATCGGCAGTCTGCCGCTGCTGCGGTTCGGCACCGAGGAGCAAAAACAGCGCTGGCTGCGACCGCTTGCTGAGGGCACCGCGCTGGCGGCCTTCGGGCTGACCGAGCCGAACGCCGGCTCCGACGCCGGTGGCATCGAAACGACTGCCCGTCGGACCCGGGACGGGTGGGTCATCGACGGCCGGAAGATGTTCATTTCCAATGCCGGAACGGACATGAGCTTCGGGGTGACGGTGCTTGCCCGCGTTGTCGAGGATGGGCAGCAGGTCGGCTACGCCAGCTTCGTGATCGAGCGGGACACCCCCGGATACAGCTGGGGCAATAAGCTGCAGGGCATCGGCTGGAGGGCGCTGGACAGCCGAGAGCTCATATTCGACGGCGTACAAGTACCCGACGATCACCTCATCGGGGATCCCAGCGGCGGCCTTCGCCAATTCCTCGAAGTGCTGGAGACCGGCAGAATCTCGGTCGCCGCACTGTCCGTCAGCTGCGCACAGGCCGTGCTGGACCTGTCCCTCGATTACGCGCGCACCCGCACCCAATTCGGCCGGTCGATCAGCAAGTTCCAGGCCATCCAGTTCAAGCTGGCCGACATCGCCACCGAAACCGAGGCGGCGCGGCTGCTGACTTTCAACGCTGCCGCGCTTCGTGACGCGGGCAAGCCCTTCCGGCGGGAGGCGGCGATGGCCAAGCTCAAGGCGAGCCGGGTCGCGCGGTGGGCCACCTCAGAAGCGGTGCAGATCCACGGCGGCTACGGATACATGATGGAGTCGCCGGTGGCCCGCTTCTACTGCGACGCCAAAGTGCTGGAGATCGGCGAAGGCACCAACGAGATCCAGCACCTCGTCATCGCGCGTGACCTGATCGAGGCAGGGGCATGACCGCAGACGGGTCACGGGTAGCCGACCTCAACTGGACCTCGACACTGGCCTACCACGCGGACCGCTCACCCGAGCGGACCGTCGCCCGCTTCGGTCAGGAGACAATCACCTACGGCGATTTCTACCAGCGCGTTCGCCAGCTGGGGTGCGGGCTGACCGGAGCCGGTCTCAGCCACGGAATGGTGGCGGCCCTGCTGGCCGAGAACTCGGCCGAGTTCCTCGAGTGCATGCTGGCGGTCAATTACGTGGGCGCAGTTGTCATGCCCGTCAACACCAGACTGGCCGATGCTGAGGTCGCCTACATACTTGAGCACTCAGGCGCGCGGATGCTGTTCGCCGGGGGCAGCGCCGCCGGGCTGGCTGCTCGTGCGGTCGCCCTGGCCGGTGCCGGGATCGACTGCCTGATGATGACCGGGACGGCCGATGCTGACGCTGCGACCGCCGGCTGGCCGTCGCTGCCGAGTCTCCGGACTGATCCGGGTACGAGTGCACCCAGCCGGATGGGCCCCGATGATCTGCATCGGCTCATGTACACATCGGGAACCACCAGCCGGCCCAAGGGCGTCATGATCACCCACGGCAACTTGTTCTGGAAGAATGTCGGCCAAGCGTTGACGCTGGGGCTCACCGGTGACGACGTGGGGCTGATCTGCGGGCCGCTGTACCACGTCGGTGCGCTTGACCTCACCGCCACCACGCTGCTGCACGTGGGCGGGAGCCTGGTCATCCACCCCCGGTTCGACGCCGCTGAGGTTGTCAGCGAGCTTGCTACCGGCCGGGTCACCACCGTCTGGCTCGCCCCGGCCATGCTCAACGCGGTACTGGCCACGCCCGGTGTTGAGCAGGAGGATCTGACCGCCGTGCGGATCGTCGTCGGCGGTGGCGAGAAAATGCCTGAGCACCTGATAAATCGCTTCAAGACCGTCTTTCCGAACGCCTGGTTCGCCGACGCCTACGGCCTGACCGAAACGGTGTCGGGCGACACTTTCCTCGATGCGGCCAGCACTCTGTCGCGCCGGGGCAGTGTAGGCAAGGCGGTTCCCTACCTCGAGGTCGCGGTCTGGGATTCCGAAACCCGCCAACCTGCCCCCGCGGGTGAGCCAGGGGAAGTCGTTCTTCGTGGTCCCAAGGTCTTCCCTGGCTACTGGAACAATCCTGGGGCGACCAGCGACGCGTTCACCGACGGCTGGTTCCACACCGGAGATGTCGGTGTCCAGGACAAGGACGGCTATCTCTATATTGTCGACCGGCTCAAGGACGTCATCATCTCGGGTGGCGAGAATGTGGCCAGCTCCGAGGTCGAAAGAGTCATCTACGATTTCGCGGGCGTACATGAATGCGCAGTGATTGCCCGGCCGGACGACCGGTGGGGTGAGGTGCCGGTGGCCTTCGTGGTCATGGTGCCAGGCGCCCAGGCCACTGAGTCGGCCATCACCGAACACTGCCGGGGAGCGCTGGCCCGCTTCAAGGTGCCTAAGAGCGTCTACTTCGTGGACGCGTTGCCACGTACCTCGTCCGGCAAGGTGCTGAAGCGCACGCTGCGCGAATCGGTGAGCCAGCCATGACCACCGCGGGTGCCGACTGGTCGGTGACAGGACCGGAGCAGGTTGCCGACGGTATCTTCCGGATCCCGCTGCCGTTGCCGACCGACTCGCTGCGAGCCGTCAACGTCTACGCGCTGATCACTGATGACGGCGTGACCATGATCGACGGGGGCTGGGCGCTGGCTGAGGCCGAGGAAGCTCTGCGGGCCAGCCTGGGCAAGCTCAGTCTCAGCTTGGCCGATATCCGCCGGTTCCTGGTCACGCATTGCCACCGCGATCACTACACGCAGGCCGTGGCCCTGCGCCGCACCTTCGGAGCGGACGTCGCTATCGGAATCGGCGAGGAACCCAACCTGCGCCAGCTGACCTCCGGCCCAGAAGAGAACCAGCTTTCACCGTCTGGCCGCGAAGCCATTCTTCATCGAGCGGGCGCCGCCGACCTGGGCGCCCGCTACAGCGTGGCCGTTGCCGGTGAGCGGCAGTCCGGTCAATGGGAGCTTCCCAGCCGGTGGCTGACGCCAGGCAGCGAAGAAAAGACCGGCAAGTGGGCCCTGCGTGCCATCGCGACACCCGGCCACACCCGCGGCCATCTCGTCTTCCACGAGGTTGCCCAGGGTCTTTTGTTCGCCGGTGATCACGTGCTGCCGAGGATCACCCCCTCGATCGGCTTTGAGGCGACGCAGGTTGCCTACCCGCTACGGGACTTCATGAGCTCCCTGCAGTTGATGCTCGGCCTTCCGGACGCCATTTTGCTGCCAGCCCATGGCCCGGTCGCTCCGAGTGTGCACGCCCGCGTGGCCGAACTGCTGGACCATCACCGGCTACGGCTTGAAGCGGCCTTCGATGCGGTCGAGCGGGGCGCCGACACCGGCCTGGCCGTGGCCCAGCAACTGACGTGGACCAGGCACGAGCGCACGCTGGCCGAACTCGGGCTGGTCAGCCAGGTCATGGCGGTCTGCGAGACCTTGGCGCACCTCGATGTTCTCGCGCTGGAGGAGCGACTGGCCTGCGCCACCGGTGCCGATGGGATCGCCCGTTTTCAACCTTCCTGACCTTCAGATGGGAATGCCAATGGATGACATCACCGAAGGGCCTGTGCTGGTTCGCCGAGACGGGGACCTCCACCTGGTGACCCTCAACCGCCCGGATCGGCTGAACGCAATTGACGCGGCGATGCACGAGGCCCTGATCGACCTGCTTCCCCGGGTGGACCGCGACCCGCAAACCAAGGTCATGATCATGACCGGTGCGGGCCGGGGCTTCTGCTCGGGCGGTGATATCAAGATCGCACAGGCCAAGCTGCAGGGCGAGGACGTCCCGACCGTGTGGGACGCCGGGCAGGGCCGGATCAACCCGCCCGGGCGCGAACTCATCGATATTCTCCTTCGCCTGGAGAAGCCATCAGTGGCGATGGTCAACGGCCCCGCCGCCGGGCTGGGGGCCAACCTGGCCCTGCTGATGGATTCGGTGGTCATGGCGGAGGAAGCCGTGATCGGCGACACCCACGTCACGGCCGGACTTGTCGCCGGTGACGGCGGGGCCGTCATCTGGCCGTTGCTCGTCGGGCCCAACCGGGCCAAAGAGTTCCTGATGACCGGGCGGCTCCTGGCCGGGCCGGAGGCCCAGCAGGTGGGCCTGGTCGCCCGGTGTGTACCCGCCGATGATCTGGAAACCGTCACCCGTCAGGTGGCCGCCGAGTTCGCGCGGATGCCGGTCTACGCCACCCGGGCCACCAAGGCGCTGGTCAACAAGCAGTTGCAGCTTGTTGCTGCTCAGGTCATGGACACCTCGCTGGCCTACGAGCACATTTCTCATGATCTACCGGACCGCCCTGAGGCGGTCCGGGCGTTCATGGCCAGCCGGAATGCGACGACGGTCACCACATGACGAGCCCTGCGCAGGTCGACCGGGATGCTGCTGCGGACTGGTATCGCTGTGCGGTCCAGCCCCGGAACGTGGCCATCGTCGGCGCGTCCGAGGACCCGCAACGGAGCCGGTACCTGACGAACCTGCGGGCAGGCGGTTTTGCGGGCGAGATCTACGCGGTCAATCCCAACCGGGCAACTGTCCTGGGCCAGCCTGCCTACCCCAGCTTGCGGGACCTGCCTGGCTCGGTCGACCTCGTCATCATCCAGGTCGCGGCGGCGCTCGTTCCCGGCGTCATGTCCGACGCGGCCGAGACCGATGCAGGCTGCGTCTACGTCGGCAGTGCCGGCTTCGCCGAAGCGGGTCCAGCCGGGCTCGAACTCCAGCGGCAACTCCAGGCGCGCGCAGCCCAGGCCGGTATCCGGGTGATCGGGCCCAACGGCAATGGGATCATGTCGGCTCGGTCGTCTCTCCTGGCCGCTGGTTTCGTCCTCACGGACGACATGCGCCACGGAGTGCGAGACGAAGGCGTCGCCATCGTCGCGCAAAGTGGTGCGGTCGCGGCCTGTGTCCTCGCCATGGCTCAGCAGGCTGCGCTGCCGATCGGCACCTACTTCGCCACCGGCAACGCCTGTGATGTATCCATGGCTGAGGTCCTTGAGCAGTTGGCGACCGACGACGCGGTAAAGGTGGTCCTGCTGTACCTGGAAGGCCTCCCGGACGGCCCGCGATTCCTCCGCGCTGTCGACCTGGCCCGGGCCGCAGGCAAGGTCATCGTCGCCCTGAAGGTCGGCACCTCTGCGGCGGGCGCCCTGGCTAGTGCGTCGCACACCGCCACGTTGGCGGGGGACACCGTCGCTTATGAGGGACTGTTCCGCCAGCACGGAATTGTGCGCGCAGGATCCGCCGTCGACCTGGTGAACATCGGCCGGCTGGTCCGCGCCACCGGAGAGCGTGTCAGCCGGAACGTCGGTGTGGTGAGCTTTTCCGGAGGTATCTCGGTCATGCTCACCGACGCGCTTACCGAGCATGGATTCGTCCTGCCTGCCTGGGCGCCGCCGATAGCAGAGGAGATCCGCGCCAGCCTCCCGGCCTACGCGAGCATACGCAACCCGGTTGATGGGACGGGTGCCCTGACGGCCAGTTCAGAGACTCTGCAAGCCGTGCTCGGAGCGGCGCATTCCGATCCCGGTACCGGCATAACCGTCCTCGGGCTCGGAATCCTCAATGAAAAAGAAGCCGTGCTGGCCGAAGCGATCGCGCGAGTCGGCGAAGGCACCAGCAAACCCCTGGCTGTGGTCTGGCTGGGCGGCAGCGGTGTCGCCGCCGCCCAGCTTGGGCCGAAAGGCATCCCTGTCTTCAGGGATGTACCCGAGCTGGCCCGGGCCCTCGGAGCCCTGGCTGATACGGGTCATGAACCGCCCGCCGCTGACGGTGCCGCTGCCGTCGCCGATTCTCACTCGCCCGTGCCAGCCCAGGTCCGCGCGATCATCGATCAGGCGCGGGCCGCGGGCACGCCTGTGCTGGGCGAGGCCGAGTCCAAGATGGTGCTCGCGGCCGCGGGTATCAGTACCGTGCCCGAGGTCGCCGTACACGCTGTCGCTGAGGTCCGGGCCGCCCTCAGCACCCTTTCCTTCCCCATCGTGGCGAAGCTCGCTGCCGCTGGGCTGAATCACAAGTCAGAGCTCAACGCTGTCCGGCTTGGGTTGACCACGGTGACGGCGGTGGAAACCACGGTTTCCGAATTGCTCGATCTGGCCACCACGCTGGGCCTGGCGGCTCCCGCTGTGCTCTTGCAAGAGCAGGTCGATGGTGGCTCCGAACTCCTGCTGGGCATGAAGCGCGATCCAACGTTCGGGCCGCTGGTGGTGGTCGGGCCCGGCGGCGTTCTGGCCGAGGCGATGGAAGACGTTGCCGTTGGGGCCGCACCACTGACCGCTGCCCAGGCCGAAGCGTTGCTCCTGCGCTTGCGGCACCGGCAATTGATCACCGGATTCAGAGGGCGTCCGTCCATGGTGACCAGCGCGGTCACCGGCGCGGTTTGCGCATTTTCGCAGCTGGCAGCCGCGCTACCGGACTCGATTCTGTCGCTGGACGTCAATCCGCTGATCGTGCGGGCCGCCGGCCCACCGGTGGCGGTGGACGCGCTGATCGAGCTGGCTGTCACCGGCCGGACACGTGAGGAGGTAGCCCGGTGAACTTCGAGCTGAGCGAACCGCAGCAAGCCTGGCAGGCCGGGGTAAGAGACTTTCTGCGCGAGCATCTCAACGATGAGATCCGGGATGAGGTCAGGCGATGGCACGGTCACGGCCAGGGCCCGCGGACCCGTGACTTCTATCGCGCTGTCGCCGAACGCAACTGGACGGCGCTGACCTGGCCGGCCGAGTACGGCGGATTGGCGCGGGGCGCCATGGACCAGTTGATCCTCGTTGAGGAGTTCGAGTCCGCCGGCGCGCCGCGTATCGAAATGACGTGGACCAGTCTTGCCCCCCTGATCATCCGCTACGGGACCGAGGCCAACCGGGCGATGTGGCTGGAAGGCATCAGGCGCGGCGACATCTTGTTCGCCCTCGGGTACTCAGAACCCGAAGCGGGCACCGACCTCGCCGCGCTGAGAACCACTGCCCACCGTGAGGCGGGCGAGTGGATCATCAACGGTGAGAAAACCTGGAACACCGGCGCCCATTTCGCCACCCACGAGTGGCTCGCCGTGCGCACGAACCCCGAAGCGCGTCGCCACCGCGGCATCTCTTTGATGGTTGTCCCTATCGATGCACCAGGCGTGTCCGTGCATCCCATCGAAACCTGGTCGGGCGTGCGTACCAACCGTGTGGTGTTCTCCGACGTTCGGGTTCCCGCTGAAAGCCTGGTGGGAGAGGTGGATCACGGCTGGACCTATATCGCGGGAGCGCTCGACTTCGAGCGGGCCACCATCGGAGGCCATGTCGGATCACTTCGCCGGCTGCTTGACGGACTTGTGCGCTATGCCTCCGAGCACAGCCGCGACGGCCGGCCGCTCAGTGCGGACCCCGCCGTTCGCGCCGGGCTGGCCGAACTCGCGCTCGACATCGAACTGGCTGGCCTGATGGGTCTCGAGGTTGCTGACTGCCTGGACCGAGGCCAGATCCCAACGCTGCCCGGGACCGTGCAGAAGGTCTTCACCACCGAGCTGCGGACCAAGGTCGGGGACGTCGGAATGCGGCTGCTGGGGCTGCCCGCCTTGCTGTCCGAAGGTGAACCAGACGCCCCACTGGACGGCTTCCTCGAATGGACCTATCGCTGGGCACCAGTGCAACGGTTCGGTGGCGGAACCAACGAGGTCATGCGGGACATCATCGCGCAGCGTGGCCTCAACCTTCCGCGCGCCGACCGCGGAAAGAGCAGGTGAAGCCATGGATCTCACCCTGACCACTGAGCAGACCGATCTCGCCAAGACGATCGGCAGCCTGCTCGACACCAGGTTCCCGGCCTCCGCACTGTCCTCCCCTGAGGAGCCGCAGGCCGCAACTCGGCTCTGGTCCGAGTTGGCCGACGGAGGCTGGCTCGGTGTGGGTGCTCCGGAGGACTTGGGCGGCGCCGGCGGCGGAGCCATCGAACTCGGAATCATCTTCCGCGAGCTGGGCCGGACGGTCGCGCCGTCTCGATACCGCAGCGCCGTTCTCACGCGGCTGCTGATCCAGGCGCTGGCCCGCCCCGACCAGACAGCCACCCTGCTTCCCGAGTTGTGCACCGGGCAGCGAACTTCGACGGTGGCATTCGCTGAGGTCGGCGTCGAGAACGACCCCGCCCTACTGTCCACCGTGGCGGCAGCCGATGGGGCTGGCTGGCTGCTGTCCGGGGCCAAGGTGTTCGTGCCAGACGCCGGCTCAGCCGATCTGCTGATCATTGCCGCTCAGCTGGCGGACACCGGTTCGTTGGCGTTCTTCGCGATCGAGCGGCAGGCGCCTGGTCTGACCGTGGCTCCACGACGGACGTTCTCCCGCGATCCCCACTTCGACATAGCCCTGCGGGAAGTGTCAGTCGACGGCCCGGCCCTGATCGGGGATGAGGACAGTTCGGCCCGATATCTGGACTATCGCGAACTCGTGACCGCGCTCACTTCGATGGAGATGGTCGGCGCCCTCGAACGTGTCAGCGAAATCATGATCACGAACGTGACCAACCGATCGCAGTTCGGTGTTCCGGTCGGCTCTTTTCAGGCGGTTCAGCATCATGTCGCCAACGTGGCCATCGCACTGGCCGGTGCCCGGCTGGCCGCGTGGAAGGCTGTCGTGACCGGAAGAAGCGGAGCCGCGGCGATTGCGAAGGCCGCGGCCGGCCGGGCCCTGCGGGACGCGACCGTAATTGCTCACCAGATCAGTGGGGGCATGGGGTATACAACCGAGTCGCCCCTGCACAGATACTCCGAACGTGCCATGGCCCAGGAAATTTTTCTCGGCGGCTGGGAGTATCAGCTCGATCGGCTGGCCGCGGAAATCGGACTGCCCGGAGAACGCCCATGACTGATATCGAGGTCGTGCGAAACGCGGACACCGTAGAGATCACGCTCAATCGTCCTCGGCGGCTGAATGCCATGACCGAAGATATGTGGA
>Ga0213875_10002128_pt1 | contig 12109 bp, 6 predicted proteins | sample BarmaccomBMRX_R8_FD_160105 | JGI IMG/M metagenome (GOLD analysis project Ga0213875, IMG submission 160105) | Root-associated microbial communities from Barbacenia macrantha in rupestrian grasslands, the National Park of Serra do Cipo, Brazil - RX_R8 | ecosystem: Host-associated > Plants > Roots... | reverse complement strand
GCGCGGGGCCGGCCGGCTGGGGGCCGGTGGTCCAGAGGAGGAGGGACAGGTCGACGCCGGGGTCGGGGGCCGGGGCGCGGTTGATGAACCAGACCGCGGCCGACGGGACCTGGGCGGTGGTGACCAGGGTGGCCGGGCCGGCCAGGAGGAAGTCCAGGTCGAAGGTGACCAGCAGCGCCAGCATGGTGGCCCGGTTGGCGTCGTCGACGCCGGTGAAGGCCTCGTCCAGCCAGAGCGGGCGGGGGGCGGTGCCGGGCTCGCGGTAGAGGGCGACCAGGGCGGCCAGCATCGGCTGCAGCAGCGTGACCGCCTTGCCGCCACCGGAGTCCTTGGCGTGCACCTCTTCGGTGAACGGGCGCCAGCTGCCCTGGCCGACCCGGTAGTCGGTGACCACGTCGAACCAGCGGCGGTAGTCCAGCAGCACCGCCAGGTGCTGGCGCCAGTCGGCGTCGGTGGCCCGGCCCTGGTCCTGGGCCGCGCGGATCTGCTGTTCGAGGAACGTGCGGACCTGGGTCCGGACCTCGTCCTGTTGTTCGCCGGGCGGTGACTCCAGCGCGGTCAGCACCGCGAACGCGGCCCCGTGGCCGGCCGCCGCCTGGCGGCGCAGCCGCAGGGTGGTGGCGCTGGCGCCGGTCGGGTGCTGGGCCAGGACCTGGTTGACGCCGTCGATGAGCGCGCTCACGGCCGTCTGGCGGTCCTGCAGGTGCTCGACGAACGTGCTGTTCAGCAGGCCGGTGAGGACCTTGTCGAGGGCCTCGTCGTGCTGTTCGGTGAGGGTGGTGATCTGCTGGTCGAGCTGGGCCACGGCCAGCGCGGGCTCGCTGGCCAGCCCGGTTCCGTCGGCCAGGATCGCGACCGCGGGCAGCTGGCCGGCCGTGGTCGGGTCGATCAGCGCCACCCCGCGTCCCCCGGCCCCCTCCAGCACCGTCCGCAGCTCGATCAGCGGCTGGCCCACCACCGGGGCCCAGGCGGCGGCGATCCGGGCCTCGGGCTCGGCCCCGGGCGGGCCGGGCGGGATCAGCTGGCGGGCCGCCTCGGCCTGGGTCACCCCGTCGGCCGGGGTGCGGCCCGAGACGGCGGGCAGGCCCCGGGCGGCCGCCAGGCCCGCGTCGACCGGCACCCACCAGGCGGCCAGCGCGGCCTGGTGGGCCTGCCCGGCCTCCTCGTGCCGCTGGACGGCGGCGGTCCGGTGCACCTCGGCGGCGGCCACCTCGGCCCGGCGGCGGCCGTGCTCGTCCTGCCGCCCGTCCAGGGCGGCGGCCAGCTGGTCGCGCCGGGCGCGCTGCTCGCGGGCGGCCTGCCGCAGGTCACGGCCGGACTGGTCGAGGGCTTCCTCGGCGTTGTCGGCGACGTCCTGGTCGCGATCGGCGTGCCGGAGGGCCCTGCTGGCCCGTTCGGCCGCCTCGGCCGCCAGCTGGGCGGTCTCGGTGTACAGGGCGCGGGCCCAGTCGGCCGCCTGCTGGGCGGCCTGCTCCCCGGCCCGGGCCAGGGCCAGCTCGGCGACGGCGGCCGCGGCCGCCTGCAGCGCCCCGCTGCGCTCGTCCAGCCCGGCCCCGTCGAGCGCGCCCGGGCGGGCGGTGGCCGGGTGGCCGAGCAGCGCGGTGTTGGCGTCCTGGGTCGCCGCCCGGGCCTGGGCCAGCTCCTCGCCGGCCCGGTCGCGGGCGGCCTCCGCCCGGCGCAGCTCCACCTCGGCTGCCTGCCGGGCCAGCACCGCGCGGACCAGGCCGGTGTCGCTGGGGGCGCCCGCGGCGGCGGTCTCCAGCGCGGTCAGCTGCTCGCGCAGCAGGGCGGCGGCCCGGCGCAGGCCGGCTGCCTCGTCGCGCAGGCGGCCGGCTTCGTCGCGCAGCGCCTGGACCCGGCGTTCGCGGGCGTCCCGGCGGGTGGCCGCGCCGATCAGCTCGGCCCCGTGCGCGGGCGGCCCGGCCTGGCCGGCCGTGAACGGTGTGTGCCAGCGGCCGTCGGCGGTGACCCCGTAGCTGTAGCTGAGCGGGGCCCGGCCCTCCTCGGCCTGGTAGCCGATCGCGTGCAGCAGCGCCCCGACCCGGCTGGCGAGCGGCCCGGCGTCCGGGTCGGGATGCAACACCGAGGCCAGCGTGCTGAACGAGGCGGTGGTGTCGGGCCAGCCGGTGGCGGCGGTCAGCACCGTGTCGAGACCGTCGCGGGCGGGGATCCAAGCGCCGTCGGGGGTGACCCAGACGTCCAGCAGCCCGGCCGCGTCCAGCGCCGCCTCGATATGGCTGAGGACGTCGGGGGCGAGGCTCTCGCGCGGTTCCAGCAGCCGCCACAGCGGGCTGCCGTCGGGCCCGGCCGGAGGCCGCTGGCGGCGGGTGAAGCGGGTGCCGGCGGCCGCTTCGGGCTCGGCCAGCAGCTGCTGGGAGGCCTGGTCGTCGCGCTCGCGGCCGGTCCGCTGGCGCTCCCCCGCGTGGTACTCGTGCACGGCCGCGCGCTCGCGCATGGTGGCCGTCCGCGGGGCCAGCCAGCTGTCCCGCACCAGGCCGCCCAGCACCGGCCGGGGCTCGTCGTGGCCGGCCTGCTCGCTGACCGCCAGCAGCCAGGCGGCCCGCTGGTCGGCGGGCGGCGCGTCTTCGCCGAGGGCGGCCGCCCAGCCTTCGAGCTCGTCCGACAGGGACTGCAGGCCGGCGTCGACCGCCTGGCTGGCCTGACCGGCCCGGGCGGCCGCGCGGCCCTGGGCGGCGGTCGCCTGGGTGGCCCAGCGGGCCGCGGCCTCCTCCTGCTGGCGGGCCCGGGCGGCCGCCGCCAGCAGCGGGCGGGCGTCGGCCACCTGCTGGCGCTGCTGCCGGACGGCCGCGTCCAGGCGGCCGGTCTCGCCGTTGGCGGCCCAGGCGGCGGTCTCGGCCGGCAGTCCGGCCGCCTCGGCGGCGGCGGTGCTGGCGCGGACCGCGGCCGCCACCTGGTCGGCGGCCCGGGTGGCGGCGTCGACGGCGGCCTGCCGTTCGGCCGCCCGGCGGTCCAGCGCGGCCTGGGACTTGCTGGCCTCGGCGGCCGCGTCGGCGGCGGCCTGCCGGGACCGGATGGCGGCCTGCTGGAGCTGTTCGACCCGGGCCATCGTCCCGGCCGGATCCTGGCCGGCGTTCAGGCCGGCGTTCTGGCCGGACTCCTGGCCGGGCTCCGGGCCGGCCGGGGAGGTGAGCAGGTCCTCATAGCCCTGCTCGACCCGGCTCAGGGTGTCGCGGGCGGCCTGCAGCTGGGCGGCGCTCTCGGTCATCCGGGCCTGGGCGGCGGCCAACGTCTGCTCGGCGGCCGCGCGGTCCTGGCCGGCCTCGTCCAGCCGGGCCAGGCTGGTGGCCAGCTGGCCGGCCCGGCCGCGGAGGACGGCGTCGGCCCACGGGTTCCAGGCCCTGGTCAGGTAGCCGGCCACCGCGTCGCGGGCGGTGCGGGCGTGGTCCCGGTCGCGGGCCAGCGCGTCCAGCGCGTCCCAGCCCTCGGCCAGGTCCGCGATCCGGGCCGGCTCGACGGAGGGCAGCGCGACCCGCATCTGCTCGGTGAAAAAGCCCGGGTCGAGGCGCTGGCCCAGGTGCGGTGTGCGCAGCACCTTGAGCATGCGGACGACCGCGTCCAGCCGGTCCGGGCCGGTGAACCCGAACAGCTCGCGAGCGACCCAGGACCGGTATTCGGCGCCGTCGGCGGCGACGCGGAAACCGGGCGCCGCCGCCAGCGGTGACGGCGGCCGGACGGCGGCGGCCTGGTGCAGGTCGAGGCCGGCCCCGACCCGGGTCGAGCCGGTGGCCACCGCCCAGGTCTGGTCGAGCCCGGTGGCCCCCCGGCGGGCCTGCGCGAACAGCAGGCCGGTGAAGTAGCGGGGGCCCTCCTCGCCGCGGCGGCCGAACTCCAGCCAGGCCCAGCCGCGGGAGGTGGCGGGGCCGCTCTCGCGGCGGTCCTGCGGGTCGCTGGTCGGCTCGACGTAGTAGCGGAACGCCTTGTGTTCCTGCCCGAACGTGTCCACCAGCTGGCGATCAAGGTCACCAGCCAGCAGGATCAGCGAGGTCAGCGCCATCAAGGTGGACTTGCCGGACTGGTTCTGGCCCACGAACTGGGCCCGGCCGCCGGCCAGCCAGTACTCGGCGACGTCGAACTCCCACAGGTTGACCACCCCGGCCCGCAGCAGCTGCCAGCGGTCGGCCCGGGTCGGCTCGGGTAGCGAGCCGGGGTCGCCGGGCGCGGGCATGGGCGTCGGTACGGTCACGGCTGGCCCCCCTGGGCGTCAACTGGGTGATCTACGGTGGCCCGGTAGCGGCCCGCGACCGGGGACAGCCACCAGCCGCCGTCGGCGCCGACCCGGACCAGGCCGAGCGGCACCAGTTGCCGCTCGGCGGCCGCCCGCACCGCGGCCGGGTCGCCGCCCAGTTCTTCCGGCCGGTCCGCGAGCAGCGCGCTGGCCTGCTCGTCGACCTGGGCACTGGTGAGGGTGACGGCACCGTCGGGCTGGCCCTGGCCCGCCCGGGCGGCCGCGTCGGCCAGCAGCAGCGAGACCCAGCCGGCCCGGCCGGGCCCGGGCCAGTCGGCGGTCAGCGGGTTGCGCGGCTCGTCGTCGATGATCAGGGCCAGCCCCTCGGCCCGGGCTTCCACCTGCCCGCCGAGCAGGCTGGTGACCTCGCGGGAACGCAGCGCCCGGGTGGCGCGCAGCGAGGCGGCGTCATCGCCATCGAGTTCGGCGTAGAGGACGGCGGGGGTCTCGGCCAGCGCTCGCAGGGTCCGCACCAGCCGGGAGGCGCCGTCACCGGCGGAGGCGGGGGCGGGCTCCGGGGGCCGGGCGAGTGCCGCGGCTAGCACGTCCGGGCTGGTCAGCAGCTCCAGCGCGGCTGGGTCGACGTCGTAGCTGGGGCCGGGGCCGTCGCCGCTACCGGTCCAGTCCGGGTCCGGGGCGGGGCCGGCCGGCCGACGGCGGAGCACCCCCCAGTACTCCAGCAGCCCGGCCGCCGCGATCAGCTGGCGGCGGTGCGCCAGCAGGCTGGGTTCGTAGGGCGAGACGGTGGCGGCGGCGCCGGTGGTCAGCTGCTCGACCTGGCCGGACAGCTCGGCCAGGGACACCGGGCCGGTCACGTCGGCCGCGGCCGCGGCCAGCACGCAGGTCAGCGCCAGCACCCGGCGTTCCGGCCGCCCGGCCGGGGGCGGCGGGGCGGTCACGGCCCCGTCGACCGGCACCCGGACCAGCCGGAAGGCCTGGCCCGAGGAGGCCAGCCGGTACCCCAGGACGCGGGCGGCGGCCCGCACCGCGGCGAGGTGCCGGGTCACCATCCGGTACAGCTCAGGGTCGCTGGCCGCGGTCACCAGCGGGCGAGCCAGCAGTCCGGCGAAGGCGCGTTGGGCGGCCCGGCCGGCGGCCGGCGCGGTGGGGGTAGCGGGGTCGGTCATCGGGGGTTCCCGGCCAGGGCGGGGAGGGCGGTGGTGATGGTGAGGCGGAGGTCGGGGTGGATGAGCTGGCCGGCCGGGGTGCGGATGACGGCCGGCGGCGGCGCGCCGTCGGGGGTGGGGTCGGCGCGGACCGTCCAGCGGCCGTCCGGGGTCCGGATGGTGCGGCTGCCGTCCGGGCCGGGGCGGGCGCCGGCCAGCACGGCCAGGAACGACAGGAGGACGTCGAGCTGGGCGGCGTCGAGGCCGGTCCAGGCGGACAGGCGGAGGCCGGACCGGGCCTGGATGGCCTGTTCGGTCGCGCCCGCCGCGACCTGCTCGGCAGCGAAGGCAGCGCGAGCGGCGGCGCGGGCCGCGGACCGATCCGTCAGGCGGGCGACCTGGCTGGCCTGAGCCGCCACGGGCCCCTCGGTTCCGGGTCGCGGGCCGGGGTCGGCGGCCGAGGCCGCGGATCCGAGGGCGGCGGTGACCGGGGCCGGCTCGGCGGTCCAGAACGACACTGCGCCAGCTGGGCCCGCCGGCTGGGGGGTTGGGTGCGGGAGGTGGCGGGCGGCGAACAGTCCCGTCGCGGCCGACCAGAGGGACCAGGCGGCGTCGTCGGAGGGAGATCGCTCGAGGGCTCCGGCCAGCGCCAGCAGGTCGGCGCGGGCCGACAGCTGGCCGCGGACGGCGGCCGGCGAACGGTGGCCGCCGGTCAGCGGGAGCAGGACGTCGCGGAGCTGACGGCGCAGGCGCCGGGCGGCGTTGTCGCCGGGGCCGAACCAGGTCAGCAGGGCGTTCAGGGTGGCCCGGTAGTCGTCCAGCAGCGCCGCCAGGCGGTCATCGGGGACGGCGGCGCCCAGGCTGTGCAGGGCGGCCGGGCGCCAGGCGGGCGGGCCCGCCTCCAGCAGCTGGGCGGCCTGAGCGGCGATCGAGGGACCGTGGCGATCGACGCCGCCGCCCCACACGTCCAGGTAGCGGCGCAGCGCGTCCTGGCGGGCAGCCACCCGGGCCGGGTCGGGCGCTCCGGCCTGGGCGGCGGCCAGACCGGCCCGCCAGGCCGCGGCGGCCTCGGTCATCGCCGCCAGCGTGGTGCGCAGCGCCGACCAGGCCTGGGTGGCGGCGGCCGGGTCGCCCGGGATCGCTTCGGCCAGGCGGGCCAGCTGGGCGGCCAGCACCGGCGGGGCGGCGCTGGCGGCGGCCGAGGCACCGGGGCGGGCGGCGGGTGCGTCCGGGCCGAGCGACTGGACGGCCGTGTGCAGGCGGGCCGCGTCGGCGCTGAGCTGGTACCAGGGCTCGTCCGCGGGGCCAGGCCAGGTCACGGCCACCCCCCAGGCGACCAGCTGGTCCAGGCGGTCGCTGAGCGGCAGCGGCTCCATTTTGCCGCCGGGCGGCCGGCCGGTCAGCGGTTCGGGCGCCCGGTTGCGGAGCAGCGTCTCCAGCCCGGACCGGGACACCCCGGCCAGCGAACGGGTCTGCTCGTCGAGCAGCGCGTCCACGATCAGCCGGTACTGGGCGGCCGCCCCGGCCGGTGCGGTGAGGTAGCTGGCTACGGCCAGCCGGCCCGGGGTCCCGGCCGCTGGCCAGGCCCTGGCCTCGTCCTCGTCCGCGCGATCCACGGCCGCGACGCTACCGTGCCCTTGTGGTGCGAGATTCGCGTTTGCCGCAAAAGAGGAACAGCTGGGCCAATGAGCGCTGCCACTGCTGCCGATAATGGCGTCATGCGCGCATTGATCACCAACGACGACGGGATCGACAGTCCCGGGGTGCGGATCCTGGCCCAGGTGGCTGTGGCCGCCGGGCTGGACGTGACCGTGGCCGCCCCCAACGGCGAACGCAGCGGTACCAGCGCCATGATGTCGGCGCTCGAGGCCGGCGGCAAGCTGCTGGTCGAGGAGCGGAAGCTGGACGGGCTGGAGGATGTGCCCACGGTCGCAGTCCAGGCCACCCCGGCGATGATCGCCTTCGTGGGGCTGCACGGCGGCTTCGGCGAGCGGCCCGGCATCATCCTCGCGGGCATCAACCGGGGCCCCAACCTGGGCCGGGCCATCCTGCACTCGGGAACGGTGGGGGCCGCTCTGACCGGCGCTTCGGCCGGGCTCCCGACGATGGCGTTCTCGCTGGCCCGGGACGCGGCCGTGCACTGGGACACCGCCGAGCAGGTCGCCGCCCGGGCCCTGGACTGGTACCTGGGACGGGCGGTGCCGGGTGTCGTCATCAACGTCAACGTGCCCGACCGGACGCTGGACCAGGTGCAGGGGCTGCGGGCTGCCCGGCTGACCGCCTACGGGGCGGCCAAGGTCACGGTCGGCGAACGGCAGGACGGCTACGTCCCGGTCACCTTCGCCCAGGTCGACGACCAGGTGACGGCGGACAGCGACTGGGCCCTGGTACGGGAAGGCTGGGCCACGGTGACCGCCGTGCACGGGATCGGCGAGACCACCGAGGTGGACCTGGGCACGCTGCCGGCGGGCGGCTTCTGAAGCCGCCCGCCGGCGTCACCTCCCTGGCGATGACAGCATCTGCTGTCAGAGGGCTGGTGGGGAGGCTCGGGTGAGGCGGTAGGGCCTCGGTGGAAGGGTCAGGCGCTGTCGCCGGCGGGGACCGGGGTCTCCGGGGTGACGGCCAGCTCCTCGGGGGCGGCGGGCCGGGTGGTGGCGTACCGGCGCAGGGCCAGGTAACTGACGACCACGCCGGCCAGGGTCAGGGCGATCGTCAGGATCAGGCCGGCGTGATAGCCGTCGATGAACGCCGCCGCCGGGTGGGTGCCGGTGCGCAGTTCGGCGCTCTGGCGGGCCCGGAGCACGGCGCCGATGACCGTGACGCCGAGCAGGCCGGCGACCTCGCGGGAGGCGTTGAGGAGGGCCGAGGCGACGCCGGAGCGCTCGGGCGGCATGGAGCCGAGGATCGCGTTGGTCAGCGGCATGTTCATCAGCCCGGCGCCGGCGCCGAAGAGCAGGAACCCGGGCATCATGCCGGCGAAGGTGGCGTGCTGGCCCAGCATGAGGAACAGGACCAGGCCGCCCGCCATGATCAGCATGCCCAGGGCCACCGTGCGGTGCGCGCCGATCCGGGCCGCGACCGGGCCGGCCAGGAAGGAGAACAGGGCCATGGCCAGGGCCATCGGCACGAATGCGAGCCCGGCCTTGGTCGGCGAGAAGCCCAGGATGTCCTGCAGGTAGAGCGCGGTGAAGAAGTAGATCCCGAAGATCCCGAAGGCCCACAGCATCATCGTCGTGTTACCGCCGCTGAACACCCGGTTGCGGAACAGGGACAGGGCCACCATCGGGTGCGAGGCCCGGCTCTCGATCAGCACGAAGGCCCCCGCGGCCACGGCGGCGAGCGCGAAGCAGGCCACGATGAGCGGTGACGTCCAGCCCCGGTCCTGGCCCTCGATCAGCGCGTAGACCAGCGAGAACAGCATGACCGCCGAGGCGACCAGACCGGGCACGTCCAGCCGCCGGGCCTCGCCGGCGGCGACGCCGCGAGACTCGTCCATGGCCGGCACCGCGATGATCGCGGTGATCACGCCGATCGGGACGTTGATGAAGAAGATCCAGCCCCAGTGCAGGTGCTGGCTGATCGACCCGCCGACCAGCGGGCCGAAGGCCAGGCCGAGGGCGCCGATCGCGGTCCAGATGGCGACCGCCCGGGACCGCTCACCCGCGTCGTCGAAGGTGGCCAGGATGATGGCCAGCGTGGTCGGCACCATCAGCGCCGCGCCGAGGCCGGACACGGCCCGGGCCGCGATCAGCACCGCCCCGCTGCCGGCCAGCCCGGCCGCCAGCGACGCGGCCGTGAAGATGCCGAGCCCGGTCAGGAACAGCCGCCGCCGGCCGTAGTGGTCGGCCAGCCGGCCGCCGACCAGCAGCAGCCCGGCGAACACCAGCAGGTAGCTGCTGACCACCCACTCCAGCCCGGACACCGACAGGTGCAGGCTGCGCTGGATCGTCGGCAGGGCCACATTGACCACGTTGTTGTCGAGGTAACTCATGAGGGTGGCCAGGCTGACCGCCACCAGAGCCCACCAGCGCCGTGACATTCGGCACCGCCTTCCTGTACGGCGGATCTATCCGCTGTACATGTACGCCGTATAAGTACGTTGTAGAGGCTGCCTTATACGATGTATAGTTGTCAAGCGATGGCAGCGAAAACCGGCCCCGAAGCCCCCGACCGGCCCCGGCTCTCCAAGAGCGCGGTGGTCAGCCGGGCGCTCGAGATGGCCGACCGCGACGGGGCGGACGCCCTCACGATCCGCAAGCTGGCCGCCGAGCTGGGTGTCACCCCGATGGCGCTGTACTGGCACTTCCGCAGCAAGGACGAGCTGCTGACCGGGCTCAGCGATCACATCTGGGGCGAGGTCGACCTGGACGTCGACCCGTCGGCGCCGTGGCCCGGCCAGCTCCGGGCGATCATGAAGTCACTGGTCGGGGTGCTGCGGGCGCACCCGTCCGGGGCCCAGCTGGTGCTCTCGCACAAAAAGGAGAGCCCGGGCTCGATGCGGGCGGCCGAGATCGCCCTCGGGCTGCTGCGCGAGGCGGGCTTCACCCCCGAGGAGGCCAGCGAGATCACCCGCGGCGGCATGTGGACCGCGATCACCCTGGTCATGAGCGAGCCCGGCTTCGAGCCCGAGGTCCAGCCCGGCCTGGACGACGCCGAACGGGCCGAGCTGCTCCGGCGCAAGCAGATTCAGATCGCCATGCTGCCCGCCGACAAGTTCCCGCACCTGGTCGAGTGCGCCGGCCCCTTCGTCACCGGCGACGCCGAGTTCCACTACCGGTTCGGGATCGACCTGTTCATCGCCGGGGTCGAGGCGCTGGCCCGGTCAGGTGGGCGTTGACGCCGGCGGCCGCCCCCGCCAGCTCGGGTAGCTCGACCACGGTGATTCCGGCCGCGCGGAGCTGATCGGCGCCGCCGCCCTCGGTGAAGATCGGGGGCTCGTCCCAGGCGAACACGACCCGGGGGAGGCCGGCCGCGAGGATGTGCTGGACGCAGGTGACCGGGCGGGAGGCGCGGGCCCCGCACGGCACCAGCGAGCTGTAGAGCGTGGCGGTGGCCAGCCGCGGGTCGGCCGGATCGAGCTTGCGCAGAGCCACCTCCTCGGCGTGGTCCTGCGGCTGCTGCTCCCGGGAGAATCCGGTGGCCATGATGTCGCCGGCCGCCGAGACCACGATCGCGCCGACCGCGAACGCGGTGTCGGACGGCGGGCACTGGCGGGCCAGCTCGATCGCGGCCCGCAGGAACCTCGTGTCGGGCCCGCCCGGGCCGAGCAGGTAGCGCAGCGCCACCACCCCGTCCAGCCGGCTGACCTCGGCCAGCGTCATCGGGTTGGCCGGGCCCGCCGGGTACCGGCCGGGGAGGGCGAACCGGGGGGCTCCCTCCTCCCCCACGAAGAACGGGGCCACCGCCAGCCGCAGCTCGTCAGCCAGGCCGCCGGTCAGCACCTCGCGGAGCAACGTCGCACCACCTTCGACGAGAACGCGGTCGCACCCCTTTACCGCAAGGTCGGCAAGCATGAAGCGGACAGAAGCGGGGGCACCGGCGTCGATGACATCGGCCAGGGTCCCCAACCTGGCCGTCGCGACCGCGACGGACGGGCGGGCGCAGTAGACCAGGGGGCGCCGGGCGCCGGCCGGGGCGGCGAAGAAGCGGGCGGCCGGGTCGAGGTCACCGGTGCCGGTCAAGGTCACCCGGAGCGGGTGCTCGGGACGGGCGGTGGCCAGCCGGCGGACGCGCAGCTCCGGGTCGCGGACCAGCAGCCGGGGGTCGTCCCGGCGGATCGTGCTGGCGCCTACCACGATCGCGTCGCAGCTGGCCCGCAGCTCGTCCACCCGGGCGAGATCGGCCGGGCCGGACAGCAGCAGCCGGTCGGGGCCGGTGTCGTCGATCCGGCCGTCCACCGACATGGCGCAGCTGATCAGCACGTACGGGCGAGTCGGCACGATGGGTCCCTCGGTGGTCGGCGGCCGTTTGCTACTGGCGGGTAGCTAGCGGCCTTGTGTCAGTGATTTACTTAACACCCCAGGCCTCGGCAGGATGGCGGTGCCCCATGACAACTTCCCAGACCTCCGACGCGGGCACGTTCGAGACGGTGAACCCGGCCACCGGCCAGGTCATCGGCCTGTTCCCGGTGGCCGGCCCCGAGCAGGCGGCGGCCGCGGTCAGCCGGGCCCGGGAAGCGTCCCGCTGGTGGGCGGAGCTGGGCTGGCGGGAGCGGCGCAACCGCCTGCTGGACTGGAAGGCGCAGGTGACCCGCCAGCTCGACGAGCTCGCGATCTTGGTCCACGACGAGACCGGCAAGCCCGCCGACGACGCCCGGCTCGAGATCGTGCTGGCCATCCTGCACATCGACTGGGCCGCCAGGCACGCGCACCGGGTGCTGGGGGCGCACCGGGTGTTCAGCGGGGTCGCGGCGCTCAACCTGTCCGCCACCGTCGAGTACCAGCCGCTCGGCGTGATCGGCGTGATCGGCCCCTGGAACTACCCGGTGCTGACCCCGATGGGCTCGATCGCCTACGCGCTGGCGGCCGGGAACGCGGTCATCTTCAAGCCCAGCGAGTTCACCCCGGCGGTCGGCGAATGGCTGGTCGCCTCGTTCGCGCAGACGGCCGGCCGGGGCTCCCCGCAGCCGGTGCTGCAGCTGCTGACCGGGGACGGCCGGACCGGCGCGGCCCTGACCACCAGCGGGGTGGACAAGGTGGCGTTCACCGGCTCGGCCGCCACCGCCCGGAAGGTCATGGCGGCCGCGGCCGAACGCCTG
>Ga0213875_10002127_pt1 | contig 12118 bp, 14 predicted proteins | sample BarmaccomBMRX_R8_FD_160105 | JGI IMG/M metagenome (GOLD analysis project Ga0213875, IMG submission 160105) | Root-associated microbial communities from Barbacenia macrantha in rupestrian grasslands, the National Park of Serra do Cipo, Brazil - RX_R8 | ecosystem: Host-associated > Plants > Roots... | reverse complement strand
GGGAGCCTAACAATTCAATTGCAAGGTCGATCGCATGACCGCCGTGAATGCTGATCAGAGTAGCGCCGTTCTCCGCGTTCTCGAGGTAGACGTCCGCGGCTGTGATCTTTTGCGAGAACGCGACATTGCCGGAGTAAAGACGCGCGCTGAGCGGTCGCCCGATAGCGCCAGAGGTAATTAATTCGCGAGCCTTGAGCGCGGCTGGACTAGCCCGCGCTTGCAATCCGATCGCGGCGTGAACTTGAGCCTTCGCGACCGCAGCCGACAGTTCCTCCGCTTCCGTCAAGTTTCGTCCTAACGGCCACTCGCAGTAGACATGCTTGCCTGCTGCGAGCGCCGGCAGTAACAGTTCGCGGTGATCGGGAACCTTGACCGCGATCGTGACCAAGTCAATCTCGGGGTCCTGAACCAACTCCTTTGCATCACCGTACGCCTTCTTTGCGCCGAATGCTTGGGCGGCTGCTTCGGACTTGGCTTGATCGCCTGATGCAACCGCCACGAGATCTAGCCCCGTTAGCTTCTGCACTGCGGGAACATGGGACTCTTTCGCCCACCCGCTTTCGGCGCTGGCGCCGATAATCCCCACTCTTAAGACCTGTGCCATACGTTTCATTTCGTCCCTTCGTCGAAGAAGCGCATCAACTCTGCGAGCACGCGCTCCGGCTGCTCCGCGGCCAGGTAATGCCGCAATCGTCTATCATCACGCTGTGTAAGTGCTCAACAAGTGGCCGAATCTGGCCCTCTAAGTGGGCTCCGAAGCTGGCTATCCCACCGATTGTCAGCACCGGCATCGGGAGTTTTGTTCTCGCATGTTCGCGGTTGCGCTGTGAGTCGAGATGGTGCGTCCGGAAATATTCGATACCGCCATGCAGCGCGCCCGGGGCGGCCAAGCGAAGGGCATACTCGTTCAGCGCTTCCTCTTCCACTCCCGCGGGATCATAGGTTTGCTGCTGCCGCATGAAGTGCGAGACGAACTTCTTCTCCCGTCCTGTAATTAGAGATTCGGCCAGCCCATTTGGAGCCTCGAACAACGGCAGATGATACATCCGTGGGTATTTGACGGCGTCATAGAGATCCTCCAGTCCGAAGCCCGGCAGTGCCGCCTCCATGAGCACCAACCGCCGCACTTCCGATGGATGCGCGGCGGCATAAGCATAAGCGACCATCATGCCGACGTCGTGACCGACTAGGTTAATTGAACCCAGTCTCAGATGTGCGACGAGTTGATAGATGTCTTCCGCGACCGTTTGTTTGTCGTATCCTCCGCTCGGCCGATCGGAGTCGCCAAAGCCGCGCAGGTCCGGCGCAACCACGGTGTAATACTCGGCCAACGCTGGCATAACCTTGCGCCACGCGTACGAAGTCTCCGGGAAACCGTGTAGCAAGAGCACGGGTTCGCCCGTGCCGGCTCGACTGTAATAAAGCCGAATGCCATTCACCTTTGCGCGATGTCGAAGTACAGTAGTGCTTCCTTGAACCAAGCCCATGTGCTTTTTGAGATTTCGTTGTTCTCTCGCGGCTGTGGCAAACCCGGTTTGCGGGTTATGGAAGTTTGATAACCTCTTCAAAGATTCCAGGGAAGTCTTTCACGCCCGGCAAGGTATTGGCATCCCAGATGGACTTCGGGTCTGAATTTTTCAGGTCTTCTGCTGTCTCCCAATGGGCTACATTGACGTACAGAAATTCCTTGTCGGCCCGCCCAGTGTTTCGATGCAGGCGAGCGTCGATGAAACCGCGTTTATTTACAAGCCGAGCGCTTGTCTTTTCCCATCCTGCAATAAAGTCTTTCTCTTGATCAGGCGGCACCTTGAAAACGTTTATTAACGTAATTGGCATACGGCTCCTCTGCACACAGAGTTGTACCTGCATTTTGATGATTCCTACGATCTTCAGGTACAGGCGGGAAATGCAAAACGATGTTGCAATTTTTGCAGGTCGAGAGTCGGTGGATAAGAAATTAGAATGTTAGTCGGACTTCCGAATGGGAAGTGGCTTTGGCACGTCCAAATGATGCTCCGTCGTCACAAAAAACGGAGGCTGACTTGCACATTTGGCAAGTGCGTTGCATCTTGTATTTACATGCGAAAGGCGGAGAAGAAGCCAGCTAACAGCAAGTCTCTCAGGATCGACGCAGAGCACATGCGAGTATTCGTTGCAATTGCGCAGTCGCGCACGCTGACTGAGGCCGCTCTATCATTGCGATTACCGCTATTCACCGTAAGCCGCGTATTGAAACGCATTGAATCGACGTCGCAACTGGCGCTTGTTAGACGGGACGGGGCCGGTCTGGAACTGACTGGAGCAGGACGCGATTACTTCGATGCCTGCGAAAGCGTTCTCGAAGCCCACCAGCGAGTTGCAGATGTGGTCGCAAGACAGCGCAGAGAACCGGAAGGGACGCTGAAGATCAGCACGCCGATTCCGTTTGCGGTCCATGTCCTTTCAGCAATCCTTCCTGATTTTCAACGTCTTTACCCAAGCTTGAGAGTAGACCTTGACCTGTACTGTTCGGACTGGTACAAGCTTCCCGAGGCCGGGCACGATATTGTTTTCAAGGTTCGCGCTCCTAAAGACTCTCGCCATCACGTAAAAGTGTTTCCTCCGATTCGCCAGGGTCTTTTCGCTAGTCCTGATTATTTAAAGCAGCGATCAGAACCGACGGCGCCCACTCAGCTCTACGAACATGTTTGCCTCGGTATGAGCAGCGATCCCGCCCTCTGGAGCTGGAATCTGACTCGCAAGTCCGAGTACGTCTCGATCAAGCCGAACTGTGCCATTGTGGCACCTGACATGGAGATCATGACGCAACTCGCCGTGCGGTCCGCAGGGATCGCGGTCCTGCCGCTTTGGCGAGCGCATATCGAGGTTCTCGCGGGTAAACTTTGGCCGATACTTACCGACTGGGCGCCAGAGGTGGTCAGGTTTTTCGCTCTTCACGGCGGGCGGCTGCGGATGGCTTCCAGAGAAAGCACTTTCCTGGATTATTTGGCGGGAATTCTCGGTACGGCGGCGGATCCTAGGTGCCACGGACACAATCCCGACCTCTTCTTCGGTCCAGCCGATTAGGTCCAATCATGGTACGAACAGCTGCGTTGCTTATCAATTTTCTCGTGTCGATCGGCTCGGCAGGGTTCGCGTTATCCGCGCTCGTTCGCCCTGCTACGCTCTCCGGCTCTCGTGACGTCTCGATGGGTGAACGCTTCTACGCCCGGATGTATGCCGCTCGAGCCATCCCGTTCGCATTTGCATCCGGAATATTGCCGTTTTTTTCGGGCGGGACTGCCGTCTTGTGGATCCTCTTAATCGCTGCCTTGATTCAGTTTCTGGATCTCCTCATCGGACATCGTAGGGGAGATCGGAAGATGATGCTGGGAGCAGGGATCGGAACTGCCGTGCACCTGGCGTGTTTTCTCGCGCTTCTCTAGAATCACACAGGCGCACTCCCAAGCCCCTTGCCGCGGCGGAGAAGCCGCGGATGGTTTCGGTCAGGAAACAAGATCGAAAAAGTCTGACGGGTTGCCTCCGTACACACGAGGATCGCCATCTTGAGCAATAATCTGTCCTAGAAAACTCAGGAAAGCTTCGCTTTTCGGTGAGGTGCGCGCGGGACCCCGATACAAAGCGCAAAAAGGAACTGGTTTTGGAGTCAGTTGCGGAAGTAGTCGGACGAGTTCGCCGCGTGTTGTAGCGGCATTTGCCGCCCAGAGAGGAAGCAGTGCGATTCCTAATCCGCTCAGCGTCAAGTCGAGTTGAATATCCGGATCACCCACCACAAGTTGAAATGAGGGTTCCACAGCGATTTGCTTGCCTTCGCCAATGAATTTCCAAGACGCTTGACGCCTCTCAAATGAGTAGCCGATGCATTGGTGTTTATGCAAGTCTGCCAGATCGGCGGGTTGAGGGCGCCCTTTCAGGTACCCGGCGCTGGCGAATACGCCTAGGCGAATTGAGGGGAAGAGTTTGACGTAATGCCGTGAGTCCTTCGGATCTCTAACCTTGAAAAAGACGTCAAAGTTTGTGGAGGGCTCCGCGTGCCAATCCGAACAATAAATCGAGAGCTCGACGTGAATCTTGGGATAGAGTTCTCGGAAGCGCGGCAAAACCGGAGCTAGAACGTTACGGGCAAAAACGATCGGTGTGCGCACATGGAGCTTGCCTTGCGGCTCGGCGCGATGGGTGTCGAGAAGGTCTAAGCTTTCCTGATAAGCATCAAGGGTTCGCCGACACGCCTCCAAGTAGTCTTGCCCTGCGGCAGTCAAGTGAAATCCGTCAGCACCCCGGCGCAATAGAACGAGCTTCGCATCCACCTGCATTCGCTTCAGCGCGCGGCTGACTGTCGAAACCGGCAAGTTCAACCGATTAGCCGCCTCGGTGAGAGTGCGGGACTCGGTTGCCATTACGAAGATTTGCATGTCCGCGAAGCTCATGGCTTTACGTACCATGATCTCTTGCGTAAACGCGTGCTGATGGTCGCACCTCCGCCGCGCTGATTCGGGTTTAGCCGGTTCTGGATGCCGCCGCTGAATCGGGCAGCTACCGCCCATCGCCTCATTCTTTCATGCACTTCCTGTTCAACTTCAGCCAGCTGTATCTGCGCTGTGCCGCGTGGTTCGCCGTAGGCTAGCTTTTTTTGGGCGGCGACCATCACGAGCGATTTTTTCGAGAAAGCTACACGGCCGTTCGTTTTGCAGAAATGCAAAACGTCTTTGCGGGCGCGGAGCTGGAAAACGCTTCGTCTTTGTCTGATCCTGATTACTCCGAGGCGATGCTCTGCTTGCGCCCAAAGTCCGGTCACTAACAATCTCAGGGAGAGTGGAAATGTTCGAGAAGAATGAGCGATACAGCATGCAAAAACAATTTAAGCCTGAAACCAGTGCTCTCGTGCTGATCGACTATCAGGTGGCACGCTGCAACTGATTAAGACCATGCAGAGCGATCTAGCGCTGCGCAATGCCGTCAACCTGGCCAAAGCCGCTAATGCTTACAAGATGCCGGTGGTGATCACTTCGAGCGTAGAAGATCAAATGCAAGGCCCGACAGCTTCCTCCCTGCAACATGTTCTGCCGGACGCGTATAAGAACCGCGTAAAGCGCACAGGAATCGTTAATGCGTGGGCAGACCCGAATTTTCAAGAGGCGGTCGAAGCAACCGGGCGAAAGCAGCTCATCATGGCCGGTGTCACGACGGACATTTGTCTCGTCTTTCCGAGCATCAGCGCGGTGCAGGATGGCTTCGAAGTGCAAGCCGTAATGGACGCCGCCGGTTCGCCCTTCGACATTTCCGAAGACATGGCGCGACGGCGAATGATGGCGGAGGGAGTCGTGTTGACAGCTACGAACACCATGATCGCTGAACTTGTGCAAGACTGGAGCACATCGCAGGGTATGGAACTGCAGAAGCTCCTGTCTGCCGCAGCGCCCATGCAGCCGGTGGACTGAAGGGCGAGGAATTGACTAGTGCAGAAATCGACACCGCCCATCTCCGGCTTTGAACAGAAGACCGCCAACATAGGAGGCATCGAGATCAGCTACCGGATCGGCGGTCGCGCCGAAGGCACTCCCGTGCTGTTATGGCACGGATTCCTCGGCACGAGCTTTACTTGGCGTAAAGTAATGCCGCTTTTGGCGGAGGCGGGTTGCTTCGTGCTGGTTCCCGATATGCGCGGGTTTGGCGATTCCACCAAACCTGCGGGCGTGGATGGCTACGACGGAAATGCCTTGGCGGAAGAGTTCCGGTCTCTGGTCCATCGAATCCATTTTGGTTCGGGCCGGCCCTTGACAATTGCGGCGCATGACATGGGGGCACCGCCGGCTTTGCTGTGGTCTGCTCGGTATCCGGCCGAGATCGCTACCCTGCTGTACCTAGACGAGCCAGTCATGCTGGAAGACGTTCTCACGAAGATCATCGTTTATACGCCGGAGACGATGAAAAACGGCTCGATGTGGTGGTGGATGCTCCCGCTGGCCCCCGGCGTTCCGGAGCGGCTGATCGTGGGAAACGAGCGCGCGTTCCTCACTTGGTTTTACCAGGGCGCAACGGCTGACCCGGCCGCGATTGAGCCGTCAGCAGTAGAAGAATACCTGCGTAGCTTCTCAGGCGCAGAAGGTGTTCTCGGCGCTTTGGGAGTGTATCGCGCCGCCTTCCAGACGATCAACCAAACCAAGCCCTTAACCGAGAAAAAGGTTCGCGTGCCTGTTGTCGCTCTGGGCGGAGAGAAAAGCCTCGGTGCAAAGGTTAAACGATGGGCCGAGTCCATAGCGGAAAACGTGGAAGGCGGCGTAATTTCTGCGAAAGGTCATTTTCTTCCGGAAGAGGCGCCACACGAGCTTGTTCGTTATATTCTCAACGCAATCAGAAAAGGAGAAAAAAATGAATATCAGTCCCGGCATAGTCGGAAGACCCGGCACCGAGATTCCTCCCGATGATATGCAAAGGCAATTGACTCTGTCGCAACCCGACAAAGACCAGAGTCTGCCGCATATCGGTGTGGCGGGCGATACCTACACCGTTCTACTCAGCGGCGATGACACGAACGGGCGCTTTTGCCTAATCGACATGCACGTCCCGCCTGGAGGCGGACCGCCGCCGCATCGCCACGACTTCGAGGAAACCTTCATCGTTCTAGAAGGCGAGGTGGAGGCGACGTTTCGGGGCCGGAAGTCGGTTGTGCGGGCGGGCGATACGATAAACATTCCGTCCAACGCGCCGCATCAGTTTCACAACAGTTCGAGTCAATCCGTCCGCATGCTATGCCTGTGCTCGCCTGCCGGTCAGGAAAACTTCTTTCAGCAGGTCGGCGTACCAGTCGGCACCCGCACTACACCTCCTCCGAAACCAGACAAAAACGAGCAGGAGAAAATGCAGACCAAGATGAAAGATCTTGCGCCCAAGTACCGTACAGAATTTCTTGAACACGCTTGACTCTCGGGACGAAATGCCCTGCTACTCAATACCAAATCTCGCCGGTGTTTCAGTCGTGCTCGATTTGCTCAATAAGTTGCGAGTTCTTCAGTTTCAGAACGAGGTTCTTCGACTTCGCATAATCGAGCAACTGAGTGGAAGCGGGGACAAATGGAGAACGACCACTGCAGTTGCTCATCAACGCTGAAAGGAATGGAAACAATGGAAGACTGCACTCATCTTGATCAAATCAGGCCCGTCGAACCGCTGACCCGGCGGCAACACCGATTTAGCTCTCACGTAACTTTTACGTAACGTGGATCAGCGGAATGAGCGGAATCAGCGGAATCGTCTGAATGCAAAATCAATAACTTGCCTGTTCTCAATACCCCGACCCGGCCCAACTCCCGCCGCCTCCACCAACTTTTCCTATCAGTTAGAACAACGCGCTCGGGTCGCTGATGGGCGTACGGATGATGTATCCCGGCGAGCCGGGCGCGGCGATGCCACCGCCGTTTCCGGCAGATGCGCCGCCCCCGCCTCCGCTGTAGCAGCCAATGCCCCCGGGGCCGGCCGCGCCACCGTTGGCGGTCAGTGAGCCTCCCGCCGAAGCGGCGTTGGGGCCCAGGAGATGGATAATGCCGCCGCCCCCACCGCCACCGCCCTGGCAGGACGAGATCCCCGAGCCGCCGCTCCCGCCGTTCACGGATATGGATCCGGTAACGTTCATATCATTTTGGGACGCGAGGACGATGACTCCGCCGCCTCCGCCACCTGAGCTCGTCGAGCCATTACCGCCGTCTGCGGAAATGTTTCCAGCCACTGTTATGCCGCTTTGCCCGCGGACCACAATTGATCCGCCCCCGGGGCCGCCATTCCCGGTGCCTGGGGCATTTGAATCCGTCCCCCCCGCGCCTCCGGCATACATTGGCGGATGCAGGACGCTCGCGGCTTGAAGCAACGAAAGCCCCGCGCCCGCATCTCCCTCGTTATCGGCGGGCGAAAGCGAGATTCCGGGCTGCGGCGTGTAATAACTAGCCGGCAGCGTGGCAAGCACAATGTCGCCCGCGATCGTTACTGTTCCGGTCGCTCGAATCACCACCCCACTCGGAATCGTCAGCGTCACGCCGGATGCGACAGTGAAATTCGTGAAATTCAGATCGCCGGCCTGAATTGCAACGTTGTTGTCCCAGTCGGATTGGCTGCTGATGGTGACGGAGCCGGCGCTTCCATCGCCCCATATTCCCGGTGCCGGTGGCCCTTGCCGGCCCACTGGACCGGTTGGCCCGGTAGGCCCCGCGGGACCCTGGGCTCCCTGAGGTCCGGCAGGGCCCTGAACCTCCGCTGTCGTCTGCATGCTCCCGTCCGGAAACTTGACTCCGCCGCTTGTCGACTGGATCACCCCGTTGACCGTGAGCGGCGAACTCGGCGCGCTTGTCCCGATGCCCACCGCACCCGCGAAGTAGTTTCTTCCGCCAGCTGAGTAAATCGAGTAGCTACTGCCCAGCGCTGACGGTTGTTCAATGTAAATACCGTAGAAGTTTGTTAACGTGCCGCCGCCGTTATTCACAGGCGCGCCGATCCGCAGTCCGTAGCCGTTCGTGATCGCGCCTTTGGCGGTGTTTTGTAGCTGCAGCCAGAGCGCATACGCGTTGCCAACGGTGCCTGTGCTTCGGTTTGAGACCTCGCCTTCCAGCCCGTAAGCGGAAGCGAGCGATCCGCTGCCGTAATGATCGACTGCAAACAAGGAGCCGAACAGCGGGCCGCTGAAACTGCGGATGTTTCCTGATTTCGTTGTTGTGTCTGTCTTCAGGCCCGTATATGTGGCGTTGCTGTTCGCGGCCGGGTTGATGGTGCTTTGTATAAAGCCGCCGGTGAAGATGCCTGAGCTCGCTGTTGGGCCGTAAACGACGTGCAGCGGCGATGTGGGAGCGGTCGTTCCGATACCGACGTTGCCGTTGTCCTCGAAGATCGCGGAGTCAATAATCGTGCTCGCGCCGGAGTACTTCGGAACTACATTCGCTGTTCCTCCGGAGGTGGTAACGGTCTTTTGAGCAAACGCGGTCAGCGGGATAACTGCCGCAATACCGCACACGAGTAACGCATGAGTACGCAAGTACAGTGCCTCCTGTCAGATTTGTTCGGATGGTATCACGCAAAAGCGGGGCGAGGAGGTTTATACGTTTCAGTACGCGCGTGCTGCTCGCGGGCCTCGCATCGGCTCGAGGCATCGCTCGACGACTAATAGAGTGGCCGCAACGGCTTCGACGGGATTGAGTCGTTGTGTGAAAGCGTGCCGGGTTCCGAGCTCCCGTAAAACGATCGGAAAACCATAACTGCCATACGGAGTTTGCATACGCAGCTTAATTAGTTAGGCGGCCGCTCCGGCTGGTGAGCCTGCGCGTCAGCTAGCGAGCGTCATGTTGCAGGATAGGCCTCGGGCTTCTGCTCGTAGCTTTGGGGCTGAGATCAATCGGGCTGGGCGGCTCTCGCTTTTGCCGGTCCTTTTCGAGATCGAGAAGTCCGGTGGCTTAGCGGAGTCGCACAAATTCGCATCTTGGATGCTATCGGCTGCAAACCCGCACCCCTGCCAACGTTGCTTGCCAGGTATGGGGAGGCCGTCATGTGAGGAGATCGACAACGTTGAGCAGAGATGTTCGCCAGTTCCCGGTACTGATTCCGACGATCGTTGGTTTTGCGGATACCATGCCCCGATTTTGGAAACGGCAAGATGCGCGGCAGCAGGTGACTAGAAAGCTAAACGACGAACTCCGCAACCAACGGTAGATGATCGGAGGCGCGCAGCGCCGTTCCCGAACGGTGCAGGTGCATTCCCTCGAGCTTCAACTCGGGATCGTAATACACATGATCGAGATGCATTATCGGCAGAATGCCTGGATACGTGCGCGTGCGTTTCAGATGATACGCAATGTCCGCACTCTCGAAATGATGGGAAAGCGTACGTGTCACCAGCCCGCGAGTCCATTCATTGAAATCACCGACCACGACGCGCGGCCCAGATAATGCCGTGCTCCCGAGCACCTCCGCCGACATCAGTTTCGCTACCTGCTGCCGGCGTTCGAGGTACGACGTTCCGAGGTGAACCGCGAACAGGCACAGCATCGTATGCTCGACCGCGATGTCGGCGCGCAAGCAGATCCTCGGCTCTCGTCTCCGTATCGTCAGATCCTGCGTGGTGCTGGAGACGATTGGAAAGCGGCTCAACACAGCATTGCCATAGTCTTGGCCCGCATGCTGCCTTGCGATGCCGAAGACGTGCGACATTCCTAATTCCGCCGCAATGTACGCGCTCTGCCCGGCCAGGATTTCCTGGATCGCAATCACGTCTGCATCGATCTCGCGCAGCACGCGCACGATCCGCGCCGGCCGCACGCGCCAGTCAATTCCGCGGCACTTGTGAACGTTGTAGGTCACGAGGCGCAGGGTCGTCATTCGCATCGATTACAGGAGCAATTTTAAGAAACGGTAAAATGGCGGCAACCGATGGGTCTTGAGTGCTGATCTCGCGACGCAACCGATGAGCGACATACTGGGTCATCTCGATCGGCGTGACGTACTGCTCACTGCGCTGGTTGCCGTTACGGTTTGGTATCTCGCGATAACGCTGATCGCCGTCCGTCGGGCTGCCCGCACGAAGAGTGTCGGGACGTCGCCGGCATTCCTTCTGACTGGCTTCATCGCGAATTTCTTCGATACGCTCGGTATCGGCTCCTTTGCGACAACTACCTCGATATTCCGGCAGTGGAGACTTGTGCAAGATGAGGATATCCCGGGAACGCTGAACGCCGGACACGCGCTGCCCACAATCGCGGAGGCGTTCATTTACACAAAAATCGTTCCCGTCGACACGTGGACTCTGATACTGATGATCGTGGCGGCGGCGCTTGGGGCGTGGCTCGGTGCGGGAGTCGTATCAAGGTGGCCGCGAAGGTGGATTCAGCTCGGAATGGGTTGCGCATTGGCCGCAGCAGCGCTGATCATGCTTGCCGGGCAGGTTCACATTCTTCCATCGGGCGGCGATCTTCTCGGTCTCCACGATGGCCGGCTTGTCATAGGCTTGCTCGGCAATTTCGTGCTCGGGATGTTGATGACCATCGGCATCGGTCTATATGCGCCATGTATGATTCTGGTCACGCTTCTGGGCATGAATCCCACGACCGCGTTCCCGATCATGATGGGCTCGTGCGCCTTTCTCATGCCGGTAGCGAGCGCGCGATTCATTCGCGCGGGCAGTTTCAACCTACGGGCGGCGATCGGGTTGACTGTGGGCGGAATTCCGGCTGTGCTCATTGCGGCATTCATCGTGAAATCGTTACCGCTCGCGGCCGTTCGCTGGCTGGTGGTCGTGGTCGTGATCTACACGGCCTGGGGATTGATTCGTGCTGCAACCGCCCGGAGTTTGGCGGCGCGTCCGTCCGAAGCAGTTAGTCGACCTTCTTAGCGTTGTTTTTCTCGAACGTTACTTCGGGATACATCGGGGAGGGCGCTTTTAGAAGATCGCTATCTTTCCCTCCGAGATAGCGATCAAAAAACGCCTCCGCGTACGCGATGATGATCGCGTGCGCACGTCGTGGATCGAGCTCACCTGCGGCGGGCGGAAGTGCGAGGACGAAATCGCTGAAATTCCCGTGCTGCGTTTTGGCGATCGTGACTGTATAGGAATCATTGGTCGAATGTTGTAAAAGCGACTCATCCCAACTCTTAGTCAATGCTACGAATTCGTTGAGGACGGTTTGTTGTTCCGGCTTATCCACCGTATCCTTGTTGCCGTGGTGCATTAACATCAACGGCCGAGACGTGCCCTCCTTTCGCGCGCGGCCAAATAGCTGACCGTCCTGATCTATGACGGCTTTCACGCGCGGATCTTCGATGCTCATCTCCACCGCTGCTGCGCCGCCGAACGACCAGCCGAATGCGCCAATGCGAGACAAGTCAAGGCGGTGATAAAAGACTTGCCCGGGAGTTTTGTTGAACTCCTCCAGCTTGTCGAGAGTGTACGAGCCATCGGCGATCCAGGTGGGAAAGACCTCGTTATTCAGCCAATCCCAATTGTCGGAGACGTCTTGGCGAAAATTGCCCTTCGGTTTGGGAACCAGATGCTGATCTGGCTTGTAGTGAAAGCCATCGGGAAACTGAACCGTGTCGCTGAACCCGGGATGATCCGCTGCAATGACCACGTATCCATGACTCGCGAGCT
>Ga0213875_10002126_pt1 | contig 12126 bp, 13 predicted proteins | sample BarmaccomBMRX_R8_FD_160105 | JGI IMG/M metagenome (GOLD analysis project Ga0213875, IMG submission 160105) | Root-associated microbial communities from Barbacenia macrantha in rupestrian grasslands, the National Park of Serra do Cipo, Brazil - RX_R8 | ecosystem: Host-associated > Plants > Roots... | reverse complement strand
GAGGGACTCGAGGCTCTGCTCCTGTCCGGCCAGCAGGCAGTGCTGGCCGGCCACCGGCACCGTCCCCTGGTCACGCGCTGCGGTGGCGCACGCCGCGCTCCCCGGCGCTCCGAACATCCAGTACTGCGGACCGAGCCGCGAGTTCGCCGAGCTGGCCCAGCCCTTCTGCTTGGCGGCGAGCTGCACCGCCTGGTAGAGGCCCAGGCTGCCCGAGCCCGGATTGCCGGGCGCCGAGGACGTGGTCGCGCCCTGGCTGATCGTGATCGCGTTCTGATCCTGGGCCTGGAGCTGGTTGGCCACGATCTTGCCGTCCGGCGTCAGAGCATTGGCCTCCCAGTCGTAGAAGGCGAGCTGGGCGGTCGTGCCCACCTCGCTTTCGGCCCGGGCGGTGTCGCTGACGTTCGGGAGGCCGACCGTGATCTGGTTGCCACTCGAGGTCTGGATCTGGGGCTCGGAGACGCCCAGCGAGTCGACGCGGCTGCGCATGATGTCGACCGCGCGCTGGAGGGCGTCGGCGGTGACATGGGGCGTCTGGGGGCTCGGCAGGCCCTGGTAGACCAGCTCGACGCCGCCCTTCAGGTCGAGGCCGAGGACGGTTTTCTTGGACTTCACCGACGTGCCGGGGATTCCGGCGATCACGACCAGTGAGCCGAGGACCAGCCCCAGGACCAGGAGCAGGATGAAGCCGTTGCGCTGACGATCGGTCATCGCTCTCGCTGGATGCTAGAGGTAGCGGACGGCGGTGTGTCGCTGGCTCGGATCGGCGCTCACCGGTGGTTGGTTGGCGTGAGCACGACCAGCACCCCGCCCTCCTCGTCGTCGTAGGCGGGGAAGATGTCGGCCACGGCCCGAGCGGGAAGATCGCGCTCGGCGTTCACCTCCACCGGCTTGCCCTTCACGCGCACCTCCCATTCGAGGGCGGTGTGCACGTGATCGGTCCCGTCTTCGAAGCGCAACCCGAGCACCTCGCCCACCGGACGCCCGATCACCTGTTCGGTCTTCAGCCCGGTGAGCTCGAACGAGCCACGACCGCAGTCGATGATCCGCCCGTCGCCGTCGCAGGCGAAGAACGCCGCGTTGGGGGCGGGGTAGTAGTCGTCGAGCAGCTCATATAGATAGGCGAAGCCGCATTTCTCGCAGCCGCGGGCCTCATTGCGAAAGCCGGCGTTGCGGTCGATGCCCATCGACCGGTTGCCGCAGTGCGGGCAGATGAAGTAGTGCTCGTGACTCATAGGTGCGCCCACCCGGGCGCCCTGAGGATAGCCGTAGGCACCCGGGCGCTCCCCGGGCTCTTCATCAACACTTAAGGGAGCCCGCGAGGGGTGGGGGCAGGGTCAGAGCAGCGACAGCGGTCCCGGCGGCTCCAACCCGAGGTGGAGGAAGGCGTGCTTGGTCGCCGCCCGCCCCCGAGGAGTGCGCTCGATCAGCCCGCGCTGGAGCAGATACGGCTCGTAGACGTCCTCGATCGTGTCCTGCTCCTCGCCCACCGCGACCGCCAGCGTGGAGAGACCGACCGGCCCGCCGCCGAACTTCTCGCAGATGGCGCGGAGGATCTCCCGGTCCAGGCGGTCGAGCCCGGCGTGGTCGACCTGGAGCAGGTCGAGGGCCGACATCGCGACCTGACCGGTGACCACGCCGCTGCCGCGCACCTCGGCGTAGTCGCGGACGCGTTTGAGCAGGCGATTGGCCACGCGCGGCGTGCCGCGGCTGCGCTCGGCGATGGCGCGGGCGCCGGCGTCCTCGATCGCCACCTCGAGCAGCCGGGCCGAGCGTCGGACGATCGTGGCCAGATCCTCGAGCCCGTAGTGCTCCAGGCGCTGCTGGATCCCGAACCGATCGCGCAGCGGGGTGGTGATCAGCCCCGCGCGCGTGGTCGCGCCGATCAGCGTGAAGGGCGGCAGCGGGAGCGTGACTACCTTGGCGCCGGCCCCCTGCCCCACGGTGATCGGCAGGGTGCCGTCCTCCATGGCGGGATAGAAGGTCTCCTCGAGCGCCCGCGGGAGGCGGTGGATCTCGTCCACGAAGAACACCGCGCGGGGTTCGAGGGCGGTCAGGAAGGCGGCCACGTCGCCCTTGCGCTCGAGCGCCGGACCGGCCGTCTGGACGAACGGCACCCCGAGCTCGGCGGCCAGGATCTGGGCCAGCGACGTCTTCCCCAGACCCGGCGGGCCAGACAGCAGCACGTGGTCAAGCGCCTCGCCGCGGCTGGCCGCCGCGGCGACCGCCACCGTGAGCTGGTCCTTGATCGCCTCCTGCCCGACGAAGTCCTCGAGCCGGCGGGGGCGCAGCGAGCGGTCGAGGTCGTCGTCCGGGAGCAGCTCGGGATCCTGGATCCGCGGGTGCCGATCGTCATGGATCTCGCGAACCGGGCTCATGGACAGGCCTCGCGAACCGGGCTCATGGACAGGCCTCGCGAACCGGGCTCATCGGCGGGCCATCCTCAGTGCGTGGGCGATCAGGTCCTCGGCCCGCTCGCCCTCGGCGCCGTCGAGCAGCTCGTCGACCTCGAGCGCCGTGTAGCCGAGCCCGAGCAGGCCGTCCCGGGCCAGGGTCCGCGGATCGTCGGACGCGCCGGCCCCCGCCGCGATGGCCACGGGGATCGGCGCGGTGGCGCCGACCTTCTCGCGCAGTTCGACGATGATCCGCTCGGCGGTCCGCTTTCCCACCCCGGGAGCGGTCTGGAGACGGGCGGTGTCGCCGGCCGCCAGGGCTTTGAGCAGCTCCCGCGGGGGGCCGCCCGAGAGGACCGCCAGCGCGACCTTGGGCCCGACCGACTGCACCGCGATCAGCATCAGGAACAGCTCGCGCTCCTCCTCGGTGGCGAAGCCGTAGAGAAGCAGGGCGTCGTCGCGCACGACCATGTGGCTGTGCAGGAGCACCTGCTTGCCCACCGCCGGAACGTGCCTGAGCGTCTCGGCCGCCACCGAGAGGCGATAGCCCACCCCGCCGCAGTCGACGACCACGTAATCGCCGCGGCGGACCGCGACCGTGCCGGAGACCAGCGCGATCATGCGGCAGGCCCCGCCCCGACGAGCGCCCGCTCCAGGGGCGCGCGATTGAGATCGCAGATGGCCACGGCCAGCGCGTCGGCGGCATGGTCCGGCGAAGGCACGGCGCTCAGCCCGAGGAGCCGGGCGACCATCCGCCCGACCTGGTCCTTGCCGGCTCGCCCGTGCCCGCACACGGCGTCCTTGACCTGCTGCGGGGTGTAAGAGCGCGAGGGCACGGCGCGCTCTCCGGCCGCCAGCAGCACCACGCCACGGGCCTGGCCCACCGCGAACGCGGTGCGCACATTGGCCCCGAAGTAGAGCTCCTCGATGGCCACCGCGGCGGGCCGGAAGCGGTCGAGCAGGTCCCCCACGTGTCCGTGGATCTCGGCCAGCCGGCGCTCGAGCGGAACACCGGCGTTGGTTTCGATCACCCCGGCGGACAGGGCGTGCAGCCGCGAGCCCGCGCTCTGCACCACGCCGTAGCCGGTGCTCGCGGTGCCCGGATCGATGCCGAGGACGATCATCTCGGACACCATTCTCCGTAGCCGCCCGGACGCCTCCCCGAGGCGCCGGGCCGATCTCGCGGCCAGGGTCGCCCGAGGCGCCTACGCGGCCGGATTCACCGGCGGGTCCCCGCCCTCCTCCTCCTCGGCGATGATCTCGGCGCACAGCCCGACGCATTCGCTGCAGATCGCCACCGCCGGCGTGGGTCCGGCGATGATCCGGTCCACCTCGGAGGCGCGCTTACCGCAGAACGAGCAGCGAATCGACTCGAGAAACGAGGGCGGCGGCTGGGGCGGGTCGGCGTCGGCCATCCGCGCACCGTAGCGCCGCAGCCCGCTACGAACCCACGCAGCGCGTATCCGAGCCGGGCCTGGTCACCCGGTAGACCCGCCACACGCCGACCCTGGCGAGCAGCTGGCGGCTGGTCAGATCGGCCTTGACCGGCGCGGCGATCCCGTCGATCGTGTCGTGCGGCCCGACGAACATCACGCCCTGGTGGCGCATCGAGGTGCCCACGCGCCCGAGCGTTACGTGGAGCTGCCAGGCCAGCGCGGTCTGCACCCCATGGTTGACCGCGGCGAAGCTCGACTTGCACGGGAACACCCGGCTGTGACCGCCGACCGCGGCGACCGCGGCCTTCATCTGGTCAAGCCGCGTGACCGCCTGCGCGGCGATCCGCTCCTGGGCGCGGGCCTGGCCCAGCCGGCCGCCGGTGAACGGAATGGTCAGCGCGACCAGGGCCACGATCACACCGGCGGCGACGAGCCCGCGCCCCCGAGCGGCCAGCTCGGCGAGGCGCACGATGCCCACCCCGGCCAGCACGGCGGTCACCCCGGCGGCCGGCAGATAGAAACGCTCCAACCCGGGATAGCCGTCGAGGGTCATCCCGACCACGACCACCCACCACACGAGCGCGCCGGCCCCCAGGGCCAGGGTCAGCCAGTCGCGCGGGCGGCGCAGCCAGGCGACCGTCACCGCCACCGCGCCGAGGATCAGGATGGGGATCGTCTGCACGTCGAGCCCCCGTCCGAGCACGGTCAGGAACGGATCCGATCCGAGCTGGCCGTTGTATTCCTCGGCGTGCACCGCGGCCAGGAAAGGCTGACCCGAGCCGATCCAGGGCGGCACGAACCAGAAGAACGGGATCGCCAACAACCCGAGCACGATCAACGCCCGCGTCCGCGTCGACGCCGACCGCCACCACAGCCAGGCCGCGTAGAGGATGATCAGCGGCCAGGCCTCCGGGCGAATCAGCGAGGTGGCCACGCCGAGCACGAACGCCCAGCCGTAGCGCCGCTCGAGATGGCGGTCGATCGCCCAGAGCGCGCAGGCGATCAGCATCGGCTCCGAGGTCCCGCGGAACATCTCGTAGAACCACTCCTGGGTGACAACCACCCCGGCCGCTGCCAGCACCCCCGCGGTCACCGCCGCCCAGCGCGGCGAGTGCGAGCCGACCAGCCGCGCGCCCAGCCGGTAGGCGGCGAACAGCGCGAGCAGCCCGCCGGCGCGAGCGGTGATCACCCACAGCGTGGGCGCCGCGGTGCTGCCGAACAGCGCGAACGCGGTGGTGAACAGCACCGGCAGCGGCTTCCACGACGGGCCGCCGCTGATCGCGAAGCTCAAATGCGGGTCGACGACCTCCCGCCCCCACGAGATCCACGCCCAGGGGTCATACGACGCCACCGTCGGCAGCAGCGCGGCTGACAGCGCCGCCAGCACCACGCACGCGACCGTGGCCGACACGAACGGATACCGCTGCAGCAGCTCACGCCAGTCGTCCCTCCCGGACTGCCCGGCCGCCCGGTCAGGCGCCGCAGACGGAGCGGGTGTCTGGGTGGCACTCACCGCTCAGCGCCGGGATGCGTCCGAGAACCGGCAGCGCAGCAGCGTGCCGAGCACCCGGAAGCCATCAACCGCGGTCAGCTTCTTGCCCTCATCGGTGGCGCGCGCCCGGTAGTGCACAGGCACCTCGAAGATCCGCTCGCCGTGCTGGACGAGCCGCGCGGTGATCTCAGGTTCGATGGCGAACCCGGGCGAGCGCAGCGGCAGGCTGCGGAACACGTCGGTGCGGATCATCTTGTGGCAGGTCATGATGTCGTGCAGGTACACGTTGAACAGGACGTTGCATGCGAACGTCACGCCCTTGTTCCCCAGCACGAACAGGAACGAGTGGCTCGTGTACCCGTCGAATGCCCGCACTCCGAAGCACGCGTTCGTACGGCCATCGAGAAGCGGGGGCATCAGCAGCCCGAGGTCGGTCGGGTCGTACTCGAGGTCGGCGTCGAAGATCGCCGCGAACTCGCCCCGCGCCTCCGCGAGCGCGGTCTGCACGGCGGCGCCCTTGCCGCGGTTCTCGGGGTGCTGGAACAGCCGGACCCGGCCGGGCGGGAGGGACGGAATCAGATCCTTGAGGATCTCCCGCGTGCCGTCGGTGGACCCGTCGTCGACCACGATCAGCTCGAAGTCGGTCGGCAGGGGCGTGTCGAGCACCTCCGCGATGGCACGCTCGACGCGCTCGCGCTCGTTGTAGACGGGCATCAAGATGGAAAGCATGTGACTGACTCTGAGTTTGAAGGGCTCCCCGCCCGCCCGTCCGAGCGGGCCCACCAGCGACACTGACGCGCGCCGGCTGGAAGGGCACCCACGAGGAGGCTCGATGCTAGCCGATCGCCCGGACCATCGACGGACCCCGCGCGTTTGCGCAACCATCCCCGCGTGGATTTCGCCGGCGCCGGCTTGCTCGACGGCCTGGAGGGCGAGGATCGCTCCTCCCGCGAGCGCCTGCTTACGCGACTAATCGACGAGGGCTACGGCATCGACGAGCTCAAGCGGGCGGTCGCCGAGGACCGGCTCGCGCTGCTGCTGGTCGACCGCGTGCTCGGCGGCCGCTACAGCGCCCGCGAGCTCGAGGAGCAGACCGGCCTCACCGCCACCCAGATGCTGAGGATCAGGCGGCTGCTCGGCCTGCCCGAAGCCTCACCCGAGGCCCGGGTGTTCGGCGAAGAGGAAGTCAAGGCGGCCGAGTCGACCCGGATGTTCCTCGAGGTCGGGCTAGGCGAGCCGGCGATCGCCGAGATCACCCGGGTGCTCGGCGAAGGCATGGCTCGCCTGGCCGCCACCACCGCCGCGGCGTTCGTCGACGCCTTCCTCGAGCCCGGCGACAGCGAGGACGAGGTCGCGCAGCGCTTCGCCTCGGTGGCCGAGCAGCTGATCCCGGCGATCGACCCCGTGCTGGTGGCCGCCTACAAGCAGCACCTGGCCGCGGCGGTCCGCCGCGGGATGCTGAGCCAGGCCGAGCGCGAATCCGGCGAGGCGGGCGGGGCTCAGGAGATCACCGTGTGCTTCGTCGACCTGGTGGGCTTCACGCGCCTCGGGGCGCAGATCGAGGCGCAGGAGCTCGGCAGCGTGGCCAGCCGGCTGGCCGAGCTCGCCAACGACGTCACCGAGCCGCCCGTCCGCCTGGTCAAGACGATCGGCGACGCGGCGATGTTCGTCAGCCCCGAGCCCGCGCCGTTGGTGTCGGTGGCCCTGTCACTGCTCGAGGCGGTGGACGCGGCGGAGCTGCCGAGCCTCCGGGCCGGCGTCGCCACGGGCACTGCCCTTCAGCGCGCCGGCGACTTCTACGGCCACGCGGTCAACCTGGCCAGCCGGGTGACCGGGGCGGCCCGCGCCGGCAGCGTGCTGTGCACCGAGGAGGTGCGCGAGGCCGCCCCCGAGGACTTCGACTGGTCGTTCGCCCGCAAGCACAAGCTCAAGGGCATGTCCGACGCGGTTCCCCTCTACCGGGCCCGGCGCCGCGAGGAAGCGCCGGCCGAGGATGGCCCGAAACGGGCCAAGAAGCCCGAGACGCCTAAGAAGAAATCGAAAGCAGATCGACGACGAAAACAAGCGGCGAGTTAGGCGGGATCGTCGTGCCGCTGCCCTTGGAGCCGTAAGCGAGGCTGGCCGGGATGATCAGCTCCCGGCGGCCGCCGATCTTCATCCCCGGGATGCCCTGCACCCATCCTGGGATCACCCCGCCGCTGGTCAGCGGGAACGTCGCGGGCTGGTTGCGGCTCCAGGAGGAGTCGAACTCCTTGCCGTTCTTGTAGAGCACCCCGACGTAGTTGACCGTCACCGTCTGGCCCGCCTTGACCGTCTGGCCGGTCCCGACGACCAGGTCCTTGGTCACCAGCTTGCTCGGCGCCGCGCCCTTGGGCACGCTGACCACGGGCTTCTTGGCCAGCGCCGGCGGAGGCTTCGGCGTCGTGGCGATGGCGGTCTGGGTGGCGCCGCCCTGGGGGGCCAGCTGAATCCCGCCGGCCTTCGAGGAGCCGCCGCACCCGGCCAGCGCGGCCGCGGCCAGCGCGAGGAGGGACAAGAGAGACGTTCGGATTCGCATCGGAGCGGACGAGGCTAGCGGCCGGGCGTCAAATGCGTGTCATTGCGCGACGCGCTCGAGCACGGCGGCGTCGACATCGAAGTTGGCGTGCACGGCGTTGACGTCGTCGTTCTCTTCGAGGGCGTCGATCAGCTTGATCAGCTTACCGGCATCGCCCTCGTCGACCGGCACCCGCGCCCGCGGCCGCTGGGTGAGGTCGGCGCTCTCGATCTCGACCCCGGCCTGCACGAGCGCCTCGCGCGCGGCGGCCAGGTCCGACGGCTCGGTGATCACCTCGTAGACGTCCTCGTCGAGCGCGATGTCCTCGGCGCCCGCGTCGATCGCCGGCATCAGGTCGTCTTCCCCGTAGCGATTGGCGTCCACCACGATCACGCCGCGCTTGTCGAACAGGTAGGACACCGACCCGGGCTCGCCCAGGTTGCCACCGTGCTTGCCCAGCAGGTGGCGCATCTCGGCGCCCGTCCGGTTGCGATTGTCGGTCAGCGCCTCGATGAGCAGCGCCACGCCGCCCGGCCCGTAGCCCTCGTAGAGCACGGTCTCGATCTGATCGGCGTCCGATCCCTCGCCGGTTCCCTTGGCGATCGCGCGCTCGATGTTGTCCTTGGGCATCGACGCGTCGCGGGCCTTCTGGACGGCCAGGGCGAGAGCCGAGTTCCCGGTTGGATCGCCGCCGCCCTCACGCGCGGCGATCTGGATCGCGCGGGCCAGCTTGGTGAAATGCTGACCGCGGCGCGCGTCGACGACGGCCTTCTTGTGCTTGATCGAAGCCCATTTGGAGTGGCCGGACATGGGTTTTCAGTGTAGGACCCACGGGGCCTGCCCGCCGGACCACAGGTGGTTGAGCGTGATCCAGTCCTTGTAGGTGTCCATGCACTCCCAGAACCCCTGGTGGCGGTAGGCCTGGAGTTGTCCGGCCGCGGCCAGGCGCTCGAGCGGCTCGCGCTCGAGCACGGTCCCGGGCTCGACGAGCGCCAGCGCCGTGCGCTCGAAGCAGAAGAACCCGGCGTTGACCCACAACTCTGAGCGGGGCTTCTCGGTGAACCCCCGCACGGTGCCATCCCCGTTCAGACGGGCCACCCCGAACGGGAGCCGGGGCTGGACGACGGCCATCGTGGCGGCGGCGCCATGCCCGCGGTGGTGCTCCAGAAGCGCGGTCAGATCGATGTCGGCCACGCCGTCGGCGTAGGCCAGGCAGAAGCGCTCCTGCGCGGCCAGCACGGGCGCGGCCCGGCGCAGACGCTCACCGGTCGGGGTGTCGGTGCCGGTGTCCAGGCAGGCGATCTGAACGCCGGCGGGCCAGGACTCGCCGTCGACGAACGCCTCCACCTGGGCGGCCCGGTATCCGGTCAGGAGCAGGAACTCGCGGAAGCCGTGGGCCAGGTACATGCCGATCACGTGCCACACGATCGGCCGCCCCCCGACCTCGATCAGCGGCTTGGGCAGCGCCGCCGAGTGCTCCTGCAGGCGCGTACCGCGCCCGCCGCACAGGATCACGACGGTGGGCTTGGGCGTCGGCACGGGTTCGGCATTATCGCCCGGGGTAGGATCCGCGGACGATGAGCGTGGCCAATCCGGGCATCTTCAAGGCCTACGACATCCGGGGGCTCTACGGCTCGGACATCGACGCCGACCTGGCCGAGCAGATCGGGAGGGCGTTCGCCCGCGTGATCGGCGAGCTCGAGGACAAGCCGACCGCCGAGCTGCGCCTGGGGCTCGGCCGCGACATGCGGCTGACCGCGCCGGAGCTCGCCGAGGCCTACTGCAAAGGCATGTGCTCCGAGGGCGCCACCGTCCTCGACGCCGGCGAGGTCGGGACCGAGATGCTCTATTTCCTGGTCGGCTCGCGCGATCTGGACGGTGGGCTGATGTGCACCGCGTCGCACAATCCCCAGCGCTACACCGGCGCCAAGATGGTCAGGCGGGGGGCCATCGCCTTGTCCGGGGACGCCGGAATCGGCGAGGTGCGCGCCAAGATCGACGAAGGGCTGGGCAGCGCTCCGGGCGGGGGCGCCACCGAGTCCGTCCAGCTCTACGAGGAGTTCCAGGAGGCGGTGCTGAAGTTCATCGACCCCGCGGCGGTGAAGCCGATGCGGGTCGTGGTCGACGGCGGGAACGGCATGGCCGGCCCGATGGTCGGTCCGCTGCTTCACCGGCTCGGGCTCGACCTGGTCGAGACCTACTTCGAGCCCGACGGCCGCTTCCCCGACCACGAGCCCAACCCGCTGCTCGAGGAGAACCGCGAGTTCATCATGCGCGAGGTGGTCCGCCAGAAGGCCGACCTGGGGATCGCCTGGGACGGCGACGCCGATCGCTGCTTCTTCATCGACGATCAGGGCACGTTCGTCGACGGCGACTTCCTGACCGCACTGCTCGCCGAGTCGATGTTCGAGAAGAACCCGGGCGCCACGATTCTCTACGACGTCCGGGCGAGCTGGGCGGTCAAGGACGTCGCGGAGAAGGCGGGCGGAAAGGCGCTCATGAACCGGGTCGGCCATGCCTTCTTCAAGACCCGGATGCGCGAGGAGAACGCCGTGTTTGGCGGCGAGGTCTCCGGCCACTACTACTTCCACGACTTCTACTGCGCCGACTCAGGGACGATTCCGGCCCTGCTCATCCTCGAGCTCCTCTCGAACCGCGGCCGGCGGATCTCCGAGCTGCTCGAGCCGTACCGCTCGAAGTACTTCATTTCGGGCGAGATCAATTCCGAGGTCTCCGACGGCGAGGCCAAGATCGAGGAGCTGGCCTCCAAGTACGAGGACGGGCACCAGTACAGCCTGGACGGCCTCTCGGTCGAGTACGACGACTGGCACTTCAACGTGCGCCCGTCCAACACCGAGCCGCTGCTGCGCCTGTGCCTGGAGTCGCTGCGCTCGCGCGAGGACATGGAGCGCCGGCGCGACGAGGTGCTGGCCGTGATCCGTTCGTGACCACGCCGGATCGCCGCGCCACCAGCGCCGAGGACGCGCTGGCCCTGGCGCAGCGGGCGGGCATCCACCGGATCGCCGTGCCCACGCCTTTCCTGGTCGGTCGGGTGAACTGCTACCTGATCGAGGACGAGCCGCTCACCCTGATCGACACCGGACCGAACTCCGGCAAGTCTTTGGACGATCTGGAGCAGGCGCTCGCGGTCCACGGCCGGCGGATCGAGGACCTCGAGCTGATCGTGCTCACCCACCAGCACATGGATCATCTCGGCCTGCTCGAGATCCTGGCTCGCCGCTCGGGCGCCGAGGTCGCGGCGCTCGACCTGCTCGTGCCCTATCTGGAGAGCTTCTCGCGCAGCGCCACCACCGACGACGAGTTCGCCCAGGCGGTCATGCGCCGGCACGGTGTCCCCGAGGACCTGGCCACCGTGCTCGGCGAGCTGGCCGCGGCGTTTCGCGCCTTCGGGTCGAGCGGGCGGGTGACCGTCGCGCTGCGCGACGGCGAGACCCTCAAGCTGCGCGACCGGACGCTGCGGATCTTCCACCGTCCCGGGCACAGCCCGTCGGACACCATCCTGTGGGATGAGGAGCGGGAGATCCTGATCGCCGGCGACCACCTGCTCGCGTCGATCTCCTCAAACCCGCTGATCTCGCGGCCGCTCTCAGGACCGGTCGAGCCGCGCCCCCGGGCGCTCCTGCAGTACATCGACTCGCTTCGGGCAACCCGCGAGCTGCCGGCCCGGCTGATCATGCCGGGGCACGGCGACCCGGTCCTCGAGCACGTCGAGCTGATCGACGAGCGCCTGCGCATGCATCGCCGGCGGGCCGCCCGGGTGCTCCAGATCCTCGACGGGGAGGCCTTGAGCGCCTACGAGATCGCCCTGCGCATGTGGGGCAACGTGGCCGTCACCCAGGCCTACCTGACCCTGTCGGAGGTGCTCGGACACCTCGATCTCCTGGCCGAGGCGGGTCAGGCGGTCGAGCGCGAGGCTGACGGCGTCTCGCGATTCGAGGCCGTCGCGGTGTAACAACGCAGACAATCCTCGTCCAATCAGGGTACGGACCGAGGCCGGTTCTGCCGATTAGCAGGGGACATGGTCGGGGATTACGACAGCGCTGGCCTGCCCGGCGCGGGGCAGGGCGAATCTACGTCGGGCGGGATGGCTGGCGACGGCTATTCGGAGCTGCTCGAGCGCGTCCCGGCGATCGTCTACGTGGCCGATCCCGGCGAGGACGGCCTTTGGTATTACGCGAGCCCGCAGATCGAGCACATCCTTGGCTACACACCGGCGCAGTGGTGCGCGGACCCCGATCTGTGGGCGGCGCG
>Ga0213875_10002125_pt1 | contig 12131 bp, 10 predicted proteins | sample BarmaccomBMRX_R8_FD_160105 | JGI IMG/M metagenome (GOLD analysis project Ga0213875, IMG submission 160105) | Root-associated microbial communities from Barbacenia macrantha in rupestrian grasslands, the National Park of Serra do Cipo, Brazil - RX_R8 | ecosystem: Host-associated > Plants > Roots... | reverse complement strand
AGCGATTCGGAACGCCTGGAGGTGCAGGTCCAGCGCCTCCTGGGCGGTCTCGGCGTAGAGCTGGATCCAGCCCGCGTCCCGCTGGGACATGGCGTCGCTGTGGTCGTTCCAGATGTTGATCGGCGCGCCGATGGCCCGGTTCGCCACCGTCATCACGATCGGCAGGCCCAGGCCGGCCGCGTTGTAGACCGCCTCGGACATGTAGAGCAGGCCCTGGCTGGCGGTGGCCGTGTAGGTCCGGGCGCCGGCGGCGGAGGCGCCGATCGCCACCGACATGGCCGCGAACTCGGACTCGACGTTGAGGAACTCACACGGGCGAAGCGTGCCGGATTTCACCTTGAAGCCGAGCGCTTCGACGATGTGCGTCTGTGGCGTGATCGGGTACGCGCAGATCACTTCTGGGCGGCACAGGGCCACGGCTTCGGCGACGGCCCGCGATCCCTCAATCTGCCTGAGCATGCCTTACTCCTTTCCTGCGCCCACGTTGTCCGGGGCGGTGCGCGGGCTCGCGGCCAAGCGCTCGTCGTCGACGAATTGGAAGGCTGCGGTGGCGGCGGCCACGTTTCCTTCCGCCACTGGGCCGGTGAACCGTTCGTTGATCGCTGCGATCACCGACTCCAGCCGGACCTGGCCGGACGCGGCGGCGAACCCGCCGAGTAGCGCGGCGCCCGGCAGCGGGCGGCCCAGCAGGGTCATGGCCAGCTGGGTAGCCGGGACCACCAGGAACCGTTCGGGCTTCATCGCGGCCGCGGCAGCGGCCAGGCCGAGCGCGTCGGCCTCGTGGGCTGAGTTGATCAGCAGGTAGCCGTCCCGGCCCAGGCCGGTTAGCAGGCCGGGCTGGTGCAGCAGGGTCGGATCCTGGATGATCAGCGCGTCCGGTTCGGCGATGGGCTCATGGGTCCGGATCGGCGCGTCGGCGATCCGGCAGTACGACACGACCGGGGCGCCCATCCTTTCGGAGCCGAAGCTCGGGAACGCCTGCGCGTACCGGCCCTCGGTGAACGCGGCCACCGACAGCAGCTCCGCCGCGGTGACGACACCTTGGCCGCCGCGGCCGTGAATGCGCACCTGGAACATCCGCTTCGCCTCCCTGGGTGCTGTCGCTTCTCCTCGGCTCGATTTCAGCCGCGAGGCGTGACCTGCCGACAGGGACAAAAGGCCCACCCGGCAGGGCTGATGCGCCCGCGCCTGGATGCCCAACGCCCGTAGGGGCGAGTGGCCGCCCGGGCGAGCGTGGGCTGTACCGGCCCCAGTTACCGAAGCGAGGTGTGGTTATGAGCACACAGCAAGAAACGTCCCGGGTCACTCCCACCGCGCTCGCTGCCCATCGCTTCCTGCATGGCCTGCCCTGCGGGCAGGTGGCTCCGCTGGTGACTGCCACCTCCCTGGTCAACCTGCCAGCCGGCCGCAGGCTGTTCGAGGACGGCGGCAACGCGGCCAGCTTCTGGCTGATCCGATCAGGTTCAGTAGCTCTCGACCTGCACATACCCCGGGCCGGCGCGGTGGTCATCGAGACGCTGGGCATGGGCGACGTGGTGGGCTGGTCCTGGCTGCTGCCCCCGCACGTATGGACGCTGGGCGCCATCACCGTCAAGCCGACCGAAGCCTTCCAGGTCGATGGCCCGGCCGTTCGCGCCCTGTGTGACGCCGATCCAGAGCTGGGCTATCAGCTCACCAGGCGATTTCTGGTCGTCGCCGCGAACCGGCTGCACGCCACCAGGACCAGATTGCTCGACCACTACGTTCCAGCCCGGCCCTGGCCGTGACGGCTCAACCATCACTGGAGGAAAAATGAAGGCACTGGTCTACGGCGGTCCTGGCCGCAAGAGCTGGACGCAGGTACCCGACCCCGAGATCAAGGATGACCGGGACGCCATCGTCCGCGTCGACGCGGTCACCATCTGCGGCACCGACCTGCACATCCTCAAGGGCGACGTCCCCGAGGTCGAATCCGGGCGCATCCTCGGCCACGAGGCCGTCGGCACCGTGGTCGAGACCGGCCGGAACGTGCAGAACCTCCGGCCCGGCGACCGTGTCCTCGTTTCCTGCATCTCCGCCTGCGCGGGCTGCCGTTTCTGCCGGGAGGGCCGCTATGGGCAGTGCCGCTCCGGTGGTGGCTGGGTCCTCGGCCACCTGATCGCCGGCACCCAGGCCGAGTACGTACGGGTCCCGTTCGCGGACACCTCCACCTACCTGGCGCCCACCGGGGTCAGTGACGAAGAACTGCTCATGCTGGCCGACATCCTGCCCACCGGCTATGAGGTCGGCGTGCTCAACGGAGCGGTCCAGCCCGGCGATGTGGTGGCGGTGGTCGGCTCCGGGCCCATCGGCCTGTCCGCGATCCTGGGTTCCCGCCTGTTCAGCGCCAGCCACGTGGTGGCCATCGATCCGGCCGCGGCCAGGCTGGAAGCGGCCAAGCAGTTCGGTGCGGACATCACAATCAACAACGGGCGCGAGGACCCGGCCCAGATCATCGGCTCACTGACCGGCGGCCTCGGAGCCGACGTCACGATCGAGGCCGTGGGCGTCCCCGACGCCTTCGAGCTGGCGGTCAAGCTGGCCCGCCCGGGTGGCCGGATCGCCAACGTTGGCGTCCACGGGAAGGCCGCCACCCTGCATCTGGAAGAGCAGTGGATCCGGGACATCACCATTACCACCGGCCTGGTCGACGCCAGCTCCACGCCGACGCTGCTGCGCCTGCTGGCCAACCACCAGATCGATGCCGGCCGCTTCATCACCCACCGCTTCGCGCTCGGCGAGTTCGCCGACGCCTACGACGTGTTCGCCCGCGCCGGAGAGACCGGCGCGCTGAAGGTCGTCCTCAGCCGCGGCTGACGACGGGCAAGGGAGTATTTCGATGGTTACCCGTATCGGGATCAACGGCTTCGGCCGGGTCGGGCGGTCGTTCCTGCGCCGCAGCGCCGAGCGCCCCGACCTCGAGGTCGTTGCGATCAACGACATCACCGACGCCAGGACCCTGGCCCACCTGCTCGAGTTCGACTCCACCTACGGCCGGTTCGGCCGTCCCGTCACCTACACCGACCACACCATCGTGGTCGACGGGCGCCCGATCCCGGTTCTGAGTGAGCGGGACCCCGCTGCCCTCGACTGGGGCGAGGCCGGCGCCGATGTCGTGATCGAGGCGAGCGGCAAGTTCCGGGCCCGCGACAAGGCCGCGCTGCACCTCAAGGCTGGCGCCAAAAAGGTGTTGATCTCGGCCCCGGGCAAGGACGCCGACGCCACGATCGTGATGGGCGTCAACGAGCACTCCTACGACGCGCAGCGGCACGACGTGGTCTCCAACGCGTCCTGCACGACCAACTGCGTGGCTCCCATGGCCAAGGTGCTGCACGACGCCTTCCGGATCGAGCGGGGTTTCATGACCACCGTCCACGCCTACACCGGCGACCAGATGCTGCTCGACGGCCCGCACAAGGATCTGCGCCGGGCCCGCTCGGCCGCCGCCAGCATCGTGCCCACCGGCACCGGCGCGGCCCGGGCCACTGGCCTGGTCATCCCGGCCCTGGCCGGCCGGCTGGACGGCGTCGCGGTGCGGGTCCCGGTCGAGGACGGGTCGCTCACCGACCTCACGGCTGAACTGCGCACTGACGTAACGAGGGACGAGGTCAACGAGGCGTTCCGCGCGGCGGCGGCCAGTGGCTCGCTGGCCGGGCGGCTGCGCTACAGCACCGACCCGATCGTGTCGCGCGACATCATCGGTGACCCGTCGTCCTGCGTGTTCGACTCCGAGCTCACCCAGGCTGAGGGCCCGCTGGTCAAGGTGTTCGGCTGGTACGACAACGAGTGGGGCTACACGTGCCGCCTGGCTGACCTGGCCGCCCTGGTCGGCGACCAGCTCTGACTGGTGCCCGGAAAGGAGAAATGATCATGTCCAGTAAGCCGATCGTGGTCGGTACCGACGGCTCCGACCAGGCGCTGATCGCCGTGGAGTGGGCAACCCTGGAGGCGGTCCGCCGGCGGCTGCCGCTGCGGATCGTGGCGGTGCCGCTGATGCCGTCGCGGATGCATGCCACCAGCGCGTCCCCGGTGACGGTGGCCCACTACCTGCGCGAGAACGCTATCCAGGCCATCGACACCGCCACCCGGCGGGCGAAGGAACTGGTCCCGGAGCACACGCCGGAAAACAAGCTCCTCGGGGGAGCACCGGCCGCCGCGCTGATCGAGGCGGCCAAGGACGCATCGATGCTGGTCGTCGGCGCCCACGGCGGCAGTGCGCTCGGGGCGATGGTGCTCGGCTCGGTCAGCCGCTACGCGGCCCTGCACGCGCCGTGCCCCATCGTGGTGGCCCGCCAGGAGAGCATGGCCGCCCACGGCAAGGTGGTGGCCGGTGTCGCTGACCCGGCCCACGCCGACGACGCCCTCGCGTTCGCATTCGAGGAAGCGGCGATGCGCCACTCCCGCTTGACCGCGGTCCACGTCGTCTACCAGTTCCCGATCGAGGCCTACCGGCCCGGTCCGGAGATCACCCTGGCCGACGGGACGGTCCTGAGCTCCGTCGAAACAGGAGCCGCCGAGCCGCCCACCGATGACGGCGCCTCAGCTGAGCTGGCCACCGCCGTGGCCCGCTGGCACGACAAGTACCCGCAGGTCCGGGTCCGCCGGGACGTCGTCTGGGGCCACCCCGCCCGGGTCCTGGCCGACTACTCCAGCCGCGCCGACCTGCTGGTGATCGGCCGCCACGGCCCGGCCGAGGGCGAACTCCGGCTTGGTGCCATCCAGCACCCGGTCCTGGCCCACGCCCACAGCCCGGTCGCCATTATCCCGTCCACGCACTGACAGTAGGCGAAGGGCCATCTGTGAAGATAGATGGCCCTTTACGCCGCCGGGCTAGAGTGCCGGCAGGGCAGTAGGGCCTTCGACAATTTCGAGAGCAATCTCCGGGATTGCTTCACGGAAGAAGATACGACCGCCCCGAAGCCGCATGTATTCAAGGACCATTGATACTTCGGATTCACGGCTTACCGGGCAAGGATCGCTCGGTATTGAGCGACTAGCATGCCGTGGCAGTTGCTTTCTCAGCGCCATCACGAAAATGGTGATCCCGTCTTTTTCAGGGACGGCGACGTGAATCGGCCCATGGGCGGAACGGAGCCGATCAAACAGCTCTGCCATCGTGTCGTCCGGCAGGGCTGGTACGAACACGTGCCGACCTTCCGCGCCCGGGACGGTCTCCTCGCGAAAGCTCTGGTGGCGCGTCGCATCGAGGATGCGGTGTGCTACTGCCAACCGCTGGCGATCCCGGTCATCCACTCCGCCACCTCATCACGTTTTCCGCCCAACGCGCAATAAGCAGCTTCTCCGCGAGCTGGTAACCTCGGTCCACGTCGTTCTGGCAGTAGATCGAATGGATCTTCTCGCGGTCGTTGTAGTCCCGGACTCGGTACATGTAGTGTGCATGCACCTCCGCGTGATCTGTGTCGATTCGGACTACATCCCACCAGGCGTCGGCCAGAAAAACCTGAGCGATTAGTGCGAACTCGGTCATCCGGTGATTTTCGTCGTGCTTGGTCTCTCCGATGATCCGCCCGAGGCCCGGCAGCTCGATTTCTATGGGATAGCTAGGGCCGCGACGGGGCTGCGGGGGGTACCAGCGCTCCGGCTCCTTGACCTGCACGGTCATGTCCTTGAGGTTGCGCTCTCGCTGGACACGGCCTTTGCTCGGGGTCACCCAAAAAGATTATGGGCCGGAATCCGGCCATGCTGGCACTTCCGGCGGATCGATGCACCCCGTTGTAATTTCGGCCATGCTATTTGGGATCAACCGGTTATGGCGGAGTAAATAGTGCAGAAAGTAGCGGAGCGGTTCATGTTTAGCTACCACTGCCCAGTGGGCTCGGCGCCCTGCTCCCCTAACCTGGGCCCCGAGGCCTTTGCCTATCAGGAGACGGCACTGGCGATCCTCGGCTTGGGGATCAAGAGCAAGGGCCGCGACGTATGCACCGCTTGGTCTGCGGGCTCGCCCAGCGTTACGACCTGGTCGACCTCGCCGAGATCCACGGGGCGGTGGGTGATCAGCAGCACCGTCCGTCCCTCGGTCGCCTTCAGCAGGTCGTGGGTCAGCTCCTCGGCGGTGTCCTCGTCGAGGTGCTCGGCCGGCTCGTCCAGGATCACGACTGGGAAGTCGGCCAGCAGCACCCGCGCTAGCGCCAGCCGCTGACGTTGGCCCCCGGACAGCTGAGCCCCGTGCTCGCCGACTGGGGTGGCCAGCCCCGCAGGCAGGCTGTCGACCCAGTCCAGCAGCCGCGCCCGCCGGAGCGCGTCGCGCAGCTCGGTGTCGGTGGCACCGGGCCGGGCCAGCCGCAGGTTCGCTTCCAGGCTGGAGTCGAAGATGTGTGCGTCCTGAGCGCACAGGCCGATGATCCGCCGGACCGTATTCGAGTCCAGGGCGGTGACGTCGGTCCCGCCCAGCGTCACCGACCCGGCGGCCGGGTCGAGGAACCGGAGCAGCACCATGGCCAGGGTGGTCTTGCCGGAGCCGCTCGGCCCGATGATCGCGGCCCGCTGCCCAGCTGCCACATCGAGGCTGAAGCCGTGCAGCACATCCGGATCGTCGATGTCCCACCGGGCGGTCAGGTTCCGGATCCGGAGGTCGTACGGGGGAGCAGGGGCAGATGCCGCCACCGTCGGCTCGGTGACCGGATCCGGCTGCGTCATCATCGCCGACACCCGGGCGCCCGCCGCCCGCAGCCGCGGGATCTCTTGCGCGGCTGGAGCCAGACTGGCGAAGAGCTCGTGCGCGGCCAGCGGAATGAGCACAACCACGGCCAGCCCGACCCCGGCCAGGGCGTGGGACCGGACCGCGGGGACCCCGCAGACGATCCCGGCCCAGATCGCGGTGCCCGCCGCGAGCAGCGCTACCGCCGCGCCGGTGCCGCGGGCGTAGGCGGACCGGCCTTCGCCCCGGGCGACCGCCTGACCGGCGTCGGTCACCATGCGCAAGGCTCGGCCAGCCGCGCCGAAGACCGACAGCTCGCCCGCGCCGCGCAGGGCGTCCAGGGCCGCGGTGGCCAGCTCGCCGCGCCGGGGCGCGATCTGCTGTTCCGCGTGGCGCGCAACCGCCAGCGCCAGCACCGGCGCCAGCACCGCCGCAGTGACCAGGCTGGCCGCCAGCACCAAGCCGGCTCGTGGCACCAGCAGGGTGGAGATGGTGACCGCAACCCCGCCCGCGACCACGGCTACCAAGTAGGGGAGCCGGACCCGGAGCCAGCGGTCGGCCAGCGAGTCGACGTCCCGGACCACCCGGCTGAGCAGGTCACCCGAGCGGAACGCGGCCAGCCCGGCCGGTGCGAGCTTTTCCAGATGATCCCAGGCGGTCACCCGTAGCCGGGCCAGGATCCGCAGGGCAGCGTCGTGGCCGGCCAGCCGTTCGCCGTAGCGGAACACGGCCCGCCCGATCCCGAACGCCCGCACTGCGGTCACCGCGACCAGCAAGTACAGCACGGGCGGATGCTGCGCGGCCCGGGAGATCAGCCAGGCCGAGGTGGCCAGCAACCCGACCGCGCAGCAGGAGGCGAGCACGCCGAGCAGCGCCGCCAGCGTGAGCCGCCGCCCGGTCCGGTCGTGGAGTTCCGCCTCCGTCTCGTCAGCTGCGGCCACCGGCCGGGGCGCCCTGAACTCGGCGACCGCCGCTACCCCGGCCGGCTCTGGGGCCTCCGCCACCCCACGCTTCGGCAGCTCAACGACGTGGTCGGCCACCGCCAGCACGGCCGGGTGATGGGCGGCGACCAGGATCGCCCGCCCGGCCAGCGCCTCGGACCGCAGCGTGTCCAGGACCCGGGCCTCGGTGCCGGCGTCGAGCCCGGCGGTCGGCTCGTCCAGCAGCAGAACGGGCCGCTGGCGGCGTGGTGGAAGGAGGGCGCGGGCCAGCGCTACCCGGCGACGCTGGCCCGCGGACAAGCCGCTGCCGCCATCGCCAACTGGCCGGTCCAGTCTCAGATCGGTCAGCGCGGCCGCGCGGGCGGCGGCCCTGACCGCCCCGGCCGGGGCCGACGGCCAGCCGAGCCGGATGTTGGACGCCACCGTCCCGGCGAAGAGCGTCGGGTCCTGAGGCACCCAAGCCACCTGCGACCGTCCGATGGGTGTGACGGTGCCCCGGCTGGGCGGGGCGAAGCCGAGCAGCACGCTGAGCAGAGTGGACTTGCCGCTGCCGCTGGGCCCGGCGACGGCGGTGATCTCACCGCGCCGGATCTCCAGCGAGACCCCATCCGGGGCAGCCGTCTTCCGGCCCGGCTGGGTGACGCTAAGCCGGTCGACCACGACGGTCTCCGTCATCAACTGGGCTGGCTGCCCGTCGGCCGGCAGCGGCTCTTCGATCACCGCGAACGCCTGCTCGGCGGCGGCCAGCCCGTCCGCGCTGGCGTGGAACTGGGCCCCGGCCTGCCGCAGCGGCAGGTACGCCTCCGGCGCCAGGATCAGCACCATCAGACCGGTCTGGAGGCTCATGTGCCCGCCGACCAGCCGCAACCCGATGGCCACCGCGACCAGGGCCACCGAGATCGTCGCGACCAGCTCGAGCACCAGCGCCGACAAGAAAGCGACCCGTAGCGTGCCCATTGTCGCCTGCCGGTAGTCGCCGGTCACCTGGCCGATGGCGTCGCGCTGGGCGCGGGACCGGCCGAAGATCTTCAGCGTGGTCAGCCCGGTGACCACGTCCAGGAAATGATGCGACAGCCGGGCCAGGGCCTCCCAGCGGCGCTGCGCGTAATCGCCGGTGGCCTTGCCGACCAGCGCCCCGAACACCGGGATCAGCGGCAGCGTGAGCACGATGATCAGCCCGGACAGCCAGTCCGACCAGAACACCCGGGCCAGCACGGCCACCGGCACGACGACCGACAGGATCAGCTGCGGCAGGTACTTGGCGAAGTACCCGTCGAGCGCGTCGATGCCGCCGGTCGTGAGCGCGGTCAGCTCGCCGCTGCGCTGCCCGGCCAGCCAGCGCGGCCCGAGCGCCATCGCGCGGGCCAGCACCTTGTCGCGCAGCTGGGCCTTGACCACCGCGCTGGCCCGGTAGGAGGCGGCCTCGGTGGCCCAGGCCACCAGCGCCCGGCCGGCCAGCACCACCGCCAAGGCGATGACCACGCCGCGCAGCGCGGCGAGAGTGTCGCCGCCGATGAACGCTCCGGCGATCGCAGTGGCCAGCAGCTGGGCCTGAAAGATGACCAGCCCGGCGGCCGCCACCCCGAGCACTACCAGCGCCCCGATGTAGAACGCCGAGGCGCGGGCGTGCTTCAGCAGACGCGGATCGAGCGGCTTCACCGGCCCGCCTTTTCCGGCTCAGGAGTCGGCGCCGGGCCGGCCGGCGCCGACCGGGGGACGGTGATGCGCTTGCGGAACACCCAGTACGTCCAGCCCTGGTAGAGCAGGACGAAGGGCAGGAAGATGCAGGCGATCACGGTCATCAGGGCCAGCGTCTTGGCCGTCGAGGAGGCGTTGCCGACGGTCAGCGTGTACGCCGCCCCGTGCACCGAGGACCGCAGCACGTCGGGGAACAACGCGGCGAACAGCGCGCCCGTCGCGGTCACGATCGCCGCTGCCACGCTGGCGAAGGCGAAGCCCTCACGCCCCAGTCGGCTTGCTGCCACGCCACCGATCAGCGCCACCGCCGCCACCGCGGCGAAGATCACCGACGCGACCCCGGTGGCCACGTGGCCCGCGCTCCGGTAGCTGGCCTCGGTCCAGGCCAGGAACCCGGCCCCGGCCACGATCGCGGCCAGGCCGATCTTCCAGGCCAGCGCGTTGGCCCGGCGGCGCAGGTCGTCGGTGGTCTTCAGGCCCAGGAACAGCGCCCCGTTGAGCGTGAACAACGACAGCGTGGTCACCCCGCCGAGCAGCGAGTACGGGTTCAGCAGGGAGAAGAAGTTACCGGTGTAATTGTGGGCCGCGTTGAGCGGGATGCCGTGCAGCACGTTGCCGAACGCCACCCCCCACAGCACCGCGGGCAGCAGCGACCCGATGAAGATCGCGGTGTCCCACGCGAGCCGCCAGCGGTCGTCGTCGCGCTTGGCCCGGTACTCGAAGGCCACCCCGCGGATGATCAGGCAGACCAGCACCAGCAGCAACGGCAGGTAGAAGGCGCTGAACATGGTCGCGTACCAGCCGGGGAAGGCGGCGAACGTGGCCCCGCCGGCGGTCAGCAGCCAGACCTCGTTGCCGTCCCAGACCGGGCCGATCGTGTTGATCATGGCGCGGCGCTCGTTGTTGGTGCGGCCCAGCACCGGCAGCAGGATGCCGACGCCGAAGTCGAATCCCTCGAGCACGAAGTATCCGGACCACAGCACCGCGATGGCGATGAACCAGATGTCGGACAGGTGCAGCACGACAGGCTCCTTGTTTCCAGGCGGGGCGGGTCAGTAGACCAGCTCGAGCGGCTGGTCTTCGTCGGTAGCGGCGCCCGGCGGCGGCTCTTGCGCCAGTCCGGCCCGGGCGTACTTGAGCAGCAGTCCGACCTCGACCACGGCCAGCCCGCCGTACAGCAAGGTAAGAATGATCATGGACGCCAGCACCTCGCCGGCCGAGTTGGCCGACACCCCGGCCGCCGTCTTCATCTGGCCGAACACCAGCCAGGGCTGGCGTCCCATCTCGGTGAAGACCCACCCGAACGAGTTGGCCGCCAGCGGCAGCAGCGGCAGCGCGATCACCGACCACAGCAGCACCCGGCGCCCGCGCGGGCCCAGGTTCAGGCCGAGCAGATTGCCCTCGCGGCGGCTGCGGCGCAGCAGCCACAGCGCGACCAGGGCGATGAGCGCGGCCAGCATCCCCACGCCGATCATGAGCCGGAAGCTCCAGTAGGTGACCGGAATGATCGGGGTGTAGGAGCCCGGCCCGTAGATCTGGGTGTAGAGCGCCTGGATGTTGTCGATGCCGTCGACCTTGCCGCCGAAGCTCCCGGTGGCCAGGAACGACAGCAGCCCAGGGATCTTGATCGCGAAGACCTGCTTGGACCCGTTCAGGGTGCCGATCGTGAACAGCGAGAACGAGGCGGGCTTGCTGGTGTGCCACAGCGCCTCGGCTGCGGCCATCTTCATCGGCTGGTACTTGGTCATGATCTTGCCCTGGATGTCGCCGGTGATGGCGGTGGCCACCGCGGCGACCAGGGTGGTGATCGCGCCGGCCTTGGCCGCGCTGCGGAACGCGGTCGCCGACGCCTGCGAAGCAGCGTCTTCTCCGGCCGGGCGGCGGATCAGGTGCCACAAGGCGACCGCGGCGACCAGCGCGCCGGCCACCAGGAAGGCTCCGGCGATGGTGTGCGGGAACGTCACCAGCTGGGTCGGGTTGGTCAGCACGGCGACGAAGTTCGTCAGCTCTTCCCGGTGGGTGGCCGGGTTGTAGTGGTAGCCGACCGGGTGCTGCATCCAGGAGTTGGCGGCCAGGATGAAGTAGGCCGACAGCATCGTACCGACCGCGGTCAGCCACATGCAGGCCGCGTGCAGCCGGGGGGACAGCCGGTCCCAGCCGAAGATCCACAGGCCGAGGAACGTGGACTCCATGAAGAACGCCAGCAGCGCCTCGATGGCCAGCGGCGCGCCGAAGATGTCACCGACGAAGCGTGAATAGGCCGACCAGTTCATGCCGAACTGGAATTCCTGCACGATGCCGGTGACCACCCCCATCGCGAAATTGATGAGAAAAAGCTTCCCGTAGAACTTGGTGAGCCGGAGCCAGCGTTCATCGCCCGATCGCAGCCAGGCCGTCTCGAATCCGGCCACCAGGAACGCCAGCCCAATGGTGATGGGCACGAACAAGAAGTGGTAAACGGTGGTGATGCCGAATTGCCACCGCGAAAGTTCGAGCACGCTCACCCGAAGCCTCCCAGATCGCATTTTTCGTAAAAAGTCGTTGAATCCGGATCGATGATCGTCCCGCCGGGCACGCTGGGCGCAGGGGCACGTGCCCTGTCCGCTGGGGACCAATGGCCTCAGCCCATGGGACTGTCGCCCACCGTCTTGACCAGGTTTCGGTCCACTCCATTACCGGCCGACGATGCGCCGCCCGCTGATCTGCTGCGGGTTGATGCGGACGAACTCGTCCCGCTCCCCAGACGGCCACGGCAGGACCTCAGCGACCCGCTGCAGATGGGCGATGACCGCCTGCTGGCTCACCCGGCGGCCCTG
>Ga0213875_10002124_pt1 | contig 12134 bp, 11 predicted proteins | sample BarmaccomBMRX_R8_FD_160105 | JGI IMG/M metagenome (GOLD analysis project Ga0213875, IMG submission 160105) | Root-associated microbial communities from Barbacenia macrantha in rupestrian grasslands, the National Park of Serra do Cipo, Brazil - RX_R8 | ecosystem: Host-associated > Plants > Roots... | reverse complement strand
TCTGATCGAGCATCTACAGCGGCGGCGTGTGCCGGCCGAGGTGGACGTGAGCGGCGGACGCGCGCGCATCCGCTACGCCGTGCCGGATCCCGCGCCGTTGGTCAGCGTCATCGTGCCGACCTGCGACCAGCCGGCGCTGCTGCAGCGCTGCGTCGAGGGCGTGCTTGATGCTACCGACTATCCCGCCATCGAGCTGCTCATCGTCGACAACCGCAGCGTCGAGGCGACGACCCAAGCGCTGCTCGCGCAACTCGCAGCCGATCCCAGGGTGCGCGTGCTGGCCTATCCGCATCCCTTCAACTACGCCGCCATGAACAACCGCGCGGTCGCCGAGGCGCGGGGCGAGCTGGTGCTGCTGCTGAACGACGACATCGCGGTGCGCGAGCCCGGCTGGCTGCGCGAGATGGTCGGCCAGGCATTGCGCCCGGAGGTCGGCGCGGTCGGCGCCAAGCTGCTGTACGGGGACGGCACCATCCAGCATGCCGGCGTGGTGACCGGCATCGGCGGGGTCGCCGGCCACATTTTCCGCGGCTTTCCCGCGGACGCGCCGGGCCATGATTGCAGGCTGCAGCTTGTGCAGGCGCTCTCCGCCGTCACCGGCGCCTGCATGCTGCTGCGGCGGCACATCTATCAGGCGGCCGGCGGCATGGATGAGGCGAACCTGCCGGTTTCCTTCAACGACATCGATCTCTGCCTGCGGCTGCGCGGCATGGGCTATCTCGTGATCTGGACGCCGCACGCCGTGCTCCACCACCTGGAATCGGCGACCCGCGGCGCCGATGCGCGGCCGGAAAACATCGCGCGCGCCAAGCGCGAAGCGGCGTTCATGGCGGAGAGCTGGGGTGCCGCGCTCGGCCACGATCCCTATTACAGCCCGAACCTGACCCTGGCCGCCGAGGATTGCGGGCTGGCCTTTCCGCCGCGGATCAGCCGCCCGGAGAGGGTGGGCCGTTCAGCGGCCGGCTGAGCGAAGAAGTGTCTGGTGGCAGGTGCGGAAACCGGCAATCATGCTGCCTGCCTCGCTGAGGCAAGGTTTGATGGAGGTTACATGTCCCAACGCTTTCTCGCCGGCGCGCCGTTCGCCGCGTTGCTCGGGCTGGCCGCCGGCACGGCGCTGGTCGCGCCGGCCTGGGCCGCCGATCCCGAGCCGATCCGCATCGGCGTCATCGCCGAGAACCAGGCGATCGGCGGTGTGGCCATCACCAACGCCGCGCATCTCGCCGCCGACGAGCTGAACGCGAAGGGCGGCGTCGGCGGGCGCAAAATCGAAATCATCGAATACGACGACCACAGCTCCTCGGCGGACGCTGTGCGCGCCTTCCAGCGTGCGGTGAACCAGGACCATGTGGCGGCGGTGATCGCCAGCTACATCAGCGAGGTGGTGCTGGCGCTCGAGCCCTGGGCGGCGCGCCTGAAAACCCCGCTGATCACGCCGGGTGCGGCCAGCAATGAGATCAGCCGCGCCGTGCATGACGACTACGCCCGCAACAAATACACGTTCCACGGATACTTGACGTCCAGCTTCCTGGCGCAGGCGGTCTGCGACTTCTCGCACGACATCCTGGTCGGCAAGCTGCATATGACCTCCACGGTCGTGATGAGCGAGGACGCCGCCTGGACCACACCGCTGGACGACACCTCGCTGCAATGCCTGCCGGAAGCCGGGCTGAAAGTGCTGGACCATATCCGCTTCTCGCCCGACACGACGGATTTCACGCCGCTGTTCAACCAGATCGAGGCCAAGCACCCCGACGTGATCACCACCGGGATCAGCCATGTCGGCGTGCAGCCGACCGTGCAGTGGGCGAGCCAGCAGGTGCCGATCCCGATGGCCGGCATCAGCTCGCAGGCCACCACCACCTCGTTCTGGCGCGACACCAATGGCGCGGCGCAGGGCGTGCTGGTCGACGAGAATGCGGCGCCCGACGTGGCGGTCACCCCGAAGACGATTCCGTTCGCCACCGCTTACGCCAAGCGTTTCGGCATCACCCCCGGTTACGCCGGCTATTCCGCCGCCGACGACGTAAACATCATCGCCGAGGCAGTGCAGCGGGCCGGATCGACCGACGCCGACAAGCTTGTGGAGGAGCTGGAAAAGACCGATTACGTCGGCACCTACGGCAAGGTGGCGTTCTACGGCCGCAACGACCAGTATACCCACGCCCTGAAATACGGGCCGGGCTACATAACCACCCTGGTCGTGCAATGGCAGGACGGCAAGCAGGTGACGCTGTGGCCGGAGAACATCGCCAACGGCAAGCTGACCTTCCCGTCATTCATCAAGCTGCCGCAACCTCACGCCGCCCAGTAATCTTCGTCTTCCGACGCGCCGCCGCTTGCGGGAAGGCGAATGCTCGCGCTGCAGATCCTGATCGACGGCTTCGCGATCAGTGCGCTGTACGGGCTCGGCGCGATCGGCTTCACGCTGATCTTCGGCGTCTCCGGCGTGCTCAACCTGTCGCACGGCGGCATCATGGTGATCGCTGCCATCGCCGCCTGGGCGATCGCCGGGGATCTGCACGCCGGCACCTATATCGGCAGCGCCGCCGGCGTGCTTATCGGACTGATCGCGGCGCTGGTGACCTACGGACTGGTGGTGCGCCCGATCCAGCGCTCGCGCGCCATTCCGCGCGACGAGACCGAGATCTTCGTGCTGACCGGCACCTTGCTCTGGGGGATCATGATCCAGGAGGCGGTGGCGTATTTCTTCACCGACAACCCGGTGACGGTGGTGCCGCTGATCAGCGGCGTCGCCACGATCGGCGGCGTACGCGTGCCCTATAACGAGATCATGATCGCGGCGATCTGCTGGTCGGTCATCGGCCTGCTCTGGCTTTTGGTCAATCGCACGCGTGCCGGCCGGGCGCTGCTGGCGGCCTCCATCAACCCGCGCGGCCTGACCCTGCTCGGCTTCGAGCTCTCCAGCATTTATCTCCTGGTCTGGACCATCTACGGCGTGCTGGCGGGACTCGCCGGCGTGCTGCTCGCGACCTTTCTCGGCGCCGGTTCCGCGAATATCGGCCAGCTCACGGCCAGCGCCTTTTCCATCGTCGTGCTGGGCGGTCTGGGCAGCGTTTCCGGCTCGCTGCTCGCGGCCTATGTCGTGGGCTATCTGGAGACGCTCACCGCCTATCTCGTGGCGCCGACTCTGCGAACCATTCCATCGCTGCTGCTGCTGGTCATCGTGGTTTACCTGCGACCGCAGGGCCTGCTGGGGCGGCGCTGAGCATGGCGGCGGTGCGTCGCTGGCGCCCGTGGGCGCTCGTCGTGCTGCTGGTGCTGCTGGCGGTGCTGCCCTGGGGTGTTTCCGCCTACATCGTCGGCGTGCTGACCGTCGCCTACTATTTCGCGGTCTATGCCATGTCCTGGGACCTGCTGTTCGGCTTCGCGGGTGAGGTGAATTTCGGGCCGACCTTCCTGATCGGGCTCGGTGCCTATGCCGCTTCGCTGCTCGACATCCATCGCTGGCCGGTGCCGCTTTGCGTGCTGGTCGGCGCCGCGGCCGCGGTGGTGGGCGGGGCGGCGCTCGCCGTGCCGGCGCTGCGGCTGCGCGGCCCGTATTTCGGCCTGGTCACCCTGGTCGCCGTACTGGTGCTGCAGCAGGTGATCGTCATCTTCGCCGGCATCACGGGTGGCGAGATCGGCCTCAGCGTGCCGGACGTTCTGGCCGTCGATGCCAATCCGAATTACTGGTACGCGCTGGCCTTCATGGTCGCCTCGGGCGGCATCCTGGTGACGCTCTCGCGCTCGCCGGTCGGGCTGATCCTGCAGGCGAGCGGCCAGGACGCGACGGAGACCGCGGCGCTCGGGTTCAACGTCGCCAAGCACAAGGTCGCCGCCTTCTGCGTCAGCGCGTTCTTCTCCGGGCTCTCCGGCGCGATGGTGGTGTTCTACGAGGGCACCGTCTCGGTCGGGTCGGTGATCGACCTCGCATTGGGCGTGCAGGTGATCATCGCTGCCGTGCTGGGCGGTCGGCGGACCATCTACGGCGCGGCGCTCGGCGCCATCTTCCTGATCCTGGCCAACGAGCTGCTGCGGCCGCTCGGGCAGCTCAACACCTTCGTCGTCGCCGCCGTCGCGCTGATCGTCATCCTGTTCTTCCCGAATGGTTTCATGGGCATTCTCGGCCGCGCGGGGGAGCGGTCGTGAGTCCGCTGCTCGACGTACAGCGCGTGACCAAGCGCTTCGGCGGCTTGGTGGCAGTGAAGGAGCTGAGCTTTCATGTCGAGGCGGGCGAGATACTCGGACTGATCGGGCCGAACGGCTCGGGAAAATCCACCGCCATGAAGTTGATCATGGGCATCGAGCGGCCGAATTCCGGGCGCGTGCTGCTCGGCGGGCAGGACGTGGCGGGGCAGGCGACGCATCGCATCGCCCGGCAGGGCGTCGGCATCGTCTTTCAGCATTCGCGCCCGCTGCATCGGCAGACCGTGCTGGAGAACATCAAGCTGGCCTTGCTGCCGGACAGCCTGCTGCGGCTGGCGGCCGACAAGTCGGTGAACGATCGCGCCTGCGCCATCGCCGAGAGCGTCGGCCTCGGCGCGGTGATGCACCGGCGGCCGAACACCTTGCCGTTCGCCGATCTGCGCCGGCTCGAGCTGGCGAAAGCGATCGCGCGCGATCCGAAGGTGGTGCTGGTCGACGAGCCGTTCGCCGGGCTCACCGCCGCGGAGGTCGGCATTTTTTCCGGTCTGATCGACGGCTTCCGCCGCGAGGGCCGCGCCGTGCTGCTGGTCGACCACAACGTCAAGGGCGTGGCGGCGCTGGTCGATCGCGTGCTCGCCATGTATCTCGGAGAGCGCATTGCGGAAGGCAGCGCCGAGGAGGTGATGCGCGACCCGACCGTGCGCGCCGTCTATCTCGGCGGCTCCATCGAGACGCACGCGCGCGATGCCGCGGTGATCGATGCCACGCCGGTGCTGCTGGAGGTCGCCGATGTCAGCGTTCTCTACGGCAAGGCGCAAGCGCTGGAGCGCGTGTCGCTGCGGGTGCATGAGGGCGAATTCGTCTCGGTGGTGGGGCTGAACGGCGCCGGCAAGACCACCTTGTTCAACGCGATCTCCGGCCTGGTGCGCTACGACGGCCGGATCGAATGGGCGGGCGGCAGCCTGGCCGGACGCAGCCCGGCGGCTATCGCGCGCGGCGGCATCGTACAATGTGCCGAGACGCGCGAGCTGTTCGGCGACATGAGCGTGCGGGAAAATCTCGATCTCGGCGGCCAGCATCAGCCGCCGGCGGAAAGCCGTGATCGCCTGGCTTGGCTGTTCGAGCTGTTCCCGATCCTCAAGGAGCGCGCGCGGCAGGCGGCGCGCACGCTCTCCGGCGGCGAGCAGCAGATGCTGGCGATCGCCCGGGCGCTGATGATGAACCCGCGCTTGCTGATCCTCGACGAGCCGACGCTCGGCCTGGCGCCGGTGATCCTCGAGCAGCTCTCAAAGGCGCTGGAGCGGTTGCGCCGGACGACGGCGATTACCGTGCTGTTGGGTGAGCAGAACGTGACGTTTGCGCTGCCGCACGCCGACCGTGTGTACGTGCTGGAGCACGCCCGCATCGTCTGGCAGGGCGATCCGGCGCTGTTCGCCAAGGAGGCGGGGGCGGGCTATCTGTAGGGGAAGGCGAGTTCAGAACACGATGTGGTCCGGGCTCCGCCGCCCCAGCGGGCCCATGCTTCAGGTTCAGGGCGGAGCTCTGGCCCAGCATGCCGAAGCGAAGCTTTGGCCTCCCGCCCCCTACAGGCGCGCCGAAACTTCGCTCAGAAAATCTCCTTCGATCTTGTACGACGAACGACAGGTAACGAGGGTCCCAAGCACGTTCTGAGCGTCCGGCGACCCGCTGGTGAAGCGCCACTCGGCCGCCTTGATCAACTCGCCATAGGGACCCCTTCTGAAGCCGTCCAGCGTGTATTGACTGTTGAACTGGATGGCGGTTCTCCTTCCTTCCGATCTTATGGTGATGTTTGCGGTGCCTTGCAGGGAGACCATGATGAAGCCGAGCGCGAGCAGCGCTGGGGTCGTCTGGTGAGTCGTGCTGTTCTGCGCGCTGCCGCAGTCGACATAGGGGAGGACGTCTCGCAACTCGAAATCCAGCGTCATCAACCCGCTGGCCTTCTCGAAAGCCTTGATCTTGAAGAAGCTCGCGCCTGCGACATAGGTGATGGCTGACCAGGTTCGGTCGTAGGACGCGTTGAGGTCGCGCGAGAACGATTCCCGTGGCACCGGGGCCGGCGGAACATAGGTTGCACATGCCTCCAGCGACATGAGCGCGAGTACCACCAGAGCTGCCAGTCTGTTACGGATGTGCATGTCCACGGTCCCCTCTTCGGAGGACTAGACGCCGAATTGGCGGATCATTGCAAGTCCGCAAGCATACCGCCGCACCGCCGTTTGGGAGACTCAGGCCAAGGTGCCGACCACGCTCTCCAGGGTGCTCCAGGCCTGCTCGCCGTATTTCGCCTTCCAGTCCGCATAGAATCCGGCTTTTCGCAGCTTATCGCGGAACGGCGCGGGATCGGGCTGGTTGACCGCCATGCCTTGGCCCTTCAGGGTGTCACCGAGCGAGCCGTTCATGGCGGCGACGTCGGTCCGTTCCTCGACGGCCGAGCGATTGAACTCGGTCCGTGTCAAGTCCTGCAGATCTTTCGGCAGCCGTTCGAAAGCGCGGCGATTGGCGAGAAACCAGTAGCCGTCCCACATGTGGTTGGTCATCGAGAGATATTTCTGCACTTCGTACAGCTTGGCGGTCTCGATGATGGCGAGCGGGTTTTCCTGCCCGTCGACGATGCGGGTCTGCAGCGCCGAATAGACCTCGCTGAAATTGATTGAGGTCGGACCGGCGCCGAGGTCCTGGAACAGTGAGGTCCAGAGCGGGCTGACCGGGACGCGGATCTTGAACCCCGCGAGGTCGTCGGGCGTGCGGATCGGCCTGGTGCTGGTGGTGATCTGGCGGAAGCCGTTGTCCCAGATCTTCTCGAAGGCGACGAGGCCGCGCTTGTCGATCTCGCCGCGCACATAGGTACCGACCGGGCCGTCCATGGCCTTCCACACCTGGTCGTAGTCCTTGAACGCGAAGCCGACGCCATTGATCGAGGCGGGCGGCACGAAAGTGGAGAGGATCAGGCCGGACAAGGTGAAGAACTCGAGCGCGCCGTTGCGCAGCTGGCCCAGCATGTCGGTGTCCGAACCGAGCTGGTTGTTGGGAAACACCTTGATCTCGAGCCGCCCCGAGCTCGCCGTCTTGATGCGGTCCACCGCCTCCTGGGCGCGGATATTCAGGGGATGGGTGACCGGCAGGTTGCTGGCGTATTTGTAGGAGAACTCGGCGGCGTGCGCCGGGCGCAGGATGGCGCAGGCGGGCAGGGCGGTGCCGGCGGCGAGCAGGGTGCGGCGGGACATCAGGGGCATGGCGCTTCCTCTCCGTCCGGAGCGTCGCCGGGCGCGGCGAGCCGGTTCCTTGAACAGCAGGGGTTTGTCGCATCGGCGCGCCGGATGCAACCGTCCCGTACCCGTCTCAGGGTGCGATGCCGGGCTTGGCCGCGTTGCGGTAACGGTTGAGGAAGACGACAGCCCAGCCCGCGAAGTAGCCCGCTTCGGCGCCCAACACGACATGACCGATCACTGCGATGGCGGCGTGGCGTTCGAGTTGCGTCTTGAGCGATGTCACGCCTTGCAACATCAGGTAGGCGAGAAGGGCGAAGGCCAAGGCGGAGTATTGCCGATGATGCCGGCGAAGAGCGGCAATATCTTACGCCGCCTCTTCCGCGTCAGGTGACATTCCTCGCATGCCCTGCCAGAGTGAAGCCGATCATAGGCCGCGACATGAGTCCCGAGAAGGATGCCGCGATGGCTCTCCGTGCGCTGGTGCTGCTCGCCATCGTGGTTCCGGGCGCCACTGGAGCGCTGGCGCAGGAGGAGCGTGTGCCGCCGCCGCCCGGTGCCAGGATGCTGCTTGAGGCCGCCGCGCAGGGTGTGCAGATCTACACGTGTCAGAAGGGCAGCGACGGCTCCCGTTGGGTATTCACGGCGCCCGACGCGGCCCTGTTCGATGCCGCCGGCCGGCAGATCGGCACGCATTTCGCCGGCCCGACCTGGCAGATGGACGATGGCAGCAAGATCATCGGCGAGGTTGTTTCGCAGGCGCCCGCGCCTGAGCCGCATGCCATCGCGTGGCTGCTGCTGCGCGTCACATCGCATGCGGGCAGCGGCGTTCTGGGCGATGCGGCCCTGGTGCGCCGCGTCGATACGCAAGGCGGAGCGGCTCCGACGACACCTTGTGCGGGGACGCAGGAGGCGCGGATGCGCTACGCGGCCCGCTATCTGTTTTATGCGATTCGGCAATGAACCAGATGATTGTGCCATCTTGAGCGCAGGGGCCTGTTGCTTGCGCCCGGCGTGAGCACGGCATTACGCCTCGTTTCTGCAAGTCGCATCATATTTGGGATAAATTCTCAGAAGGCGTGTCACGTTACATGCGTTGCAGCCACTCCGCGGCCCTATCGCTGTCACTCCTGCTTCTGATATTGTTGCCGAGGTGTCGGCAAGCGGCACCCTCGACCAAACCGATTCAACAGTCCTTCGGGAGGAGTTCATGTCACCGACATCGCTTCGGCCGCATATGTGCGGCCGAAACCGGACAGGCTGGGTTGCCGCCGCGGCACTCGGCCTGTCTCTCGCCGCAGGCACCGCAATCGCGCAGGTGCCGACACCCACCGTCAGCGGGCCCATCGCTTCGACCGACATTCCGGGCGCCCCGACCCACAACTACATCTTCTTCGCATCCGACCATCCGCTGGCCCAGGACGGCTACACCGAGCAGGAGTATTTCTTCAGCGGCACTGCCAACCGCTACAACACGCCGGTATTGGCCACCGGCAGCGTCATAGCCAGCGGCGTCCCGTACAAGACCCGCATGGTCGTGCGCGAGCCGGCGGACAAGCGCCAGTTCAACGGCACCGTCATCGTCGAGTGGCTCAACGTCACCAACGGGTTCGATGCCGACAATCTCTGGTTCTTCGATTGGGAGCATATTCTGGCCGAGGGCTACGCCTGGGTGGGCGTCTCGGCGCAGCTGGTCGGCGTCAATGAGCTCAAGCAGTGGAACCCCAACCGCTACGGCAGCCTCGACGTCACCAACGGCGGCACGGTCACCGACGACAGCCTCTCCTACGACATCTTCTCGCAGGCGGCACAGGCGATCCGCAACCCGGGTTTCGTCAACGTGCTCAACGGGCTGAAGCCGAAGCGCATCATCGGCGCCGGAGAGTCGCAGTCAGCCTTCCGCCTGTCCTACTACATCAATGACGTCAACCCGCTGGGGAATGTCTATGACGGGTTCCTGCTGCTCTCCACCTTCGGGCAGCAGATCCGGCCGGACCTGAGCCAGCCGGTGTTCAAGGTGCTCACCGAATTCGATGTCGTCAACTCGGAAGCGGCGGTGCGCCAGCCGAACACCAGCATGTACCGGAGCTGGGAGATTGCCGGCACCTCGCATGTGGACGTGCATCTGCGCAAGAGCCGTGAGCCGCTGGAGCTGCGCGACAACCCGCTGTTCACCAACCCGGTCAGCTCGGCCGAGGCGATGCTGGCGCCGCAATGCGCGGTGCCGCAGCTCGGCACGTTGCCGCCCACCGGCGACGTGGTGAACGCCGCGTTCGACGACCTGGTGCAGTGGATCAGCAACGGCACCAAGCCGCCGATCGCGCCGTATCTCGACTTCACGCAGATCAACCCGTCGCCCGCGCAGTCCGTCATTGCGCGCAACAGCCTGGGGCTGGCGATCGGCGGCATCCAGCTGCCGGAAGTTTCAGTGCCGACCTACCTCAATGTCGGCACCAACAGCGGGCCCGGGGCTTGCGTTCGCTGGGGCTATCACCTGCCGTTCAGCGTCGCCGAGCTGAACGAGATCTATTCCGGCTACGATAACTACGTGAACCAGGTCGCCAAGGCGGCGAATGCCGACGTGAAGAAGGGCTTCATCGAGCCCCAGGACGCCCGGCAGATCATCTACCAGGCGATCGAGAGCGGGGTCGGCAACCCGACGCAGGCGCAGAAGGACAAAGCGCTGGCGGCCTTCTTCACTGCGGAGGCCGGTCAATAGCGTGACTATCGCGGGAGCCGCCGCGGCGGCTCCCGCCATCTCGCGCATGAGCGGGATGACTGCTCATGGCCAAAATCGTTCCGCTCCAGAAGATCTCGGGGCGTGCCGGAGCGGGCCGGCCATATCGCCCCACCGCTGGCTGATCCGCTGCCCCTCGGCGTGCTGCTGGCCGGCGGTCTTGCCCGGCGCATGGGCGGGGGCGACAAGCCGCTGCGGTCGCGTTCCTAGGCCGAATTGATCGGTAAATCCTTTCTTCAAATGCGGGCTCTACAACCGTGGGCAGATGACACCACGACCCAGCTTTGGGAGCCGAGGCGCGAGGGAGCACGTCTTCGGTGACTTGCGGGAAGGGGCGCTGAGCTGAAGCTGGTAGGTGGGTGGCGTATGCCGAACAGACCGACGATAGCGTTGCTGTGCATGCTGTGTCTGGCCATCGGTTCGGTTGTGGCACAAGCGCAGGCTCAGTCCCATTCGATTTCACCGCAATTTGCCACGATCCTGCAGGCGCAGCAGCATCGGGACGCCGTGCTCGATGCGGCAAAGCACAGTACAACCTGGCTCCGGCACGACTGCCCGGGTGCGTCACTCGCTCCGCTGGAGGGTATCAAGGTTTGGAAGTGGCCCGAGTTCGACGCAGCCGGGGTTCCGATTGCGGGCGACTGGGGCGAGAGCGTGCAAGCGAGTGGTTGTGGATTCACCAGAGTCCTGAACGTTGTCACCACTGTGCGCAGTCCCGGCGCACTGGTCACCGGGCCACTCGCCCCAGGAGGAACCCGCGCGGATCCCATTCTGCAAAGAGATGCTTCACGCTACGCATTTGCCGCAGCGCTTTTGCACTCCCCGGGGTGCAAGGATGCCTTTCTGGACGATACCGAGATCGATCACAACACCGACCCGCGGCCGCCTGATGCTCAGCTCGCTGGGCCCGCGCGGCTAGAAAGATGGTCTATCGTAGCATGCGGGAGGTCCGTTGCGGTCGAAGTGCAGTTCCTTCCGACGGCAAGTGGCACGACAGTGGTCGTGCATGGGCTTTGAAGCTTCCCGACCATACTGACCATCCCAAGCCCGGCTCTGATATGCCGAAATTGCGAGCGTGTTGCATCCGGCTGGGAACTGAGGTTCATAATCGGCAATGAGGGCGGACCCGCTTCCCCTCGGCGTGCTGCTCGCCGGCGGCTTGGCGCGGCGCATGGGTGGGGGCGACAAGCCGCTGCGGTCGCTCGCCGGGCGGCCGCTGCTCGATCACGTCATCGATCGGATGCGCCCGCAACTCGCCGGACTCGTCATCAACGCCAATGGCGATCCCGCGCGCTTCGCCGCATGGGGGCTGCCCGTCATCCCGGACACCATGGCCGACAATCCGGGTCCGCTCGCCGGCGTGCTGGCGGGCATGCTCTGGGCGCGCGCACACGCGGCGGCCTGTCCCGACATCGTCTCGCTGCCCACCGATACGCCCTTCCTGCCGGAGGATCTCGTGGGGCGACTGCAGGCGGCGCGACGCAATGCGAGGGCCGACCTCGCCTGTGTCGCATCGGGCGGGCGTAGCCATCCCGTGATCGGCCTGTGGCCGGTGCACCTCGCGGACGATCTCGCCGGGGCCCTGGCAGAGGGCGTGCGCAAGATCGAGGATTTCACGGCGCGTCACCGCATCGCCATCGCCGACTACGATGCGGCCGACCTCGACCCCTTCACCAATGTCAACCGGCCCGAGGAACTGGCGGCGGTGGAGCGCCGGCTTCGGGAAACGCCGGACTGACCTGCGTGCCGCCTCGCGACGCCAGCACGATCCCGGCGGCGATCAGGGCGATGCCGACCATGTGGTATATCTGAAAACTTTCGCCGAGCAGCGCAATCGCCAGGATGCTGGCGAACACCGGGATCAGATGCATGAACTGCCCGGCGCGGTTGGCGCCGATCAGCTCCACGCCGCGATTGTAGAAGAGGTAGGACGCGAAAGCAGGCAGCATCGCGAGATAGATCAGCGTCGTCACCGCCAGCGGCGTCAGCCGCATATGATGGCCGGCGAGGATTTCCCACGTGTA
>Ga0213875_10002123_pt1 | contig 12136 bp, 7 predicted proteins | sample BarmaccomBMRX_R8_FD_160105 | JGI IMG/M metagenome (GOLD analysis project Ga0213875, IMG submission 160105) | Root-associated microbial communities from Barbacenia macrantha in rupestrian grasslands, the National Park of Serra do Cipo, Brazil - RX_R8 | ecosystem: Host-associated > Plants > Roots... | reverse complement strand
TACTTGACAACTGAATAATCTCCTCGACCGGATTCCAGCGCTATGCGTGTCTTTGCGCGGCGGGTACAATGGCCGTTTACTATGCGCCGCTTGATCGCTTGCTTGTTCCTGAGCAGTTGTACTCTTCTCGCCAACCCGCCCATCGATTCCAGCTATTTCGCCGAAATGCATTATCGCTTGATCGGCCCCTTTCGCGGCGGACGCACCGTTGCGATTAGCGGAGTGGTTCAGCAGCCCAACGTTTACTACATGGCGCCGAATAACGGAGGTGTCTGGAAAAGCACGGACTACGGAAACACCTGGACGCCCATTTTCGATGGTCAGGATACCGGTTCCGTAGGAGCGCTTGCCATCTCGCCCTCTGATCCGAAGATCATATACGTGGGTAGCGGCGAAGGCTTACAGCGGCCGGATCTGTCAGTCGGAGACGGCATTTACAAATCGACCGATGCGGGGAAAACGTGGGAGCATCTCGGCCTGCGCGACGGTCAACAGATTGCTTCGATCATCGTCGATCCGCAGGATCCCAATCGCTTGTTTGTCGCCGTTCTCGGGCATCCGTACGGTCCGAACAAAGAGCGCGGCGTGTATCGATCCACTGACGGCGGTAAGTCCTTCCAGGCTGTCTTACAAAAAGACGAGAACACCGGTGCTGTTGAGGTAGCATTTGATCCCAGCAACGCGCAGACGATTTATGCCGATCTGTGGGCCGCTCGGCAAGCGCCCTGGGAAATCGGCAACTCTTTCAATGGACCAGGCAGCGGATTATACAAATCGACGGATGGCGGCAATACGTGGAAACAGCTTACCAGCGGACTTCCGACGTTTGCCCAAGGACTGGGGCGGATCGGTTTTGCTATCGCTCTAAGCGATCCCAAACGGATGTATGCCCAAGTGGATGCCGCTCCGGCTTACGGAGGCACCTACCGATCGGATGACGCCGGCGAGAGTTGGCGCAAAGTGAACAACGAGAACCGAATCTGGGGGCGTGGATCTGATTTTGCGTCCGTGCATGTCGACCCAAAAGACGAAAACAAAATCTACGTCGCGAACACGACGACTTACAGGTCAACCAATGCCGGACAAACCTTTATCGGGATAAAAGGCGCGCCTGGCGGAGACGATTACCACACGATCTGGATTAATGCGCAGAATCCCGACATTATTTTCCTGGGTGTTGATCAAGGCGCGACTCTCAGTGTGAACGGCGGCAAGACCTGGAGCTCCTGGTATAACCAACCCACTGCGCAGTTTTATCACGTCATCACAGACAACCGCTTTCCCTATTGGGTGTATGGCGGGCAACAGGAAAGCGGGTCGGTGGGTGTGGAAAGCCGGAGCGACGATGGCTCAATCAGTTTCCGCAACTGGCATCCCGTTGGGGACGAAGAGTACGGGTATGTCGCCCCGGATCCCCTGAATCCGGATCTCATTTACGGCGGCAAAGCGACCCGTTTCAACTGGAAAACGGGGGATGTGCAGGACATCAGTCCCCAAATTCTTCGCGGGCAGTATCGATTCGTGCGCACGATGCCGCTTCTGTTTTCGCCAGTCGATCCTCACATTTTATATCTCGGCTCAAATATTTTATTCAAGACCACCAACGGAGGAAATAGCTGGGATGTCATCAGTCCCGATCTTACGCGCAAGCAGTGGGACATGCCTTCGGTAATACAAGCATTCGAATCCCAGGACCCGGAAAAAGGACAACATCGCGGCGTGATTTACACGATTGCGCCGTCGCCTAAGGACGTCAACTTACTCTGGGCAGGCACCGATGATGGTTTGATTCACGTTACGCAAGACGGCGGAAAGAATTGGCAGGATGTTACACCGCCTGGCCTAACTCCCTGGAGCAAAGTATCGCTGATGGACGCGTCGCATTACGACAACGGGACGGCGTATGCTGCGATCAACCGGTTCCGGCTGGATGATTTAAAACCGCATATTTACCGCACCTACGATTTCGGAAAGACATGGAAAGAGATTGTTAATGGCCTGCCGGATCGTGCTGTCGTGAACGCGGTGCGAGAGGATCCGCAACATAAGGGGTTGCTCTTTGCAGGAACCGAGCTGGGGATGTTCGTCTCCTTCAATGATGGCGATAATTGGCAATCTCTTCAATTGAACCTGCCGGTTACTTCGGTTCGGGACTTAGTCATTCACGACGATGACTTAGTCATTGGGACACATGGCCGCTCGTTCTGGATTCTGGATGACATCACCCCGCTGCGGCAAGTGAATGAGGGTCTTCAGAGCAAAGCATATCTGTTTGCGCCGGAGAAAGCGATCCGGTGGCGATGGAATCGCAATACGGACACGCCGTTGCCGCCCGAGGAACCAGTCGGGCAGAACCCTCCCGATGGAGCGATTATCGATTACACGATCCCTTCCAGCAGCGGACGGGTGACGCTCGAGGTTTACGATTCGAAAAACCAGTTGCTGCGGAAATATTCGAGTGAGGACAAGCCGGAAACTACCGAGGCCCAGTTACAAAAGGAGTTGAATGTTCCTACCTATTGGGTGAGGCCTGAACAGATTCTCTCCGCTACGCCCGGGATGCATCGCTTTGTGTGGGATCTCCATTATGCTTCCCCGAGAACGTCGGTTCACGAATATCCGATATCGGCGATCTACAAGAATACTCCGCGCGAGCCGCGTGGCGCTTGGGTATTGCCCGGCACTTACACGGTCAAATTGACCCTGGCGGGACAGGTCTATTCACAGCCGTTAACAGTAATTATGGATCCGCGCATAAACACCCCATTGTCGGGCCTTGAGCAGCAACTTTCACTTTCGTTGCGGCTAACGGATATGATGCGCCGAGATGACGATTCGCTCTCACAGATTCGCTTGCAAAAGGCCCGTGGTACTGCGAAAACGGCCTCTCTGACCCGGGAATTGACTTTACTAGGCAACCAGCTCGACCAGGTATTTCAAGTCATTCAAGGTTCCGATAACACGCCGACAACTCAGGCCGCCGCCGCGGTTGAGAATCTGCAAAACACGCTCCAACAACGATTGGATCAATGGAAGCAGTTGCAAGCTCAACCCGCTCCGAAATAACGCTTTCCCATCTCCCGTAAGAATGCGAGCGATTCCGCCATTTCTTCCATTCCGTTCATACCATCTTCGATACTCACCCAGCCGGAATACTGATGCCCGGCCAGGATGCGAAAAATCGCGTTGTAATCGTTAAGTCCTTTGCCGGTGACGCCGTGAAGCAGGTTCGTGGAGTAACCACGCGTACCATCGCTTTGTTGCAGATCCTCAAGAGTTGTACCTGCGGCCAGATAACGGTCGCTCGCATGCATGCTGACCACGCGATCGGCAACTTTTTGTAACAACTGCAGGGGATCATCGCCTGCAACGATCGCATTCGAAGGATCGTATTGCACGCCGAAGTTGTCGCGATCCTCGACTGCGTTTACGATTTCGACGAAACGGTCCATTTTTTGAGCAAACTCAGGATATTTCCAGAACCCGTCTTTATAGTGGTTCTCCATTCCCAGAACGATATCGTATTCTTTCGCGACCGGCAGCACTTTCTCGAACGCGTCGAGAACCCATTCTCTACCTTGCTGCCAATCGACGTCGGGATAACGCTGGCCGCTGAGGATTCGGCAGACGGCACGCGGGCCGCCTAAACGGCGAGTAATGCGAATCATCTCCGCTTCCCGATCGATTTCGCGCTGGCGTTTATCGGGATCCGGCGCGGTGAAATCTGGAGAACAGCAGAGCATCGGCATGGCGAATCCGGCGGAATGAATGGCCTCGCCGACGCGATCGAGATAGTCATCTTCGAAGCTCGTGAAGAAGCCCTCGTACATCTCGAGACCGTCGGCATCCAGTTGCTTCGCCATTTCGATCCAATCGAAAACCGACATTTGGCGACCCGCGATCTGTTCGAGATAGCACTTGGGGAAAGCGGAAATTTTCAGCGCCATCAGGGCGTCAGAACCGCTTTCACGTACTCGCCGCGCTCCATCTTTTCAAAACAGTCCAACCACTGGGGCAGCTTCGCCACTCGGCTGATAATCGGATCCAATTTGATTTGGCCGGAAACAATCATCGAGATGACCCGTTCCCAAATGGGCCAGTTGTGCGAAAAGCTGCCGGAGATTGTAGCGTTTTTCTGAACCAGGGGATCGAGACTGAATTGTATCGGCTGCGGTCCCCAACCGACCTTGATGATCTGACCATTGGGGCGCACGGTTTGCAAAGCGACTTGGAGCGTGGCTGAAACGCCGGCAGCATCGATGGCGACATCTACGCCGAGGCCGTCGCCGAGGTGCGCAACGTAATCGGCGACGCCTCCCTCGAGTGTTATGTCTGCTCCCAATTCGCGAGCCACGGTGAGGCGAAAACGGTCGCTCGGCAGGCCGGCCACAATGACGCGACCCGCGCCGCTCAATTTCGCCATCAATGCGCAGAGCAACCCGATCGGCCCCGGACCGAGCACCAGGACGTTGTCGCCCGGCCGAATACGGCCATTCACGCAGACTGCATTGTAGGCAACGCAGCAAGGCTCGGTGAGAGCCGCCTTATCGAATGTTACGTTCTCCGGGATACGGTGCAGACATCGCTCCGGAACACGTACGTATTGCGTCATCGCTCCGTCAACTCCGTATCCGAAGCCGCGCCGCGCTGGATCAAGGTTATACATGCCGCAGCGGCTCAGGGGAGAAGACTCATCGATCACCGCCGCCGTCTCACTCACCACGCGATCTCCTTCTTTGAAGCAGGCGACACCAGAGCCCGCCTTTGCGACCGTGCCCGCGAATTCATGCCCCAGAATGCACGGGTAATTCACCGGCCAACTGTTCGATCCCCGCCACTGATGCAAGTCGCTGCCGCAAACGCTGACTGCGCCTACGCGCAATAACACATCGCGTTCGCCAATCTGCGGTATTGGCATATCGCGCAGTTCGACGGAAAAGGGCTCGTGACCATAGTTCACCAGTGCCGGCATGATCTCGCTCATGCCACGCTGCCCTTTCCGATTTCGACTTCACCGAAGGCATGCACCTTTTCGCAAATGAACCGCAGCATACCTTCAATATCGCCCTGGGCAGTCCGAAAGGAATGCGCCTCAATGGCGAGAGGAGCGCCGATCACAACCAAAGGCGCGCCATATTTCGGCGTGTCGATCGCCTGTTCGATGGTTAAACCGCCGACTGCTTGCACGGGAATCGACACGGCGTTCACTACATCTTTCAGGCGATCCAACGGTGTTGGAGGGCGCTCGCCGCGTTGTTGGCGAAGCGTCCTCATGTCGTAACCGATGTGATGTATCACGTAATCGCAGCCGAGTTCTTCGAGGAGTTTCGCGCCTGAAACAGAATCAGGCATTGCCATGTTGTCGCCCATTACTTGAACGCCGAAGTCCCGGGCTGCTTTGACAACCAGCTCCACGGTTTCGGGGTGTGCTTGCCCCATCACCACGACCATGCTCGCTCCGGCTTTGGCCGTCAGTTCCGTCTCCAATCCGCCGCCGTCCATGATTTTCAGATCGGCGATGATGGGCACGTCGGGATGACGGGCGCGCAACTCGCGTATGGCGTGCATGCCTTGGGCGATGATGAGGGGCGTTCCGGCTTCGAGCCAGTCCACGCCGGCTCGGATTGCCATCTCCGCGGTTTGAATTGCTTCCTGTAAGTCTGTGAGATCGAGCGAAAGTTGGACGACTGGCTTCATCAAGCGTACGAGCCGCGTTGTTACGCCGACCCCGCCTGCGCGCGTTCTGACCGGCCTAGCAATTCCTTCAGGACTTCGGCTGCATTCACGGTGCCTTCGCGGAACTCTATGCCTTCGTGTTGCTCGTGTTCAAAGGAAACGTGACCCGAGTTGAGACCAGCGAGCATCTCTTCGAACAGTCGTGCCACGCTTTCTGAAAATCCGGCGTGCGTAAAGGTGGAAGCCGCGGCACTCAGAGGTACCGCTTGAGCGTGGACTTCGTGATTCAGGATTGAGCTGAGTATGGCTGCGATGTCATCGGGGCAGTAATCTTCCGGCCCGGTCAGCTCAACGATTCGAACGCCGTTCGTCGGATTTATCAAGCTCTCGGCGGCTATGAGGCCGATATCCTTTGTCGCGATCATCGGTATTTTGCGGTTCGGCGTTAGAAAGGTTGGCAAAATCCCGTTGGTGGCGGCCATGGGAACCACAGGCGCCCAGTTCTCGAGGAAGTAGGCCGGGCGCAGGATTGTCACATTTGTCGCTAAGGAGGTCAATACCGATTCGGCATAGTGCAGACCGCGAATAGGTCCGGTTCCGGAAGCCAGATGGCCCGCGATGGACGAAAGGAAGACCACATGAGGGATCCCGCTTTCGCGCGCAGCTTTTGCAAGTGAGTCGGCAACCAGTTTCTGAGTGGCTGACAAATCTGTGGCGTCATAATTTGGCGGGACCAGAAAATACGCCCCTTCGGCATTCGCAAGAATGCGCGTTAAACCGACTGTATCTTCGAGCGATCCCACCGCCACCTGGGCACCTTTTGCGCGCCAGGATTGGCCTTTTTCTTCGGTTCGGGCGATTACAGTAATCGGCTTCCCTTGCGCGAGCAGCGATTCAGCAACCACGCTTCCGGTTTGGCCTGTTGCTCCGGCAATGACGTACATATTTCCTCCTGCTTGGCTGTAACTACCAGAATCAGGGCTGTGTTTTCGCGGTCGCAACTCGCGCTGTAGCTGAATTGCGGCGCGCCGCTGAACTGCTCAAGGCGAGCAGTTCTTCAATTCGTTGACTGATGGTCTCTTCCTTGAGCGCATTCGCCTCGCCCAGGGGCGGGGTTTGGTAATGGATGAATCCTTTTCGATCGATGAAGATCAATTGAGGAACCACGAAACGATCCGCCATCGTGAATCCCATGAATGCCATCATTTGATCCTGAGGCGTGTAGCCGACCGGAAATCCGACCTCGAAATTCTTGGCGAAGGCTTGGACGAGTTGTTCGTCGCTGGTATTAATAGCGACGTCGAGCGCCTGGAATCCCCTGCCGCCGTACTCCTGTTGCATTTTGGTCATTACTCTGGAAGCGGCTTGGCAATGCGGGCACGTGGTCAGAATAAATTCGAGCGCGATCACTTTGCCGCGGTATTGGCTCAACAGCTTCTGGCCCTGTTCCGGAATCGTAAATGCCAGCTCCGGAGCTTTGCGTAGCGTATTCGCATCCGCCGCGAACAGAGATGCGGCCGCCAAGGCGATGCCGGCGAGAATACCGATAGTTTGCTTCACGAATGGGACTCCATTCAACAGTTTACTAGCGCCGAAGCATTTCCTGTATGGTGAACTTCTGAAGCCGCAAGATTTAGAATTGCACTCGTGAGTAACGCAATTATCAAGAGGGCAGCGCAAATCTCATCCTTGCTGTTTCTAGCAACGTTGCTGGGGCGAGCGGAAAATTCGCCGCTGAATGAGCGAGTCCTGGTGGTTTACAACGCAAGCGTTTCTGAATCTCGTTCAGTTGCTGAATACTACATGGGCAAGCGGAGCATACCGCAAGGCAATAGCTGCAAAATCAAGACCGATGCGACGGAGATCGTTCAGCAGGACGAGTTCGTCTCGCACGTGAAAAATCCGATTCAGAAGTGTCTTGAACAAGTAGGGAAGGACAAAATTCTCTACATTGTGTTTTCCTATCTAACTCCCTTCGTCGTGACCATCAATGGCCAGAACTATGCGCTGGATTCTTTTATTGCGGACGTTTGGGACGAGTTCTTGCCGTTTCGTCCGGCAGGGCAGGGTGATGTGCAACCTTATTTCGGGAATGCTCAAAGCGAAGGCAATCTATATCAACGATTCGTTTCGCTTTCGGCTTATCGGGAGAGTGCCGGCGCGCGCCATATCTATTCGGTTTGGCGCATTGACGCAACCACGGCCGCTCTGGCCAAAGGTTTGGTGGATAAGGCGCTGTTCGCGGAAGCGCATGGTCTTTCCGGAAAAGGTTGTTTCGATCTGACCGCGCCCGCCCAGGGATTAGCGGACAGTGGCTACGGGGCGGGGAATTGGGACATCTATCGAGCCGAGCAATTTGTGCGGAAAGCCGGGTTTCCGATTCTAGACGACACGCATGAGCAGGAATTTGGCACGCCTCCCGCTCCGTTGCGGTGCGATGGCGCGGCTTTATACGCCGGCTGGTACAGCTTGAATCATTACAATGATGCGTTTACTTGGAACCCGGGCGCCATAGGCATTCATTTGGATAGTGCCTCGGCCTTGAGCACGCGCGGGGGAGCGAGTTGGGTTTCGAATGCGTTGATAAAGGGCATCACGGTTACGAGTGGCGCCGTAGCGGAACCGTATCTGGATAATCTTCCGCATCCCGATCAGGCGTTTCTCTACATCCTGGAAGGCGCAAATGTGGGCGATGCGATTCCGCGCAGCACGCGGCTCTTAAAGTGGATGATTCTCAATGCGGGAGACCCGCTTTATCGGCCGTTTCCCAATGGCATTCATTCGGCGATGGCGCACACGCCCGATCTTGTTTTCGCTCTACTGCCTCCCATGGCGCTAGGCGGAGGAACATCGGCGGGCATTATCGGCCTGAATGCCCCCGCGCCGGAAGGTGGCCTGAATTTCTCAGTCACGACGAATCGACCCGATTTGCTGGATGTGCCGGCGAACGTTTCGATTGCTGCGGGAGCCGACGGGGTGAAATTTCCGATTCGTGCGAAGGCGGTTCACGATGACAATACGACTGCGCGCATTTTCGTCAGCGCGAAAGACCTCGCCGGTTCCAACACGCTGGTGTTGTTTCCGGTGCTTGCGCCGCTGGCGGTGAATCCTGCGAGGATTCGGGGCCTTTCCTCGGCGACTGGCGCCGTGCTTCTGCGTCACCCTGCCCCTTCGCCGGGCATCACGGTGGCGCTTTCCGCCAGCAATCCCAGCGTGGTGAATGTGCCTTCGGAGGTCACCGTCGCGGAAGGGCAAAATAAGGCGACGTTCCCGATTACGACGCGCGCCGTGATCGCTCAAAATTCAATCGCCATCACTGCTTCTTACGAAGGAGTGAACCGGACTGCTACGTTGACGGTCGTTCCTTAACGCGTCCGGCAGTACTGTAATAGGAAGCCTATGCTCAGAAAATTATCTCCGCTGGTACTTGTGTTCGCATCTCTGCTTTTTGCCCAGGACATGAGTGTCCTGAAGACTTTAAAGTGGCGGGAAATCGGCCCTTTTCGGGGAGGGCGAGTGGCGGCGGTTACTGGCATCGACTCGCAACCGAGTGTTTATTATTTCGGCGCGGTTGCCGGGGGAATTTGGAAGACCACCAACGGCGGCCTGAATTGGCAGGCCGTATCGGATGGGCAGCCGTTCGGCACGTCCTCGGTCGGCGCGATTGCAGTTTCGGAATCAGATCCGAACGTGGTCTATGCCGGGATGGGCGAGTACGACATTCGCGGCAACGTTTCGCATGGAGATGGCATGTACAAATCCATGGATGCAGGGAAGACCTGGAAGCACATCGGTCTCGAAAATACGCGGCAGATCGCCCGGGTCCGAGTGCACCCGAGGAATTCCGATCTGGTTTACGTCGCCGCGCTGGGACATGTTTGGGGTCCGAATGACGATCGCGGCATTTACAGGTCCAAAGATGGGGGCAAGACATGGGAAAAGATCTTCTCCCGCGGGCCGAAGGCGGGCGCCATCGAGCTGGTTTTGGATCCCACAAACGCCAACACTCTCTATGCCGGATTCTGGGAGGTGTACCGCAACCCTTGGGACCTGGAGAGCGGAGGCCCGGGCAGCGGCATATTCAAATCTACCGATGGCGGTGACACCTGGACCGAGTTGACGCACAGTCCCGGGTTGCCGAAAGGCGTTATCGGCAACATTGGCTTAACCGTATCCGCGGCCAATCCCGAGCGTGTGTACGCGCTGATCGAAGCGGAAGACGGCGGCGTTTTTCGATCCGATAACGGCGGCAAGAACTGGACCAAAGTAAACGACGAACGCAAATTGCGCCAGCGAGCCTGGTACTACGGCCGTATCTTTGCCGACCCCAAAGATCCGAGCAAAGTTTATGCGACGAATGTCGACTTCTTCCGCTCCGACGATGCGGGTAAGACCTGGAATGCAATCAGAACCCCGCATGGAGACAATCACGATCTTTGGATCTCTGCTACGAACCCGTTGCGAATGATCGAGGGCAATGACGGCGGAGCGATCGTCACCACGAATGGCGGTCAGAATTGGACCACCGTGAACAATCAACCCACGGCGCAGTTTTATCGAATTGCTATGGATGACGATTTCCCGTATCACGCTTACGGCGCGCAGCAAGACAATTCGACGGTCCGAATTGCGACGCGAAGCAGCAGCGGAAGCATCGGTGAACGCGATTGGTATGAAATCGGGGGTGGCGAAAGCGGTTGGATTGCACCCTACCGGAAAGACACAAGCATTGTCTTTGCCGGATCGTATGACGGGCTAATTACACGCAACGATCACCGCAATGGCCAAACGCGAAACGTGACCGTTTGGCCGGACAACGAAATGGGCTGGGCGCCCGGCGCGCTGAAGTATCGGTTCCAGTGGAATTTTCCGCTTCTGTTTTCCGCGCATGATCCGGATTTGCTGTACGCTGCGGGCAATGTGCTCTTTGCTTCGAGCGATCAAGGCCAGACCTGGAAGCCCATCAGCGGCGATCTAACGCGAAACGATAAATCGAAGCAGGTTTCTTCCGGCGGGCCGATAACCAAGGACAACACCAGCATCGAATATTACGACACCATTTTCACGGTCACCGAATCGCCGGTGAAAAGCGGGCTCATTTGGGCGGGCTCGGATGATGGTTTGGTCCACCTGACGCGTGATGGCGGTGAGCACTGGGAAAATGTGACTCCGAAAAACATGCCGGAGTGGATTCAGATTAACTCGATTGAGGCTTCTCCGTTCGATGCGGGTACGGCATATTTCGCGGCGACGATGTACAAGTTCGATGATAATCGCCCGTTCCTTTACAAAACGACCGACTATGGCAAGACTTGGCGCCAGATCAATGACGGGATTCCGCAAAGCACGTTTACTCGCTGCATTCGCGAGGATCCGAACCGAAAAGATCTGCTCTACGCGGGTACCGAAACCGGCATTTACGTGTCGTTTAACGGGGGCGGCAAATGGCAGTCGCTTCAGCTAAACCTTCCGATTACGCCCATTGCGGATCTAGCGGTCCAAAAGCGCGAACACGAATTGGTGGCCGCCACGCAGGGGAGATCGTTCTGGATTCTCGATGACACACCGATGCTTTCGCAGCTTACGGATTCGATTGCCACAGAAGACGTGCATCTTTTTGAACCAAAGCATACCTATCGCGGGGCTTTCGGGCGGAGCTTCGGAGCTGCGGCGGCCACCAGCGCGGGCGCAAATCCTCCGGCCGGCGCTGTCATTTATTACTGGTTGAAAGAGAAACCGAAGGGGGAAGTAACCCTGGAGTTTCTCGATGCAGACGGTAAGTTGATCAAGAAATTCTCAAGCAATCCGCCGCCGCGAACGGAGCCGACTCTGGAAGCTGTATCTCCAGAGCAGGCTGAAGAACAGGAGGAAGAAGGCGGTCCGCAGCCCGGCCGTGGAGTTCAGCGAATACCGGCGGAACAGGGCCTGAACCGGTTCGAATGGAACCTGCGTTACGCCGATGCCACCAGCTTTCCTGGCATGATCCTGTGGGCCGGGAACGTGCGGGGACCGGTGGTGACTCCGGGCACGTATCAGGTCCGGCTCAACGTGAACGGCAAATCCCAGACTCAGAAATTGGAAGTTCGCAAAGATCCGCGAGTCGAGACCACGCCGGAGCAGTATTCTGCCCAGCTCGCGCTCGAGCTCCAGATGCGCGACAAATTGAGCCAAACCAATGAAGCCATCGTGCAAATTCGTGAGGTGCGGAAGCAGATCGACGAACTCACCGGCCGCTTGAAAGCTGCGGGCGAGAGCCCCAAATCACAGCTCCTTCTGGAGCGCGCAAAGTCGCTCTCTCAGAAACTGACCGCAATCGAAGAAGCACTTTATCAGACCAAGAGCAAAGCCAGCGAAGATCCTTTGAACTTTCCGGTGAGGCTGAACAATAAGCTGGCTGCGCTCCTGTCAGCCGTGGCGGAGGCTGACAGCCAGCCAAATTCTTCGGAGCAGGAGGTATATG
>Ga0213875_10002122_pt1 | contig 12141 bp, 12 predicted proteins | sample BarmaccomBMRX_R8_FD_160105 | JGI IMG/M metagenome (GOLD analysis project Ga0213875, IMG submission 160105) | Root-associated microbial communities from Barbacenia macrantha in rupestrian grasslands, the National Park of Serra do Cipo, Brazil - RX_R8 | ecosystem: Host-associated > Plants > Roots... | reverse complement strand
AGACTTGGACTTCGTGCGCCGAGTACAAGCTGGAGAAGCACAAAGGCCATCGCGCCGAGCTGGACGCATCCCGGCGGCAATGCGGATCGAATCCGCGCAGTATCGGGACGGAAGCGAGATCCACCCTTCACCGCCGCTCAATGTTCCGCACGCCGCGACCGGTGGGCGAGGCCGGAAACGCATTGCGTTTCCGGCAGAATCTGCCTGAATAGGGCGGGACGCACGGAGGCTGAATGGCGGCCTTTGACGAAATGACGCTGCCGGACGGCAAGGCGCGAGAGGTGTATCGACGCCTGGCGCGCTGGCTCGACGGCGCGCCCTCGGAGCTTCTCTCGTCGCGGCGAAACCAGGCCGAACTGCTATTTCGGCGGATCGGCATCACTTTTGCGGTCTATGGCGACAAGGATGCCACGGAACGCTTGATCCCTTTCGATCTGGTACCGCGCATCTTTGCGCGCGAGGAATGGCGAAGGCTCGAGCAAGGGCTGGTGCAGCGCGTCAGGGCGCTGAACATGTTTCTCGCCGATGTCTATGGCGCACGCGACATCCTGCGAGCCGGCGTCGTTCCTTCGGACCTCGTCTACCGTAATCCCCATTACCGGCCCGAGATGGTCGGCCATAAGATGCCGCACGGCATCTATGTCCATATCGCCGGCATCGACATCGTCAGGGTCGACGACAAGGACTTCTACGTCCTGGAGGATAACGCGCGCACGCCCTCCGGCGTCTCCTACATGCTGGAGAATCGCGAAGTCATGATGCGCCTCTTTCCCGAGCTGTTCCACGCGCACCGCGTGGCGCCGGTCGAGAACTATCCCGATGCGCTGCTCGCGACCTTGCGCTCGGTCACGCCGGGCACGGCGAGCGCCGATCCGACCGTCGTGGTGCTGACGCCGGGACAATTCAACTCGGCCTATTACGAGCACTCCTTTCTCGCCGACAAGCTCGGCGTCGAGCTCGTCGAGGGCCGCGACCTCTTCGTGCGCGACGACATGGTCTTCATGCGCACCACCGAAGGGCCGCAACGCGTCGACGTGATCTATCGGCGCATCGACGATGACTTTCTCGACCCGTTGGCGTTCAGGGCGGATTCGACGCTCGGCGTGCCAGGCCTCTTCGGCGCCTATCTGGCAGGCAATGTGACGCTCGCGAACGCGGTGGGGACCGGGGTGTGCGACGACAAGGCGATCTACACCTACATGCCCGAGATCATCCGCTTTTATCTCGGCGAAGATGCGATCCTGCGCAACGTGCCGACTTGGCGATGCCGGGAGCCTGACGCGCTCGCCTATGTGCTCGATCATCTGGGTGAGCTCGTGGTCAAGGAAGTGAACGGCTCCGGAGGCTACGGCATGCTCGTCGGCCCGCACGCCTCCAAGGGCGAAATCAGGAGCTTCGCGGCAAAGCTCAACGACGAGCCGGACAAATTCATCGCCCAGCCGACGCTCCCGTTGTCGACCTGCCCGACCTTTTCCGATGAAGGGATCTCGGCGCGGCACGTGGATTTTCGTCCCTTCGTGTTGTCCGGTGCGGATGGCGTGCGCGTCGTGCCGGGCGGCCTCACGCGCGTCGCCATGAAGGCCGGCTCGCTCGTGGTGAACTCCAGCCAGGGCGGAGGCACCAAGGACACCTGGGTGATCGATGGCTGATAGGATCGGCAGCGCCACGTCGTTGAGCGATTCCGATGAATGGGGATCACCCGTCGGAATCGGTCCGCGAACTCGGGCCGGCTGAGCGGCGCCGATGCTGTCGCGCGCCGCCGACAATCTTTTTTGGCTCGCACGCTATCTCGAGCGGGCCGATTACATCGCCCGCGTCATCGACGCGACCCAGCGCCTCTCGGCCTTGCCGCGCGCCTATGGCGGGGCGGGAACAGAATGGGAGAGCGCGCTCGAATCGGCCGGCGTGGCCGATGCGTTCCATGAGCGCAACAAGGACGCGAAGGCCGACGAACAAGGCGTCGTCGAGTTCCTGGTCTTCGACGCCGGAAACCCGTCATCGATCCGCAATTGCATCGATCTCGCGCGCACCAACGCACGCGCGGTGCGTACCGCGCTCACCATGGAAATGTGGGAAGGCATCAACAGCGCTTGGCTGGAGCTCAGGCGTTTCGAGGAGAGGCGCGACAAGGACTGCGTGACGGATCTCGAAGAGCTCGGCCGCTTCCTCTCTTTCGTCAAGCAGACATCCTTGCATTTCGACGGTTCGTCGAACCGCACCATGCTGCGCAATGACGCCTATTGGTTCTCGAGATTGGGCCTTTACGTGGAGCGTGCCGACAACACGGCGCGCATCCTCGATGTCAAATATCATGTGCTCTTGCCGGAGACCGAAAAGATCGGCGGCTCGCTCGATTATTTCCAATGGACCGCCATTCTGCGCGCGGTCTCGGCGCATACTTCCTATCATTGGGTGTATCGGCAGGGCATCCAGCCGTGGCTCGTCGCCGATCTTCTGATCTTGCGGCCCGAGATGCCACGCTCGCTCACCTCCTGCTACGAGAACATCGTTCGCCATCTCGATTCGCTTGGCCTTTCGCATGGAAGGCAAGGCGCGTCGCAGCGTCATGCCCGCGCCACGCTCGGGCGCCTCGAGAACGAGAAGATCGAGACCATATTCCAAAGCGGTCTGCACGAATTCATCACGGCCTTCATTCACGACAATACCCGCCTCGGAACCGCGATCGCCGAGCAGTATCTGACGTGATGCCGCCGTTGAACCCAAAGGGATGGATTCCGGCGAGTGGCTCCCCTCGGTCGGCGATGTCAATCGACGACGTTGCACAGTCGTGGCCGAGCCTGTTCAAACGAGCGGGCGCCCTTTGCCGGGGCCGAACCAGCAGCGGGCGACGCTTTCGATGCGCTTGAGCGTCCGCCACGAGACGGTCCATCACTTCGTGCCCGCCGCGAAATCCGTGATCCAGAGCTTGCGAATGACACCGCGAAACCATGAAGGGCAGCATGTGGTGCATTGGCGCATCGACGTCGATGCGGAGTGCCGCCTCAAGGCCTCGCATGACGCCTTCGGCAATGTCGTGCATGGTTTCACCTCGGTTGGCCCGCATGCGTTCATCGCGGTGACCGCGATCGGCGAGGTCGACACCTTCGACACCCGCGGTGTGATCAACGGTGCGATCGAGCGCTTCCCGCCCGAGCTTTATCTGCGTTCGACGCCGCTCACGCCGGCAAGTACGGCTCGAACGCTCATGACCGAGCTCAAGCTCGCGGTCGAGAAGGACGTACTCACCCGCCTGCACGCCTTGCTGCGCGGCTTGTTCACGAGAACAAGCGCAACCCTGGAGCAAGAACAAGAGATGGCCTCTCGATCGCCGCGCGATCGGGCGGCGGCGGGGACGGAAATCGCCGCGCATGCCTTCATCGCCTGCGCGCGCCTTCTCGACGTGCCGGCGCGCTATGTCGCCGGCTACCGCCTCATCGAAGCGAATGCGCCGAGCAGTGCGATGCATGGTTGGGCGGAAGCTTTCGTGTCGGGTCTCGGCTGGGTCGGTTTCGATCCGGAAAACGGCATCTGTCCCGATGACCGCTATGTGCGCGTCGCGATCGGCCTCGATGCCCTCGGCGCCTGCGCGACGCGGGCTGCCCATGTCGGAGGCGGCGAGCCGACGATGCTCGTCAAGCTCGCCGTTTCGCAGATGCGTCCGCGCGGCTGATACGATCGGGGAGCACCGGCGACACAATCTCGTGAGCCGTTGCGAGATGAGGCACGATCGGCTTGCGGGCCGGCGCGCCGACGTATTGAGCTGCCGTTCGAGAATTTTCGGAGGTGATTCATGCGCGTCCTTGCCCATCTTGCTAAAGTCGTGTTGCTGGCAGCGTCCGGCGCCCCCGCTTCGCTCCTGATCGTTTCGCAAGCTTTTGCGCAGAGCCCGGAGCCGGCCGCGCGCGAGGTGCCGGCCCGCAACCTGGCCATCCCCACGACCGTCAGTCCCCAGATGCAACGGATCGTCAACGGACCCTTGCGCACCAACTGGGACTTGTTGCCCAAGACCGGCGAGGAATGGAAGGCGCTCGCCGATGCCGGCGCCGCGGCAACGATGAAAAACCTTCCAGCCTGGCGCGAGCATCTTCACGTCAAGGTGGAGCCCGCCGTCATGGACGGCGTGAAGGTCTTCTGGGTGACGCCCGAAGTCGTGGCGCCCGAAAATCGCGAGCGCCTTCTCGTTCACGTGCATGGCGGCTGCTACGTCTTCAGCCCCGGTGAGGCGGCGACGGCGGAGGCCATCCTGATGGCCGGCTTCGGGCACATCAAAGTGCTCTCGGTCGACTACCGCATGCCGCCCGAAGCCTACTTTCCGGCCGCGCTCGATGACGCGATCACCGTGTGGAAGGCCGTGCTGAAGACGAACGATCCGAAGCGGATGGGCTTCATCGGCACCTCTGCCGGCGGCGCGCTGACGCTCGAGATGGCTTTGCGCGCGAAGGCGCTCGACCTGCCGTTGCCGGGGGCGATCGCTTCGGGGACGCCGATGTCGGATGTGACGAAGACGGGTGATACGTTTCACACCAATGAGATGGTGGACAATGTGCTCGTCTCGACCAGCGGCTTTTGCGACGCTGCGGCGGCCTTCTACGCGCACGGGCATGATCTCGCCGATCCCTTGCTCTCGCCCGTGAATGGCGACACGCACGGTTTTCCGCCGACCATCCTCACGAGCGGCACGCGTGATCTTCTGTTGAGCAACACGGTGCGGGTGCATCGCAAGCTTCGCAATGCGGGAGTGGAGGCCTTTCTTCAGGTTTTCGAGGCGCAAGCTCATGCCGAATATTTGCGTGACGATACGGCTCCCGAGACAAAGGAAGCTTTCGAGGAGATCTCCGGCTTCTTCGACAAGCATCTCGCGAAGTAATCGGCGCACTGGAGCCTTTCGCGAACACGGCCTCCTGGTCCAGTCCGGCCTGACCTCGCGCAAAGGCAAGGCTCGCCTGCGATTTTATGGGAGCGTCCCGCGCAATCGTGATTTGAGGAGCTTGGAACGCTGACCTATCTACCGTCCGGCGACTTCCACTTCTCAGGAGCCGATCATGGCAGGATTATTTTCATTGGCGCGCCGTCGTGAATTCCTAAAATTTGCGCTCGGCGGGACGGCGTTCGTCACGTTCTCCGCGCCGTTCGCCGGCTCGGCGCAGACGATGGCGGGCGAGAAGATGAAGATCGCCACGATCGGCGCCGGTCGCGAGGGCGGCGCGCTCGGAACCTTGTTCGCCAAGGCCGGCCATCCCGTGATGTTCTCGTCGCGCAAGCCCGACGAGCTCAAGGATCTCGTGGCGAGCGCGGGGCCGAGCGCGCGCGCCGGCACGGTCGCCGAGGCCGTCGAGTTCGGCGAGGTCGTGTTGCTCGTGGTGCCTTATGGCGCCATCGAGCAGATCGGCAAGGACTACGGCAAAAGCCTTGCCGCAAAGCCGCTCGTCATCGACGTGTCGAACCCGATCGCGCGCCGCGACGGCGACGATCTCGTGAAATCCGTGGAGCAGCAGGGCGGACCCGGCCTCGTCACCGCGAAGCTCGTGCCCGGCGTGCATCTCGTGCGCGGGTTCAACGCGATCAACTTTGCGGCGCTCGCGAAAGACGCCAATCGTCCGGGCGACCCGCTCGGCATCCCGATCGCCGGGGATGACCAGAACGCGATCGAGCTCGCCAGCCGGCTGATCAAGGGGATCGGCTTCGAGGCGGTGCTCGTCGGCGGCCTCGCGAAAGGCAAATACCTGGTTCCAGGGACGCCGCTCGGGGGTGAGCACACGCCGGCCGAGATTCGCGAGATTGCCGCGAAGCTCAGCTGAGTCGCGAAGGGGCCAGTCTTGACCTCCGCCGATCCCACAACCGGAGCGACGCCGGCAGCCGCCGGCGCCGCCTATCGGTTGCTGCAACGGCTTGTCGCGGTGCGGCCCGACGAAGTGCGGGCCGTCCTCTGGTGCTGGCTCTACATCTTCGCGCTGTTCTCCTCCTACTACATCATGCGGCCGATCCGCGATCAGATGGGGATCGCGCGCGGCGTAGAAGACCTCCCCTGGTTGTTCTTCGGCACGCTCGTGGCGATGCTGCTCGTCAATCTTCCCTTCGCCTGGCTCGTGAAAAAACTACCGCGCAGCCGCTTCATTCCGCTTACCTATCGCTTCTTCGCGGCAAACATCATCTTGTTTGCGCTCGCCTTGCACCTCGCCTCGCCCGACGAGACCGTCTGGGTAGGCTATGTGTTCTTCATCTGGCTTTCCGTCTACAATCTCTTCGTCGTCTCGGTGTTCTGGCAGCTCAACGTGGACCTGTTCAGCCCCGAGCAGGGCAAGCGGCTCTTCGGTGTCATCGCGGTCGGCGCGACGGTTGGCGGCATCGTGGGTTCATCGATCACCGCAAGCCTCGCGCGCCAGGTCTCGCCGACCTTCCTTTTGATCAGTGCTGCGGTTCTTTTGGAAGTCGCGGTGTTTGCGGCCTCCCGGCTCGCGCGTCTTTCGCCGAGCTTGCATACACGTCCCACCACTGAGGGAAAGGCGAACCCTGCTGCCAAGGAAGCTGATGCCAAAGCCGCAAGCGGCGATGAGAGGCCCATCGGAGGGGGGATACTCGCCGGCCTCGTGAACGCACTGCGATCGCCTTACATCCGGGGCATCGCGGTTTTCATCTTGCTCTACACGGTGACTTCGACCTTCGCTTATTTCCTGCAAGGACAGATCGTCGAGCACGGCCTCACGGATCGCGCTGAGCGGACGGCGTTCTTCGCCAGCATCGATTTCGGTGTGAATACGCTCGCGCTCGCGGTTCAGCTTTTTCTCAGCGGTCGTGTCATCGCGCTTCTCGGCGTGTCGCTTGCGCTCACGCTGCTGCCGGCTCTCACCATGGCCGGGTTCGCGGCGCTCGCGGTGACGCCGAGCCTGGCGATGATTGCGGTCTTCCAGGTGATGCGGCGGGCCGCCGATTACGCCATCACGCGGCCCGCACGCGAAGTGCTCTACACGGTGGCTAGCCGGGAAGATCGCTACAAGGCGAAAGGTTTCATCGACACTTTCGTCTATCGATTGGGCGATCAGGCGGGGATTTGGGCCTCGAGAGGATTGGGCGAAATCGGCGGGCGTGCCTTGCCACTCGCCGCAATCGCGATCACCGCGGCCTGGCTGTCGGTCGGGCTCTGGCTCGGGCGGCGGCAAGTGGCGCGCGAGGCGACCGGGAAATATTCGTGAAGGCGCGCGGTGCAGTGCCGATCCAAGAGGAGTCGACCCAGAGCCGTGCACGGGGCCACGTGACCATTTCGACGCCTCGGGGGGCGGTGGGGATTGCGACAGCAATCCGGTTGCCGCCGTTTCTTTGATCCTCTAATGTCGCGGCCTTCGTCTCGGTGCTTCCGCAGCCGATGCGGGCGTAGTTCAATGGCAGAACGGCAGCTTCCCAAGCTGCATACGGGAGTTCGATTCTCCTCGCCCGCTCCATCTCCGCGTCACGAACAGGTGACCTGCCGCCTCTGCCGCTCTTCATCCCCTCTCACGAAGCGGCCTTCGATCGTGGAATGTGGGGAACGCGTTTCGCTGCCAGACTGCCGCTGGCGAGCAATTCAAAAAGCCACAACACAGGGCAACACGACACCAGCATGAGAGCTCCGAGGTCGAACGTGACGCGAACGCTTCCCGCAACGTTGGCTGCTTGCCCCCCCAGTACGGGTGCAACGACCGCGATCACGTAAAAAAGAGTGAAGAAGACTCCCATGCCGACCGCGCGGGTCTCGGGCAAGAGCACGCGGCTCGGAAGGCTCATGATCGGTCCGGCGGAAAGCCCGCACACGAGCCCGAGCACCGCAAAAGCCGGGACGGCCGTATCGACCCGCGCCGCGACGAGGAGCATCGCCGCGGAGACGAGCAATCCGCCAACGAGAACGAGGCGAAACCGCCCGGTTCGATCCGCGAGAAAGCCGCCCAAAGGAACCGAGAGACCGACCAGCCAGAGCGTGACGCTCGTCACGGAACCGGCCGCCTGCACGGACCAGCCGCGCTCGGCGAGCATGGAGGGGCCGAAGCTGAAGATCATGGCGATGGCGCCATTGTAGAGACCCCAGATCAGCCCGGCCGCGGTTACGGCCAGCAAAGTCGGGAAGTCGGCCTTGGTAACGGCCGCGGGCGCGGCCGCCTGCTGCGGTGGCGGAGCGCGATAAAGTCCCGCCATCGCGAATAGTCCGAGGGCCACCAGAAGGCTCGTGAACAGAAAGGCCGCTGCCACGCCGCCGCTCGCCGCAATGGGAGGCAAAACAAGCAACGCAAGCGCGATGCCGATCGGCCATGAATTGACGAAGATCGCCATCGCCGTCGCGATCTCTTTCCCCGCGAACCAGTCCGTCACCATTTTCGACATCAGCACGTTCAAGAGAACGCCACCGATTCCGGCGAGGAGCCGACCCGCGAGCTCGGGAGCCCAGGCATGGGAAAAGGTCATGACAAGACCGCCGGTCGTCATCAAGGCAAGCCCCGCGACGACCACAAGCTTGTCACCGAAACGCTTGCCGATGGCGCCTCCGGGCAAGGCCAAGGCGATGCCCGGCGAAAGATAGAGCCCGATCAGGAAGCCGATATCGGCAATGTCCACATCAAGATCGTGACGGAGCAGCGGGGCGAGCGCCGCGACGCTTTGAAACTGAAGCGCCATTGCGGTCCTCACCGCGAAGAGCAGCGCAAGGACCTTCCACCGGCCGGGCATCGGTCATCTCCGCAGAGCTTGGAATCGGGAAAATGGCAAAGACCAACACGACATGCTGCTGTTTCAATCTGAATGCAAAAGCTCACATTCCGGACTTGAGGGCAATTTTCTTCGGTCGCGCCTCATTATCGGATGGCGCTGCGGGACCGCTCATGCCGCGCGGCGTGATTTTATTCGCTTTGCATCTTCCGGCGGGAGCTCTCGGCGAGCTATTTTTAAATCGTAGTGAGTCTGAAGGTTGAGCCAGAACTCGGCGCTGTTTCCGAAAAACAGGCTAAGCCGAAGCGCCGTGTCCGCGGTGATGCGCCGCCTGTTGTTGACGATCTCAGCTATTCGATTGGGCGAGATTCCGACGGCCTTGGCAAGCTGGTTCTGCGACAGGCCATACTCGATCAAAAACTCTTCCTTCAGCATCTCGCCTGGCGTTACCGTCGCGAATTCCTGTTCCGTCATCTTCGTCGGCTCATCGGTGGTAGTCCAGGAGTTGGACCTCATGTGGCTCGCCCTCAATCCATCTAAAAATGATCCGCCACTGATCGTTGACGCGTATCGAATGGAAATCCTTTAATCGCCCCTGTAATTTCTTCAGACGATTTGATGGTGGCACCGCGAGGTCGGTCAATCGATGCGCCGCGTTGAGGGCCTCGAGTTTGCGTTTGGCCGGCCGTGCGATGCCTTGGAACGGCTCACGTATTTCCGCTTGCGCCCCTCACTTTCCCCGCGCGGTTGCGAGCGCGGTTCGGGCGGCCTCGCGGATGATGACGAAATCGCTCGAGACGGTGATGAGCTGGAAGCCTTGCTTGGCGAGCTCGTTGGCGCGCGCGGCCGAGACCGCGAACGCGCCGCAGAATTTGCCTGCCGCCTTGGCGCGCGAGAGCACATGCCTGAAGGCGCTATCGACTTCCGCGCCCATGGGGTCGTAAGCCGCGCCATTGCTCAAGGTGATCGACAGATCGGACGGACCGACGAAGACGCCGTCGATGCCCGGCACAGCGAGAATGTCGTCGACCGCGGCGATCGCTTCGCGCGTCTCGATCATGGCGATCGCGAGCGAGAAATCGTTTGCCTGCTTCAGATATTCCTGCGGCGCGAGGCCGGTGAGCGCAAGCGCCCGCGCGGGCCCCCAAGAGCGCTCGCCGAGCGGCGGAAATTTGGTGAAGCTCACGAATTGGCGGGCATCCTGGACCGAGTTGATCATCGGCGCGATCACCCCCGTGGCTCCTAGATCGAGGAAGCGCGCCGCGAGAGCGAAATTGCCGACCGGAATGCGCCCGATGACCGGCACGCCGATCGAGGAGACGGTGGCGAAGCCGCGCGCCATAGCGTTGTCGTCGAAGAGACCGTGCTGACCATCGAAGACGACGGCATCGTAGCCCTCGCGGGCGAAGATGTCGGCGAGGACGGGCTCGGCGATGCCGAGCCAAGCGACATGGACAGGTGAGCCGGACGATATCTTCGCCGCGACGTGATAAGCGCTCGAAATCATGGTGCAGCTTCTCTTCTTGCGTGGAACATCATCGATCGCGCCGCGCCAGAAAAAGGCACGGCCGGACCGGGCCCGTGCGACGGCAAAGCGACTTCAACTCGGCTCGCCATCATGCCGGAATGCGATGAGGCATGATCCGGGCGGAAAACCCGAATGCGAGGCTTTTCATCATCGAGCTAGCGCCCGGCCTCGATTTCCGCAACCGCCTGCCCCAAGAGTTCCTGTGACTTGACGGCGATTTCCTGAGGCGTGCGCTCGACGCCCTTCCCCTTGAGATCGGCGACGATCTTGAGGATCAGCCGCTCGTCGTCCCTGCCCAGGAATTCAGGCTCGATCAGGGTGAGGGCGTAGGCTTTCGCTTCGTCATCCCTGAGGTCCTGAAGGCCCGCCACCCAAGCGCCCAGGAGCTTGTTGCGGCGCGCGATGGACAGAAAGCGAAGCTCTTCGTCATGCGCGAATTTCGCCTCGAAGGCCTCTTCGCGCTGGTCGAAGGTGGTCATGGGAGCAACCCTTTCTTGCTCGATCTTCGACATCTGGCACGCGCCGAAGCCCAGATCAATGCGTCCTTGGAAATGCATGCCGGCAAAGCTGTCCGAAGGCGCTCCAATTCGTGCGCTCGGCCTCGACCGCCGTCACGGCACGCGCTCATATGCACGGCGCGGCGGCGATCATTGTGCGGTGCGCCTCGATCGGATAGGTTGCGGCTCACGTCTTGCTGGGGCGCAGCGCCGATGCAAGTCCGCGCGCTCGTGCCCATATGAGGGGAGGGGCCGGCGCGTCACGACAAAGGAGACCCGTCCTTTCCATGGATTATCTCAAACCACGGTATGTCCCGATGAACCGCCGCCGCCGCATCTACGAAGGAAAGGCGAAAGTCCTTTTTGAGGGGCCCGAGCCCGGCACTTTGATCCAGCACTTCAAGGATGACGCCACCGCTTTCAACGCCAAGAAACATGAGGTGATCGACGGCAAAGGGGTCCTCAACAACCGCATCAGCGAATTCCTGTTTCAGAACCTCAACGACATCGGCGTGCCGACGCATTTCATGCGCCGCCTCAACATGCGCGAGCAGCTCATTCGCGAAGTCGAGATCATCCCGCTCGAGGTGGTGGTCCGTAATGTCGCGGCTGGGTCGCTCGCGACGCGACTCGGCATCGAAGAGGGCACGCAGCTGCCGCGCTCGATCATCGAATTCTACTACAAGAACGACGCGCTCAACGATCCCATGGTATCGGAGGAGCATGTCACCGCGTTCGGCTGGGCCAATCCTCAGGAGATCGACGACATCATGGCGCTCGCCATCCGCGTCAATGATTTCCTCACCGGCGTCTTCCTTGGCGTCGGCATCCGCCTCATCGATTTCAAGATGGAGACGGGCCGGCTGTGGGAGAACGACATGATGCGGATCGTCGTTGCCGATGAGATTTCACCCGATAGCTGCCGGCTCTGGGACATGAAGACGAAGGACAAGCTCGACAAGGATCGTTTCCGCCGCGATATGGGCGGTCTGATCGAAGCCTACACGGAAGTGGCGCGCCGGCTCGGCATCATCGCCGAGAACGAACCCATGGTAAGCGCGGGGCCGAAGCTGGTGCAGTGACGAGCCTTTCCGTTTTTGCCGGGCCTTTTGCACGGGGGCATCATCGCCCCCGTTTTCGCGCGTGCGCGATGGCGGCGCTCGCGCTGCTTTCGCTTTGCGCTTGCGAGGCGGGCTCCGGTCTCTTGAGCGGCGCCCTGCCCACAGCTTCCGGGTGGACGCGTTTGCCGACCCGCGAATGGCTGCTCAACGAGGGGCTCGGCCCGGCGAATATCGCCTATTGCGAGGTGCCATCCTGTCCAAGACCGACGGTGGTCGCGACTTTCGCGGCGGAAGGCGAGGAGGCGAACCGCCTAGCGCGAGCCCTTGCCGATCCGAAGGCGCTCCTGAAGGCGCAGCGCTACGAGGTCGCAACCGCGCGCGATCC
>Ga0213875_10002121_pt1 | contig 12149 bp, 7 predicted proteins | sample BarmaccomBMRX_R8_FD_160105 | JGI IMG/M metagenome (GOLD analysis project Ga0213875, IMG submission 160105) | Root-associated microbial communities from Barbacenia macrantha in rupestrian grasslands, the National Park of Serra do Cipo, Brazil - RX_R8 | ecosystem: Host-associated > Plants > Roots... | reverse complement strand
TCCCCAGCCTGCAACGCCGCCCAAAACGCCTGAACCTTCTCCGGCACCATCCGGTCTGAAAACACTGCCATACCCAGCAACACCCTCTGATCATCAACGGTGTTGCAACCACCGCAAGAACCCGGTGTACACCCGAAGTGCAGCAGAGTGCACGGCTAGTCCAAAGGCACCTCTATGCCATGCGCAAGGTGGTCAAGGGAGAACCGGATCCGCGTGCGGCCGAGTATCCCGGGACAACTCCGGACGGTCGCTATTGGGCCGAGTTGCGACGCTTCTATATAGCTAGTCGTATTCAATTGCGTGTTGCGGATGCCGAGAACCTCACTACGCTCCATGAACAACCGCAAGGTGGTACGGGTACCACGCAATCCGGCTCCAAGCCGTAATCTTCGTGCGGGTGCCGCTATCGGGGCAAGACGAGGCGACAACCGACACGAACGTCCACAATCGCTGTACAGTAAGCCGTTTACAGGAAAAGCAGGTTTAGGAGAAAACGAGAATCGAACCCGCATGGCCAGCTTGGAAGACTGCGCCCATGCGTGGTCAGGGCCATCATGCGGAAAGTCAGGGTCACAGGGCACTATTGACCGTGGTTTACCGGGGTTAATAGCACGCCAACACCACGTCGCATGTAGTTGGTCGCGAGCTTGCGAAGCTACAGGATCCGGCTTACGGCCAGCTCGTCCGCCCCGCTCCGCTGGTCACCTCACGCACGATCTCGTCCAGATCCGCGGCGAGGCCCTCACAGCGCGGCACTCATCGGCTACCGCGCTCGACATTGGTATCTTCCTCGTCGATTGTAGGCAGCGTCTGCGTGAAGGTCGATGGGGTTACTCTTATTGCGGGACTATAAAACAAGCGACAACCCAACCGGTTATTCCAGTTTTGTTGTTAGTAACCTTATCCCATTCGCTGGAACCGTCCGGCCGGTTGCAGGAAACCACAATAAATTGACCATTTAACTCGACTTCGAGGAGGGTGGCTCCGTCGCCAGGGTTCCCTTCGCCAAGGACGGTAGAATCTGCATTGAAAGTTGCATGAATTCGGACGCCTGTGGCGCCAAAATCGAATGCGCCGGCCGAGGACTGCTCTACCTGCGCTGAGCTTTGCTTTGGCTCGCGCGTCGAAATAACCTCATTGCTCATGGGATCCTCATCTTTTTCGTGCCTTGATTAATTCGAGGGGGCGTCGCTTTCGGTGGTCAGACCCTCCAACGGATGTCGCCAAGCGAGCCGACGAAGTGAGGAGCAGGGAGAACAGCGGCGTGATACACGATCGTCGGGTTTTTGAGCGGCAGTGGCACGGATCACAAGCTCGGGCAGGTTGAGCCGATGCTTCCTCGCCGCCGATCTGTCCCGCCGAGTGCAGGCTGCTATGTTGCTGCAGGCGCTAGGGGCCTAACTGGGTACGCCACAGCTGGCGTCTCTTGGCGACTTTCACACTCACTGGGCCGACCCGCGCGAGCACGGCCGTTAGGCCGCGCGCAGCGAGCGGGACCGGCCCGGTGAGCAAGTGAGGCGGATGATGGACTCCAGCCATGTCGGCGCCGCTGGATGCGGCATGCTTTTATCAAACAGGGAAATTCGGCAGCATCACGAGCGATACGCGAGCCACGGGCTCCGACGGCAAGCGCCTGCGGATGCATCCAGTGGCGCCGAGGGCCAATTGAGACCCAAACTGAGACCCAAGGGCAGGAGCACCGTTGCCCGGTGATCATGATGCTCGGCGTTTGTACTGGTAGTTGGCGGAGGATGCGGGATTTGAACCCGCGAGGGTTGTAACACCCAACACGATTTCCAATCGTGCGCCCTAGGCCACTAGGCGAATCCTCCGCCAGCGAGGTTACCGGCAGTGTCGCGCCCGACCAAAGCGGCTGGTAGTTGCGCCCACCGTGGGGATTGGCCGAGATGGGTTCCGGGCTCACCCAGGGTGTCGGTGCGTTGGCGAGTGGGTAGCCCTAGACTAGGTGATGGACCCCGCGCGGCGTCCATCTTGCGAACTCCCCCAGGGTCGGAAGGCAGCAAGGGTCAGCATGCTCTGACGGGTGCGCGGGGTCCCCTCATACACAGGGGCGGAAGGCGGGCCGGTGACGTGAGCCAGCAGGATCCGGGGGAAGGCGTCGACGTCGCACGGCAGGAGCTTGACCAGCTCCGTGAGCGGATGGCTGCGGTCAAGGAGCAGGCAGCCGCCGAGGTGAACGAGAAGTGGACGTCACCGATCCGCACTAAAGATCTTTTCGACATCAAGGTCAAGCAAAGGCTGGCCAATAACGACGAGTACCAGGCTCTGCAGACCCGCATCCGGGAGGCCGAAGCCAAACTTCAGGCGGGTGGCTCGGACGCCACCGGAGGCTAGGCCGCCGCGCCGGAGGAGGAACTTCGATGCCGCCGCAGGCTCCCGTACGCAGGCGGGTGGCCTCTACGGTCGCGTCCGTCGCGGCTGTCAATCAGGTCACTCCCCGGATGACCCGAATCCGGTTGTGCGGTGACAGCCTGTCCCGCTTAGCTGCGGTTCCCGGGCAAACACTCAAGATTTACGTGCCTGATCTGGACAGCGGTTGCCCGGTGTCCCGCGACTACACCGTGCGCGACTACCGCAACAGTGCTACCGCGGGGGCACGCCTGGACATCGATTTCGTGCTGCACGGTGATGGGCCGGCAGCCAACTGGGCGCGACGCGCGCAGCCGGGCGAGCTCGTGGAGTTTGTCGGTCCCAGCGGTCGCTACCGCCCGGATCCGCACGCGGACTGGCACGTCTTCGCAGGTGATGAGACCGCTTTGCCGGCAATCCAGGCTTACCTGGCGATGTTGCCAGCACACGCGCGTGTGGCCGTCTATGTCGAAATCGCGGACGCCGGCGAGGAGCAGCCGATGCCTGGCGTGGCCACTCCGGTGGTCCGGTGGCTGCACCGCGACGGCCGCCAGCCTGGCACATCCACGCTGCTCGACGACGCTATTCGCGCGGCGCAGTGGCCGCCCGGGCAGGGGCACATCTGGCTGGCCGGGCACACTCCGACGGTACGGCGGATCCGTGCGCAGCTGCTCAACGAGCGTGGCATCGATCGGTGCGCGCTGTACGTCAAGGGCTTCTGGGACCGGCAACAGCATCCGGCTGGCAGCCCTGCCGGAGGTGCACCTTGTGCCGTGAGGACCGTCGGCCGCGCACGGTAGCCTCGCGGCCGTGGCCCTGGCTCTTTACCGCAAGTACCGCCCAGCGACCTTCGCCGAGGTGGTCGGCCAGGACCATGTCACCGAACCGCTTCGCACCGCGCTGGCTGCCGGCCGGGTCAACCACGCCTATCTCTTCTCCGGTCCGCGGGGCTGCGGGAAGACCTCCAGTGCGCGCATCCTGGCCCGCTCCCTGAACTGCGCAGCCGGCCCCACGCCGGATCCGTGCGGGGTGTGCCCGTCCTGTGTCGCGCTGGCACCGGAGGGTCCCGGGTCGATTGACGTCGTCGAGCTCGATGCGGCCAGCCACGGCGGTGTGGACGATGCCCGCGACTTGCGGGATCGTGCCTTCTACGCCCCCGCCGAGTCCCGCTACCGGGTGTTCATCATCGACGAGGCGCACATGGTCACCACGCAGGGCTTCAACGCCCTGCTCAAGATCGTGGAGGAACCTCCGGAGCACCTAGTCTTCATCTTCGCCACTACCGAGCCGGAAAAGGTGCTGGCGACCATCCGATCCCGTACCCACCATTACCCGTTCCGCCTGTTACCGCCCAGCACCATGCGTGGGCTGCTGGAGCAGGTGTGCGCCGCCGAAGGCGTCGCCATCGAGCACGCGGTCTACCCCCTGGTGATCCGCGCCGGCGGCGGCTCGGCCCGGGACTCGCTGTCCGTGCTCGACCAGCTCCTTGCCGGTGCAGGCGCCGAAGGCGTCACTTACGCCCGCGCGGTGGCGCTGCTGGGCGTCACCGACGTTGCGCTGATCGACGACATGGTTTCTGCTCTGGCGGTCCAGGACGGGGCTACTGTATTCGCCACCATCGACCGGCTGGTCGAGGCTGGGCACGATCCCCGGCGCTTCGCCTCGGATCTGCTGCAACGCTTCCGCGATCTGGTGTTGTTGCGCGTCGCCCCCGAACAGGCCGGCCACGGACTGGTCGACGCCCCCCAGGATCAACTTGCGGCAATGACCGCGCAGGCTGAAGCGCTCGGTGTGGGCGCCCTGACCCGGTTCGCCGAGATCACCCATAGCGGGCTGATCGAGATGCGCGGTGCTACCGCCCCCCGCCTGCTGCTGGAACTGCTGTGCGCTCGGATGCTGCTGCCTGCCGCGGCCGAGGGAGACAGCGCCATCCTGCACCGGCTGGAGCGGCTGGAACGGCGATTGACCATTGCCGCCCCGACCGGAGATCAGCCCGTCAGTGAAGTCAGTCAACCGGCACCGCCGCAGGCCGGCATCCAGCGCCCTCAAGTGCAACGCCCCGAAGTGCAACGCCCTGAAGCGCAGCCCGCCGAGCCTGTCGCCGAAGCTCAGGGCCAGCCTGCGGCGCCGGGCCAGCTCGACGCCACGGCGGTGCGACGGGTGTGGCAGGCGTTGCTCGACGCGGTGCGCGAGCAAAGCCGGGCGACTCAGGTGCTGTTCAGCAACTCCACCGCCAGCGCTGTCGAGGGTGACACCCTGGTGCTGAGCCTGCCCACGGCCCCGCTGGCCCGCCGGCTGGGCGAGGAACGCAATATCGAGATGATCAAGCGGGCGCTGCGCAACGTTCTGGGTGTCGACTGGCAGGTGCGTTGCGAGCACACCCCAGGCCCCACCAGTCCCGGCGGTGTCCAGGCCCCGCAGCGTTCACCCGAACGTCCGGCTGGCAGGCGCCCGGAAGTGCCGGTGCGGCCGCCGGACCACAGGGTGTCCCCGCCGCCGGAGCCCCCGGATTTCGAGGAACCCGGTGTGCCGGGGCCGCCAGATGATGAGGCGATGCACTCTGAGCGCCTCGATCCTGAGCAGGTGGCTCTCGAATTACTCGCTGAGCAGCTCGGGGCCCGGCGCATCGATCCGTAAACCTGCCCGGTGCTTCTCGGTCGTGCACGGTCGCGGACAACCGGAACTCGATCGCACGGCCGGGTGATCGAGTCCCAGGAATCTACGAGGCGGCCATGGCCAGTGCGAGTTGATCACGTGAGGCGATGTTGAGTTTGCGGTAAGCGCTGGAGAGGTGGTCACTGACCGTTTTGCTGGTGATGAACAGCGCTTGGGCGATGTCCCGGTTGGTCAGAGACTGCGCGGCCAGGCGAGCTACCCGCAGCTCGCTGGGGGTCAGGGCGTGCACGCCGGTGGTCCTGGGGCGCCGCGGGCGCGCCCCGGCGGCCAGCGCCTCGTCGCGGGCGCGTGCCATCAACGGTGTGGCGCCGCAGCGGTCAGCGATGTCCAGCGCTCGGCGCAATGGTGAGCGAGCGGCGATACACGCTCCAGTGCGGCGCAGCGCAGCGCCCAGCTCGGCCAGCGAGTGCGCCAGTTCCAGGCGCATCGGGGTGTTGTCGAGGACAGCGACGGACTTTTCCAGCAATTCGATCCGGTCGTTGCCGGCGGCTAGCAGGCCGCAACGTCGCAAAGCGATGCCGATCGCGCGCGGCAGCCCGGACCGGCGGGCCAACCTGAGTTCCGTCTTCGCGAGGTCCCGTGCCTCTGGGGGCTGATCAGCCGCCAACGTGAGCGCGAGGGTTGACCGCCAGCTGAAGATGTTGGGATTGTGCAGCTGTGCCGCCTCGGCGATCTGCCCGCACAGGCGCAGGTCACCGATGGCCTGGGCGCGCCGACCGCGGATCAGGCGCACCCGGGCCCGCGCCTCCAGCAACAGACCCGCAATGGGCGCCGCCACGGAACTCGGGTCAAGATTGACTCCTTCGAGGACGGCAGCTGCCTCGTCCACGCTGCCGCATTCGATCAAGGTCGTGCCCAGATGAGCGGCCAGGATCGGAAAAGCGTGGGTCAGGTTGTGCTCGGTGGCCAGATCGAGCGCAGCGCGGAGGTCGGCCTCGGCTTCGGCCAGCGCCCCGCGGCGCAGTGCGACGGCGCCCCGCCGGCCGGTGGCGGACAGGAAGCCCACTACCGAACCGCGCGCCCGGGCGTCGGCCAGCATTGCGTCGGCCAGCGCCTGGGCCCGGTCGAGTTCATCGGCGTGGACGAGCGCCCAGCCGGCGACGATGGCGGGAATCGCTTCGCAGGTCTCCTCAGCCAGGAAGCGGCCGTCATCCCACCCGCGATCCACGAGTCCGGCTACCTCATGACACCGCAACCCTTGGGCAGTCAACAGGGCCGCCAGCGCAAGTTGCGGTGCGCGACTGGCCGTAACGTTGTGCGCAGCCAGTTCCCGGAGCAGCTCGAACGTGGCCTCCGGCGCTTCGGTGGGGCGCACTCCGCATATCAGCTCTATCGCCTTATGGCTGTACAGAAGCGACGCCAGATCAGCATCACGGTCACCGAGATCGCGCAGCCCGGTCCGCAGCACAGCAAAACAGCGCGCCAGATTAGCCGTATAGAACAGCACATTAGCCAGCTGGCCGGCGAGCCGGGCGCGAGCTACCGGGTCGGTGCTCATCTGCCAGGCCCTGTCCAGGTCGTCGACGGCGGCGGGGTCTCGCGCAATCCGCTCCGCGGTGCCTAACTCGCCCAGCACAGCCGCCCGGAGGTCCTCCTCGGGCGGCTCGGCCCATGCGCGACGCAGGTAAGTAACGGCGGTGTCGGGAGCGCCGCGCGCCACTGCCGCTGCCGCAGCAGCTCGCAAGGCCCGCACAGCGCTCGTGTCACCGGCTGGCTCGCAAGCCAGGAGCTGAACGGCGACTTGCTCCGGCTGGGCACCGTCACCGGCCAACAGCTGGGCGGCTCGCGCGTGCGCCTGAGCGCGTGCACCCGGTGCAAGCTGCTCATACACCGCCGAGCGCACCAGCGGATGCAGGAACTGCAACGGCCGGCCGTCGGCAAACAACTCCGCGGTCAGCAGCGCATCCGCCGCCTCTGCTGCGGCGCCGATGTCCAGGTTCGCCATCGCTGCGGCCAGGCGCAGCTCGGTGCCCTCACCCAACACCGCCACCGCTTGGGCCAACCGCGCAGCTGGCTTGTCCAGCCGGCGCAGCCGGGCCAGCACCGTTCGTTCCACCTGGCTGGGGACCCGCTCGGCCACGCCCGTTGCCTGCGCCGCTACCGGCGCAACACCGTCTGCGGCCAGATCGTAAATCAACTCACGTAAGACGAACGGATTTCCTCCGCTGGCCCTCGCGCAGGCGTCGACGAATGCCTGATCGGGTACCGCGTCCAATCCGTCGTGAATTAGCCGGGCAACTGCAGAACTGCTGAGTGCTCCGGGACTCAAGACCTGCACGCTGCCGACCGCGAGCAGTTCAGCCAGCAGCTGGCAGTGTCCCCGGCGCAGCGGGCTGGTGGTGGCCGCAACCAACACCGGCAGGCCTTCCAACCGGTGGCACAGGTAGACCAGCCACCGCAACGACGGCTCGTCAGCCCATTGGAGATCATCGATTGCCAGCACCAGCGGGCTCTTCGCCGCTAGATTTGCGATCAGCCAGTAGAGACCATGCAGTGCGGCAAACGAATTTTCGCTACGCCCTGGCAGGCCCAGTACCGGCCTGGCGAGTGCAGCCGCGCCGGTGAGCAACTCGGCTCTTTTCTCGTCGCCTGCATGAACCAACGGCCTTTCGAGTAGTTGGCGGGCGATACCGAAACCGAAGTCGCGTTCCAGTTCGCTGGCGCGCGCGGTGAATGTTTGCAGTCCCTGGCAGCAGGCGTGCTCGCACACTGCTCGGAGCAGGCTGCTCTTGCCGATACCAACGGCACCCTGAATGATCAGCGCGTTACCATGCCCATGATCCAGATCCGCGAGCGCCTGCTCGATAAGCGCCAGCTCCTCGCCGCGTTCCAATAGTTCCCCTGCCGCTGGCAGCGATGTGCTCGGTGAGGGTGCAGCGTTGCTGGCTTGCCTTTCGAGGAAAAGGTCCTTCCCCGGTCTGCTATCGCAGACCTGCCGCCCCCCTTGCAGCGTCGGCATCTTGAGGTCCTCTACGCCTCCCGGCAAAACCAGCGCTTACCAACAGGAGGCGACTGGCGGCTGGTAAGTACATCGATGGACGTCCCAATCGGGTGAATATCGGTCGAAAATATCCGGCTCGGAACCGCAAAACCTCCGCAGCCGGATCCGATGTTTGGAGTCCACCTCGGAGCAAATACTTGTCCCCATCATGTCAGGAGAGGTTGGAAAGATGTGGGACAACCAGCGCCGGATTCGCTCAACCATCCTGTCCTACCCGGCAGTGCAAGACTGCTTTATCGCGGAGAAGGATGCGGATGCGCTGGTCGCCTATGTGGTCGTGGAGGGATCGTTTGATGAAGTGGCGCTGGCTGAATTCGTGCGCTCCCGTCACCGTACGGCGGCGCAATCGCTCACTGTCGTAACGGTCACCAGCCTGCCATCCTTCCGAGATTCCGCCGATATTGAGCTGAGCGGGCTTGCGGTACTCGACAGTGGCTTAGTAAATGCGTGGCAAGGTGCGGTAGACAGCATATTAGGAAAAGGCCGATTAGAGGTCGGTATTGCTGCGGCAAGAGAAAACCAAGGCGCCGTCCATCTCATCAATAAGGTACAACCGGCAGCGAGAAACGATCCATCGGGCATCGGCAACAGCCACTCGGTGGTCAAGTCTTTCATCGACGGCGGTGCCGTGGAGTGCGGCGCCGCAGAGACTATGGTCACGCTATTACTGCGGGCTGCTGACCAGTACGGGCACCACGCGATTGTCCATGTTGACGCTGGCGGGGTTGAGCAGGTACAGACATACCAGGAACTGGCGACCGATGCCTGCCGGGTTGCCAAGGGCTTGAGCCTGCTCGGCCTGGCTCCGGGCGCCACCGTCTTATTGCAACTGGGCTCAAGCCAGCATTTCTTCACCGGCCTGTGGGGCTGCCTGTTGGGTGGATATGTGCCAGCCCTGGTGGCCGTTCCGGCGGACTATGCCGAGGGAATTCCCGGGGTGACTAAGGTCGAGACGGCGTGGCATGCACTGCATCAGCCGCCGATTCTTACCGTGGCCTCGTACCAACCTGCGCTGCGCGACTTCGCTGATGCCCGCAAATGGGGTGGGCTCACCATCGCTTGCATGGAGGACCTCCTCGCCAATGATCCAGCACGGCCGTATCGGAAGGGCTCTCCGGATGACACCGCCTTGATGCTGTTCACCTCGGGGAGCACCGGACTGCCCAAAGTGGTGGTGCAGCATCATCGCGCGATCGTCGCGCAGGTCCTCGGATGTACTCGGCAGCTGTCTTTGGCCAGCACAGACGTAGTCCTCAACTGGATGCCGTTGGACCACGTCGGCAGCGTCGTCATGCTGCACTCCGGCGGCCTCGCCGTGGGTTGCCCGCAAGTGCATATCCCGACGCATTATGTGTTAGGGGATGCGTTGCGCTGGCTGGATTTGATGTCCCGGTACCGGGCCACGGTCAGCTGGGCACCGAGTTTTGCCTTCGGCTTGGTCACCGACCGGCTGGCTCAGCTCGGCGAAGGCGCATACCGATGGGACCTGTCCTGCGCCCGGGCGATCATCAACGGCGGTGAGGCAATCTCGGCGCGTGTCGCCCGCCGATTCCTGCAGATGCTGGAACCGTCGGGTTTGCCCAATTGTGCTATCTGGCCGGCCTGGGGAATGGCCGAGACTTCGTCCGGCGTGGTCTACTCGGACCGCTTTTCCGCCGACACCACCAGTGACAACGACGCCTTCGTCGAACTGGGTCGGCCGATCGCCGGGATCCGGCTCCGCGTTGTCGGCGACAACAACTGGGTGTTGCCCGAAAGAAATGTCGGACGGCTGCAGGTACAAGGTGACGTGATAACCGTGGGATACTATGAAAATCCTACCGCGAACACCGAAGCCTTCACCGTAGACGGCTGGTTCGACACCGGGGATGTTGGATTTATCGAAAATGGGCGTTTGACACTCACTGGCCGGGCCAAAGATGTCATCATCATCAACGGTGCCAACTACGCCAGCCATGAGATCGAGGCGGTGGTGGAGGATCTGCCCTTCGTCGACCGGTCCTATACCGCCGCCTGCGCTGTCCGTGATCAGAATTCCGGCACGGACCAACTCGCCGTCTTTTTTCACCTATTGCCGGGTACGGCCGAGCGAGAGGCGCTGCGCGTCATACGCTCAACGATCCTGCGCGAGATCGGGGTAAATCCGGATCACCTCATTCCGGTCCGCCGCTCGGACATTCCCAAAACGGGTCTCGGTAAGATCCAGCGCAGCAAACTCGGCGAGCAATACGCACGCAAGCTCCTCGATTCTGCTGAGCCCGCGGCAGCTACCGAACTGTCCGCCTGGTTTTACCGTCCAGAATGGGCCACCTCGACCGTGCTGCACCTTCCCGGCCACGCATCCGGGCTGGTCGTCGTGTTCCTCGATCAGCTCGGCCTTGGCCAGGCGCTCTGCGACATCCTTCGCAGCAGGGGCCAGCTGTGTGTGTCGGTGCACCAGCAGGCACATACCGCATTCGACCGTACCGGCGCGGACGCATTCGTCATCGATCCCGCCAACAGCGAGCACTACCGGTTACTGATGTGGGAACTGGCCGGTCAGGCGCCAGCGCATATCGTGCATTTGACGGACTACGCTGAGCACGTCGAGTTCTCGGATGCCCAGACCATCCGTGACAGCAGCCAAGCGAGCACCAGCTGGTTGATCTATTTCCTCGCGGCGCTGGACGCGGTCAGCTGGGATTTCCCCCTATCGTTGCGGGTCATCGGCGCCCATACCCAACGGGTAGCGACCACCGATAGGGTCACCTTCACGCGCGCGCCGCTGCGGAACTTGCTGAAGACGGCTACACAAGAGATTCCTTGGTTGCGCTGTCACCATCTCGACTTGGAGATCGGTGACGCCCACGGCAACGCACAGCATATCGTTGACGAAATTGACGGCGATACCGCAGACCCGGACGCTGCCTACCGTGCAGGTCGCAGGATGGTGCCTAGGCTGGTACCTGTCTATCGTGCCGATGAGACGGTCACCGTTGCACAATTTGTCACTGGTGGTCTCTACGTGCTGTCCGGCGGATTGGGAGGTATTGGTGTCAAAGTTGCCCGGCACCTGATCATCCACTATGGCGCTAAAATCATGCTTTTCGGTCGCGGCTGCCCGGACGAGGTGGCGCTCAAAGAATTGCAGGCATTGACCGCTGATGTCCGGTATGCCGTTGCTGACGTAACTGACCTGCACCAGGTACGCGCCTGCATTGAGCAGGCCGAAAAGTGTTGGGCGACGACGGTCGCCGGGGTAATCCATCTGGCCGGCCACTATACCGAGCAGTCACTTCGGCTGTGCTCGGTCGAGCAAATCCTGGCGGCAATGGAGCCGAAAATCTGTGGAGCATGGACTGTTCATCAGGTCATCAAGGATCGTCCTGGAACTGCGTTGTTGCTCTTCTCCTCGGCCACCGGCTACTTCGGTGCCGTGATGCAGGGTTCCTATGCGGCGGCCAATGCCGCGCTCGATGCTTTCGCCGATCATCGGCATGCCGAAGCTGCGCTGGCAGGCGCCGTCTCCGGGTGCCGCAGCATCGGATGGAGTGCGTGGTACGAGACCGGCATCAGTCAGGGGATGGCGCTGACTGGACAGGCTCCGCTTCGCGGATACCACATGATGACCTCGCAGGAGGCGCTCGTATCGCTGCCTGTTGCCGCCGCGCAGCCGCATCCTGTCGTGCTGGTCGGTCTCGATCCGGATGGACGGACGACCCGCCGCTATATGGCCGGTCCGCCACGGTTGACCCGCAAGATCGTCGCTCGTCTCAACGAGCCCGGTTCCCTCTCACAGATCACTGATGTCCTAGCTCCGATCCATTTGCTGGATCGCTATGGCATCCCGACATCGTGTGAGGTGGTGGAGGGGTCGCACGCGGCCCAGGAAGCGACCGAAACGGCACAGCCACAATCAGACGTCGAGCAGCGGATCGCTTCGGTGTGGCGCACAGTCCTCGGCCAGCGCGAGTTCCAGCGTGATGACGACTTCTTCGATGTGGGGGGTACATCGTTACAGATGGCGCAAATGCATCAGCGGCTATGCCAGGACCTGGGCCGAGATGTGCGGTGGTCCGACGTTTTGCGTCACCGCACAATCCGGTCGATCGCCGCGCTGTTC
>Ga0213875_10002120_pt1 | contig 12152 bp, 12 predicted proteins | sample BarmaccomBMRX_R8_FD_160105 | JGI IMG/M metagenome (GOLD analysis project Ga0213875, IMG submission 160105) | Root-associated microbial communities from Barbacenia macrantha in rupestrian grasslands, the National Park of Serra do Cipo, Brazil - RX_R8 | ecosystem: Host-associated > Plants > Roots... | reverse complement strand
GAAGTTGGAGCTGCCGAAGTAGAGCACCTTGCCCTGGCTCACCAGGGTCTCGAAGGCCTGGTAGATCTCCTCCCAGGGCGTGTCGCGGTCCACGTGATGCATCTGGTACAGGTCAATGTAGTCCGTCTGGAGGCGCTGCAAGCTCGCGTCGCAGGCGCGGCGGATGTTGAGGGCCGAAAGTCTCCCGTTGTTGGGCCAGTCGTCCATCTGGCCGTAGACCTTGGTGGCGAGCACCGTCTTCTCGCGGCGGCTGCCGCCCTGGGCGAACCAGCGCCCGATGATCCGCTCGGTGGCACCGCGGCCGCCGTAGCCGTTGGCGGTGTCGAAGAAGTTGATGCCGAGCTCAAGGCCACGGTCCATGATCTTGTGGCTGTCTTCTTCGCTCGTCTGCGGGCCGAAGTTCATGGTGCCCAGGCACAGGCGGCTGACTTTCAGGCCCGTGCGGCCCAGGTTGACGTATTCCATTCATTTCTCCTTGTTGGCCGTCGGCATGAGAGATACCGACGGCCGGGTCGTTTCATTTCGAGGGCAGCGCCCGCCCGTGGGCGGCGATGATCTCGTCCAGCAGCCGGTCGTAGCCCTCGTCCACCTTGCACCGCGCCGGATCCGCGTCGTACCAGGCCATGATCTCGCGCGCCCCCAGGGAGAGCGGGATCGTCGCCGCGAAGTCCGGCACGAAACGCTTGACCTTGGCGTTGTCGAAGATGACGCTGTGCATCTTGTCGCCCAGCAGGCCCTCGGCCCGACCGGGGCTGTAGGCGGCAATAACCTCGGAGGCCACATGCACGAGCTGAGGCGCCTCCGCCCCCGCCGCCCGGGCGAAGATCTCGTAGATCTGGTTCCACGTCAACACCTCGTCCGAGGTGATGTGGAACGCCTCCCCGACCGTCTGCGGATTGCCGAGCAGGCCGACAAAGGCCTTGGCGAAGTCCCGGTGGTGGGTCAGCACCCACAGGCTCGTGCCGTCGCCGTGGACGACGACCTTCTTGCCCCGGCGCATCCGGTCAATGACAGTGTAGCCGCCGTCCATCGGCAGCGCCGTCCGGTCATAAGTGTGGGAGGGGCGCACGATGGTCGCGGGGAAGCCTTCCTCACGGTAGGCGCGGATCAGGCGCTCCTCGCAGGCGATCTTGGCGCGGGAGTAGCCCCAGAAGGGGTTGGCGAGCACGGTGGACTCGGTGATGGGCAGGCTGGCGGGGGGCTTCTGGTAGGCGGAGGCGGAGCTGATGAAGACGTACTGCCCGACGCGCCCCCGGAACAGCGCCAGGTCGGCCTCGATGTGTTCGGGCGTGAAGGCGATCCAGTCCACCACGGCGTCGAAGGTCTGGTCCCCCAGCGCCGCCCGCGCCGAGTCGGGGTCACGGATGTCGCCGTGGAGGACAGTGGCCCCGTCGGGAACCGGGCGGCGGGCGTTGCCCCGGTTAAGCAGGTACAGGTCGAATCCCCTCTCGACGGCAAGTGGGGAACAGGCGGAACTGATAAGGCCGGTCCCGCCGATGAACAAGATTTTGAGGCTCATGGAGTGATCATACGACGCACGAAAGGGTTTTTCCTGCAAGTCGTTGCCCTCGGCTCAAGATTCACTCCCCAGCCGGTGGGGGCGCTTCCCAGGGCGGCGTCGTGGGTAAATAAGGGCATGGGAAGCGATCCCCAGAAAGCGAGGCCCGCGAAACACTTCCATGACTGACACTGTGCGAATCCTCATTGGCAGCGACAACCCAACGCTTCACGAGCGGGTGCACGCCCTTTCCGACCGGGTTGAGGTGATCACCCCGCCGCAACTGGAGGCCCGGCCGACCCTTCTTGGGGAGATCGAGATCGCCTACGGCGGCCTGGGCCCCTCCCAGATTTCGCAGGCTCACCGCCTCCGCTGGCTCCAGACGGGCGGCGCGGGCGTCAACGGCCTGATGACTCCAGAGGTGCAGGCCGCCGACCTGGTCGTCACCAACGCCAGCGGCATCCACGCCGAGCCGATCACGGAGCACATGTTCGGTATGCTCCTCATGATCACGCGACGATTGGCTCAGGCGTGGGAGCGGCAACAGTCCGGCCACTGGGATGGAGCGGGCCTGGGCGAGCGCGTCGAAATGCTGGCGGGCAAGACGCTCGGCGTGCTCGGGGTCGGGGCCATCGGCGGCCACAGTGCCAAAGTGGGCGAAGCCTTCGGGATGCGCGTCCTCGGTCTGCGCCGCGGCGGCGAGCCACACCCACACATCGCCCGGATGTACACGCCCGACCAGCGCCGTGAATTCCTGGCCGAGTGCGACGTAGTGATGAACTCGCTGCCACTCACGGAGAGGACGCGGGGCTTTCTGGGACCGGACGAGTTCCGGGCGATCAAGGCCGGGGCCATCGTCATCAACACCGGACGCGGCGCGACGATCAATACCGAAGCCCTGATGGCCGCGCTGCGGGAGGGGCGGCTGGGCGCGGCGCTGCTCGACGTCACCGACCCGGAGCCGCTGCCCGACGGCCACCCGCTCTGGGCGATGGAGAACGTCTTCATCACGCCCCACTACAGCGGCAGTCACCCTGGATACGGCGAGCGGGCGGATCGCATTTTCCTGGAGAACCTGCGCCGCTATCTGGCCAGCGAGCCGCTGGTGAATGTCGTTGATAAGCAAGAGGGATATTGAGTCAAGCCCTCTTGTGCCCGGTTTGAGCCGGCAGGAATACTGGGTAAGAGGTCTTCAAGCAAGAGAAACGATGATCCCGGCCCCGGCGACGACGCCGGGGCTTTTTCCACCCGCGCGCCGCCCCCGCCCCTTCCCTCCCGTTCCCAACATCAGCCCCAACGGCTTTATGGCCCCCGAAGGCGTGGCCGAGGAGCCGCATACGGGAAGATGTTTCCGCAGGGTATCATAAGGCCGGAACTCAATCAGCGGCAGGCAAACAACACGCAGGTACGCTAAAAACATGGAGACGCTCCTCAAGTGGCCTGGCGGCAAGGGCCGGGAATTCCCGCAGGTTCGCGCACACATACCGCCTTTCCAGACCTATGTTGAACCGTTCATTGGCGGCGGGGCTTTTTTCTTCAACCTCATGCCCCAGCGATCTTTGCTCAATGATGTCAACTCTAAGTTGATGGGCTTATACGCCTGTGTGCGTGACGGCGACCAGAAGTTCCAGAATACCATTAGTGAATACCTCAATGCCTGGGAGCGTCTTGAAAAGGCGATCAACGAACTACAACCGCCGCTCCTCGAGCTTTATCACCATTTGAGGGAGAATACCGCTTCATCTCAGAGCGCCCGTATGTACGTTGGGACTTGTCTTGCAGAGTATCGCCCGACGTTCTTGCAGGACTTCAATTCATTTTCCGGCGACCCGACCGGCCTCTGGGATGCCATTGAATTCTCCATTCAGTCAAAGTATGCCCGCCTCCCAAAGTTGGAGCGCGACAACGCAATCCGCTTTGACGATGCCTTGATGCGCGACCACATTGCCACGGCGGTTCGGGCCGGGATGTACACCAACTTCCGGGACGTGTTTGCGCCGCGCTCCGAGGTGGAAGCCATCGCAAACTTTTACTTCCTACGGGAGTTCTGCTACGGCTCCATGTTCCGCTTCAACAAGGACGGCAAATTCAACATCCCTTACGGCGGCATCGGCTATAACAGCAAGGATTTCCGCAGCAAGGCCAGCCGCCTCTTCTCGCCCCAGACGCGCGCACTCTTTGCGGACGCCCAGCTTTTCAATCTGGACTTTCGGATGTTCTTTGAGGTGAATTGGGCGTTGCTGGACGAGGACACTTTCTGCTTCCTTGATCCGCCTTACCACACGGAGTTCAGCGCTTACGACAACCTGGCGTTTACGTTGGAAGACCAGAAGGCTCTGGCGGACATCTTCGTCCAGCTGCCGTGTCAGGCGATGCTCATCATCAAGGACACCGAGTTCATCCGCGGCCTGTACCACTGCGCGCAGCGCGAGAACGACAATGTCCGGATTGTTGCCTTTGACAAGACGTACTCCTATAACGTGCGTGGCCGCAACGAGCGGGACACACAGCATCTGCTGATCTGCAACTATGCCTCTCACCCGCCGTCCCGGCTCAGGGGCACAGATCGCGTTGCTGTAGGAAGTAGGAAGTGAGGAGATAAAAATGAGCGAGCAACCGAAAAAGCGGCGGGTGTCGCGGGGGACGTGTTCCCTGTGCGGGCAGGAGTTCGCCAAGAACGCGATGACGCGGCATTTGGAGAAATGCCGGGCGGAGACGACGGCCAAGGAGACGGCGCGGAAGGGCGGCGGGCCGCCAACCAAATTCTTCCATCTCATCATCGAGGGGCGGGACCTGCCGGAATACTGGCTGCATTTGGACGCGCGGGCGGACGCGACGCTGGCAGATCTGGACGACCTGCTGCGCCGGCTCTGGCTGGAGTGCTGCGGGCACCTGAGCGCCTTCAACGTCGGGCGCGACCGCTACCGCTGGGAGCCGCCCGGCGGGTTTGATGACGACGAAAATGACTTCTTTGACGGCCTGGACGAGATGTTCGGGATGCCCCAGGAGCGGACGATGGACGTGACGCTGGCCGATGTGCTGCCGCCGGGGACGGCCTTCACCTACGAGTACGACTTCGGCTCGACCACCGAACTCAAAGGGCGCGTCCTCTCCGAGCATGAGGAGCCGACGCGGGGCAAGAACATCAGCGTCCTCGCCCGCAACACGCCGCCGCCCATCCCCTGCGACGAGTGCGGCGCGCCGGCGGACTGGGTCGGGCCGGTGGACGAGGAGGACTGGGAGCCTCGGGCGCTCTGCGAAGCCTGCATCGAGAAGCATGGGTACGACATGGAGATGCTGCTGCCCGTCGTCAACTCCCCCCGGGTCGGCGTCTGCGCCTACACCGGCGAGGCGGCAGGATAAGGGCGGCCCGGAGTCGAACGTCTCCGGCATCATGCGCAGCCGCAGAATCCCGATGACGCCCGCCGAGTTCGAGCGCCTGCCGCACGACCCGGGCTGGAAGTATGAATACTATGGCGGCAAGGCCCACATCACGCCCCGGCATGTCGTCGTGCCAATGCGTGTGCCGGTGACGCCGCGCATCGTGGACGCGGGCGGTCTGGAAGTCCGGCCCGTCACCGAGGGCGATGCGCCCGATCTGATCCGTGCCTTTGTGGACGGCTTCGGCGACACCGTAGAGTATTGCGACTGTACGCCCTCTCAGGTACGACGATCGGGCGAGGACGCCATCAGAACATTCTTCGGCGGCAAGCGCGGCGCGTTCCACCCCGCCTCCCGCCTGGCCGTCGCCCCGGACCAGCCCCGCGCCGTGGCGGGGGCGGCCCTGGTCGTGCAGAAGCCGGACGGGCCGTTCCTGGACATGCTCTTCATCCGCCCGCGCCGGCACCGCCGGGGCCTGGCGACGGCGCTGGTCGGCAGCGTCCTGAACGCCCTGCACGACGAAGGGGCGACGCACCTGGGCAGCGCCTACAACCTCGCCAACGCACCGAGCCGCGCCTGGCACGAGAAGTTCGGCTTCGTGGAGCGGCCCGATTACTTCCTCGCCCGCGCCCGCGCACAGGCCGCCCGCCACGAGCTGTGGCGGCGCGGGGAGATCGGCGGGCTGGCCGAGGCCGAGCGGGCCGCGCTCCAGGCCGAGGCCGACCGCTGGGAACGGCTGGCCGAGTCGCTGGAAGAGGAAACGTTCAGTCGCCGCGCAGCAGCCAGAGCGCAAAAACAATCGTCGCCGGCATGACGACCAGGACGGGGAACCAGACCGGCCCGTACCAGGCGAGGGGAATCAGGAAGTAAACGTCCGTCGCCGCCAGGCTCTGCGGAAACCCCGTCCACAATCTCAGCCACAGATAGTACGCCAGATCCCAGACCGCGAACGTGTAGGCGAACAGCCCCAGCCGCTCCCGCCCCGTCCGGCCCGCCGCGCAGGCCGCCCCCAGCAGCAGCAGGATCGTGGCGGCCTCCCGCGTGATCTCCGGGCGCAATATGCCCTGCCGCCCCATCTCCGCGAGAACGCCCGCCGACGAGAACGGCAGGCCGCGCGCCGCCCAGATGTGCGGGTAGTCCCAGCCGGTCGTCATCCCCTGCAGCCGCCGCAGGTAGACCACCACCAGCGCCTCCACGTACCCGAACGCCGCCGCGTACAGCGTCCACCAGGCCAGCCGGCGCCCGAGCGGACGCACCTTTGTTGTCGGTCGCATGGCGGCTATTTCGCCCTCGCCACGGGCGTTCCCTTGTCGCGCGTCCCCGCCGCCAGCCGCCAGGCCCCGACGCGGCTCCAGTTCCAGGAGCGCCAGTCCGGGTTCCGGGGCGGCGTCCAGGCGGCGGCCAGTCGGGCGGTGACGGCCTGCGCCTGCGGCGGGGGCAGCGCGGGTCGCGCCGCCAGGAGCGCGGGGACGGCATCGGCGCTGAGCGACAAGGCGTAGTCCACATCGAAGGGGCGGCCGGCGCGGGCGAGGGCGGCATTGGCCCGCACGATGGCCGCGTCCGGGTTGAGCGCGTGGAGCAGGGCGATCATTCCAAAGGCCGACAGCAGCGCGCCGAAGGCGAAACGCTCACGCCGCCCGCGCAGCACGGTCAGGACGAACCAGACGAAGACCAGCGCCAGCCAGGCCATGAATGCCGTCACGTACAGGCGCAGCTCCGTCTGCCCGTACTCGCCCTGGTACAGCCGCATCCGCTGGGTCGCCGACGCCATGATGACAAAGAGCAGGCCGACCTGCAGGCCGGCCAGCGCGCGGAACAGGCGCGCCCCGCGCGGGCTCTCGGAGCGGAACAGTCCATGCAGGGTCAGCAGCAGCGGCAGCACCAGCGCCGCGACCGCCACCAGTTCGAAGAAGCCTCCGCGCGCGTACTGAGCATACGTCAGCCCGGTCGTCGCCTGCACCAGCCGCGCGCCGCCGAAGAAGTAGCGCAGCTGTACCAGCACGAAGGCCAGAAACAGCAGATCCAGCAGGCCGAGCGCCACGCCCATCTCCACCGCGCCCAGCGCCAGGAAGGCGGGCCGCCGGTACTCCCGCGCCGCCGTCCCCCAGAACAGCCCGCGCAGGAAGCCGCCGACCAGCAGAGCGCCGAGGGTCGTCCACTCCAGATGTCCGAGCAGATCGTCGAAGTCCCAGGCGAACGCCTTTTGAACCAGCCGGCGGAAGACGGGGTCTGCCGACGCGAAGAGGCCGCCGAAGACCAGCAGCAGCGGCAGCGCCACGGCCACGCCGACCCCGACGGAGGTGAGGCGGCGGGCCGTTTCCCCGCCGCGCGGCAGTTCGCGCCAGCGGATGTCCCCGAAAGTCAGCCGCAGGCCTCCGAACGCCGACCGGGCGCCGCTCGCCAGCACGTCACGGGCGTAGTCCAGAAAACCGGCCCGCGCCAGCCGCCCCTCCCTCGCCGCCGCGCCGGCCGCCAGTCCCAGGCAGACCAGCAGCGCCAGCGCGTCCAGCGCCCGCAGGGTGGGAGAGTCTCGCCAGGCAAAGGCCGCCGCAAAGAAGAGCGCCGGCAGCGCCAGTCCGCGCCCCGCGCCGATTCCCCCACCCTGTCGCCGGGCCAGCAACGCCGCCATCCCCACCAGCGCGGATGTCCACAGCACGACGTTCATCCCCGGCGTCGCCCGCAGCCAGACGTCACCCAGAACGCCCATTGCCAGTGCGCCGGCCAGAGTCCATAGCGCATCCCGCGCGATCGGTTGCTTGCTCTCCTCCATACCGTTCCTCCTAGATGACTATACCACAAATTACTTTGTGTTGTAAAGTTAATGTTTAAGATTCCGGTGACAGCCGCATAATGGGGGTAACTTTCGGCGGATATTAGAAAGAGACAGAGCCATGTCAGAGCAAGTCGCTCGCAAGTTCATCAAGGCGCTGCGTGCCCTGGAAGAGAAGGGGGATCTGGAAACGATCACGGCGATGCATACCCAGGATGCCGCTGTCGGCAACGTCCTGCGGCCCGATGGGTTCCACGGACTGGAAGGTGCGCGTCAGTTTTGGACCGAATATCGGGGCACCTTCGGTCGCGCCGAGTCTACCTTCCGCAACGTCATTGCCGGTGACGGCAGTGCCGCATTGGAATGGACCACTGAAGGCACGAGCTTCGACGGCAAGCCGATCTACTACGCTGGAGTCAGCATTCTGGAGATCGAGGGCGATAAAGTCAAGCGCTTCTGCGCGTACTTCAATCCAGCTGCCCTCGGCGATCAAGTCTCCCCCTGAGAGGCCGCCATGCCCGCACAAGGCCCGCCCGAAAACCGTCCGCCGGATATGGCGATTGACACCATCTACACCCCGCTGGACCCGCTCGGCAATGACGACCTGCCGCCCGACCCTCTGCCCGACGGCGACGCCCAGCCCGCCGAACAGCCCGCGCCTGACCGACAGGCGGCTGACGACACGGACGACGCCCCCGCCTACGATGCCGACGTGTCGCCGGAAGGGACGCCTGAAGACGACGTGCCCGAGCCGGACTCCGGCACCCTGCCCGGCGAGGCTACGCCCTTCTGACCATCCCACCATCTGGTTGTACGGGTGACCCGGCGGGTCGCCCTTCCCCTTCCTGCGCCCGTCACAAATTGTAACCTCTTGTTAACCTTTCCCGTATTCCGGCTCGCCGCCTTACAGGTAGAATGACGGTGTGAGGATTTGCGTCACAGGGGCGCAGAGCCACTTTCCCCAAAGGAGTCTCCATCATGTCGGATTTGAGCAAAATGTTGCGCGAGTACAAAGCCCGCAAAGCCGCCTCCAGGGCCAGTCGGCGCGAGTTCCTCGTGCGCGTCGGCTCCGCCAGCCTCGGCGTGGCGGCGGGCGGCATCATCGCCGGCTGCGGCGGCGGCGGCGGCAGCTTCGGCCCGGCCAATGGGCAGAACGGCGGCGGTGGGTATGTCAGCACGGGTGAGCTCGTGAAGGCCTTTCAGGACATCCAGCTAGATGAAAATAACCATGTAACGGATTTGATTGCGGCGATCACGAACACCTTTGGTGCGGCGGCCGTACGCCCGCGCCCGCAGTTCGATCCGAACCTGCTGGACATCAGCAAGAACGCAAGCTATCCCAATGCCAGCGGTGCCAGTGACAGCGTCGCCAACCTCATCAATGCGACCGCCGATCTGGAGAACACAGGCACCGGCGCCTACCCCTACGTCCTGACCAACCCGAACTTTGCCAGCAGTCTGGCGACTGCGCAGGCAGCCGGCACCATCGCCATCGTGGAAGGGCGTCATGCCGGATTCGTCAATTCCCTGCTGGGCCGTCTTCTTCTGACCGACCCCAATCAGGGGGATACGGGAGCGCCCGCCGGATCGGTTGAGGTGATCCAGCCGCCGAGCAAGGTCGCGGGGCGTGCCGCCCCCTTCCTCGTCGCCGGCGGAAACCTCGCTAACATCCAGCCTGGCAGCGCCCCCACAGGCACTGCATTCGCGGGTACGGGGACAACTTACCTGAGGGGCTACACCTATAACCCGGATGGCGGGTTGAACGGGGCCGCCGGGACCCCGGTGCCGAATGACAATGTGAGCAGCAATGGTGCCATCACTCTGGCCGGCATCCTGAACTACGCGCTCCTGCTGGAGTATCTGGAGCGTGACTTCTACAACCTCAACATTCCCAACGTGCTCGGAAGTATGGGGTACACCCGTCCTGCCGGCGCCATCGCCTACAACCCGGACCCGACCACTCCTTAACAGTGCAGGATGTCACTACCGAGCGCGCCTTTTTTCTCCCCATGACAAAATGCGAGAGGAAAAAGGCGCGCGTTTTTGTATAATAAGGATATGCAGGAACACGACGAACTCAGGCTGCTGCGGGCGTTGCTGCGGGCGTCGGACTACGGCGTCCTGCTTTCGGATGCAACGCGGCGGGACCTGGTCTGCAACCGGCGCTTCAGCGAGTGGTTCGGGTTGAGCGAGCAGGAGACGACGCAGGCCCCGCCGGAGCAGGTGCGCGCCCATGTGCTGCCGCGCCTCAAGGACCCGGAGGAGTTCGTCGGGACGCTGGATGCGATCTATGCCGACCCGAAGCTGACGCGCGAGGACGAGGTGGAGCTGGTCGCGCCCCGCCCCCGCGTCCTGCATCGCTACACCGCCCCCGTCCTGGACGAGCACGGGCGCGTCATCGGACGCCTCTGGACCTTCGCCGACATTACCCGCACCCGCCGCCTGGAGAAGCGGGTCCTGGCGCAGCAGGCCCAGCTCAAGGAACAGGCCCGGCAACTCGCCGTGGCCCTGCGCGCCGTCCACGGGCGGCTGGGCAAGGTCGAGAACGCCCTCACCCAGACCCAGCGGCAGTTGTTTGAGTCGGAGAAGCTGTCCGCCATCGGCCTGCTCGCCGCCTCCGTCGCCCACGACATCCGCAACATCCTGACGCCGCTGACCATTGAGTTGGCCCTGGCGGATACGGACGATCCCAACGCCCGCGCCCAGGCGCTCGACGCCATGCGCGCCCAATTGGACAGACTGGCCCTGCTCACGCAGCGCCTGCTCGCCCTCTCTCGCCCCGCGCCTGACCAATTCGCCCCCGTGGATGTGTGCGGCGTGGTCGAGCGCATCGTCGCCCTGCTCACGCCCCAGGCCGTGCTCGAATCTGTCACCTTGACCGCCCATTGCGCCCGCCGCCTGCCCCACGTCCACGGCGACGCCGTGCAGATGGAGCAGGTCCTGGTCAACCTCGCCCTGAACGCCGTCCAGGCCATGCGCGCCACGGACGGCGGGGCGCTGGAGATCGCCGCCTGTCGGCGGCGCGGCGGCGTCAGCCTGCGTGTCTCCGACACCGGCCCCGGCATGGACAAGGCCGTCCGCCGCCGCCTGTTCGACCCGTTCTTTTCGACCAAGCCGGGCGGGGCGGGCCTGGGTCTGTTCTCCTGCCGCCGCATCGTCGAGGCCCACGGCGGCGCCCTCACCGTCCGCAGCGCCCCCGCGCGCGGCACGGCCGTTCAGGTCTGGCTGCCGGGGGAGGAGACATAGCCCCTGGCGGCTTGCCGCCAGGGGTAGGCTTGGAGACGCCATGCCCGGAAAAATCCTGCTGGTGGAAGACGACCGCGCCGTGGCGCAGTCGCTGACGCGGCTGCTGGCGCGGGAAGATTACTATGTCGCCGTCCGCGAGAGCGGCGAGGACGCGCTCGCCCTGCTGCGGGCAGACCCCGCCTACGACCTGGCCCTATTGGATGTCGGGCTGCCGGGTCAGGACGGCTACGCCTGCTGCCGCGCCCTGCGCGCCGCCGGCTGGCGGCAGCCAGTCCTGATGCTCACGGGCCGCGCGGCGGCCGCCGAGAAAGTCCTGGGGCTGGAAGTCGGCGCGGACGACTACATCGTGAAGCCGTTTGACCCCGCCGAGCTGCTCGCCCGCGTCCACGCCCACCTGCGCCGCGCCCGCGACTACGGCGCGCCCGAAGGCCAGTCCCATCAGATCCGCCTCGGCCCCGACCTGCGCGTGGACCTGCGCGCCCGCGACGCCTTCGTCCGCGACGCCCCCGCCCACCTCACCGACCGGGAGTATGAGCTGCTGCGGCTGCTCGCCCGCCACCCCGGCGAGGCGCTGGACAAGACCTGGCTCTTCCAGGAAATCTGGGGCTGCGCGCCGGAACTGGGCATCAAGGTGCTGGCCGTCTACATCCGCCGCCTGCGCCGGAAGATCGAGGACGACCCTGACTGCCCCCGCTACATCCAGACCGCGCGCGGCCACGGCTATAAACTCGTCCCCGCCGGGGAATAACCCTTCATGCTGAACCCCATGAACTTCCTCGGCGGCGTCCGCAATCACACGTCCACGTTTGGGAGCGGCGGCCGGGACATCACCCTGGAACGCTCCCTGCCCGCGCCGCGCGGGACGCACCCCGCCGTGATCCTGCTGCACGGCTCCGACGGCCTGGACGCCGCCGGCCCGCGCTTCCGCCTGATGATGCAGGCGCTGGCCGGCCTGGGTTACGCCGCCCTGCTCCCCCACTACTTCGCCCGGACAGGCGACGCCGACCTCGGCAGCGGGTCACGCCGGTCGGAGGCCATCGCACGATCCTTCCCGCTCTGGCAGGAGGCCATCGTCGAGGCCGTGGCCGAGGCGGCCCGCCTGCCGGGCATTGACCCGCAACGCATCGGACTCTGCGGCTTCTCGCTGGGCGCATTTTTGGCCCTGGGCGTCGCCGCGCGCGCCCCGCAGGTGCGCTGCGTGATCGAGTTCTGCGGCGGCCTGCCCGAAGACCTGGTCGGCCGCCCGTTCACGATGCC
>Ga0213875_10002119_pt1 | contig 12157 bp, 12 predicted proteins | sample BarmaccomBMRX_R8_FD_160105 | JGI IMG/M metagenome (GOLD analysis project Ga0213875, IMG submission 160105) | Root-associated microbial communities from Barbacenia macrantha in rupestrian grasslands, the National Park of Serra do Cipo, Brazil - RX_R8 | ecosystem: Host-associated > Plants > Roots... | reverse complement strand
GACGGCATCGTCGCGACGGCGACGCGGCCTTGCGTCGTCGAATCGACCGTGACGATGCCGCGCTGGTAGTCCACGTCGGCGACGCGACCTTCGAGAACGCCGTTGTCGGCGTGCGTCGCGCTCACCGCGGGCGTCGGGTTCGCCCACGCCGCGACGGGCAGCAGCCCGAGAACCACGGCGGCGGCGAGCGATCGGCACATCACCAACTCAAAACGCATCAACGTCATCGCTTCGTTTCGCTTTACGCGCGAATCGGCCCCACCGCGCGGAAGTACTCTTCGCGTGCGCCCGGCTCACCGGCCTGCGCACGCGCGCGTCCGTCGCGCGCGGCCGTCACCGCGGCGTCGTCGGGCGTCTTCCCGCCCAGCGCGATGCGCAGCGCCAGCAGCGCCTCGTCCGCGGCTCGTGCGCCGATGCGCTCGAGCGCGCGATAGAACGGCTGCGCGGCCGGCTCGGAAGAGCGTGCGCGCAGCGCGGCGGAGATCGCGTCCGCCTTCGGCGGACGGCCGTCGAGGAGGTAGCCGTCGAGAGGGTGCACTTCCACGGCGATGCGTTTCGCGGCACGCGCGGCGATGCTTGCGGGGGCGGTCGCGCTGCTCGCCGCGCGATCGCCCGACGACGCGCTGGGGCAGATCGCCGCGTCCTCCGGCCACGCCTCCCTCGTGCACGTGCGCGCGACCGCCACGCGCGTCGTCGAGGGACGCACCGTCACGATCACGTTCGATCAGCTCGGCGTGACGCGTCTGGTGGAGCGCTGCGTCGCGGGCGCGTGCGACGGCACGTGGTTCGACGGTGACCGGCGCTGGACGTTCGGCATCAATCGCGTCCCGCTGCCGGACGATGCCGACGCCGCGACGCGCGTCGAACGGACGCTGGCGGCCATCGCGTCGTACGCGTTCGCGGAGCCGTCGTTCCGCGCCGCCGGCGGCACGGTCGAACCTGCCGGCGGCGCCCGCTGGCGGGTGCGCGCGCGTGACGGCGAGGAGCTCATCGCCGTGCTCGACGCGGGCGGGGCGGTCGAACGCGTCGAGATGCCCTCCGGCATCGAGGTCGCCGCCTATTCCGGCGAGGTCCGCACCGGGGGCGCGCGATTCGCCGTGCGGCGGTCCGGCGACCTCGAACCGGGCGACCTGGATGCCGCAGCCGCCGTCGCCGAGCCGCTCGCGAAGCCGCACGGGCCGGACGTCGCGTTCGCCGGCGGCGCGGCCGCGCGGCTCGGTGACGCGCCGGTGCCGGTCGTGCCGTGCACGATCGCGGGCCACGCGGAGCACTGCCTCATCGACACCGGCGCGACGCCGAGCGCCGTGACCCTCGGCGTCGCCGAAGCCGTGGGCCTCGAGCCGCACGGCGAGCTCGAGCTCTCCGGGCTCGGCCGGTTCGCGACGGGCTTCATCGAGACCGGCCCGCTCGTCGTCGGGTCGGCGACCTTCGCGCGCGCCAAGTTCGCGGTGATCCCGGCCGCGCCGAGCGGCATCGACGCCGTCATCGGCAGCGACTTGCTCGGCGTCGTGCGTGTCGCGATCGATCGCGAGCGGCATACCGTGCGGCTCGCCGCGCCGGGCGGCCCGCCCGCGCCGGGGACCGCGGTCGACCTCGGCTTCCGCCGCGGCAGCCCGCGCGTCTCCGCATCGCTCGACGGCGGCGGCGACCGCGCGCTGCTCGACACGGGCGACGAGGCCGTGGTGTCGTTCGGCTACGCACGGTACCGCGACGGGCCGCCGTGGCGCGTCGTCGGACGCGGGCAGGCCGTCGGCATCGGCGGCGGCGCCGACGACACGCTGCTCGTCCAGGTCCCGAACGCCCGCGTCGGCACGCTCGCCCTCGGGCCCACGCGCGCCGTCGTGAGGCGCACGCAAACCGAGACGCACGTGGGCATCGGGCTGTGGTCGCGGTTCCGGATCGATCTCGACGAAGCAGCCGGGCGCATCGTGTTTAGTCCTCCGTAAAGGCGGGGACGAACGACCCAAACGGGATAGGACATCCCAATCGGAGCGAGTCAGGATGGATCCGTTGCGCACGCTGGTCGAGCGTCTCGATACCACCGACCCGGCGACCGCCGCACATGGTCGCGCGGTCGCTTTGTGGTGCTCGCGGATCGCCGCGGCACTGCGGCTGTCGCGCGACGAGCAGAACTGGATCGTGCGGTCGGCGCAGCTCCACGACGTCGGAAAGCTGTGCGTCCCGGCGGACCTGATCCGCGCGCCGCGCGTCCTGAGCGAGGACGAAATCGCGATCGTGCGGGGTCACGTGCTGGACGGCGAACGGCTGCTGCTGGAGTACGGCCTTCCGGAGTACCGCGACGCCGTGCGCAACCATCACGAGCGCTGGGACGGGCGCGGGTATCCCGACCGGCTCGCCGGGGAACGCATTCCGCTGGCGGCGCGCATCGTCGCGGTCGCCGATGCGTACGACGCGATGACGGCACAGCGCCCGTACCGCTTCCCGATGACGCCCGACCGCGCGCTGCTCGAGATCGAGCGCACGCGCGGGACGCAGTTCGATCCCGCGGTCGTCGACGTCATGCTCGCGATCGTCGGCGACACGCTCCGGCCCGTCGCCGTCTGAGCGCGCGCATCGGGTGAACGACGCGCTCCTGCCGCCGGGTGCCGCGCGCGGCGCCGCGGACGAGATCGCGCGGCCGCACGTCACGGAAGCGTTGCAGCGCGCGCTCCGCGCGCCGGTCACGCTCGTGATCGCGCCGGCCGGGTTCGGCAAGAGCCGCGCGATCGCCGGACTCGATGCGGCGCACGTGCGCGCGGGCGCACGCGTGCGCTCGCTGCGCGCGTTCGCCGGCATCGTCGCGCGCGCGTGCGCGCCCGAACGCTCGCTCCGCATGATGCTCGACGGGTGCACGCGCGGCGCGGCGTCCGAGCACGACGCGGCCGCGGCATGCGCCGCGTCGATCGCCGAGCTCGTGCCCGACGGAACGACGCTCGTGCTCGACGACATCGACGACGCGCTCGCCGCGCCGGGCGTCGCGACGTTCGTCGACCGCCTCGTCAGCGCGACGACGGAACGCGCGCGCTGGGTGCTCGCGGCGCGTTCGCCCGACGCGTTCCCGCTCGCGCGCTGGATGGCGTCGTCGCAGTGCGCGCTGCCCGTCGACGACGCCGTCCTGGGACTACGTCCGGACGACGTACGGCGCATCGTCGAGGCGCGTGGACTCGAACGCGGCGCGCCCTCGCGTCCGGAGATGCGCTTCGCGACGGTCGCGCTCGCGTGCGATCTGCTCGCGGCCGGCGTCCCGAGCACCGCCGTCACGCCCGCGGCGCGCTCGCTGCGCGCGATCGTCGAGCTCGTGTTCGCGCGCGTCCGCGACGACGAGCGCGATGCGCTCGCGCGCGCGGTTCGTACCGGGTTGGACGACGACGGCACGCTCGCGCGCGTGCGCGCCGCGTTGCCGTCGGCGTTTCGCGACCGAGCGCTCGAGACGTGGTTCCGCGCGGCGCTGCGCGAGCGCATCGCGAGCGACCCGCGGTTCGCCGCATCCGCTGCGGACGCCGATCTCGACGACGGCGACGCGCACGACGAAACGGCCGCCCGCGCGCGCGAAGCCGCGTACGACGTGCTGCTGCGCGGGTGGGATGCGTTCCACGCCGGCGACGACGAAACGGCCGGCGTGGTGGGCCGCACGGCAGCGCACGCCGCGGAGCGCGTGCACGCATACGACGTCGCGGCGAGCGCGCACGCGCTCGCGTACGAGCTCGCCCGAGACGCCGGCGAGCCGGTTCCGCAGATCGCGTCGCTCGAAGACGTGCAGCGCTGCGCGGCGCTCGCGGGCGATCACGCGATGCGCGCGTTCGCGCTTATCGAGCTGCATCGTGCGTACGCGACGTGCGGCGACGCCGACGGCATGCGAGGCGTCGAACGAGCCGTCGCGTTTCTCGAGCCGGCGCGCGCGGACGCGACGCGCGCCGCGATCGCGGCGGGACGGGCGGCCGCGCTCGCATGGTCCGGCGCGTTCGTGCAGGCGTACGCCGTCGTCGCCGGCACGACGAGCGCGCTCGGCGATTCCGCTGCACGCGCGCTGAACGCCGCGGAGGCCGCCTGCTACGCGGCGGCGGCCGGGCGCGCCGACGACGCGCGCGCGGCCACGGCCGCCGCCGACGCCGAGCTGTACCAGGTCACCGAGAGCGCCGCGCGCGACCGCGCGAACGCGACGCTGGCACTCGCGGCGACGCTGCTCGGCGACGACGACGGCGCGGTGCGGCGCTTGCCGCGGATGCCGACCGGAACCGCCGCGCGCCGCACGGCCACGCTCCTCGACGCCGCCGCCGCGTTTCATCGCCAGGTGCGCGCGCACGGCTCGCGGCGCGACGTCGACGCGGCGCTCGACCGCGCGCGCGCCCGCGGGTTCGGCGGCTTCGCGCGCCTCGTCGACGCGCTTCGGCACGGGACGGCGGCCGTGCCCGAATCCGCGCACGACGACGCCGCGGCAGCCGCTGCGGCCGCGCTGGTCGACGCGCTCGAACGTCACGACCCGGACACCGCCGAGCACGCGCGCAACGTGTCGCAGTGGTGCGCGCGCATCGCGGCACGCTTGGGCTTCGACGCGGACGGCGTCCGCGACGCCGCGCGCTGCGGGCTCGTGCACGACGTCGGCAAGCTGCGCGTGCCCGCCTCGCTGCTCGACGCCCCGCGCGCGCTCGAGCCGGACGAGATCGTCACGGTGCGCACGCACGCCGCGCTCGGCGCCGAGATCGTCGACCAGCGAGACGCGCTCGGCGCGCTGGCGCCGCTCGTCCGCGCGCACCACGAACGTGTCGACGGCCGCGGCTATCCCGACGGCCTCGCGGGCGATGCGATCCCGCGCGTCGCACGCATCGTCGCGGTCGCGGATGCCTTCGACGCGATGGTTGGACGGCGTCCGTATCGCGAGCCGCGGACGCCGGCGGCGGCGCTGCTCGAGCTGCACCGCGAGCGAGGGCGTCAGTTCGATGCCGACGCGGTCGATGCGATGATCGCCGTCGTCGAATCACACGCCTGACGGCGCGCGTTCAGTCCAGGTCGGCTTCCAGCGCTTCGGCGGTGCGCTGCATGACCTTGGCGAGCAGCGCGATCGCGCCGGCGCGGTTGGTGTTCAGGAGCATGTACTGCATCCGGTCGTTCGGGTGCAGCACGACGAACACGCCCTTGCTGCCCTGCGTGATCGACTTGAGGATGCGATCGATGAACGCGCGGTCCTCGTCGTCGAGCTGTACGCCTCCGCCCTCTTCTTGCAAGAGGTCGTGGAGAAAAGTGTCGAGATTTTCAGGGACGTCCATCTGCGCGAAAAACACCCTCGTGCGGTACGAGCGCTTCTGTTTCACAGTATCGGCCGAAACCTCCGAAAGTGAAGCCCGCACATCGGGGCATTCGTACGAGCGAGCAAGCGACGGAACACACCGGCGAGGCGGCGAACGGGACGCGAGCCGCGCGGAGCGCGCGAGGAGGTCACGTGTTCAAAGGGTTCGCCGCGTTCATCGCGCGCGGAAACGTCGTCGATCTGGCCGTCGCGGTCGTCGTCGGCGCGGCGTTCACGGCGGTCGTCAACGCGCTCGTGAAAGATCTGATCACGCCGCTGATCGCCGCGATCGTCGGCAAACCGGACTTCTCGCGTCTCGGCTTCACGCTGAACCACGCGCACTTCGCGGCCGGCGACTTCGTGAACGCGCTCGTGACGTTCGCGCTCGACGCGCTCGTCATCTACTACCTCGTCGTGGTGCCGATCCGCGCGGCGTCCGAGCGCTTCGATCGGCCGGCGAACGTGCTCGCGCAGAAGACCTGTCCTGAATGCTTGAGCGAGATTCCGCAGGACGCGCGCCGCTGCAAGTACTGCACCGCCGTGCTGGCGCGCGCCTGACGTTCGCGTGACGCACGCGTGCGACGTCGTCGTCGTGGGCGCCGGCGCGTCGGGGCTCGCGGCCGCGCGCGTGCTGTCGCGCCACGGCGTCTCCGCGACCGTGCTCGAGGCGCGCGATCGCGTCGGCGGTCGCGTGCTGACCCGCGACGACCCGGAGCTGCCGGTGCCCGTCGACCTCGGCGGCGAGTTCATCCACGGAGCGAGCGCCGTCACCTTCGAGCTGCTGCACGCGGCGAACACCGTCGCGATCGACACGGGCGAGCACGCGTTCACGTTCGAGGACGGCGAGCTGCGCGATCGGGAGGACCCCTTCGACGCCGTCGCGCGGGTGCTCGAACGCGCGCGCGACCTGCGCGACGACGTCAGCATCGAAGACTTCGTGCGCGCGTTGCCCGCAGACGCGCGGTCGCAGCGCGACGCCCGCTTCACGCGCATGCTGGTCGAAGGCTTCGATGCCGCCGATCCGCGCCGCGCGAGCACGCTCGCCATCGCGGACGAATGGAGCGGTGACGGCGAGATCGGGCAGACGTCGCAGCAGTTTCGTCCGCTCGGCGGATACGCCCGCGTGCTGCGCACGATGACGGGATCGCTGGATCCCGAGCGCGTCCGTCTGCTGCTCTCGACGCCCGTCGGCGCGATACGCTACGACGATGACGGCGTGCGCGTCGAGGCGACCGCCGTCTCCGGCGACGCGCTCGACGTGCGCGCTCGCGCCGCGATCGTGACGCTGCCGATCGGCGTGCTGCACGCGGACGCGGTGCGCTTCGAGCCGCCGCTTCCCGTCGCGACGCGCGACGCGCTCGCCAAGCTTTGCATGGGTCCCGTCGTCAAGCTGGCGCTGCGATTCCGCACGGCGTTCTGGGAACGCGTGCACGGAGGACGCTATCGCGACGGCGCGTTCTTCATGCGCGCCGACGCGGCGTTTCCGGCGATGTGGACGCTGATGCCGTTGCGCGCGAACGTCCTGATCGCGTGGGCCGGGGGCCCGAGAGCGGACGCGCTCGCCGGGCGCGAGCGTTCCGCGCTCACGGCCGCCGCGCTCGAGGACGTGCGCGCGCTCTTCGGCGCGGAGATCGATCCCGCGGACGAGCTCGAAGCCACGTACGCGCACGACTGGCAAGGCGATCCGTACGCGCGCGGAGCGTACAGCTACGCCGCGGTCGGCGGCGTCCACGCTCGCGCGACCCTCGCGACGCCGATCGCGGACCGCCTCTTCTTCGCCGGCGAGGCGACGGCGCCGGCCAACGAGGCCGGCACGGTGGCCGGCGCGCTGATGTCCGGCGAGCGCGCCGCGCGCGACGCGCTTCGCGCGCTGGCGCGCGCCACCTAGTTCACGCGCTTCTCGCGCCCCGCCCACTCGCGCTCGCGCAGCACGTATTTCTGGACCTTGCCGGTCGACGTCTTCGGCAGCTCGCCGAACTCGATCGCCTTCGGCACCTTGAACGCCGCGATGCGCTCGCGCGTGAACGCGCGCAGCGCGTCGGCGTCGACGCTCTTGCCCGGCTTCAGCGTGACGAACGCCTTCGGCACCTCACCCCACGTCGCGTCCGGCATCGCGACGATCGCGCACTCGAGGACGGCCTCGTGCTCGAGCAGCACCTTCTCCACCTGCTGCGTGGAGATGTTCTCGCCGCCGCTGATGATGACGTCCTTCGCGCGGTCGACGATCTCGATGTAGCCGTCGGGATGCCGAACGGCGATGTCGCCCGAGTGGAACCATCCGCCGTCGAACGCCTTCGCCGTCGCCGCGGGATCGTCGTAGTAGCCCTTCATCACGTTGTTGCCGCGCATGACGATCTCGCCTTGCGTGACGCCGTCGCTCGGCACGTCGCCGAGCGCGACGTCGACGACGCGCACGTCGTTCGCGCCGAGCGTCACCATCGGCACGCCCTGCCGGCTGCGCAGCCGCGCGCGCTCGTCGGCGGGCAGCGCGTCCCACTGCGGGCTGTGCCACGCGCACTCGGTGATCGGTCCGTACGTCTCCGTCAGACCGTACACGTGGTGCAGCTCCGCGCCGAGCGCCTCGATCTGCGCGATCGTCGCCGGGGCCGGCGGCGCGCCCGCGGTCGTGACGATGACGCGATGCGGGAACGCGACGGTCTGCGGATCGTTCACGAGCCCGATCAGCACCGTCGGCGCGGCGCAGAAGTGCGTGACCCGCTCGCCGTGGACGGCGCGGTTGATGCCGGCGGCGTCCACCTTGCGAAGACACACGTGCGTCGCCGCGGCCGCCGTGACGGCCCAGGGAAAGCACCAGCCGTTGCAGTGGAACATCGGCAGCGTCCACAGGTAGACGCTCTCCGGCCGCAGCGCCGCGTGGAACGCTTCCGCGAGCGCGTTCTGGTACGCGCCGCGGAACGTGTACATGACGCCCTTCGGCTTTCCGGTCGTGCCGCTGGTGTAGTTGATCGAGATCGTGTCGTTCTCGTCGACGACGCGCGGCACGAGCGCCCCGGGCTCGGCGTTCGCCACGAGCGTCTCGTAGTCGAACGCACCGTCCGCGGGCGGCGCGCCCCGCGGCGCGAAGCGCACGCGTGGAATGCGCGTCGTGAGCCGCGACGCGAGGGCGTCGAGCTCGTGGTCGTGCAGCAGCACGCTCGCGCCGCAGTGCCCGAGGATGTAGTCGATCTCGGCGGGCGAGAGCCGCGTGTTCAGCGCGCACAGGATGCCGTTCGCGCGCGGGACGGCGTACGTCGCCTCGAGCGCCATCGCGGTGTTCGGCGCGAGCACGGCGACGCGTTCGCCGTCACGGACGCCCATCGTCTGCAGCGCCGCGCCGAGCCGGCGCACGCGCTCGAGAAGCTGCGGGTACGTGCGCCGCGCGTCGCCGTCGATCACCGCTACCTTGTCGGGATACACGAACGACGCGCGTTCGAGAAAGTCGAACGGGTCGAGCGCGCGCAGATGGACGGCGGCCGCGTCGGCGATCATGGCGGAGGATAGTCGGCGCGCGCGTCCGGCTCCTTCGGAAACCGTTCGCCCGGCGCGCGGTGTTGCGGCCGGCATGAGCGTCGCAAAAGGCAACACGTCCAAAGCCTCCGAGACGCCGGCACTGAAGGTCGGCGACCTCGCTCCCGACTTCACGCTTCGCTCGCACGCGGGCGAGGAGTTCACGCTCTCCGCGAACCGCGACGCGGCGACGGTGCTGGCGTTCTTTCCGTTCGCGTTCACCGCGACTTGAAGCGGTCAGATTCCGATGTACGAACGTCTGCTCGACGACATTCGTGCACGCGGCGCCCAGGTCGTGGGCGTCTCGACCGATTCGCCGTTCGCGCTCGCCGCGTGGGCGCAGCAGTTCGGCGGGATCTCGTACCCGCTGCTCAGTGACTTCTGGCCGCACGGCGCCGTCGCCGAACGCTACGGCGTGCTTCGCGAGGGAGGCTCGGCGGAGCGCGCGCTGTTCGTGATCGACCGGGACGGCGTCGTGCGGTACATCGACGTCCACGAGCTGCGCGAGGTGCCGGACGAAACCGTGCTGTTCGAGGAGCTCGACAAGCTGCGCATGCCGGGCTAGGCCGAATTCGTTCGGAGCCCCTTGACCGGCCGGATTTCGGCATGGTACGGTGGCGAAACCGAATTCTTTCGGTTTCGCTGGAGGCACGATGGCACGACGTCGGTCCGTTCCGCTCACGGAGGTCGAGCAACGCCTCATGGAGGTCGTGTGGGCGTCCGGCCCGGCGACGGTCGCCGCGATCGTCGAGGCGCTCCCCGCCGATCGGCGACCCGCCTACAACTCCGTGCAGACGATGATGAAGATCCTCGAGCGCAAGGGCTACGTCGCGCACCGCTCCGAGGGGCGCGCGTTCGTGTACCACGCGGTGGTCGACCGCGACGCGGCGGCGCGGACGGCGCTCTCGCACCTCGTGCAGCGCTTCTTCGGCGGCTCGTCGCGCGCGCTCGCGCTGAACCTCGTCGAGGGCGATCACCTCACCGACGCGGAGCTCGACGAGCTGCGCGCGACCATTGCGCGCGCGACGGAGGAAAGCTGATGGACGCGCTGCTGCTCGCCGTGCTGAACGCCCTCTGGCAAGGCGTCGCACTGACCGCGCTCGTGGCCGCCGCGATGCGGCTGGGCCTGCGGCGCAATGCGACGACGGCGTGCGTGGTGTGGACGATCGCGTTCGGCGTGATCGCCGCGCTGCCGTTCGTCGATCTCGCATCGGCGCGTCCTCCGGCGCGGCCGGAGCCGCCGCCGTCCCGCGAGCTGGTCGTTGCAGCCGTCGTGCCGGTGCGCGAGCCGGCGTCGCTCGTCGCCGAGACGGCGTCGCCCGCAACCGTGGTACACGATGTCGTGCCGCGGCCGGACGCGTTCGCGACGCTCCGCGCGTCGCTCGCGGCGGACGTCGACGGCGCGCGCGTGCGCGCCGGCAGCACGTTGACCGGCCTCGTTCGCGCCTGGGGCACGCTGATCGTCGCGATCTGGGCGATCGCGGCAGGGACGCTGCTGCTGCGTCTGGGCGCGGCGTATTACGCCGTCGCGCGCGTCAAGCGCCGCGCGACGCCCGTCGACGACCCGCTCATCGAGCGGCGCCTCCGCGACGCCGGACATCGCCGTCGCGCAACCGTGGCGTCGTCGCCCGACATCGGCGTGCCGTGCGCCGTCGGCTTCGTGCGTCCGATGATCCTCGTTCCGGCGTCGCTCGTCGCGTCGCTCGATCGCGAGGACCTCGCGCGCGTCGTTCTGCACGAGTCGGCGCACCTTCAACGCTATGACGACTGGACGAACGCGGTGGAGCAGGCGATCTGCGCCGTGCAGTTCTTCCAGCCGGCGCTGTACGTCGCGCGGCGCCGCATCGATCTCGAGCGTGAGATCGCATGCGACGACCGCGTGCTGGCCGACGCCGGCGAGCCACTCCGCTACGCCGAGTGCCTGGCGCGCATCGTGCAACGGCAACGGCACGCGGTGCGCGTCGCGGTCGCACCGGGCTTCGCGATGCGCCGCGCGCACGTGCTGGCCCGCGTGCGGCGCATCGTCGACCGCTCGCGCGACGCATCACCGCGGCTGCGCGCCGCCGCCGCCGTGGCCGTCGCGGTGGTCGTCGTCGCGGCGCTCGGCATCGCGCGGCTGCAAGTGCCGCTCGTTGCGCCCGCGTCGGCGACGACGGATGCGGTCGCGGCCGCTGCGCCGCCGCACGCCGGACGCTTGCCGCGCGTGGTGCGCGTCGACACGCTCGACGCCGTTCCGCTGACCACGCGCGTCGCGCCGCTCCGCGTCGCGCGCGTCACACCGCTGGCGCGGCCCGCCGGGAAAGCGCCGCTCCCGCACGTGGCACCGCTCGGACCGAATGCGGCGCTGCCGCCGTCGGCGCGACGGCACGTCGCCGCGCTGCGGCTCGAGCGCGTCGTACCGCTCGCGCCGTCGTCCTCGTCGCATCATGCGGCTCGCACGACGATGCGCGACACCGGCGAGCAGCGGGTCGTCGCCCTCGTCGACGATCGCGACGATCTCGCGACCGCCGTCGAAACGGCTCCGGTCGCCGCGGCGCCGACGCCCGCAATGGCGGCGCAGTCCTCCGCGTCGGTGCCCCCGGCGCCGCCCGCGCCGACGCCGATGACGATCCACGTCGTCATTCCGCCCATCCCAGCGATTCCGCCGATCGCGTATCCCGTGCACGTCGACGCGAACGGGATGACGCGCACGGCGTTCTCGCGCGGCGGCGATCTCCTCGAAGCGATCGACGAAGCGAAGTACCCGCACCCGAGCGTCGACGAGCTCATCGCGCTGCACGAGCACGGTGTGGGCGGCACGTACGTGCGCGGCATGGCCGCGCTCGGCCTGAACCGGCCGTCGCTGCACGACATGATCGCGCTGGCGGATCAGGGCATCGGCCCGACGTATGTGCGCGGCCTGCTCGATGCGGGAATGCACGACGTGTCCGCCTCGCAGCTGATCAAGCTGCGCGCGAGCGGCGTCGACGGAACGTTCGTCCGACGGCTCGCCGAACACGGCTACAAGAACCTCAGCGTCGACGACCTCGTCCGCCTGAAAGAGAGCGGCATCTGATGCGACGCCTTGCCGCGGCGATCGCCGCGCTCGTGATCGCCGGCGCGGTCGCGCCGTCCGCGGCTCGCGCCACCGCGACCTCGAGCGGACGCTGGGCGATCACCGCGCGCGGCGACGATCCCGCGCGCGTGCAGCTCCGCCTCGAGTACGGCGAATACGGCGACGGGCACAGCGACCTCTCCGTGTGGTCGTCGGACGTCCCGTACGCCGAGGCCGGGATCGCCGTGGAGCGCCTGCGCGGACCCGTCGCGCCGATCGCGTTCGAGATCCAGCGCGAGCCGGGGACGTTCAACTGCACCGGCAGCGCCGGA
>Ga0213875_10002117_pt1 | contig 12166 bp, 6 predicted proteins | sample BarmaccomBMRX_R8_FD_160105 | JGI IMG/M metagenome (GOLD analysis project Ga0213875, IMG submission 160105) | Root-associated microbial communities from Barbacenia macrantha in rupestrian grasslands, the National Park of Serra do Cipo, Brazil - RX_R8 | ecosystem: Host-associated > Plants > Roots... | reverse complement strand
CGCTGTTCTTGATCGGAACCGGCCTGAACCAAAAAACGGTCAAGCGCGTCGGCTTTCGTCCGCTTCTTCAGGGACTCGCACTCTGGATCGTTCTCGGGACCGGCACGCTGGCTCTCGTTTTCTTTAATTGGATACACGTCTAAGAAGATCGTTTTCATAGAGCTGGGCGCGGGTGACGGATCTATTCACTCCATCGTCACAAAATCGTCACAGGCGGTCTGTACTATCAGGACCGGCGCGATCTCAACGCGTGACGGAGCAAGACGAAGGAGGAGTGAGGAATGTCCCAAAAAAGGTTTCGCAATAAGTTGCGAAATGATGCTCGAAAGAATTCTCGGATGCAAGGTCCGCTTAAGGCTCTGCTGGCGACTGGGCTGAGCGTTCCTGCGCTGTTTGGTCAATCGGTCCCATTTCCGACGTACGTCACTGGACCGCAGTCGAACGGCTCGTGGGTGGTCAGCGATGGCCAAATTATTACGCCGGCTGGTAAACAAGTTGACCTCGGCATCCGGGTTCGTGCCAAAGCGGTCGCGGTGAACCCCAACACGAGCACCCATACCGCCGCGGTCCTGGTCCTGGGTGCGTCGGAAGCGGTCGAGGTATTCGACACCCAGACCGGCGCCGTCCTGCAGAGCTATGTGACTTTCGAACGGGATTCGAGCGGGAGCTACAGCGGGATCACCTACACGCCCGACGGCAAATATCTTCTGTTCAGTCAGGACAGCAGCAATGTCACAATCGCTCAGGTTGACGAAAACGGCGGACTTAAAGACAATGTTCAAGTCAGCGTGCCCCCGGACAATTCGTTCATTAAGTGCTTTCCGAACAGCCAACCGGGGTCGTACGGTGTACCCTGCGGGACGTTCTATACTCCCAGCACTTCCTACCCCGGCAGCATCGCGCTGTCAAACGACGGCAAAAGCGCTTACGCCCTGCTCAACCAAAACGATACGCTCGCGAGGATCGACCTTGCTGCGAACCCGCCGGTAGAGGCGCAGCAGATCCGGGTCGGCAACGCGCCGCACACGGTCGTGATCAGCGGCGACGGAAAGACCGCATACGTCAGCAACGAGGGCGGCCGGGTGGCTACCTCGGAAAACGACTTCCAGATCTACTCTGCGGGCACGAATATCGTCGCCGAACCGTATATTGGCGCTGCGGCGACAGGCACCGTTTCGGTGGTCGATCTGGCCTCGATGACGGTCAAGCAGACCATCTACGTCGGTCTGCACCCGACGGGGATGGCGTTCTGGGGCAAGTATCTGCTGGTCGCCAACACCTACAGCGACACGATCTCAGTCATAGATACGACGAACAATGCGCTGGTGCGGACGATTGATCTTGGCCTGCCGATCGGAATTCCGGGCGCGGGCCAACCGGCCTATGGTGCTGCGCCGAACTCGATCGCGGTCGATCCCACGACGGGCGTTGCTTACGTCGCGCTCTACAATGCCAACGCGATTGCGGCGGTCAACCTCAGCAGCAACGCGAATCCCGCCGTGTTCGGCATGATTCCGGTGGCGTATGCGCCCAGCTCGGTTGTGTTGGACACAGCCGATCACGCGCTCATCGTTGCTAATGACAAGGGTATCGGGGCCCGTTATTCGTTCGAAACGGATTACGGCGTCACCGATCACAACACGCACCAGGATAATGGCACAGTCAGCATCGTTCCCGTGCCCGATGGCAGCACGCTGGCGACCATGTCGAAGCAGGTGTACGAGAATAACCACTGGGATCTGGCGCAAAATATCGACTCGGCCTCCGGCGGGAGCTCGACTGCCGCGCCGGTGGCAATTCCGGCGAAGATTGGGGACCCGTCTCTCATCAAGCACGTGTTTCTGATCATCCGTGAAAACCGCACCTACGATCAAATCCTGGGCGACGTGTCGGCCGGCAATGGCGATCCCGAGCTGGCCGTATTCGGGATTGGCGCAGCGGCGGGGGAAGTGGTCACGCCGAACGTGCACGCGCTGGTGAAGCGCTTCCCTCTGTTGGACAATTTCTACGATCCAAGCCGCCAGTCGGCTGACGGTCACCAATGGATCACGGAGGGCTTGGCGCCCTACGCCGACGACATTCAATCGCCGGACTGGGTGCGCAGCTATCCAGGCGGGAACGCGGGCGATGCACTCGCGTATCAACCGAAGGGGTTCGTGTTTTGGGAAGCGGAGCAGGCCGGGCTGCCGGTCAAGATCTATGGCGAATATGTCGAGAACGATACGTTCAAACAGCCGAACGGATCGACTAACGAGCCGAGTTGGAGCGCCTTTTATGCCGACACGCAGTGCTTCGAGGGAGCGTCTGGTTGCGCTGCACCGGGGACGAAGGGCGAGAAGACGCTGTACTACCAGAACACGGTGCAGGCAGAATCCTCTCTGCCCGCCGTGTCTCGGCACTTGATCAGGAACTTCCCGCAGTTCGATCTGGGCATCCCCGACCAGTTCCGAGTCGACGTGTGGTTGCAGGACTTCAACAATGACGTCGCGAAAGGGACCGTGCCCGCATTGAGCATTCTATGGGTCATGTGCGACCACACCGGCGGGCCGCCGACCCCCAAAGCCGAACAGGCTGATAACGACCTGGCGATTGGGCGCATTGTCGATTACATCAGCCACAGCAACGTCTGGACGTCGTCGGCCATCTTCATCGAGGAAGACGACGCGCAAAATGGCGTCGACCACGTCGACGGTCATCGCAGCCCAGGTTATGTCGTCAGTCCCTACACTGTTCAGTACGGAGCGACGGACCCGACCTACTACACGCAGGTCAACATGACTCGGACAATCGAGCAGATTCTCGGTCTTCCGCCCATGAACCAGATGGATCTCATCGCATCCCCCATGAGGACGGTTTTCGTCGATGGCACGCCCCCGGCGAAAAACTTCGACGCTTGGACTCACGTGCCGAACCAGGTACCGTTGAATCAGGGCGTTTCCTCAAGCTCCGCCGAGAAAGCGAGCAGCGGTACCGTCAAGGCGCTGAGGGCCGCTTGGCTTAAGAAGAAGAATCAAATCTTCGCCGGAAAATTGACCAAGCCCGACTCCGAAGACCCCGACACGGTCAACCACTTGAACTGGTACATGTCCACCGGCTTCACCCGGCCGTATCCTGGTGAAAGCAAGGTTCGCCCCCCGAGCGACTTCACCAAGGCGCCGCCGACCAAAGGCGACGCGGACGACTAGAGAAATACGTTCCGAGCGTGCAAGCCCTCTTCCCGATAGCGGGGAGAGGGCTTCGTGCTATCTGGGTATGTTGGGAGTCACGAGACTTTCGTTTTCATCGTCCGGCCATTGCCGCCGCACAAAAGTTTAACCCGACTGACGCGAAATCACGACAGTGTTTACCTGAGCATCTATGAATGTCGCAACAACGACGCGCATGAAGCGCGGGATTCTCACGCGGTCCTTCCATAGACGTCGCACGCTAGTTCCCGCCATTCTATTGGGATTCACCGTATGTGCCCGGCTTGGCGCGCAAAACGTGGTCGTGACCGGCTCCATTACCGGGCGAGTATCCGATCCGAGCGGTGCAGTCGTCGCGGGAGCGTCGATCACCGTGCGGAGCCTCGCCACGGGGGTGGAACACTCGGCCGCAACAAACATTAGCGGACTCTACCAGCTACCGGCATTGATGCCGGGGACGTATTCCGTCACCGCCCGCGCGAAAGGATTCCAGGATGTCGAGGCCGTGGTGAGCGTCCTAGTTGGAAACGCAACGTCGCAGAATTTCAATCTGCGAATCGGCGGTCGAACTGAAACCGTTCGAATCGACAGCACAACTCCGCTCTTGCGGCCCACCGAATCCTCCATCAGCACGGTTCTCGAAGGGTCGCTGATCGAGGCATTACCGCTGAACGGACGCCGATACACTGATTTCACGACGCTGACGCCAAATACGAGCTACGACGGTGATACCGGCCTGGTGAGTATCGCTGGTCAACAGGGGGGCGAGGATTCGGGATACGCCAATGGAAACGGCTCCAATGTCTTCACGGTTGACGGAAGCAACGCCACAAGTAATTATTTCGCCGATATTGAAGGACGGTATCGCATTCCGTATCTCTACGGCGAGGACGCGATTCAGGAGTTTCAAGTCTCTGTTAGCCCTTACTCGGCGGTATACGGAGGCGGAGCTGGTTTTGTAAACTCCGTCACGCGTTCCGGAACCAATGAGTTCCACGGTGCCGCTTTTTACTATAACCGAAACTCCGCCACGGGCGCGAACGACGCGCTCGACAAAGCCGCCGGCTTTCCAAAACCGCTGGACGTCCTGCAGCAGTTTGGAGCGGGCGTCGGCGGACCCATCCTGCGCAATCGTCTCTGGTTTTTCTTCGACTACGAACAGCAACGCCGGAAAGACCCGATTTCAGTCATCAACCCCGCTCTGACCGCAACAGCCGCAAATCTCGCCAGTTTCTTGGCCGCGAATTTTGGCGTTCCGGCGGGAACGGCGCTGCCGCCTCCGAATGGGCCTCTGCCGGTTCCAAGCGGCCTCACTGCGCCTGATCCTACGAATCCGGTGTATCTGCAGCAAGTCTCAAACGCTGTTCACGCGCTGACTTCAAATCTCGGCATGAAGGCCCGACAGCGGAACGATATTGTTGCTACGCCGCGCATCGATTATCAGGCCACCCCGCGCGATAATCTGTTTCTCACGCTGAACTTCAATCATTTCAACTCGCCGGGCGGCGTGATCACCGATCCCACCGTCGGCAACTATGGATTGCAAACGCTCGCTGATGCCTCTGTGCATACCTTCGAAGCAACCATCGGTTGGACGCATGCATTCTCCCCCACTCTGATCAACGAATTCCACACCGCAACCTCACAAGACAATGAAATCTCGACTCCCTCCGGTCTCGCTCCGAACACGCCGACCATCATCCTGGATAGCCCGGCTGCCTTCATTCTCGGCAATGCGCCGTTCTCGTTGGGAAAAGTGTTCGAGCGCCAGTACTCGGCCGCTGATCGCGTCGATTACGTGATCGGAAAGCACACGTTGCAATTCGGGGTCGATTACAACTGGTCATTTGACGCGGATACCGACGATGGCGGCGCGGACCCGAATGAGGCGGTCGACTTCGGTTCGCCGCTCGGTAGTTACGAGTTTTCAAACCTCCAAGATTTCGCTCTCGGGCAATACAACGTCTTCAGCCAGGCCGCCGGTAAGCCGACGTTTTCATTCTCGGTTCCGTATTACGGCTTCTACGTCCAGGACACATTCCGCGCCTCCCCGCGGTTAACCTTCGAGTTCGGATTGCGCGAGGACTTTCAGGTTTACCCGCAGCCGCTCGAAAATCCGGCGTTTCCATTGACCGGGCAGTACCCGAATCAATTTTTGCGGCTTGCGCCGCGGTTCGGTTTTGCATGGGAGCAAGGATCAAAGACCGTGATCCGCGGCGGATTCGGCCAGTTCTACACGAACATGAACGGCCTGAATTATCGGAACGCGGTGGTTTCGAATGGGCTGCCGTCGCAGCAATCTGAGGTGAATGCGGCGTACGTTTCGGGTCCGCCGAATCAGCAAGCGCCCACGTTTCCAAACATTCTTGCGCCGAATTCGCCGCTGTTCGTAGCTTCGCCCGACATCTCGCTAGTCTCGCCCGACTTTCGCGCGCCGTATATCTTGCAGGCGAGCCTACAGATCGAGCGCGAGATTTTTGACAACACCACGCTCACCGTCGGAACCATGTGGAATCACGGGCTGCATATTTTGTCCGGCAGCGCGTATGACCTGAATCTGAATCCTGTACTGGGTACAACGACCTACGTTACCTGCCCTGCCGGAACCACCGTGGCGCCGTGTGCCGGTCCTGCGATCACGCTGCCGAACATGGACAATGGCTTGCTTACGGATGGCCGCGTCAATCCCAACCTGGGCGAGATCAACGAACTCATTAGCCCGGCGCAGAATTACTACAATTCGCTATTCGTGCAATTGCAACGTCGCATGTCGCATGGCCTCGCCTTGCAATTTTCTTACACCTTTGCAAAAAGCATCATGCTCGACGGCATGGACTTCAACAATCAGTTCGATTTCAGCAATACTCACGCGCCATCGCTCCTCGATCAGCGCCACCGGCTTACGCTCGCGGCTGTATACCAGCCGCGCTTCGAACATCTAACCGCATCACAATTTGGCCGCGCCATGCTTTCCAATTGGCGGCTGAGCACCGTAATGGAGTTCGCTTCGGGGCGGCCCTACGCTGGTTTGCTGAGCCCCGCGTGCACAAGTTCGACATTGTCGTTCAGCAACTGCAATGGCGCGAACGACAACCTGAACGATACCGCGTTCAATGAAGACACGGCTAATTCAGCAGGCGGCATCAACGGCGCCGGCCCCGTGCCGGCGATCGGCTTGAATTCCTCTTACGGGCCCTGGCTCGAACGCATCGATGTGGGACTGGCGCGATCATTTGCAATCGGCGAGCGCGTCCGTCTCGAGTTTCAAGCGCAAGCCTTCAACTTGTTCAACCACGCCAACTTCTACGTACAGAATGGCAACGGTATCAATCAGATTCAATACAATCCCATAGGCAGGAACTGCGGCGACGGTGCGACCCTGAATCAGACCTGCTATCTGGTACCGAACTCAGGCCCGGGAAATTTTGGAACTCTGCAGGAGATCAGTCCGAACGGCCTGCCGCGCGTTCTGCAGTTTTCCGCCCGTTTCACGTTCTAGGCACTCCCCGGGGAAGAACTCTGACGTATATAGAAGCACTCACCCTGAGCTCTGATAGTATGCACGACATGAAGATCAGACTAACGGCGATCAAAGACGCTCTCTCTGCCTTACAATCTTCGGCTACGATCATCGCTTTTGTGGCCCGCCCTGTGGTGGTTTCTCGCGGAACGTCAATGCGCGCCTAAGGTCAAAATTGACCAGGCAGTTTCACAACGGACAGACGGCAGAGACTCCGATCGGACGCTAGTAGGCCTGGAAATCCAGGTCACAAACACGGGCCATAGACGTCTCGTGTTACACGAAGGAACGCTAGTTGTTGGTGATGTAAATCCCGGACTACCGAATGACGACAAAGCTGGTCCCCCAGAAGAGAAGATTCTCATCAAGCAGAAAACGGCTGAAGTCGATCTTGAACCGGGGGAAGTGGATCACGTGACATTCACCAGGTTCAGCGTGCCTGCCGCAGTACGGACACTTAGGATTACGTCTATAATCCCGACTGGGCGGGGCGAATACTGGAATTCTTCAAGTTTTGTCGATCTCGGTGAGCAAGCACCTGAGCAAACAAGGACGATCGTATCCGAAGGAGTGCACGAGGACAACTAGTCTCAATTCCGAGGGGAAACTGAGTCACGACAAACAGTTCCGTTTATCGAAACCGCAGAGCGTCCACAATCACCAGGTCTTGTGTTCCATAAAACGCTCACGAGATCGAGCAATCGTGTCAGCCCAATTGTTGACTATCGGTACAACATTTAGTTCACGAATCAGAAAGTGAACCACATCTTCGACTGGAACGCGACCGCTCGGAATGTGTGCTTTGTTATCGATTGGTAAGTCATGCTGCCCCAGCCCAAATCCTAAATGCAAATGGGGGATCGTCACTGTCGAGTGCGGCTCCCAGTGAAAAGCAAAAAGCTCGTGGTTTGTTTCCTCCTCTTCAATCTCGTACGTGTAAGATTCCGTCTTAATTCGATACTTGTCGTCTTCGCCTGCCCAGCGAATCCGATAGTACTGTTCGAATGTGAACGTGAGGTTCTTCTCTGGCCGCTTCAGTCGCACTGGGCTGTTTATGAATAGGAAATGCTCAAGGGAGATCCCGTCTTCGTTCGGCGCGTCCCTCAACACTTCTCGACGGAGCGGCTCTCTTGTTATGCAGCCGAGGACCGCTCTCAAAGGCTCTGCGTACTTGTTGAAAGCTTCGACGATAGTTCTGGACGGCAAATACTATCGGCAATTCGTTGCAAGCATTTCGGGACGCACGAGCGGCAATCGGCGAAGCACTTTTTTGACGCGCGGGTCGTCTTCCGGAAGTTCGTGCGCGTCAAATTTGCGGAGAAATTCCTCTCCTGAAATGTCCAGGTAATGCCTGGAGGTGTAATCGAAGCCAGCCCGGCGCTCGCCGTCGGTGATCTCCGAGATTGCTGGCGCAACTTGTAGGGCCATAGCCAAACTGTCCATTACATTACCTCTGACGTTTTCGGTTCCCGGCTGGTTCCGCATCACAATATTAACGTTAATCTCCTAATCGGTCAATAATTGCAACAACTTGAGAGTGGGCGGGAAATGCAGAAAATCGCGCCTTTACTTGTGACCGAGATAAACAGTTCTGTTTTCTATCTTTTGATCGGCCATTCCACTAATCGAAGGCAAAGAAGCACCTAATGAGAGTCGGCAAATCAAAAGAGCTGTTGTCGTGTTGCCGACATCGTTCTTATCCACTTGGACGCCTCCCGATCGAAGGCCGAGAGGTGCCTGTTTCCAACCTCGATAAAGTTCTGTATCCCGAAAACGGCTTCACTAAAGCCCAAGTTATCGACGATTACATCCGCGTCTCGCAGCACCTTTTGCCCCACTTCCATAACCGGCCCGTCACCCTGAAGCGATACCCCGACGGATTTCGCGGCGAGTTCTTCTACGAAAAGGATGCACCGTCGTTCGCGCCTGATTTGGTTCCCACGTTCCCCGTGCCGCGCCGCGCCGGCGGTCCCGACATCCGCTACATCCTGATCAATGATCTCGCCACGCTGGTCTGGTGCGCGAACGCGGCGACTCTCGAGCTGCATCCATTCCTGCACTGCGCTCCGGAAATCGACCAGCCGACCTCCGTTGTCTTCGATCTCGATCCCGGCGAAGGCGCTGACGTTCTCACGTGCGCGAAGGTCGCGTTTCTGTTGAAAGACGTCTTTGCCCGGCTCGGCCTCGAGTCGTTTGCCAAAGTTTCCGGCTCCAAGGGTATTCAGGTGTACATGCCGCTCAATAACGGGTCAACGTACGCTGTCACCCAACCATTCGCGCGCGCGATCGCGGAGCTTCTCGCGAAGCAGCATCCCAAAGAGATCGTTGCCGAAATGGCGAAAAGCGAACGCCGCAAGAAAGTCTTCGTCGATTGGAGTCAAAACGCGGATTTCAAAACGACTGTCGGCGTGTACTCGTTGCGCGCGAAACGCGCCCGCCCGTTTGTATCGCTCCCCGTCACCTGGGACGAGCTCGAAACGGCACTGCGAACCGACAAACGCGACAGGCTTTACTTCGAGCCCGATGTCGCGCTCGCGCGCTTAGATCAGATCGGCGACCTGTTCGCGCGGGTATTAACACTCAAGCAGGTGCTTCCGGAATCCGTGACCTCAGCTCTCGCGTCGATTGGACCAGCGAAGTCGAGCCGCTCCCTTCGCGAGTATGCGGCCAAGCGTGATTTTTCGAAGACCGGCGAACCAGGGCCCCGAGCGAAACAAGCTTCTGCACCCCGTGCCAGCGCGCAGGGCAGCCGGAAGCGTTTCGTCGTGTAAAAGCACGCCGCGAGCCATTTGCACTACGATTTCCGCCTCGAGATGCACAACGTGCTGAAGTCGTGGGCAGTTCCGAAAGGCGTGCCGTACGAGATCGGCGAACGCCGCTTGGCGATGGCGACGGAAGATCATCCGATCGACTATCTCGATTTCGAAGGCAGCATTCCGCAGGGTCAGTACGGTGGCGGAACAGTGATGGTGTGGGACATCGGCACGTACGAGCTGATTGAAGGAAATTACTACAAAGGCGAGCTACAGCTCCATGTCAAAGGGAAAAAGCTGAAAGGCGAGTGGCGCCTCGCGAAAGATCGCACCGGGAAAAACAAGAACTGGTTTCTCATGAAAACCGGCAAATCGATCAAGCCCCGGGCCGAGAACGTCGAAAGTACGTCCGCTCTCACCGGGCGAACCATGGACCAGATCGCAGCCGACAAAACCGCCCAGTGGCACAGCAATCGAACGTCCATTCCCGGTCTCGATCTCGACGAACTCCCGCGCAGCGACCTGAAATTCGTCGAGCCGATGCTTGCAAAAGCGGTCGACGACCTGCCTTCGGGCGACGGCTGGGAATACGAAATCAAACTCGACGGATATCGCGCGCTCGCGATAAAGGACGGCGGCGAAGCACGCCTGCTCTCACGCCGCAATAATTTGTTGAACGATCGCTTCGAGCAAATCGCCACCGCGCTCAACAATATTGGGGACGGCGTCATGCTCGATGGCGAAATTGTCGGGCTCGATGCCGCGGGCCGGCCCTCATTCAATCTCCTGCAGCGCCACAAAGAGAACAATCAAGCCATCGTGTTCTATCTCTTCGACGTCCTTGCGTACCGCGGGCGCGATGTGCGGCAACTTCCGATCAGCGTCGCGCGTACGGACTGGACGGCGGCAGACCATCTGCGCCACTCCCGGTTCGTCGGTTTGCGCGATGATAAACACGCTCAGGACGTTCTCAAAGAGATCCGGTTTCGTTGTTAGGCGTGTTCGTTCTCATCCCAGGCGTATTGGATTACCCCCCACGCCCACTCCCCCTACTGCTGCCAACCACCGCCCAGCGCGCTATACAGCTGAACCAACGACAGTGATTCATTCTGCTGCGCGGTTACTAAATTCAACTGCGCGGCAAAGAGATTCGAATCGGTGGTGAGCACTTCCAGATAACTGGTCGCCCCGCCTTTATACCGAATGCGAGCGAGACGCGTCGCGTCTTCCGCTGCGGCGACAAGTTTTTGCTGCTCCACTCGGGTCGCCCGCTGCTTGTTCAGAGCAATCAGCGCATTCGAGACATCGCGAAACGCAGCGAGAATCGTGCTTTGGTAGTTCAACACCATTTCCTGCTTGGTCGCCTCCGCAAGCTGCAGTTGGCCTTTCAATTTGCCGCCCTCAAACAACGGCTGTGCGAGCGAGCCGATGCCATAGATCGTGTGGCCGGAGCCATTGAAGATGCTCGCGAAGCTGTCGCCGCCTACGCCACCCGATGCGCTGATCGATATCTGCGGGAAGAACTGCGCGCGGGCAACGCCGATCCGCGCGTTCGCCGAGACGAGTTGCTGTTCGGCCTGCTGAATGTCGGGGCGACGCTCCAGAAGCTGCGAGGGCACGCCGACAGGCAAATCCTGCGGCGGAGGCGTCAACGCCTGTTCATCGGTATGTGCGACCGCCCCGGGATTTTCGCCGAGCAGAAGCCGTAACGCGTTTTCCTGTTGCTGAATCTGCTCCTCGATTGCGGGGATCTGCGACGTCGCGGTAAACAGCAACTGTTCGGCTTGACGCACATCCGATAGCGGAGCAGCGCCGCCGCGTTCCAGCGTGGAAGTGAGCTTGACCGAATCTTGCCGCACTTGCTCCGTCTGGCGCGCGATCGTCAGCTCGCGGTCGAGCGCCCGCACTTGAATATAAATCGTTGCGACTTGCTGAACGAGCGACATGCGCACTGCCCGTTGCGCCCAGACTTGCGCGAGCAACGTGGCGCGAGCTGCTTCGGTTTGGCGGCGATAAAGGCCCCAGAAATCGGGTATCCACGCTGTCGAAAGATTGAAGCTGCCGAAGGCGAGCGGGCTGCCGATATTTTGTCCGACACTCGACGGGATGTCAGCGCCCGCGCCGGTGCCCCCTACATTCAGAGTCGGGAATCCCTGCGCGCGTGTGATCCTCACTTGCGCCTGTTGCTCGAATACGCGCTGCGCGGCGACGCGCAGGTCATAGTTGTTCGTAAGTGCGGTCTTGATTAGCTGCTGCAATTCCGGCTCCCGGAAAACTTCAGCCCACTTCTCATCACCCAGCGAAGCGGAAGTGGTTGCGACATCGCTATCGTCCGAACCGCGATACGTGGGCAACGCTGGCGTTTGCGGACGCGAATAGTTGGGTCCAACCGTGCAGCCGGTGAGCAGCACAAGCGCGAAAATACAAAGCGAAGCGAATGCGCGCCGCAACTTCATGCGCGTTCCCCTTCGAGTACCAGTGACGATTCTTCCGGCGTTTCCTCTATTTCCGGTTTGTGCGCGGAATCCATTGTCGTGCTCTTGCCGCCACGTCCGAAGCGATGCGAAACGTACTCCACCACTGAGAATGTGACCGGAATCATCAAAATACCGATCACCGTGGCGAGCGTCATGCCGCCGATGACAACCGTCCCTAAGATGCGCCGCGCGGAGGCCCCGGAACCCGAGGCCGTCCAGAGCGGAAGACAG
>Ga0213875_10002116_pt1 | contig 12168 bp, 11 predicted proteins | sample BarmaccomBMRX_R8_FD_160105 | JGI IMG/M metagenome (GOLD analysis project Ga0213875, IMG submission 160105) | Root-associated microbial communities from Barbacenia macrantha in rupestrian grasslands, the National Park of Serra do Cipo, Brazil - RX_R8 | ecosystem: Host-associated > Plants > Roots... | reverse complement strand
CACGAGGCCCTGACGCAAAGCTTCGGTACCCCGGCCGTCGACGTCGGCGTCGGCGGCTCGATCCCCTTCGTCACCGCCTACGCTCGGCATTTCCCCGGCGCCGAGATCCTCATCACCGGCGTCGAGGACCCGGACACCAGCGCCCACGGCCCCAACGAGAGCCTGCACCTGACCCTGTTCACCCGCGCCTGCGAAGCCGAAGCCCTTTTCCTCTCCCGCCTGGCCGGACACCCCGCCTAAGCCGGTATGTCCTGCGGGGTGAACGCGGACGAGGGCAGGTCGCGGATCATGACGCGGACGTGCCGGTCGGGCGCAAGCCCGGCCGCGGCCCTGGTCACCACCGGCCGGGCCGCCGGGCTGGTCAGGTACAGCACATGCCCGTACTCGCCGGGCCCGGACAGCAGCCCGTCCATGATCCGGGCGGTGCGAGCCAGGGAGCTGGGGGCCAGCTCGGCCTCCAGCGCCCAGACCTGCCCACCGTACGGAAGGCCGGGCAGCGTGGGCCAGTGGATCTCCGCGTCGGGCACGTGCCCGGCCGCCGGGCCGGGCAACGCGGACCGGAGGCGCCGCGCGGAATGCCACCACGGAGCGCCCTGCCGGAAGCTGGGGCTGGCTTCCAGCCACAGCCGGGCCGCGAGCACGGCACGCAGGTGCGCCAGCCGCGTCACCGCCGGGCGCCCCGTCGGGTACCCGAGCCCGGTGGCAGCCATCCCAGCTGGGCTGAGCCAGCACCAGGCCGGCCCGGCGTCCACCCGTCCCGTGACCACCAGCCCGGCCTTGCGCCAGCCGGCCAGCGTCCCCCGCAGCCGCGCGGGCTGCAGGCCGAGGGCGGCGGCGAGCAGGTCGCAGGGGGCAGCGTCGTGCTCGGCGCACAAGCTCAGCCCGTAGCTGTCCCGGCGGGACAACCTGATCTCACCGCGATTCGAGCGGCGCCAGGCCCGGGTTTCCGGGTCGGCGCGGTGCCGTCCAGGCATGCAGGGACCCCAGCTTTCAGCTCGGTCCCCGTGATGCCCCGGCACACACGGGATTGCCTCGATCCTGCCCGCCGCACAGGCGAACGGGAAGGGATACGCCAGCGCCGTAAGCTCCCCGTCATCACCACGGCAGCCCCCGCGTCTCCGCGGAGACGCCTCGTGAAACCTTCACAAGCCGCCCCATCCCCGCGCGCCGCCCCAGGCCGCCCGTCGCCCGAATCCCGGGCCCCCGCTCACGCGCTGTGCGGCGCCCCGAGCCCCAGCGAACCCAGCGCCCGCCGGTACGCGATGGTCATGCTGTCCGCCTGGACGTGCAGCTCGGCGGCCAGATCGAGCGGAAGTTCCTCCGGCCGCTGGCTCTCTACCACCGGCTGGTCCTGGCTGACGATCGACTCCTCCCAGGCCAGCAGGTCCGCGTCCGGCACCTCCGGGTCGAAGTTCCGCGCGATCAGCAGGTACAGCCGCATGACCCGGGCCGAGACCGGCTGGGCCACGTCGATCAGCACGTGCCGCGCGCCCGGCCCCTTCTCCGGGTAGCGGATGGTCAGCCGGCAGGCGAACGGCAGGCTCACCTCGTAGCTGGTCTCCCGCTGGATACTGGCCGCCCCGCCCAGCGGTGAGCCGTCCGGGTTGGCGGCCAGGTAGGCGTAGTCATAGGCGATCCCGTCGCCGGTCCGCCGCACCGGCACCACCGGGATCTCGGGCGCCCCCGCGTTGCCGAACGTCTGCCTATGCACGAACGCGAAGTGGCTCACGTCCAGGAAGTTCTCCACCTGCCGCGCCGCCGACGTGCGCCAGGTCTGGGGCGGCAGGTGCAGCTGCCGGAAGGCCGGGTCGCTGGTCTCGGCCCAGTCCGGCAGCGGCCGGGCGGCCGCGTCCGGGCCGGCCAGGCAGCACCAGATCAGCCCGTGCCGTTCGGCGGCCGGGTAGGCCAGCAGCCGCACCCGGGGGGAGATGCGCCGGTCCGGCGGCTGGGACGGGATCCTGGTGCAGGCCCCGCCGGGTCCGTACCGCCAGCCGTGATAGGCGCAGACCAGCTCGTCCCCATCCAGGTGCCCCAGGCTGAGCATGGAACCGCGGTGCAGGCACAGGTCCCGGGCCACCACCACGCCGGCCGAGGTCCGGTAGACGACCAGGTCCACGTCGAGCAGCCGGGTCGCCACGGGCTGGTCCGTGACCTCGTCGGCGTACGCCACCGGATGCCAGCACCGCGACAGCACCCGCCAGTCGTCCGCAGCGAACGTACAGCCGCTAGGCATCACGGCCGCCGCGTTCTCCAGCGCATCACCGATCGGCGTCTCGGGCATACCGCCATGCAATAACGCCGCGGCCGTGCCCCGCAAGGCACGGCCGCGGCGGCCTAGGCGAACTGCGGGTACAGGGCGGCGACCCCGCCGGACAGGCCCGCCAGCACGCGCCGGCTGGTCTCGTCGGCGATGACCTCGGCGTCGCCTGCCGTCAGCCCGTCGATGGCCAGCTTGGCGATGACGGCCGGATCGGACTTCGGCACGTCCAGGTGGCGGACCATGTCGGTGTCCATGTAGCCCACGTGCAGCGCGGTCACCCGGGTGCCCCGGGCGGCGAGCTCCTGGCGCAGCGCGTTGGTCAGCGACCATTCCGCCGACTTGGCGGCGCAGTAGGCGCCGGAGGCGGGCAGGTTCAGCCAGGACAGTGCCGACAGCACGTTCAGCACCGCGCTCTCGCCCTGGGCGGCCAGCTGCGGGGCGAAGGCCCGCGTCACCGCGAGCGTGCCGAGGAAGTGGGTGTCCAGCTCGAGCCGGATGTCGTCCAGGTCGCCGGTCAGCAGCGACGCCCCGGTGCTGGAGCCGGCGTTGTTGACCAGGATCGCCACGTCGGCGGTGGCCTGCGCGGCCGCCGCCACCGAGGCCGGGTCGGTGATGTCCAGGGCCAGCGGGGTCACCCCGGCGAGGTCTACCGTGCCCGGATTCCGGGCCGCGGCGTAGACCCGGGCCCCCCGGTCGCGCAGCTGGGTGGCCAGCTGCAGGCCAAGTCCGCGGTTGGCTCCGGTCACGAGGGCGGTCTTCCCGGTGATCTCCATGACTCGTCACATCCTCTGAGTAGGTTTTTCCAACTTAGCTTCCCGAAGACGCACGTTAGCAGAGCTAAGTAGGAATGTCCAACTCAGGTGCGGTAGCCTGGGTGGCATGGCCAGGAACACCGACGCCGGCAAGGTACCCGACTCGACCACCTGCTCGATCGCGCGCAGCCTGGACGTGCTCGGTGAACGGTGGACCTTCCTGATCCTGCGCGAGGCCTTCCTGGGCGCGACCAGGTTCGCCGAGTTCCGGGACCGGCTCGGGGTCGCCCCGGACGTGCTGTCGGACCGGCTCGCCACGCTGGTGGAGTTCGGGGTGCTGACGCGCGAGCCCTACCAGGAGCCCGGTACGCGGTCCCGGTTTGCCTACCGGCTGACGCCGGCCGGCCGCGAGCTGCACGTCGTGCTCGGCGCGCTGCAGCAGTGGGGTGATGAGCACCTGCCGCATCCGGATGGGCCGAGCATGCTGCGCCGCGTGCGCGGCACCAGCCGGCCGGCCCACGTCGGCTTTGTCGACGAGGACGGCAACGAGGTGGCGCTCACCGACGTGGACGTGATCCCGGCCGCGAGCTGATCAGCCGGCGGCGGGGACGAACGCGGCCAGCAGCAGGTGCCGGACGGTCCGCCGGGAGGTGTCGTCGTCCAGCATGGCCGAGTCCGGGTCGCCGTGCCGGTGCATGGCGAACCAGGCGATGGTCTCCACGATGAACCGGGCCGCGGCCGGGACGTCGGGCACCGGGCGCAGCTCGCCCGACCGGATCCCGGCCCGGAGATAGTCGCCCAGGTGCTCCAGCGTGCTCCGGCGCTGCTGCACGAAGAACCACTTCGCCAGCTCGGGCAGCTCGGCGGCGCACTGCCCGACCAGCTCCACCACGCGGCGGTTGCGCTCCATGAAGCCGTACATGGCGTCGATGAGGGCGCCGAAATCCTGGCCGTCGAACTGCGGCGCGAGACCGGTGGGGGTCTCGATGACCAGCAGCTCCTGCTGGCTGCGGATCCAGGACTCCAGCAGCTGCACGATTTCCTGGGGCTCCGGGGCGAGCACCGGCACGGCCAGCTCGTTTACCGCCTCCGGGTCGACGCCGCGCAGCAGGGCCAGGTAGAACAGGGCCTGCTTGCTGTCGACGTAGGTGTACAGCGCGCCGTGGCTGAGGCCGAGCGTGGCCGAGACGTCGGAGATCCCGGCCTGGCGGTAGCCCTTCTCGGCGAATACCGTCACCGCCGCGTCCGCCACCTCGGCCAGCGGCCGGGCCGGCTTGCGTCCACGCACAGACCGATTATAAGCTTAGTGACTGACTCAGTCAGTCATTAAATAAACGTCCGCGCCCAAGCTATCGCGAGGGAGGACAGCCGATGACTACCGGTCAGCCTGAGGCAGAGCCTGGAGCAGGCATCGCCAGCGCGGGCCAGCAGGCCACCGTGGATCCCTTCGACCGGCGGGTGCTCGTGGTCAGCGGCCTGCTGTTCGCCGTGCTCATGGTCCTGTCGGCCCGGTACGGGTTCCATCGCGACGAGCTGTACTTCCTGGACTGCGCCCGGCACCTGCAGGCCAGCTACGTGGACCAGCCGGTGCTGGCGCCACTGCTGGCCCGCGTGTCGCTGGACCTGTTCGGCGTGTCGGCGCCCGGACTGCGGCTGTGGCCGGCGCTCGCCGCCGGGACCACCGTGATCGTGGGCGCGCTGACCGCGCGGGAATTCGGCGGCGGCCGCCGCGCGCAGCTGCTCGCCGCGCTCGCCACCGCCACCATGCCGGCCCTGTTCGGCAGCGGCCACATCGCGAACACCACGTGCTACGACATCCTGGCCTGGGCCGCTCTGGCCCTGGTCGTGGCCAGGATCGGCCGGACCGGCGACACCCGCTGGTGGCTGGCGGCCGGCGCCGTCGCGGGCCTCGGCGCCGAGAACAACCACCTGGCGGGAATCTTCGCCGCCGCCCTGGTGGCCGGCGTCGTGCTCAGCGGCGGCTATCGGCTGCTGCTCAGCCGCTGGTTCGCCGCCGGTGTGCTGATCGCCGCCGCGCTGGAGATCCCGGACCTGTGGTGGCAGGCCACCCACGGCTGGGCCACGATCGCCATGACCCACGCGCTCAACTCCGAGAACGGCGGCCTGGTGCGTGGCGTCGGCTTCATCGTCGCCCAGCTGGCCATCGCGGCGCTGCCGCTGGCCTGGGTCTGGATGGTGGGGCTCCGGTTCCTCTGGCGATCCGGGCGCCCCGCCTGGCGGGCGGTGGTGTGGGCCTACGGGCTGCTGTTCGTGATATTCGCCCTCACCACGGGCGGCCACTTCTACTATCTGGCCGGCGCCTACGTCTGCCTGCTCGCGGCCGGAGCGGTGTCGCTGGAGGCCTGGCGCGGCAGGCGCCCCGGGGGGCGGCCCTGGTGGCGGGGCCTGATGGCCGTCACCGCGCTGTTCACGGCGGTATCGGCGGTGTCGATCCTGCCCGTGCTGCCGCCCGCCGACGTGGCCTGGACCTACAACACCAGCGCGATCTCGGGTGAGACCATCGGCTGGCCGCAGCTGGTGAGCACGGTCCGCACGGTCTGGTTCTCGCTACCTGCCCAGCAGCGCGCGCAGGCCGTCATCTTCACCGAGAACTACAGCGAGGCCGGCGCCATCAACGAGCTCGGCCGCGCTGACGGCCTGCCTGACGCGGTCAGCGGGCAGAACACCGACTGGTGGTGGGGGCCGGGCAACCCGCACGCCACCACCGTGGTCGCGGTCACCGCCGGCCCCCAGGGCAGCACCGGCTACGCCGCCTACCTGCGGCAGTTCTTCACCAGCGTGCGGCCGGTGGCCACCGTGTCCAACCCCTACGGCATGCACAACATCGAGTGGCACGGCCAGGTGTTCGTGTGCACCGGCCTTCGCCAGCCGTGGGGCCAGCTGTGGCCGCAGCTGCGCCATTACGACTGACCGTCCCGCGCCGGACGCCCGGGTTCGCTCAGACCGGGGTGGTCACCTGGTCCTGCTGGCTGGTGACCGGCTGGCGACCGGCTGGCTGTGCCGGTCTCCATCGTGCGGGCCGCTGGCCTGCTCCGTCCCTAGCGATCCTCCTTAAACGATCACCCTGGGTAGCCCCTAGGGAGGTGTGCTGACCTCGGCCTCGGCCCTGGCGTCCAGCCGCTTCATCACGTCCTCGTCGAGCGCGAGCTCAGCCGCCGCCGTGTTCTCGATCAGGTGCCGGATGCTCCCGGTGCCCGGGATGAGCATGGTGTTCGGCGCGTGGGCGAGCTGCCAGGCCAGGCCGACCTGCGTCGCCGTCACGTCGAGCTCGCCGGCGGCAGCCATCACAACGGGGTCGTCGGTGACCTTGGGCAGGCCGGCGTACGCACCGCCCCCGCCGAGCGGGAAGTACGGCACCCAGGCCACGTCGCTCGCGCGGCACGCGTCCAGCAGCGGCTCGAAGCTGCGGTCGAGCAGGTTGTACACGTTCTGCACGCACGCGATGCCGGCCGGCCGCGCCACCAGGAACTGCTCGAGCGTGACGTGGCTCAGGCCGATGGCGATGATCTTGCCCTCGTCCCGCAGCCCCACCAGCTCGGCCACCTGATCCTCCAGCGGCACGACCTGATCACCCTCGGCCAGCAGGCCCGGCCGGAAATCCATCCGGCGCAGGTTCACCACGTCGAGCCGGTCGGTGGCCAGGGACGTCAGGTTCGCCTCGACCGCCTCGCGCAGCTCGTGCGGCTGCTGCGCGGCGGTGAGCGGAACGGGCGCACCTGGAACGGCCCGCGCACCGGCTTTCGTGGCGAAAACGACCTCGTCGCGGACGTCCCGGAACGCCTCCGCGAGGAGCTGGTTCGCCAGCCCGTTGCCGTAGAACTGCGCGGTGTCGAAGTGCCGTATCCCGAGGCCGAACGCCCGTCGCAGCAGCCCCAGCGCATCCGCCCTGCCGTCGCCGTCCGCCGCCGTCTGCCTGGCCAGCTGCCCCAGGCCGTACCCCACCCGCGGGACATCACGCCCGGCCAGTGGAAAGACGCCACCCGCCGGACGGTACGGAGCGGGGCCCATCGTCATCGATGCTCCCAGGTCAGCATGGCGCCCAGCGTACCTATCTCCAGGTCCGGTTTGCGGGGGTCGGTGTCAGATTGCCTCGGCGAGGATCACCAGCGCGGTCAGCGGGCGCTGGGCCGGGATGGCCACGCCGACCTCGGCCAGCGTGGCGCCGGAGACCTCCAGCCCGGGCAGCGGGACGTCCGCCGGGCCGCTGCGGCGGGGCCGGGGCGGGCTCGGGGTCACGTCGGTGACCCGGTAGCGCCGGGCTGGGTCCAGGCCGGGGAACCGCAGCGCCAAGGGCTGCTCGTTGCGGGGTTCGTCCAGCTGCGCATAGCTCATCAGCGCGGCCGAACCGTCCGGCGCCACCACGCCGTACATCCAGGCGGTGTCGTCCGGGGTGTCGAGCCGCACCATGCGGCCGGAGTGAATCAGTGCACGCTGGGCCTTGTACAGCCCGATCCAGCCGGCCAGCTCGTCCAGCTCCTCGTCGCTGGCCTGGGTGATGTCGGCCTCGACGCCGAAGTGGCCGTACAGCGCGGTGGCGCCGCGCAGTGACATCGGCATGTAACGGCCGGTCTGGTGGGAGAACGGCGCGGACACGTGCGCGCCCAGGTATTCCGGCGGGACCAGCTGGCCGGTCCAGCGCTGGATCTTCTGCCGGGCCAGGGCGTCGGTCATGTCCGAGGTCCAGACCCGCTCCACCCGTTCGAGGACGCCCAGGTCGATCCGGCCGCCGCCGGACGCACACGACTCCCACTCCACCCGCGGGTGCCGGCGCCGCAGCTCGTCCAGGAGGGAGTACACCGCGACCGCCTGGTCGTGCACGGCCGGGGCGCCGGCCCGGGTGCCGCTGCCCGCGTCGATGATGTCGCGGTTGCAGTCCCACTTGACGCAGGAGATCGCGTACTCCGTCAGCAGGGCATCGATCCGTTTCAGCAGGTAGGCGTGCACCTCCGGACGGGTCAGGTCCAGCACCTGCTGGTGCCGCTGCAGCGGCGGCTGCCGCCCGCCGGCGGACAGGATCCAGTCGGGATGGGCCCGGTACAGGTCGGAGGCCGGGTTGACCATCTCCGGCTCGAACCAGAGCCCGAACTCCATGCCGCGCTCGCGCACGTGGCCGATGAGCCGGTGCAGGCCGCCCGGCCAGACCTGCTCGTCCACCCACCAGTCGCCCAGCCCGGCCCGGTCATGGCGGCGGCCGGCGAACCAGCCGTCGTCCAGGACGAACCGCTCGACCCCGAGGCGCGCCGCGGCGTCCGCCAGCGCGGTCAGCTGGCCGAGGTCGTGCTGGAAGTAGACGGCTTCCCAGACGTTGAGGTTGACCGGCCGGGGCGAGCTCGGGTGGCGGGGGAGCGAGCGCAGGTAACCGTGGAACTGGCGGGACAGCCCGTCCAGGCCGGCCGTGGTGGCGGCCAGGTAGACCCACGGGGTGGTGTAGGACTCGCCCTGGGCCAGGGCGACCTCGCCCGGCAGCAGCAGCTCGCCGCCCCCGATGGTGGTCAACCCGGGTCCGGCGGGAACCCGCTCGACCAGGTGGGTGGTGTTGCCGCTCCAGCCGACGTGCAGCCCGAAGACCTCCCCGTGGCCGAAGCCGAAGCCGGGCACCCCGGCCGTCATTACCGTCGCCGCGTCGTGGCCGGTGTGGCCGCGACGCCCTTCACGGAGCCAGAGCCCGTCGTTCACGCGATGGCGTTGCGGGATCCGTTCGGCCGTTTGCCGTCCGGTGAAGTCCAGTACCTCGCCGACGTGCCCCGGCAGCGGGAAGACCACCTCCAGGCTGCCGATGACGTAGGGCAGCCCACCCAGGTTGGTCAGCGTGTGCCGGGCCCGGATGGCCCCGCCGGGAACCGCCTCGATCTCCGTCACCAGCTGCAGCCCGGCGCCCTCGTCGGCGGCGTCCACGCGCGCCGTCCGGCCGTCGTGCTCGTACCGGGCCGCCCGGAACAGCGGCGACCAGTCGCGGCCGGCCACCGGCCCGTCGTCCGCGCCCGCACCCAGCCGGTGACCGGACAGCCCCGGCCGGCCGAACCATCCCTCGCCGTGCTGCGGCAGCAGCGGGCAGGGCCGGGTCGCCGCGAGCATCAGCGCCACCTCGCCCGGGTCCAGCCCGGCACCGGGCACCGGCCCCACCCAGGCCGAGGGCAGCGCATCCGCCCGGGGAAACAGCATCAGCCCGGTCCCGAGGTCCGCGCCCGGCGCGGAAATCAGCATCGGCCCCCGGGCTTGGGACTGGCCATCGTCCCCCGCGCTCACGCATGCCCCTGATAGTGCTGAACGAGCGGCAGGAAGAGCTCGTCGACGATCGACTGGATGCGTGCGGGCTCCGGCGGCTCGAGGTCCATGAGCAGGTCGTGCCGCAGCAGGTCGAAGGGCATGGCGAGCACGGCTGCGGGGATGCGCTCGAGGTCGATCTCGCCGCGGTCGTGGGCGCGCTGGTAGATGACCCGCACCCGCGGGAGCGACTGGGCGGCCATAAGCTTTTCAGGCCAGCCTGATAGGCGAAGACCACCAGCTGCGCGCGGTCCCGCGCGCCGAGCTTGCTCATGGCCCGGGCGGCGTGCGTCTTCGCGGTGGCCGGGCTGATGTAGATCTTCCTGGAGATCTCCTCGTTCGACAGCCCCTCGGCGATGAGGGCGACGACTTCGCGTTCCCGCGGGGTCAGGTCGTGCACGCCGGGAACGGTTCGCGGGTTGCGGGTGCGGGTGGCGAACTCGGTGATGAGGCGCCTGGTCACGGTGGGGGACAGCAGCGACGCCCCGTCGGCCACCACCCGGACCGCGCGGATCAGCTCGGCGGCGGGAGTGTCCTTGACCAGGAAGCCGGCGGCGCCGGCCCGCAGGCCCTCGAAAACATACTCATCCAGCTCGAACGTGGTCAAGATGACGACGTGGACGGAGGCGAGGTCTGGCCTGGCGGCGATCCGCTGTATCGCCTCGATGCCGTCGAGCACCGGCATGCGGATGTCCATCAGTATCACGTTCGGCCTGCGCAGCTCGGCGATGCGCACGGCCTGCTGCCCGTCGGCGGCCTCAGCTACCACCTCGATGTCATCCTCGGCGTCGAGGAGCGCGGCAAACCCGGCCCGGACCAGCTCCTGGTCGTCGGCTAGCGCGACCCGGATCACGGCTGGCTCCCGCGGACCGGCAGCCGGGCCCAGACCCCGAAGCCACCTTCCGGCCGGGGGCCCGCCTGCAGGGTGCCGCCGAGGGTGTTCGCCCGTTCGGTCATGCCGATGACGCCGTGACCTGGGCCGTTGCCCGGGCCAGACGGGCGGGCGGCGGGTTGAGGGATGCCGTCGTCGGCCACCTCGATGACCAGGGCGCCGTCGTCGTAGCCGACGGCCACGGTGGCCTTGGTGCCGCCGGAGTGCTTGGCGGCATTGGTCAGGGCTTCCTGGATGATCCGGTACGCGGCGACGTCCACGTCGGCGGGCAGCGACGTCGGCCATTGCGCCTGGTCGATGTGCACAGTCAGTCCCGAGGCCGCCGCGCTGTCCGCCAGGTCGCCGAGACGGGACAGGCCCGGGCTGGGTGATCGTGGGGCGCTCTCGCCGGCGTCGCGCAGTACGCCGAGCACCGAGCGGAGCTCGACCAGTGCCTGCCTGCTTACGTCGTTGATGGTGGTCAGCGCCGAGCGGGCGCGTTCGGGCTGACGATCCATCAGGTGCAGCGCCGTATTGGCCTGGACGTTGATGACCGAGATGTTGTGTGCGACCAGGTCGTGCAGGTCCCGTGCCATCCTCATCCTTTCCTCGCCGGCCCGGCGGCGAAATTCCTCCTCCCGGCTGCGCTGCAGCGCGGCGGCACGCTGGTTCCTCATCCGGATCAGCTCGGCGGCGCTCAGCAGCCCGATCAGCAGGACCGCCAGCCCGAGCGCGAACGCAGCCGACGGGTGGCCGTGCCTGCCGATCAGCCAGGGCGGCCATACCGACGCGACGTAACCGACGATCAGGGAGGCAATCGCGGCCACCCGCCGCCGGGCCAGCACCGCGTTGAAGAACGCGGCGGTCAGCGCGAACCAGATGGCGGCGTCTGGGCTCACCGCCTCCGCCCACAGCGTCGCGGCGAGGGCGGCCGTCAGGACGCCGACCGGATAGCGGCGGCGGACGATGAGCGACGCGCCGCCCACGGCGGACACGATGTAGACGACGGGCCCGGCGGCACTGTGCTGGTGCCACGACGCCGACGCGTATGCGCCGCCAAGCTGCGCGGCCGTCACGGTCAGCGCGATCGCGGTGTCGACGGCCCAGCGCCGGGCCGGCTCAGATCCGATCCTCATCGCCAACCACGCTACGCGCCCGGTCTGGTGCGGGCGTCAGCCTGCGGTGGACAGCCCGGCGCCCGCGCGTACGCCCGGCGAGGTATCGCGGGCGGCGCGCCCTACCGCCTCAGACGACCCGGAACGGGCCGTCTGACCGACGACGCCGGGAGGGCCCACCGGGCACGCTGGAGCTCGCAACCGGCAGCGAAAGGAGAATCATGTCGGTAATAGAAGTGCGCGGGCTGACCAAGCGGTTCGGGCCGGTGCTCGCGGTGGACCACGTGAGTTTCGAGGTCGAGCGCGGCACCGTGACCGGTTTCCTCGGCTCGAACGGGGCCGGGAAGACGACCACGCTGCGGATGCTGCTCGGCCTGGTGCGGCCGGACGCGGGCACCGCGACAATCGACGGGCGTCCCTACCGGGACCTGGAAGAACCGCTGCACCAGGTCGGCGCGGTACTTGAGGCGTCCAGCTATTACCCGGGCCGGACCGCCCGCAACCATCTGCGGATCCAGGCCATGGCGGGGCAGGCGGACCCGTCGCGGATCGAGGACGTGCTGGAGCTCGCCGGGCTTACCGGAGCCGCCGACCGCAGGATCGGCGGGTTTTCCCTCGGCATGCGCCAGCGTCTCGGCCTGGCCACGGCACTGCTCACCGACCCGGAGGTGCTGATCCTGGACGAGCCGGCCAACGGCCTCGACCCGGAGGGAGTCCACTGGCTGAGGGACCTGGTGCGCGACCTGGCCGCCGAGGGCGCCGCGGTCCTGATTTCCAGTCACATCCTCGCCGAGGTCGCCCAGACGGTCGACTCGGTGGTGATCCTCGACGGCGGGTGCCTGGTCACCCAGTCCTCGCTGGCCGACCTGACCGCAGGCGGTACCG
>Ga0213875_10002115_pt1 | contig 12170 bp, 10 predicted proteins | sample BarmaccomBMRX_R8_FD_160105 | JGI IMG/M metagenome (GOLD analysis project Ga0213875, IMG submission 160105) | Root-associated microbial communities from Barbacenia macrantha in rupestrian grasslands, the National Park of Serra do Cipo, Brazil - RX_R8 | ecosystem: Host-associated > Plants > Roots... | reverse complement strand
AGCCAGGATCACCAGCGCGCCCACGAACCCGCCGATGGTGGCGGCTGATGCCCAGCCGTGCGCCGGAGCCTCGATGACCGTCCAGACCAGCAGGCCGATGCCGCTGACCGACAGCAGGGCGCCGAGCGGGTCGAACCGTCCCGCCTTGGAGTCACGCGACTCGGGCAGCAGGATCCTCCCGGCGACCAGGGCCAGGATCACGATCGGCACGTTGACGTAGAAGACCGCGCTCCAGGAGAAGTGGCGCAGCAGCAGGCCCCCGCTTACCGGCCCGATCGCGACGGCCAGTCCCGAGACGCCGGTCCAGATGCCGATGGCGGTGGCCCGCTCCCGCGCGCTGGTGAACACGTGCGTGAGCAGTGCGAGCGTGGCCGGGTAGATCAGTGCGGCGGCCGCGCCCATCGCCGCGCGGCCGGCGATCAGCTCGCCGGTGTTGCGAGACAGCGCGGCGGCCACCGAGAACACGGCGAACAGCGCCAACCCGGCCTGCAGGACGCGGCGGCGGCCGAGCCGGTCGCCGAGGTTCCCGCCGACCAGCAGCAGCCCGGCGAAGACGAGGGTGTAGGCGTCCACGATCCACTGCAAACCCTGGGTGGAGGCCGACAGCGTGCGGCTCATCGTGGGCAGCGCCACGTTGACGATGGTGTTGTCGACCACGACCAGCAGCACGCTCAGGCACAGGACGGCCAGGATCCACCAGCGGCGGCGGGGGGCAGTATTCACGGTGACCTCCTATAGAACAATGTACTATTACTATGTAACGTTGTTCTACAGATGTCAAGAGATGCGCGACCACAAAGGCAAACAGCCGGCGGACGGCGAGAGGATGATCCCCATGAGCCCTGTGCACAGCACGCCCGGCCGGCGGCCGCGGACTCCCAGCAGCGACATCGAGCGGGAACTGGTCGCGGCGGCGGATGCCGTGCTGGTCAGGGACGGCCCTGGCGGGGTCACTGTCCGGGCGGTCGCAACCGAGGCGAGCATCGCGCCGATGGGCGTGTACAACCGCCTCGGCGGCAAGGACGGGCTGGTCGATGCGCTGCTGATCCGGGGTTTCGACCGGCTGCGTGCGGCGCTGGCCGAAGACGACGAGCCCGGCCATCTGGAACGGCTGCGCTCGTGCGGCCTGCGGTACCGCCGGTTCGCCGTGGAGAACCGGCACTACTACGCGATCATGTTCGAGGCGGCGATCCCGCACCAGCCCGGCTCGCCCCAGGTGGCCGAGCACGCGGCCGCGGCGTTCGGCGAGCTGGTCCGCAACGTCGAGATGGCCGCGGCGGCCGGCGGCATCGCCGCGCCCGACCCGCGTGAGGTCGCCCAGCAGATCTGGAGTGCCGTCCACGGCGCGGTGGCCCTAGAACTCAACGGCCTGGTTCTCACCCCCGACCCCGAGGCCACCTACCACGCCCTCCTCCAGACCCTGCTGCGCGGCCTGGCCCCGCAGGCCTGGGACCCGCGGCCCGGCACGCCGTAACGGCCCACAGCATGACCTGCTGGAGCGACGTCCACCACGGTGGTCACCTCGCCGCGATCGGATGCCCCGACGACCTGGTCAAGACATCCGCGCCTTCTTCCGTGGGGTTCCGCTGAGGGATCCCGTGCGGACGCCGGCCTCCGGTCATCCCGTGGCGGACCCTGCACAGGCCCAGCCGCAGCCAGTCACCGCCTGCCGGACCCAAGCCCGGGCCAGGCTCGGGCCCAGGCAGCCCCAGGCCCGGCGCGCCCGCGCCGTTCCCAGCCTGGAGATGGTACGTGGGATGCGCCGCTCCATGAATCGCGCCGCCTGGACCGCGCCTATCAGCAAACTACGGACCCTCACCGCGCCCGCCGCTACCTTGCCCGGCACCCATGCCCGGCAAGCCCGCCGGGTTTCGGCAGCGATCGGGGCACTGGCCTATCATGCGCGCGCGATTACCGCTAGGCCGCTGATATACGCCGATACGCGACAGGCAGCAACTATCGCTCAGCACGCCCGCGATGTGGCACGGCATTTCGGCAACAGCCGGCAGTCACACCACACTCCGTTCAGCCGTGAAATTCCGTGCAGTTCCCTGCCGCACCGGCTGCAATCCATCGACCGGGTGGTTTCTACCTCGCCACCGTAAACGGCGAGCTGGCCCGACCGCGGAAAAGCCAACGATCGGACGGGGAGCTATGCGGCTGACCTCAGCGGTCGAGGGTCCTCAGCTCTCTGCGCATCACCTTGCCGGTCGATGTCTTGGGCAGATCGGCTACGAACCGGACGGAGCGGGGCAGCTTGTAGGCGGCCAGGTGCGGCCGGCAGTGCTCGATGATCTGATCCTGGGTGGCGACGGCGCCGGGGCGGAGCACCACGTAGGCGCGGGCCAGCTCGCCGTGAGTCTCGTCCAGCACCGAGCCCACCGCCACCATGGCCACCGCGGGATGAGAGGCGACCACGCGCTCGATCTCGGCCGGGTAGACGTTGAACCCGCCGGTGATGATCAGGTCCTTCCTGCGGTCCACGATGAAGTAGTGGCCTTCGTCGTCGCGGCTGGCGATTTCCCCGGGTGTGCATCCAGCCGTCGGGCTCGATCGCCGCCTTTGTGGCCGGCTCGTTCCCGTAGTACCCGAGCATGACCAGCGGACCCCGGATCATCAGTTCACCTGGCTCGCCGTCGGGTACGGTGACGCCCGCATCGTCCAGCGCGGCCACCCGTGCCTCCGCTCCGGGAAGTGCGAAGCCGATCGAGCCGTGCACGTTGGGCATGTAGCTGCAGTTGCTGGTGCCTGCGCCGCCCAGTTCGGTCATCCCCCACAGCGTCACGGCCATCTACTCCCCCGGCCGCTGAGTTGTCAATAGCCACCACGCCGCCCAGCGTGCTGCGGACCGCATGAAATCGGACTTCCAGTGCGCCGGGACGGCATGAACCTGGAGTTTCATATCGTTCGGCGGGCTCCTGGCGCAGGGGGAGTGCGGGCGGACGGGGAGTGGGGGCCCGTTGCCGGCCAGGTGGGGGGCGCTGGGTTATGCGGGGAGGAAGTGCAGGAGCAACCGGACGAGCCGGGGGCTGCGGGCACCGTGGTGCCGGGCCCGGGCGCGCCGGTCGAGGGCAGCCTGGATGTCGGCGCCGGCTTGCGGCCAGGCCCGCCGGCGGGCGGCGGAGAAGTAGGCGTCTGGCTCGGTGAGGATGGCGCGCACCCGCGGATCGCTTGCGGCGAGCTCGGCGCTGGCCATCATCACCTCTCCGCTAGGGGTGGTCACGGGCCCGGTTCCGGTCTGAAGCACGTTCTCCCCTATTGAACGAGATGGACCCGGGAACGTCAACGCACGCCACGACAGGCCGGTCACATCTGCAGCGCCAGTGACAGCAGGTGCGTGAGCAGCCGGACCAGCGGCAGGTCCAGGGTGGCCAGCCCGCCCGGGGTCAGCGCATCCACGGTGATCAGCCCGGCTGGCTCGCCGCCCGGACCGGGAACGGGCCCGGCCGCGAAGGCGCGGTACTGATGGTCCTCATCCCACCACACCGGCACGCCTAGCTGCTCGGTGTCGTCGATGGCGGTCCAGCCGTCGTCGGCGATCCGCAGCAGGAACTGCCCCGCGGCCGTGCTGCGGTCGAACGAGACGGTGGGGGCCCCCGCCCGGCCGGCATGGGCCCGCGGGACCAGGAGGCGGGACGGCCCGGGCTCGAGCACGAAATAGCAGACGCGCAGCCGGCGAGGAGCCCCGGCGGCCGCCGCCATGCCGGGCTCGCACACCTGGGCGATTGTGGTGACCGCCAGGCCGATCGCCTCCCCGCGCAGCAGCAGCTTGTCCTTCGCCCGGGCGGTCGCCAGCTGGAGCAGCAGCGCCGCGAACGGGTCCAGCGCATCTTGCAGGGCGACCCGCATCGCGGCGCGGGCGTCCTGCGCGGCGGCGATCGCGTCGGCCCGGGCCCGCGAGGTGCGGGCCTGCTGCCACAAGGGCACCCCCGAGGCAGCCGCGGTGAACAGCGCGCCACACACCATCAGCGCGATCCTCAGGCCGCCGGCCGTCCGGCCCGAGGTGACCCCGGTGAGCCAGGCGGCCGTGGAAGCGGACACGACGACCGGCACCAGCCAGCTCCACTGCCCCGGCCGCCCGCGGCCGGATGGCTCCGGGACCATGGAGCCGGGCGGCGGAGGCCCGGACTCGCCGTGGCGAGGGGCAGTAAACCGACCCCGGTGGGTAACCACGGATACAAGCATTACACCCATCCGGGAGTAGGCGACGCTCTGCGCCGGATATTTTCCTGAATCTAGGCCATATTTTCGTTATTGACTTCCAACCTGCTAGCATGGACCGATCACGTCGGGCCGGATGACCGGTCCCGAGCCCGCAGGACAGCACCGCACGACGTTGCTCGCGCTGTGGTTGGCCAGCCGTTCGGCATCTGCCGGGCAGGTGCTGGATGTGGCCTGCCAGCCGGGTGGGGCGTGCGCCGGTGACCGCGGTCTTACCCGCTCGCGTCGCGATGGCCGGGGTGACCAGGCCGGTCTCGTAGGCCATGACGACCAGCTGGGCGCGGTCCCGGGCGTTCAGCTTGGTCATGATGCGGCTTACGTGGGTCTTGGCGGTGAGCGGGCTCAGGAACAGCCGGGTGGCGATTTCGTCGTTGGACAGGCCCTCGGCGGTCAGCGCCATCACCTCGCGCTCCCGGTCGGTCAGGCCTGCCAGCGCGACGCCGCTCGGCGGGGGCCGTTCGGGGCGGCTGGCGATGTCGGTGATCAGCCGGCGGGTCACGCTGGGCGACAGCAGCGCGTCGCCGCGGGCCACCACCCGGATGGCCTGGATCAGCTCGGCCGGCTCGGTGTCCTTGACCAGGAAACCGCTGGCCCCGGCGCGCAGCGCCTGGTAGACGTACTCGTCGGACTCGAAGGTGGTCAAGATGATGACCTTGACCCCGGCCAGGTCCTCCTCGGCCGAGATGCGCCGGGTGGCTTCCAGGCCGTCGACCCCGGGCATCCGGATGTCCATCAGCACCACGTCCGCGCGCTGGCGGCGGGCCAGGTCCACGGCCTGCCGGCCGTCGGTGGCCTCACCGACCACCTGCAGGTCCTCGGCGGCGTCGACCAGGACCCGGAACCCGGCCCGGATCAGGGCCTGGTCATCGGCGAGCAGCACCCGGATCACGGCCGTACCCCATGGGCGGGGGAGGCCGCCTGGCCGGTGAGTGTGCCGTGGACCGGCAGGCGGGCCGTGACCTGGAAACCGCCGCCGGGGCGCGGGCCAGCCTGCACCGCGCCGCCGGCGGCGGCGGCGCGCTCGCGCATCCCGGCCAGGCCATGACCGCCGGTGCCGCCTGCGGCGCCGGGCCTGGGGCCGTGGCCGGTGTCCGAGACGTCGATGCGCAGCTCGTCGCGGTGGTAGCCGACACCGACCGCGGCGGACGCGGAACCGGCGTGCCGGATGACGTTGGTCAGCGATTCCTGGACGATGCGGTAGGCGGCCAGGTCGACGGCGGCCGGCAGCGGGAACGGCTCGCCGGTCACGGTGAGTGTCGCCGGCAGGCCAGCGCGGCGGGCTCCCTCGATGAGCGCGTCGAGCTGAGCCAGGCCGGGGGCGGGCTGAACCGGGTCGGCGTCGTCGGCCTGGCGCAGCACGCTGAGGATGGCGCGCAGCTCCCGCAGGCCCTCCTTGCTGGCGGTCTTGATCGCCTGCAACGCCTCGGCGGCCGTCTCCGGCTGGGTGGGGAGCACGTGCGCGGCCGCCCCGGCCTGCACGTTGATGGTGGCCATGGTGTGGGCCACGACGTCGTGCAGTTCGCGGGCGATGCGCAGCCGTTCCTCGTCGATGCGCCGGCGGGCGTCCTGCTCGGCCCGGGCCTGAATCGAAGCGACGTAGGCCCGGCGGTTGGCCACGGCGATCCCGGCGAAGACCGCGGCGGCGACCATGAACGGGATGAGGTCGAAGCCGCCCCCGCTGACATGCCCGAACGGGTTGTTCACGGCGTTGGCCGCCATCAGCACGACCAGCGTCGCCGCGGCGGCCGCTACCGCCCGGCGCGTGCTGACCTGGGCGGCTACCGCGTACAGGGCCAGGACGGGGGCGATCAGGGCGGAACCGTTGACGTAACCCAGCATCGAGTAGGCCGCCACCGCGGCGGCCGAGACCGCCAGCACCGCGACCGGGTAGCGGCGCCGCCAGGCCAGTGCCAGGCAGGCCACCGCGACCAGTATCAGCGCGGCCGTCGGGTGCGGCGCCGCCCGGCCATGGAACTGGCTCAGGTCGAACGACTGGTTCGGATGGCCCTCGCTGTAGCTGCCGAGTACCAGGACCAACGTGACCACGATGGCGAGCGCCGCGTCCCTGGCCGGCGAACCCAGCCAGCGCCGCCAGGCGACCGCGACACCGTCCATAGCGCAAGCGTAGTGACGCGGCGAGGCGGCGTCGCCCTCCCCCGGTTGACGATCGGCCTACTCCACCGGGAGTACGCGGGCAGCCGGTGCTCCCGCGGTGGTATCGCAAGTGCCTCTCGCCGCCGGACGACGCGCGGGCGCCGCCGGCGGGAGGCTGGTCAGTGCTGGCGGAACGGCCGCCGGCCAGGAGAACCGGAGGTCGCGATGACCGCGCTCACCCGCTTCGTGCTCCATCACAAGGTGCTGGTGGCCCTGTTCTGGGTCGCCGTGGCCGCCGCCGGCGTGCTGACGATCAGCGGCACCACCCACCGGATGACGAACAGCTTCGCCATGCCAGGGCAGGCGTTCCGGGTCGACAGCCAGATCGCCCGCCAGTACGGCAACGGCGGCGATCAGCCTCCCTACCTGCCGGTGATCACCGTGCCCGCCGGGCAGCGGGTCACCGACCCGGCCGTGGCCGCCACCACCGGGCAGGCGTTCGCCGCGCTGGCCCGCGCGATCCCCGGCGCGCGGATCGCGGACTACGCGACCACCGGCAGCCGGGCGTTCGTGACCGCCGGCGGCCGGTCCACCTTCGCCCTAGTCTACACCAGCCCGGCCAGCGGTTACGGCGGCCCTGACCTCGGCCCGGTGATCGGCCGGACCGTGGCGGCGGCCGTGCCCGCGGGCTGGCAGGCCGGGGTGACCGGCGAGCAGCTGCTGGAAAACGGGCAGCAGGCCAAGGGCACTTCGATCGTGGCCGAGACGATGATCGGATCGGTCGGCTCGCTGGTCATCCTGGCCGTGGTGTTCGCCAGCTTCCTGGCCTTCCTGCCGCTGGTGATCGGCGGCATCTCGGTCCTGGCCACGTTCTTGCTGGTCGGCGGGCTCACCGAGGTGACCGGGATCAGCCAGATCGTGGAGTTCCTGATCGCGCTGATCGGCCTGGGCGTGGCCATCGACTACTCGCTGCTGGTGGTCAGCCGCTGGCGGGAGGAGCGGGCCGCGGGCCGGGACAACACCGCCGCCGTGCTCGAGGCGATGAACCACGCGGGCCGGGCCGTGGTGTTCTCCGGGCTCACCGTGGCCATCGGGCTGCTGTCCATGATCATCTTGCCGGTGCCGATGCTGCGCAGCGTCGGCTACGGCGGCGTGCTGGTGCCGCTGGTCTCGGTGGCCGTGGCCATCACCCTGCTGCCGGTCATCCTGGCCACAGTGGGCCCGCGGCTGGACTGGCCGCGGCTGCGGACCGAGCGGCGCGCCAGCCGGGTGTTCTCGGCCTGGGCTCGCGGCGTGTACTCCCGCCGCTGGCTGGCCGCGCTGGCCGGCCTGGGTATCCTGGCCGCGCTCATGCTGCCCGCGCTGTCGATGCACCTGGGCGAGCCGGGCAGCTCGGCCCAGGCCACCAGCGGATCCGCGCACGACACACTGACCACGCTGACCGACGGCGGCATCCCGGCCGGCGTCCTCACCCCTGCCGAAGTCCTCGTGTCCGCCATGCCGGGCGCGCCCGCCGCGGTCGCCGCGCAGGCGGCGCACCTGCCGGGCGTGTACGCGGCCGTGGCCCCGGCCACGCCGGACTACCACCGGGCCGACATCGCCATCGTCACCGTCCTGCCCACCGCCAACAGCGGCGGGCCGGCCGGCCAGGCCACGGTGGCCGCGCTGGAGCACACCCTGCTCGGCCGGCCACACGTGATCGGGGTGGGCGGCGACGGCGCGGCGCTGATCGACTTCGACCACGCGGTCTACGGCGACTTCCCGCTCATGCTGGCCGTCATCGGCGTGGCCACCTTCCTGCTCCTGGTCCGGGCGTTCCGGTCGGTTCTGCTGGCGGCCAAGGCTGTGGTGTTCAACCTGATCTCGCTGGCCGCCGCGTACGGCGTGCTGACCTGGGTGTGGCAGGACGGTCACGGCTCCCGCGGGGTGTGGGGCATCCCGGCCACCGGCGCGATCACCATGTGGGTGCCGCTGATGGTGTTCGCCTTCCTGTTCGGCCTGTCCATGGACTACGAGGTGTTCATCCTGACCCGCATCCGGGAGGCCTACGACGCCACCGGTGACGCCCGGCACGCGGTGGTCGAGGGCCTAGGCCGCACCGGCCGGCTGGTGACCAGCGCCGCGGCGATCTTGATGCTCGGCTTCCTGTCGATGTCCACCGGACCGCAGACCGACCTGAAGGTCCTGGCCACCGGGCTCGGCGCCGGCATCCTCATCGACGCGGTGATCGTCCGCTGCCTGCTCGTCCCGGCGCTGGTCGCGCTGTTCGGCCGGGCGAACTGGTGGCTGCCGGCCCCGCTGGCCCGGGCGCTGCGGATCCTCGCCCCGCAAGCGCAGCCGTCCGCGCCGGCCACCGGCCGCCAGGACAATCTGGCCGTGACCGGGACCAGTTAATCGCGTCACCGCTGGCCGGGCAGCCCCACGGGCCGCCCGGCCGGCCGGGCTGGGCGGGTATCGTCTCTGGATCCGCGCGGCGCCGTCAGCGTGACCGGGAGCGGATCGCGGCTACCTCGTACAGGGCGATGCCAGCGGCGACGCCGGCGTTGAGTGACTCGGTGCGGGCCGCGATCGGGATCCGGACCAGAATGTCGCAGGCCTGGGCGACGATCCGGGACAGGCCGCGGCCCTCAGACCCGATGGCCAGAACGAGCGGGGCGGTAGCCAGCTCCAGGTCGCGGACCTCGGTGTCACCGGCCGCATCGAGGCCCGCGACGAAGATCCCGTCATCCCGGTAGGACTGCAGGGCCCGGGTCAGGTTGGCGGCACGGGCCACCGGGACCCGGGCCAGCGCACCCGCCGAGGCCTTCCAGGCGCCCGCGGTGACCCCAGCGCTGCGGCGGGACGGGACGAGCAGGCCGTGCGCGCCGAACGCCCCCGCGGAACGCGCGATCGCCCCCAGGTTGCGCGGGTCGGTCACGCCATCCAGGGCGACGATCAGGGGCAGGTCGCCGGCTTCGGCGGCCCGCTGGGGCAGGTCGTCGGGGTGCGCGTAGCTGTAGGGCCGGATCTGCAGGGCCAGGCCCTGGTGCAGGGCACCGTCGGTGAGCCGGTCGAGCTGTGCCGGGCCGGTCTCGAGCACGGCCACGCCACGGTCGGCGGCCAGCTTGATCGCCTCGCTGATCCGCTCGTCGCGGGCGACCCGGGCGCCGACGTACAGGACCGACGCGGGCACCTTGGCCCGCAGCGACTCGACCACCGGGTTACGCCCAGCCACGAACTCGGCCGCGTCGCCGGACGCGCGGGTCCCCGTCCGCGGGCCGGAACCGGCCGGCCCGGCGGCCGCGCGGGGCCCGGCGGTGGCGCGGGGCCCGGTAGCGGCCCGGGGGCCGGCGGCTGCGCGGGGGCCGGCAGCGGGAGCGGCCTCGTCGTCGAAACGGCGGCGGCGGCTGCCGCTCGTGGCGGCCGCGGCGCGGCGCTGGGCCGGGTGCCCCGGCCGCAGGGCCGCGGGCGGGGTCGGTCCCTTGCCCTCGAGCTTCTGGCGGCCGTAACCGCCGGTGCCCGGGCGGGGCTTGCCCGACTTGGTCTTGCCCGAACCAGAGCGGCCGGAGCCACCCCCAGCCCGGCGCGGCTGTGTCCCGCTCAACGCTTCAGCTCCCATCGTGGGCCTTCGGGAGTGTCCTCGACGACCACGCCGATCTCCTCCAGGCCTTCCCTGATCGAGTCCGCGGTCGCGTAGTCCCGGCGGGCCCGGGCCGCGTCCCGCTGCTGCAGGGTCAGCTTGACCAGTGACCCGACGACCTGGCGGAGCCGGTCATCGGATCCGGAGGTCCCGGCCCAGTGCGGCGCGAGCGGGTCCAGCCCGAGCACGTCCAGCATGGACCGCAACCGGACCAGGCTGGCCCGGGCTCCGGCCTTGTCCGAGGCGGCCAGGGCCTGGTTGCCGTCGCGGACGCACGCGTGCACGGCGGCCAGCGCAGCGGGCACCCCGAGATCCTCGTCCATGGCTGAGCGGAAAGAAACCGGCAGCTCGTTTGGCTCATTGTCCCCGGCTGGATCGGCCTCGCCGTCGAAGTCCAGGCCGAGCCGGCCCAGCGTCTCGGTGGCGCGGTGGACGAACCGCTCGATCCGCTGGTAGGCGGCGGCCGCCTCCTCCAGCGCGTCCTCGGAGTAGTTCAGCAGCGACCGGTAGTGCGCCTGGACCAGGTAGTAGCGCAGCTCGGCCGGGCGCACGCGGTCCAGCACGTCGGTGACCAGCAGCGAGTTGCCCAGCGATTTGCTCATCTTCTCGCCGTCGAGCCCGAGCAGGCCGTTGTGCAGCCAGTACCGGGCGAACCCGTCGCCCGCGGCCCGGGACTGGGCGATCTCGTTCTCGTGGTGCGGGAAGACCAGGTCAAGCCCGCCGCAGTGGATGTCGAAGCTGGACCCGAGGTACTTGGTGGACATGGCCGAGCACTCCAGGTGCCAGCCGGGGCGGCCCGGTCCCCACGGGGTCTCCCAGGACGGCTCGCCCGGCTTGGCGCCCTTCCACAGCGTGAAGTCGAGCGGATCGCGCTTGGCGGCGTCCTCCGCCGCGTTGTCCTCGGTGGGGCGCATCTGGTCGGGCCGCTGGCCGGACAGCGCGCCGTACGCCGGGTAGGAGCGCACGTCGAAGTAGACGTCGCCGCCGGCCGGGTAGGCGTGGCCGCTGTCGATGAGCCGGCGGATCAGCGCGATCATCTCCGGGACGTGCCCGGTCGCGCGCGGCTCGATGTCGGGCGCCCGGCAGCCGACGGCGTCGTAGGCCCAGGTGAAGGCGCGCTGGTTGCGTTCGGCCACGATCCAGGGTGCGACGTCCTCGGTGGCCGCCACGCGCAGGATCTTGTCCTCGATGTCGGTGACGTTCCGGCAGAAGGTGACCCGGTACCCGCTGGTCCGGAGCCAGCGGGTCAGCACGTCGAAGCACACCGCCGAGCGGAGGTGGCCGATGTGCGGGGGCGCCTGCACCGTCGCGCCGCACAGGTACACCGTGGCCTGTCCCGGCGTGATCGGCGTGAACTCGCGCACCGCGCGGGTCGCGGTGTCATGAAGCTGCAACGTCACGCTGTCCAGGCTAAGGGATTCCGGCAGGCTCGGAGATCCCTACCGGGCGCTAGCCGCCGGGCCGCAGCAGCAACGCGGTCGCGATGGCGCCGATCCCCTCGCCCCGGCCGGTCAGGCCGAGCCCGTCGGTGGTGGTGGCGGACACGCTGACCAGCGCGCCGGACAGCGCCTCGGACATGACCTTCTCCGCCTCGGCCCGGCGCGGCGCGACCCGCGGCCGGTTGCCGATCACCTGCACGGCCACGTTCCCGATGACGAAACCCGCCCCGGTGACGAGGCGGAGCGTCTCACGCAGCAGCGAGATGCCGGACGCACCGGCCCACTCGGGCCGCGACGTGCCGAAGTTCTCACCGAGGTCACCGAGCCCGGCCGCGGTCAGCAACGCGGTGCAGGCGGCGTGGCAGGCCACGTCCCCATCCGAATGCCCATCCAGGCCAGCCTCGCCCGGCCACAGCAGACCGGCCAGGTAAAGCTCACGCGAGGTGGTCAGCGGATGGACGTCGACGCCGACCCCGATCCGGGGAACCGGGTCAGCCACGACTCAGCAGGCCTTAGCTCTCGGGCTCTCGGGATTTCTCCGCCCCGGGCCTCAGGTAGCGAGAACCTCGTCGAGGAGGGCCTCGGCCTTGTCCTCGTTGGTCTTCTCGGCCAGCGCCAGCTCGCTGACCAGGATCTGCCGGGCCTTCGCGAGCATGCGCTTCTCGCCCGCGGACAGGCCGCGCTCCTTGTCCCGGCGCCACAGATCGCGGACGACCTCGGCGACCTTGTTCACGTCGCCGGACGCGAGCTTCTCCAGGTTGGCCTTGTACCGGCGCGACCAGTTGGTCGGCTCCTCG
>Ga0213875_10002114_pt1 | contig 12174 bp, 8 predicted proteins | sample BarmaccomBMRX_R8_FD_160105 | JGI IMG/M metagenome (GOLD analysis project Ga0213875, IMG submission 160105) | Root-associated microbial communities from Barbacenia macrantha in rupestrian grasslands, the National Park of Serra do Cipo, Brazil - RX_R8 | ecosystem: Host-associated > Plants > Roots... | reverse complement strand
AATCGAACTCGGCATCGGCCTCATTCCCGAGGCGGTGACAGCCGCCCTTGCCGACAAGCGCGGACTCGGCGTCCATTCCGGCGCGGTCGGCGATGGTATCGCCGCGCTGATGCAGGCGGGGGTCATAGACAATCGGCATAAGGAGATCGATGCCGGCCTAACCGTCGCGACAATGCTGATGGGAACAAAGCGGCTCTATGATTACGCCAACCGCAACGAGCGGATCGCCATCCGTTCGCCCTGCTATACGCATGACGCCGTCGTGCTGGGCAACTTTCACCGCTTTATCGCGATCAATTCGGCGCTCGAGGTGGACCTGACCGGACAAGTTAACGCGGAGACCGCGCAAGGGCGAAATATCGGCCTTACGGGCGGCCAGATGGATTTCGTCCGCGCCGCCAACCGCGCGCCTGAGGGGCGCTCGATCATCGCGCTGCCCGCGACCAGCCGCGACCGGCGGCATTCCCGCATCGTCGCGCGCCTTCCCGATGGCGTCGTCACCACGCCGCGCGCCGACGCCGACTGCATCGTCACCGAGCATGGGATCGCCGAATTACGCGGTCGCACCCTTGCCGAGCGCGCCCGCGCGCTGATCGCGATTGCCGACCCGGAATTTCGCCCGGCCCTTGAACAGGCCAGCGAACGGTTGTTGTAGCTATCTCCGACGACGCGGCCGCGTTAGCCTGGGTATCATGCCCTCGCTCGCTGGTAGCGGCGTTACACCTTCCGGCAAGCAGGAGGTCAGCTCCGCTCGCTCGGCGTCGAGCGCATCGATCGCGCGCTGCGCCAGCTGAGCCTCTTCGAACAAAAACGACGACATGGCCCGATCGTAATCGGCGACGTGCCTCGCGCGCTCACTGGCGATCGCGGCGAGGCGGGTATCATTGCCGTCGGCAGCCACCCCGCCTTCGCCTACTCCGCGGCGACCGCCGTCCGGGCGCGGCGGGTCGGTTTTGACACCGGCGGAGCGCTGGCATTCCCCTTGGCCAGGACCGCTTCCAGCGTACGACGGATTTCGGCGAGCTTCTGCGGGTGCTCGACCTTATGACCGAACAGGTTCTTGACGTAGAACACGTCGACCACCTTTTCACCGAAAGTCGAAATCTTGGCGCTCGACACCTGCAGGCTGAGACGGGTCAACTCGCGCGTCACCTCCCACAGCAGGCCGGGTCGGTCGCGGCCATTGACCTCGATCACCGTGTAGGAGCGGCTCGCCTGATTGTCGATCAGCACCCGCGGCGGCACCGTGAACACGCTGGTACGGCTCGGGAACGCCGCAGGGCGCTCCAGTTCAAGATGCGGTTTGAGGTCGCCGGTCAGAACGTTTTCAAACGCAAAGGCCAGCTTGGCCAGCTTGTCTGGCCGGTCGAACGGCGTGTTGTCCTGGTCCTGCACCCACAGCGTGTCGAGCGCCATGCCATTTGACATCGTCATGATCTTGGCGTCGACAATGTTGGCCCCCGAAATGGCCAGCGCCCCCGCGATGCGCGAAAACAAGCCGGCATGGTCGGCGGTATAGAGGGTGAGTTCTGTCACCGCGCGGGCCGCATCGATGCGCTTGTCGACGATCAGCGGCGCCCCACCGGCATCCGCCTCGCGCATCAGCCTGGCGTGTCGCGCATGCGTCTCGGCATCGAGCGAGAGCCAGTAAAAGGGATATCCCCGCCCCGTGAAGGTCGCGAATTCCTCATCGGTGAAATCCGGCAGCAGGGCGCGAGCTGCCGCCTGGGCCGCGGCGATGCGCGAATCCCGTCCCTCGACCGTCAGGCCGCCGGAGATAACGTCGAGCGCGCTCTGATACAACTCGCGCAACAACGCCGCCTTCCAGCCATTCCATACCTTCGGGCCCACCGCACGGATATCGACCGCCGTCAGTACCAGCAGCAGTTTGAGCCGCTCCGGCGATTGCACCCGCTCGACAAAACTGCGGATCGTCTGGGCGTCGCTGATGTCGCGTTTGAAGGCGGTGGCGCTCATCAGCAGGTGCCAGCGCACCAGCCACGCGACGGTCTCGGTCTCCTCCGCGGTCAGCCCTAAGCGCGGGCCCAGCCGCACCGCGATCTGCTCGCCGAGTTCGGAGTGGTCGCCACCGCGCCCCTTGGCGATGTCATGCAGCAAAGTGGCGACGTAGAGCGCCCGGCGCGAGGCGATCTTCGGCATGATCTCGCTGACCACCGGCAGCTCGTCCTTGAGCTGCCCGGTCTCGATCTGGTGCAGGATACCGATCGCGAACAGCGTATGCTCGTCGACGGTGTAGACATGGTACATGTCGTATTGCATCTGCGCCACGACGCGGCCGAAATCGGGTACGAAGCGACCGAACACGCCAGCCTCGTTCATCCGCCTCAGCGGTACTTCCGGGTCTTTGCGTGAGGCCAGGATTTCGAGGAACAGCCGGTTGGCCTCCGGGTTTTCGCGCAGCTTCGCGTCGATAAGGCGCAGTGACTGCGTCGCCGCCCGCAAGGCGCGCGGGTGAATGTCGAGGTCGTGCTCCTGCGCGACATGAAACAGGCGGATCAGCGCCACCGGATCCTGCTTGAAGAAATCCTCCGCCGGGATCGTCAGACGCTCGTTGTCGAGGACAAACCCTCCGAGCGAGCGCCGCCCCAGCCCCCAGCGCAGCCACGCCAGACGTTTCTTGCCCTTCTGATCGGCTTCGAGGATCGCGCAGAAAATACGCGTCAGGTCGCCGACATCCTTGGCGACCAGGAAATAGTGCTTCATGAAGCGCTCGACGCCGCGCGTCCCGGCGTGGTCGGTATAGCCCATGCGAGCACCGATCTCGGTCTGCATATCGAAGGTCAGCCGCTCTTCGGCGCGGCCTGCGACGTAATGCAGGTGGCAGCGCACCGTCCAGAGAAACGCCTGCGCGCGCTGAAACCGGTGCGATTCCTCGGCCGACAGCACCCCAAGATCGACCAGCTTCGCGACGTCGTCGATGTGATAGATGTATTTGGCGAGCCAGAACAGCGTGTGCAGATCGCGCAGCCCGCCCTTGCCTTCCTTGATGTTCGGTTCGAGCTGATAACGGCTATCGCCGACCCTTGTGTGGCGCGCATCGCGCTCGGCTAGCTTCTCCTGCACGAATTGCGCGGCGGTGCCGCGGGTTACGTCCGCGTCGAAGCGAGCCTTGAGCTCGGTAAAAAGCGATTGCTCGCCCCAGATGTACCGCGATTCCAGCAACGCTGTGCGGATCGTCAGATCCTGCTTGGCGTAGCGGATGCAGTCGGGAACATTGCGCGTCGAATGCCCGACCTTCAGTCCGAGATCCCAAAGCAGGTATAAAAGGTATTCGATGACCTGTTCGGTGTGCGGCGTCTGCTTGTAGGGCAGCAGGAACAGCAGATCGATGTCGGAAAACGGCGCCATCTCGCCGCGGCCGTACCCGCCGACCGCGACCACCGCCATCTTCTCGCCCTCGGTCGGATTGGGCACCGGGTACATCGTTTCCGCCACCAGATCGTACATAGTGCGGATCAGCTGATCGATCAGGAAGGATTGCTCGGCGACCGCGCGCACCCCGCTCTGGTCGGCCTCAAAGCGGCGGTGGATTTCGTCGCGGCCATGCTGCAATGCAGCCTTCAGCGTCGGGAGGAGCCGATGCCGCTCGATTTCACAAGACGGCGCCTCAGCCACAATCCGTGCCAGTTCGTCGGCGAGCACCCGCCGGTCAATGATGTCGCGCTGGCGCGTGATGTGCGGCATTGCGCCCCTCGAATTCAGGATGTCAGCTCAAAGATGCCGGCCCGCGTCGACGGAGATGATCGAGCCGGTCGTATGGGTCAAATGGGTGACGCAGGAGATAACCGCCAGCGCTACATCCTCGGCTTCGATCGCCCGCTTCAGCGGCGTCGCCATCGCGGCCTTCGCCATCATCTCCTCGGTGCGGCCCGGCACGAAATCCGTGTGAACCATGCCCGGGGCAACCACGACAACGCGGATCTCGGGGCCAAGCACACGCGCCAGCGACATGCTCATCGTGTTGAGGGCCGCTTTCGACGCGCCATAGATGATCGAACTGCCGGTACCGGATTGCCCCGCGCCCGATGAGATATTGATGATGACGCCGTCGCCCGATTCCTTCATCAGCGGCGCAAAGGCACGGATCGTCGCGAACGGGCCTCGTACGTTGGCGGTCAGCACCTGATCGATCAGATCGTCGTTGAGCGCCTCCAGATCGTGATGGGCTACCATCCGGGTAAAGCCGGCGGAATTGACCAGCACGTCGCAGCGCCCGAACTCCTGGCGCACCGCCGCCGCGACCTTGCTGATCTGCACGGTATCTTCAAGCGGCAGGTGCATTGCCTTGTGGCCGCTGCCGGCCAGCTTCGCCACCACCGCGTTGGCACGCTCGACGCCGCGATTATAGCCGACCACCACGCGCGCCCCGGCTTGCGCGAAAAGCCGCGCGCTGGCCGCGCCGATACCGCTGCTGGCGCCGGTGACGACGGCAACCTTGCCGCTCAGATCCTTGCCGATGTGTTCCGCCATCATTTCTTCCCCTGATACGCTCGAGCCGCCGGGATGCTACGCGTTCGGTCGGGGCAATGTCATTGTCTTCTCGGTAGCGCGCGAGTAGCTAGCGGGATGGTTGCAACCTTATCGCACATAGCCGAGGCATTTTTGCTCGGCATTGCCGGCGGCGCGGTTGGGGGTCTATTCGGAATTGGCGGTGGGGTGGTCGTGATCCCGTTGCTCGGCTTCGTTTTTGGCCTCAACCAGCAGGTGGCGCAAGGCAGCGCGCTTATCATGGTCGTGCCAAATGTAATTGTCGCGTTCTGGCGTTATTGGCAGCGCGTCGGATTGGACCTGCGTATGGCCGCAACACTTGCCGTGACCGGCTTGTTGACGACTTATCCGGTGGCTCTATTTGCGACCCGGCTTAACCCGCGTTATCTGCGCGTCGCCTTCGCTGGGTTTCTGATCGTACTGGCGGTGATTGTTGCCTATCGCACCTGGCATGGGTTACTGGCATCAACCCAACGCAAGCCGCTGAACTGGCCGTGGACAGCGCCGCTGGGGGTTCTCGGCGGGGTGGTGTCTGGCCTGTTCGGTGTCGGCGGCGCGTTCGTCGCTCCGCCCATCCTGACCGCGTTTTTTGGCGTGCGGCAGACAGCGGCGCAGGGGCTTGGGCTAGCAATTGTCTGCCCCGGCGCTACCATCGCGCTGGTCACCTACGCCGGTGCGGGTCAGGTCGATTGGGCAATCGGAGTGCCGCTCGCCATCGGTGGAACGCTGGCGATCTCGGCAGGGGTCGCGGCGGCGCACCGACTGCCGGAGCGACCCATGCGCTTCGCGTTCTGCGCACTCGCGACCGTGTCGGCCTGTTTACTGGTGCTGCGCGCGTAACTTAACGCGGGGCCGCAGCGATATTGCCGCCATCGACCGTATCGATCGCGGCGGTGGTGTTACGTGCCAATGCGAGGTGCAGGAAAGATCGAGCGACATCGTCCGCGGTCACCTCGCGACGCAGCAGGTTGCCGCCCATGTATTCAGCCTCGCTGACGCCACGCGCCCGCGACCGCGCGGCGATCATCTCCGGCGTCAGCAAGCCGCCACGGATCCGGTCGGCATTGACCGCGTTGGCGCGGATGTTCGATCCGCCATAATCCAGCGCATATTGGCGCATCAGCGCCAGTGTCGCGGCTTTTGGGATACCGTAGGGACCGAAATCGGCACCGGGGTTCAAGGCCTGCTTCGACACGTTGAACAGCAGACAGCCGCCGGTGCCCTGCTGCAGCATGATACGCACGGCATGCTGTGCAACCCGCTGATGCGCGAAAAAATTCAGCTCGAAGCTATCGCGCAGGATCTTGTCGTCGACCTCGCCGATCCGTCCCTGCCACGCCGCCCCGGCATTCGCCACGACAATATCGACACCGCCAAACCGCGCCACCAGCCGATCAAAGGCAGCACGGACGTCGTCGTCATTCGTCACATCCCCGGCGAGAGCCAGCGCGCCGAGGCCTTTCGCCGCGGCATCGAGCGCCTCGCCGGGCCGGTCGAGCAGCGCGATCTCGGCCCCCGCCCCTTTCATCAGGTGCGCCGTCGCGCGCCCGATTGTGCCGGCGCCGCCGGTGACGAGCGCGACCTGCCCGGCCAACGGCTTCTCGACGGCGCCCCCAAGCTTTGCTTGTTCGAGCGACCAATATTCCATCTCGAACAGATCGGCTTCGTTCAGCGACTCGAAACGGCCCGCCGCCTCGGCATCGGTCACCGTGGTCACCCAGCTCTCCGCCAGATCAGCCGCGATCGCCGCATCCTTGGCGCTGCGCCCAAGCCCGAACAGGCCGACCCCCGGCACGACGACCACCCTCGGCATCGGGTCGAGTTCGCGCTTCTTGACCGGCGACACCGCGTTATGGCGAGCGAAATAGGCGTGATAATCCGCGACATACTTCTCCACCGCCTCGCAGGCGCCTTTGGCGAAGGCGACGAGGCGGCCTGCTTCCGGTGCGGGTACAATGCACGGGTAGTTCTTGGTGCGGATCGTGTGATCGGGTGTCGCAACACCCGCCAGGCCATAGCGCACGAGTTCGGCGCCATCGACAAAGTTGCGGATCGCTGCACCCGTGCGGAAATCGAGGACGAAGCGCTTGTACAGCCCTTCCGATGCCATATCGGTAAGCGCGCAGGCACCGCGAACGATCGGCGCGATCTCGACAGCGCTCGCCAAAGACACTGGCAAACTGGCCGGGACGAAGACATTGCGCCGCCCGCCGGCGAGATGATCCTCGGCGCGGGTCACGATCGCGATCATCCGCTCGTAGGCCCCGCGCGCCGTCTCGGCGAAACTGAACACACCATGCTTCAGCAGCACGAGCCCTTCGACTGAGGGATCGGCCTCGTAAACTTCGGCGGCCTTCCTGGCGAGCAGGAAACCCGGCATGATGTACGGCACGATGCCGACAGAGCTTCCGTAAAGCTCGGCGCAGCGCGCCGCCGCATCGGGCTGATCGGCGAGGCTCAGCACCGCGGTCGCATGCGTGTGGTCGATGAATTTATGCGGCAGAAACGCGTGCAACAGCGTTTCGACCGAAGGGTTCGGCGCGCTGGGATCAAGCAGGTTGGCGCGCTGGATTCGCACCATGTCTTCGTCGGAGAGCGCCTCCCGTTCGCGCAATCGGCGCAGCGGGTCGAGCCGCACCGCCGGCAAACCGGCCGGTTCAATATTGCCCATGTCCCAGCCGCTGCCCTTGACGCACAGCACCTCGGCCGGCGTGTCCAGCAGATCGCACAATTCGGTCTTTACCGAGGTATTGCCGCCGCCATGCAGGACGAGGCGTGGGTCGCCGCCCAGGAGACGCGAGGTGTAAACCCGCAACGCCACATCGCGGCTGACACCGGCACGCGCATAATGCGCCACCATGTCGTTAGCCGCTGCGTCCGACCACAGGCTGTGCATCAGCGCTCCTCGCGGCAGCGGGCAAGCACACGTGTCAGTGGCCGAATCGCTGGATCAGCCATTCACTTCGCCACTGCGGCTCGCTGCCCCTAATACACCCCCTTCATCGGGGTCGTCTGGCGGGTTGGGGCGGCACCGGCCGAGGAGCTGTCGCCGGAGTTCAGCAGTTTGCCGGCGAGGCTTTCGGGGGTGACCTGCTGATTGGGGTCAAGCTGGTTTGACTCGCCCACCTTGTCCGCCTTGAGCGTAGAGGAGGCCTGCTTGCCGGGTTCCCCGGGTCCCGCCGCATCGACCACCTTGCGCGCGCGATCCGCGGCAGTCCCTTCCTGCGGTCGCGCCGCACCCGGCTGTGGCGGACGCAGGTCGAAATCGGGTGGAATGGTCAAGGGCGCCCGCGATTCCACAGCGAACTCGTCAGGACCGGTGCGGTCGAGCCCGATCGCACGGCGGAAATCGCTGCAGCCTTGCAGCAGGGTCAGCGCTGTCATGGCGCCAATAAGAAACACCAAATTCCGGCAGGACGAAAACATGCCGCGACGACGGGCATTCATAACGAAAGATCTTCCCCCGGTTCCGCCGGCGACGAATGGCGCCGCAAAAACAACCCATCAACCAGCATGGCCACCACACCGATACAGATCGCGCTGTCGGCCAGATTAAAGGCCGGCCAATACCACGTGGCGATGTGAAAATACAGGAAGTCGATGACCGCGCCGAATCGCAGGCGGTCGAGAACATTCCCAATTGCGCCGCCGATGATCAGCCCAATCGACACGGCGAGGAAGGTGCTGCGTACTCGCGATAGCCACACCATCAGCACGATGCAGATCGCCGCCGCGGCAAGTGCGAAGATCAACCCGTTGATGCCAGTGCGGTTGAACAGGCCGAAGCTGACGCCGCTGTTGCAGGTCAGCACGAGTTCGAGAAACGGCGCGACGGCCTCACGGTGCGGCGCGCAGCCGGTCTCGCCAAAATGCTGCAGCAGCGCGATCTTGCTCGTCTGATCGAGCACCACGGCGACCGCTGCCGCCGTCAATCCACGCCCCAGCATCAGCCCGCCACTTCCAGCGCCGAAATCGCGCCATGATCGAGCACCTCGGCGCAGCGCCGGCACAGATCGCCATGCCCGTGCACATGCCCGACTTCCGGAAGAATGCGCCAGCAGCGCCCGCACTTGTCACCCGTCGCGGGCAGTACCACGACGCCAATCTCCGCTACGTCCGGTAGCACAAAGGCACCCTCGGGCGGGGTCTCGCCGTGCACCGTCGCGGCCGAGGTGATCGCCAGCTCCGCCAGATCGACGTCGCGGAGTCGCGGCAGCATCGCGGCCGGCACAAACACATCCACGGCGGCCTGCAGGCTCGATCCGATGCGCTTCGAGGCGCGTTCCAATTCGAGCGCGCCGGTCACGACCCGCCGCAGATCGCGCAGTTCCGCCCAGCGCTCGCCGAGCGGCGCGTCGAGCCACGCGTTCGGCGCCGCGGCGAACAGCTCAAGGTGAACGCTGCCCGCAACACCCTCACCATGGCGCGCGAGCCAAGCCTCCTCCGCCGTGAAACACAGGATCGGCGCCAACCACCGCACCAGACAGTCGAAGGTGCGGTCGAGCACGGTCCGGGTCGCGCGCCGTCGCACATCATCGGCGCTGTCGCAGTAGAGTCGGTCCTTGCGGATATCGAAATAGAAGGCCGACAGATCGACCGCGCAGAAATTATGCAGCGCGGTGAACATTTCGTGGAAATCATAACCCTCGATCGCCTGCCGCACGAGTCGGTCCATCTCGGCCAAGCGATGCAGCACCCAGCGCTCGAGTTCCGGCATGTCGTCAGGCGCTACCGCCTCTTCCGGGGTGAATTCTGCCAATGCCCCCAGCAGATAGCGCAGCGTATTCCGCAGGCGGCGATAGGCGTCGCCCATGTGCTTGAGGATTTCCGGACCGATGCGTAGGTCTTCTGCATAGTCCGACGCGACGACCCAGAGACGCAGGATATCCGCGCCACTCTGCTTCATCACGTCTTGCGGCGCGATCACATTGCCGAGCGATTTCGACATTTTGCGGCCGGCCTCGTCGAGCACGAAGCCGTGCGTCAAAACCGCGTCATACGGCGCCCGCCCCCGCGTGCCGCAGCTCTCCAGCAAGGACGAATGAAACCAGCCGCGGTGCTGGTCCGAACCTTCGAGATACAGCGAGGCCGGCCATTTCAGTTCCGGCCGCTGCTCCAGCACAAAAGCGTGCGTCGAGCCCGAATCGAACCACACCTCGATGATGTCGGTGACCTTGTCCCACTCCGACGCATCGTATTGGTTGCCGAGGAAATCGCCGGCATCGTGAGCCAGCCACGCGTCGGAGCCTTCGCGCTCGACGGCTTGCGCCACGCGCTCGATCACCGCGGCGTCGCGTAGCGGCTCGCCGGTCTTCTTGTTGACAAAGACCGGGATCGGCACGCCCCAGGCGCGCTGCCGCGAGACGCACCAATCCGGCCGCGTCTCGATCATCGCGCCGATGCGGTTCTTGCCCTGCGGCGGGATCCAGCGGGTTTCCTCGATCGCGTCAAGCGCCTTCTGCCGCAGGCTGTTGGCCGACATGGAGATGAACCATTGCGGCGTGTTGCGGAAGATCAGCGGCGCCTTCGATCGCCAGGAATGCGGGTAGGAATGGGTCAGCGTGCCGCGCGCCAGCAGGCCACCGGCCGCCTCGACAGCCGCGATCACGGCTGCGTCGGCATCGCCGAGCTTGCCATCGGGACGGTAGACGCTGCGCCCGGCGAAAAGCGGCACATTCGGCAGATAGACGCCATCGGGACCGACCGTGTCCGGCACCGGCACACCGTTGGCCTGACCCAACTCCCAGTCATCGGCGCCATGCCCCGGCGCGATATGCACCAGGCCGGTGCCGGTATCCGCCGATACGAAATCGGCGGCGTAGAGCGGCACGTCGAACTCGTAGCCCTGCCCGTCCAGCGGATGCCGCGCGACCGTGCCGGCGAGCGCCGCTCCAGGCACATGGCCTTCGACCGTATAGGCCTCGATACCCGCCTTGGCCGCGGTCTCTTCGATCAGCGCGGCAGCGACAAGGATGCGCTCGCCCGGCCGAGCGCGGCTGTTCTCGGCCGCCTTATCGACACGCACGACCGCGTAAGGCAGCTCGGCGCTGAACGCGATCGCGCGGTTGCCCGGCAGGGTCCAGGGGGTTGTCGTCCAGATCACCGCCGCGGCGCCGGCCAGTTCCGGCACACTCGGCTTGACGATCGGGAAGCGCACCCAGACCGTGTTCGAGCGATGGTCGTGATATTCGACCTCGGCCTCGGCCAGCGCGGTCTTTTCAACGACCGACCACAGTACCGGCTTGGCGCCCTTGTAGAGCCCACCATTGACCAGGAACTTGCCGATCTCGCGCACGATCTGCGCCTCGGCCTCGAAGGCCATCGTCAGATACGGGTTGTCCCAGTCACCGATCACGCCAAGGCGCTGGAACTGCTCCTTCTGCACGCCAACCCAATGCGTCGCGAAATCGCGGCATTCCTGGCGGAACTGGGCAATCGGCACGGTGTCCTTCGACTGCTTCCTGGCGCGGTATTTTTCCTCGACGATCCACTCGATCGGCAGGCCGTGGCAGTCCCAGCCGGGCACATAGGGCGCATCCTTGCCGCTCATCTGCTGCGAGCGGTTGATCACGTCCTTGAGGATCTTGTTCAGCGCATGCCCGAGATGCAGATCGCCATTGGCATAGGGCGGCCCGTCATGCAGCACGAACTTCTCGCGCCCCTGCGCCGCCTGGCGCAGCTTCTGGTACAGCCCCATCTGCTGCCAGCGCGCGACGAGTTTGGGTTCGAGCGTCGGCAGCCCGCCGCGCATCGGGAAATCGGTCTTGGGAAGAAAAACGGTCGGACGATAATCCGTCGGCATCGACATCAGCCCTGCGAATGAATGCGAGAAAACAAAACCGTCCCGATCCTCAAACGAGGACCGGGCCTATAATTCGCAGTATCCGCACGCAGCTCAGCATGTTCGACATATACCAGCACAATCCGGCAAATTCGAGGATATTGCCGCGCTACGCGGCAATCGGATCAGCGCCGGGAGAATTTGCTGGGCGAATTTGATTGCCTCCGCGCCGGCGTCTCGCCTAGGAGCGGATGCATGACAGATCATCCGCGCACCGGTTTCGGCGAATATATCGGCATCCGCGTCATCCGCGCCGATAAGGACAAGATCGTCGCCGAACTTGACGCCGATACCCGCCACGTCAATGGTCGCGGCATCGTGCATGGCGGCGCCATGATGGCATTCGCGGACGATCTCGGTGGGCTGGCCGCCTCGTTCCACAAAGTGCCGGGCACCTACACCTCGACGATCGAGTCCAAGACTAATTTCTTCCGCGCCTGCGCCCCCGGAAAGCTCACCGCCGAAAGCGTGCCGCTCCACACCGGCCGGCGCTCGATCGTCATACAGACGACAATCTACACACCGGACGGCAAACGCGCCGCCATGGTGACGCAGACTCAACTTGTGCTGCCGCGCGAATGAACCTCGACCGCCGCCTTAACGCATTTCGCGACGATCTCGCCGACGCTCGTCTGCGCGGTCAGGTTCACGCCGCCCGCTATGCCGAGGGCCGGCCAGCGCGCGTTATCGCCGGCGAAGTTTTGGTGCGTCGCCGACCGGAAACAACCGCTGACCGCGACACCGTCTTTCATTACGGCGAGGATATCCTCGTCTTCGACATTGCCGATGGTTGGGCATGGTGCCAGTCTCAGATCGATTCCTAT
>Ga0213875_10002113_pt1 | contig 12175 bp, 11 predicted proteins | sample BarmaccomBMRX_R8_FD_160105 | JGI IMG/M metagenome (GOLD analysis project Ga0213875, IMG submission 160105) | Root-associated microbial communities from Barbacenia macrantha in rupestrian grasslands, the National Park of Serra do Cipo, Brazil - RX_R8 | ecosystem: Host-associated > Plants > Roots... | reverse complement strand
AACGCCGCCGCGTCTACCGCAAGATGCGCGCGCTCACGGCCGAGGGCCGCATGACCGCGTGGGTGATCGCGCTGCTGCCGGTGATCGTGGGCGGCCTCATCGTCGGCCTCAACGCGACGATGCGCCACGCGCTGATCTTCACGAATCTCGGGCACGTGGTCATGGTGTTCGTGGCGCTGCTCGAAGCCGCGGGCATCATGATGCTCCGCAAGATGATGAAGTTCGAGGTCTGAATGCTGTTCGCGGTGTTGGCCGCCGCCGTCTCGGCGGCGATGCTGGGCTACCTCGCGGTAACGATGCTCGTGCACCGCTCGGCGGTGGAGCGCACCGTCGCCCAGCTCGACCGCGCCGGCGTCGAAGCCGACCGCAAGGCCGAGCTCGGCGTGTTCGCGCGCTTCTTCGACGAGCGCGGCCGCACGAAGCTGGAGCGCCGCTTGATCCAAGCGGGCTGGTACGGCCTCACGCCCGGACGCTTCATGATGCGCAGCGTCGTCGCGTCGTTCTCGGGCTTGGTGCTCGGTCTCGTCGTGATCCTGTTGCTGCACCGCCACGACACGTGGCTGTTCATCCTGCCGGTGATGCTCTCGCTCGCCGGCGCGATCGCGCCGAGCTCGATGCTCGACGGCGCGATCGCCGAGCGTAAGAAGCGGATCCGCAACGCGCTGCCCGACTTCCTCGACCTCGTCTCGACGACCGTCGAGGCGGGCATCGCGCTCAACGGCGCGTTCGCCGCCGCCGTCGAAGCGGTGCACGGACCGTTCCGCGAGGAGCTGCTCGCCGCGCTCTCCGACATCCGCGTCGGTCGCTCGCGCGCGGAAGCGCTCGCCGCAATGGCGGCGCGCTGCGACGTCACCGAGCTCACGACGACGGTCACGGCGATCGTGCAGGCCGAGAAGCTCGGCGGCGACATCTCCGGTATCCTCGACCAGCTCGCCGGCGACGCGCGCGATCAGCGCATGACGCGTGCCGAAGAGATCGCCGCGCAGTTGCCGGTGAAGATGACGTTCCCGATGGCGCTCTGCATGCTCCCCGCCCTGTTCGTGATGATCTTCGGCGCGGTCGCCGCCCAGCTGATCAACAAATGAACCCGCACGCGCTGCCGGGAGCGCTGCTCTTCGCCTGCGCGGCGATCGCCGGCATCATCGCGGCCGCCGCGATCTGCGGCCGCGTCAACGCCTACGACGACGGTCCCGAAACGGGCTCGCCGCCTCTCGTCGCGCTCGTCGCCGGCGCCGCGCTCATCGGCGCGATCGCGGGCGCCCATGCCGGACCGCACGCCGACGTGGGGCACCTCGGCCTCGTCGCGATCGTCGCCGGCGCGTTCGTCGGCGCGTGGTACTGCGACGTCGCGCGCGGCGTCATCCCCGACGCGTTCTCGCTCGGACCGCTGGCCGTCATCACCGTCCTCGCCTTCGTCTGGCACGAACCGCGCATGCTCGTCTCCGCCGCGATCGTCGTCGTGCCGTTCGCGATCGCCGCACACCTTTCGCGCGGCCGCGGCATGGGCTGGGGCGACGTGAAGCTCGCCGCCGTCACCGGCGCGATGCTCGGCGCGTCGAACGCGCTGCTTGCGCTCGCGCTCGCCGCATTCGCGGCCGCCGTCGGCGCACGGTTCCAAAAACGCACGCTCGCCGCCGCCGGCGGCGGCGTCGCGACGGCGACGCTCGCGCGTCCCGTCGCCTTCGCGCCCTACCTGATCGGAGCCACGGCGCTCTTCATCGCCTTCGCCGCGCTATGACGATGTGGCTCGTGCGAAACGCGGAGACGGGCCGCGTGCTCGCATGGCGCGTCCGCCGCGCCGACGGCTGGTTCGAGCGCGCCGTCGGCTTCCTGCCGCGCACGTCGATCGCGCCGGAAGAAGGCCTCTGGTTCGAGCACTGCCACGCCGTGCACACGATCGGCATGCGCACCGCGCTCGACATGGTCTTCCTCGACAAAGACCACCGCGTCGTCAAAGTCGCCGCGAACGTCACACCGCACAAGCTCGTCGTCACCGCCAAGAATGCGCACACCGTCGCCGAGTTCGGCCCCGGCTTCATCGCCGCGAACCCCATCAACGTCGGCGACACATTACAAATCGAGCCGGTCTCCTAGCGGGGGCCGTTCCGTAGTCGCGGGGGCCGGTACGGTGGTGTTGCGGGCACGCTCCCTGCGCGCATCCTGCGCTCCGGTCGCTACGTCTTCACATCGCTCCCGGCCCTCCGGGCCTTCGCTCGTTCACAGTGCCCGCCACACCACCGTACCGCCCCCCGCGACATGGTGGAGATCCGCGTCCGCTCGATACGACCGGCCGCCGGACGGGAGGGTACCATGCTGCGAACATCGTCGCACGCCGACACGTCGCGTTGTCACCCTGAGCTCGTCGAAGGGGGCGCGACGACCGCGCAATAATCGCGCTGCGCCGATGGCGTACTGTTCGCTCACCCTTCGACATGCTCAGGGTGACAAACGCGGTGGCGTGAGATTCGCGCACCCTTCGACATGCTCAGGGACAACGCGATGGCGTGAGACTCGCTCACCCTTCGACATGCTCAGGGTGACAACGCGATGGCGTGATGTCCGGACGTTGTGTAGCGGTCTTGCCACCAGGATCCCAGTTTAGCGAGTGTCGCTACGGACTGCGCCACGCATCGTGCCTGAGTCGCGGGGGCGGCATGGTATCGCGGCGGGCACTGTGAACGAGCGAAGGCCCGGAGGGCCGGGAGCGATGTGAAGACGTAGCGACCGGAGCGCAGGATGCGCGCAGGGAGCGTGCCCGCCGCGAAACCGTGCCGCCCGCGCGACGACGCCACCAGCAAGAGGTCAGGGAGTAGCGGCGACGAGCCCTTCCTCAGAGCTGCGCGCCGAAGCGCGAGCGAGATCGCGATTCATCTGGACGGAGACGTCGTGCAGCGCCGGCGGGATGTCGCCGTCGAGCAGCTCTTCGCGTGCAAGTTTGAGCGCCGCGCGGTCGTGCTCGATCGCGGTGCCGGGGTCGCCGGCTTCCCATGCCGCGTCGGCGTCGTGCAGGTGGGCGCGCGCGCGGCGGGCATCGACGACGAAGAGGTCGAGGTTCAGCGCGATCTCGTCGCCGAACGCGATGTAGTGCGCGAGGTCGGCGTAGCCGACGACGGCAGCGAGCGAACGGCGCATCGTGCTGCATGCCGAGCGGAGGCTCTGCGCGGCGAGCTGGCGATCGGAGTCGGGCCAGAACGCGCGCAGCAACGTTTCGCGACGGGCGCGGCCTTGCGGCTGCAGTGCGAGGAAGGCGAAGAGCTGCGCGTCGCGGCGGCGGAACCAGGCGACGCGCTGGCCTTCGATGCGCACGTCGGCTTTGCCGAAGAGGCGCGCGGTGAACGGCTGCAGCGCACGCGTCGGCGCGGGCGTGCTGGCGCGCGTCGCGCGCGCGACGGCGCGGTACGGACGATACGACCCGTCGGTCCAGCGCACGAAGAGGCCGCGCTGCTCGAGGCGGTCGAGCACGTTCTCGTCGACGGCTTCGCCGTCGAAGAGCTTGCGCGCGGCGGTGGCGAGCATCGGATCCTCGTCGGCGAGCGCGTCGTCGACGAAACGGCGCAGGAAGCGCGCGTTGCCGCGGCGCCACGCGTCGAACGCGCCGTCGAGCGAACGGCCGGCGGATGCGGCGTCGCGGATCGCCGAGCAGAGCGCGAACGCCCAGCCTTCGGTGTCGTGCAGCAGGCGCCCGAGCTCGCGCTCGTCGGAGGCGTCGACGCGCGCCGCTTCGGCGAGACGCGTTGCTTCTTCGACCGTGAACGCGAGGCGGTCGCCGTCGAGCACGGCGCCGAGGCCGAGCGAGACGAGGCGCGTCGCGTCGACGACGTCGCGCGAGCAGCTCGCGTACACGAACGTCACGTTCTCGGGCGCGTCGTAGATGAATCGGCGCAGCACGGCGCGGGTCGCTTCGGGCGCGCGGTCGGCTTCGTCGACGAGCACCTCGCAGCGGCCGATGTCCTCGAACGCGAGCATCAGCGCTTCGTCGTCGGCGACGTCGCGGAAGCCGAAGGCGCGGGCGATGCCGGTGCGCAGGTCGTCCGGCGTCGTGGCGAGGTCGAGCGCGACGTAGCCGGCCCGGTGCTTGGGCGCCGCGGCGTACGTGACGAGCGCGGTCGTTTTCCCCGACCCGGGCGGCGCGGCGACGAGCCGCAGGGGCACGTCGGCGTGGTCGCCGAGCCAACAAGAAATCCGCTCGCGCCGGATAGTATCCGGCGCCAGTTTGGGCAGCTTCACCCGCAACGATCCCTCGAACACGCCCGCCGAAGTCCCTCCGTGATGACTAGGGCTTTCGTCCTATGTGCATACCCCGGTTGTCCGCCGGGTATCGCCGATGCCTGCCCGCCTCCGTAAAGGTTCAGCGTCCCGCCAGACGCAGTTGGCGGACCACGGTTTCCTGGCCGACGCCGCGCTGGAGCGTCACCCGGACGGTGTAGGAGCCCGGCGCGGACGGCGCGCGCAGGGCGGCGCTCCGCTCGCCGCGGCGAAGGTCGGCGCCCGTCAGCTCGACGTCGTCTCGGTCGCGCACCACCTGGATCCGGGCCCCGTCGACGAAGGGGATCTCGACCACGAACGGGTCGCCGGGCGCGACCGGATTCGGCCGGATCGTGAACGTGTCGCCGCCGCCGACGTCGATCACCGTCGTGTTCGAGCCGCCGCCCGGCACCGCGGGCGCCGAGCGAGGCGGCGCCTGGACGACGGCCGGCGCCGCGGTCGGCGCCGGGACGAGCGCGGCGGGGAGCGGGACGCGCGTGTCCTGGCCGCTCTGCGCGCCCTCGGCACGGGCGACGAGGACGTAGGGTTCGCGCGGGCCCGCGGGCGGCGCCGGCACCTCCGTCACGCCGGCACCCGACGGCGTCGTGGTGGAGAACCAGGTCGCGCCCTTGTTGTCGATGATGGCCAGCTGCACGTCGCGCGCCTCGGCCGAGTAGCGCACCACGAGCGGCGCGTTGGGGCGGGGCGGGTCGACGCTGATGCTGCCGATGCGGGGCGGCGGCGTGGCGACGATGCGCACGGCCGGCGGCGGGGTCGCGCGCCCGTAGGCCGCATCGCGCGCGTCTTCGCCGAACGCGTTCGCGATCGAGACGTGCAAGGTCGCGGCGTTGCCGTGCCCGAGCGGCATCGTGCCCGCGGCCGCGGGCAACTCGCCGCGCGAGACGACGGCGCCGTGCGCGTCGCGCACCTCGTACCGCGGAAGGCCTTTGCCGGACGTGGTCCACCGCGCCACGAGGCGGCCGTCGGGCGTGGCCAGGAGCGCCGCGTCGACCACCCGCGGCTTGCCGAACGCGAAGCCGACGAGGACGGCGCCGGCGAGCACGGCCGCGCCGCCGAGCGCTCCGGCCGGGACGACCCATCGGCGCCGCGAGCGCCCGCCCGTCGGCGGGGCCGCCTCGACGACCAGGTGCACGCCCTCGCCGTGGACCTCGGCCGCGACGCGCTCGTACGCCATCGCGCGGTCGAGCGAGAAGCCGGTGCGGATGGCGACGTGCGGGCGAACTTCCAGCGCGAGCGCCGCGACCGGGCGGCCTTCGTCGACGCGCACCGCGCTGACGGTCGCCGCCAGGACGGCCGGCGTGCCGTTCGTGACGCGCAGCTCGTAGCGCGCGCCCTCGTCGTCGAGTCCGACGGGCTCGAGCTCGCACGCCACGGCACCGCCGGGCGTGGCGAGGAGACCGCGCCCGCCGTGCGACGACGGCTCGCGCAGCCCGAGAGCGGTCGGCTCACGACGAGCGATCGCATTGGAGCGGCCCACGTTGCTGGTATCGGCCGAAACGGCCGCGCGTTCGCGCGCCGCTACCCGGCGCCGCCCGTCGCCTCGGCCTCGGCGGCTCGCAGCGCGAGGCTGAGCTCGCGCAGGAACGACGATGCGTCCATCACGATCCCGAGCGTCTGATGCGAGCCGCGATCCGTCAGCTTCGTGACGGAGGCCGGGTTGATGTCGACGCTCACCGTCTTGCACGACGCGGGCAGCAAGTTGCCGACGGCGATCGAGTGCAGCAGCGTGCACACCATCAGCGCGGCACCGATCTCGGGCACGTAGCGCCGCATCGCGCGCTGGCATTCGACGACGTCGGTGATGACGTCGGGCAGCGGACCGTCGTCGCGAATCGATCCGCACAGCACGACCGGGATGCCGGCGGAGTACGCCTCGTACATGACGCCGCCGCGCACGATGCCCGCGTCGATCGCCTGGCGGATGCCGCCGGCCGCGCGAATGCGGTTCACCGCGCGGAGGTGGTGGACGTGTCCGCCCTCCTCCGGGAACGCGTCGTCGAGGTTGACCCCGAGCGACGTGTTGAACAGCTGCTGCTCGATGTCGTGCACGGCGAGCGCGTTGCCGGCGTACAGCGCGGTGATGAAACCGTCGCGGATCAGTTCGGCGAGGTACGGCGCCGCGCCGGTGTGCACGATCGCCGGGCCGCCGACGAACAGCACGCGCTTCCCGGTCGCGCGAACCGCGAGCAGCTCGCGCGCGAGCTCGCCCAGCAGCGCGTGGCGCGGCTTCTCGCTCGACACCGCGCTCGCCATGAACTCGAAGACGTCGCGGCGCCGCGAACGTTGCGGCACGTGCACGCGCACGCCGCGGTGTCCGACGACGACGCAGTCGCCGGCCTTCACGTCCGACGGTGCGACCGTCATCGCGCCGCCGTCGTCGATCACGATCGCGCAGTCCATCTCGGGCCGTTCGACCGCGATCCACAAGCCTTCGAGCCGCACCTCGGCCTCGTAGTTCGTCGTGGCGTAGAAGTCGTCGGGCAGAACGCCGTCGGACGGCGCCGGCTCGATCGCGGCGTCGCCCTCCTCCATCACCTCGGCGCCCGTCTCGCGCTGCAGCTTCTCGACCACCTCGTCGAGATGCGCGGCGTCGTACGCCTCGACGCGCAGCCGCGCGTACGACGCCTCGGTCTTGGTCTGACCTGACTCGAACTCTTCGATGACGTACGCCGTGCGCTCGTCGTCGGTGAGGATGCCGAGGACGCGGTTGAAGATCCCGGAGTCGATGATGTGCCCGCGCAACTCGATGCGGCGGACGAAGGCCGGCGGCGGCGAAGCGGACGCCATGGGGCTCGTGTTCGTACCGACGCCGCTCGGCAACCTTCGCGACGTCACGCTGCGCGCCGTCGACGTGCTGCGCGATGCGAGCCTCATCGTCGCCGAAGACTCGCGCGTCGCGCGCCGCCTGCTCTCCGCGCTCGGCATCCCCGCGCGCGACGTGTGGACGTATCACGAGCACAACGCGCACGCCGTGACGGACGCGATCCTCGAGCGCGCGCGCGCAGAGACGGTCGCGGTCGTGACCGACGCCGGAACGCCCGGGATCAGCGACCCCGGTACCGATCTCGTCGCGGCCGCGCGCGCCGCCGGCGTCGCCGTCGAGGTGCTGCCCGGCCCGGCGGCGTTCGTGTGCGCCGCGGTCCTGTCCGGATTCCCGCTGCGCCGCTTCCGGTTCGCGGGGTTCGCGCCGCGCTCGGCCAACGCGCGGCGCGCGGCGTTTCGCGACGCGCTCGACGAGACGACCGTGTGGTACGAGGCGCCGCACCGAGTGCGCCACAGCCTCGCCGACCTCGCGGCGGTGGCGCCGGCCCGCCGCGTCTTTCTGGTGCGCGAGCTGACGAAGCGCTACGAGCAGCAAGTGTCCGGAACCGCGACCGAGGTGGCTGCAGCGCTCGCCGATCCCGTGCGCGGCGAGGTGGTGTTCGTCGTCGAGGGCGCGGGCGGCGTCGCCGCATCCGAGCCGGCCGATGACTGCGCGGCCGCCGGCGCGCACGCGATCGACGATGCGATCGACGCGCTGATCGCCGAAGGCCTCACGACGTCGGCGATCGCCAAACGGCTCGTCGACGCCGGGCACGGGCAGCGCCGTCATCTGTACGCGCGGGTCGGCGCACGCCGCGAGGCGCTCGCCTCGGGGTGAGAGAGCGAGCGCCGCGACGAAAGCGGGGCGCGTGCCCCCGCAGCGTCCGGTCTACGTCACGACCCCGATCTACTACATCAGCGGAACGCCGCACATCGGCCATGCGTACACGAGCATCGCGGCCGACGTGCTCGTGCGGACGGCGCGCGCGTTCGGCGAGGCGCGGGCGCTCACGGGGACCGACGAGCACGGCCAAAAGGTCGCGAACGCCGCCGCCGCGGCGGGGATGACGCCGCAGGCGTACGTCGACTCGCTCGCGCCGAAGTGGCGCGAGCTCGCGCCGGCCTTCGACGCGCACTTCGACGACTTCATCCGCACGACGGAGCCGCGGCACGCGCGCGCGTGCCTCGCGCTCTTCGAGCGCATGCGCGCGAACGGCGACGTGTACGAAGGCGTCTACGAAGGCTGGTACTGCACGCACGACGAGACGTTCTGGCCCGAGGCGAAGCTCGTCGACGGACGCTGTCCGAATCCAGAATGCCGGCGCCCCGTGCAATGGCTCTCCGAGAAGAACTGGTTCTTCCGCTTGTCGGCGTACGGCGACCGGCTGATCGAGCTCTTTCGCACCAACCCGGACTTCTTGCGGCCGCAGTCGCGCTGGAACGAGATGATGGCGATCCTCGAGGAGGGCCTCGAGGACTTCTCGATCTCGCGCTCGTCGTTCGACTGGGGCATCCCGCTCCCGGGCGGCGGCGTGCTGTACGTGTGGTACGACGCGCTCATCAACTACGTGAGCGCGCTCGGCTGGCCGGACGATCCCGACGGCCTCTACGCGAGGTTTTGGCCGGGCATGCACATCATCGGCAAGGAGATCGCGCGCTTCCACACGATCATCTGGCCCGCGATGCTGCTGTCGGCGGGGCTCCCGATTCCGACGCGCGTCTTCGCGCACGGCTGGATCACGAGCGAAGCCGGCACGAAGATCGGCAAGTCGCTCGGCAACGCGATGGATCCGTTCGCGCTCAAGGACGAGTTCGGTGCCGACTCGCTTCGCTATTTCCTCATGCGCGAGGCGCCGTTCGGCAGCGACTTCTCCATCTCGGTCGAAAAGCTGCGGCAGCGCCACAACAGCGATCTCGGCAACGATCTCGGCAACCTGCTGCGGCGCTCGCTCGCGATGCTCGAGCGCTATCGCAACGGCTTGGTGCCGCAGCCGAGCGACGGACGCCTCGCGGAGCGCGTCGCCGATCTGCCCGAGCTCGTGCGCGAGCACGTGCTCTGCCTGCGCTTCCGCGAAGCGCTCGACGAGGTGTGGAACCTCGTGACGCTGCTCAATCGTGCGATCGACGAGCAGAAACCGTGGGAGCTCTACAAACAGGGTCGCGGCGCCGAGCTCGACGCGCTGCTCTACGATCTGTGCGAAGGCCTGCGCTGGCTGAGCCTGCTGCTGTTCCCGTTCATGCCGCGCAAGGCGACGGAGATGTGGCGGCAGCTCGGGCTCGAGGACACGCCGGAACGCGCCTGGCCCGACGCGCTCGTGTGGGGCGGGCTCGCGTCCGGAACGCAGACGCAGCCCGGCGCGCCGCTGTTCCCCCGTATCGATCCGTCCGCGGCGTAGGCCGCAGCGAGGAGGCCCGATCATGGCGATGACGGCGACGGCGGCGCACCCGCCGGCAACAGGCGCGAACGACGCGGTGCATCACGCCGCGATCGCCGTCCGGGGCGTCGTCGCTGTCGCGCTCGGCATCGCGGCGATCGCCTTCCGCGGCTACTCGACGCTGCTCGTCGGCGCGTTCGTCGCCTTCGCGTTCATCGACGGCATCGCGCGGCTGATCATCGCGCTGCGATCGACCGGACGCGACCGCGCGTGGCTTCTCCACGCGCTCGAGGGCCTCGCGGGCATCGCGGTCGGTATCGTCGCGCTCAACGTCGCGAAGAGCCTCGTCTCGCTGACGTGGACGATCGCCGAGTGGGCGTTCGCCGTCGGCGCGCTCGCGATCGTGTTCGCCGTCGTCGCGTGGCGACGGCTGCACGACGCGTTCCTGTGGCTGCTCGGCGGCGTCGTGCTGATCGTGCTCGGCATCGCGCTCCTGTGGTTCACGCTGGGCGGCCTGCTCGCGCCCGGCATCGCGCTCGGTCTCTTCGCGTTCATCTACGGCGCGATGTCCATCGCGATCGCGCTGCGCTCGCACCGGCACCATGCGAGCGGCGGTACGGCGATCGCTACGGGTTCGTAGCGGGGTTTCCGCCGTTCGCCTCTTCACCGGCGATCACGGCGGCACATCGCGTCCGAAAGAACGAGCACACCGCGCGCGAGAGCGCGAACGGATGCGGCAGGTCGTAGCCGTCGGGCGGTCCTTGCATCGGGAACGGATGGCGTCCGGAGATGCCGCGATCGTAGTCGGCGAACGGATCCGCCTTCGCGCTCCAATGGAACGGCCACGGAATCGACACGTTCTCGAAGTGGCCGTCGGAGTATTGGATGTCGCAGTTCAGGTAGCGGAACACGACCGGACCGTGCGCGTACTTTTCGAGCGGCTTGCACACGCCTTGCGCGGTGAGAAACTTCTCCGGTGAACCGGACATGATCGCGTCGTAACGCGGCTGCTCCGGCATGCGGGCGGCCGGGCGCGGCGGCGGCGGGACGTCCGTGAGCGAGCGCTGCGCGTCGGCGATCGTGCGACTCCACTGCGACTGATACGCCTCGACCTGCTGCGCGAACGTGGTGCGCGGCGACGACGGCGACGACGGCGCGCTGGTGGGACGCTCGCGCGGCTGCGTCATCGCGACGACGCGGTGGATCGTGCCGTGCTCGTGCGGCTTCAGCTTCGTCACCGGCGCGGCGGTCGGCTCCGGCGTTGCGACCGGCGGCAGCGTCGGCACGGCCACGCGCTCCGCGAGCGGCAGCCGCGCGATCGGACGCGGCTGCGGACGCTGCGGCTGCGCGTGCGCACGATGCTGCTCCTTCGCGCGGCGCGACGGCCGCGGCACCGTGCGTTTCTCGATGCGGATCGTGTCCGTGAGCGCGACGATCTCCGGCGTGGGCGCAGCGTGCGGGAACACCCGGTCGACCGCGCGTGCGATCTGCGGCCACCACCAACGGGCGACGCCGGCTCCGCCCGCGTGGACGAGCAGCGAAAGGACCAGCGCCATCGCGAGCAGCCAGCGCGTTCCGCGGTCTGCGCGCTCGGGGAACAACCGCACGTTGGAGTTAATGGTTCACCATGATCGACACGCACGCCCACGTCCACGACCGGGCGTTCGACCCGGATCGCGACGCGATCGTCGCGCGCGCGCGGGAACGCGGTGTCGACGCGATCGTCACCGTCGGCTGCGACGTCGACGATAGCCGCCGTGCCTGCGAGGCGGCTGAGAGGTATGCCCTCGCGGCAACGGTCGGCATCCACCCGCACGAGGCGAAGGACGCGCCGGTCGACATCGCGGCGGCGTTCGACGCGTTACGTGCTCGCTTCGGCGCGCGGATCGTCGCCGTCGGCGAGACCGGGCTGGACTACCATTACGACCACAGCCCTCGCGACGTGCAGCGGCGCGTGTTCGCCGAGCAGATCGCGTACGCGCGCGCTGCGGGGATGCCGCTCGTCTTCCATCAGCGCGAAGCGCACGACGACTTCGTCGCGGCGCTGCGCGACGGCTACGACCCGCGCGCGCAGCGCGGCATCGTGCACTGCTTCACCGGCACGCCGGACGAAGCGCGCCTCTTCACCGGCGAGTTCGGTCTCGTGCTCGGCATCGGCGGCGTCGTGACGTTCAAGACCGCACAGGGCGTGCGCGACGCCGTCGCGGCGGTCGGCCTGGACGCGATCGTGCTCGAGACCGATTGTCCGTACCTGGCGCCGGTCCCGCATCGCGGCGAGCGCAACGAGCCGGCGTTCGTGGCCGACACCGCGCGCGCGGTCGCCGAGGTGCTCGGGACCGACGTCGCGACCGTCACGGCACGCGCCGACGCGAACGCGCGCCGCGTGCTGGGCCTGCACGCGGCGACCTCCGTATGAGGGCGCGCCGCCGCCCTCGTCTAACATGGGCGGGATGGTCAGCGATCCGGCCGGGAAAGGCGCCTTCGTCCGCGATATGTTCGCGGCGATCGCCCCGCGCTACGACCGCGCCAACCGCGTACTGACGGCGGGCGTCGACGAAGCGTGGCGCCGCCGCGCCGTCGCCGAGCTGGCGGCGCCGCGCGGCGGGCGCATCGCCGATCTGTGCTGCGGCACCGGCGACCTCGCGTTCCACCTGCTGCGGACCGATCCGGACCTGACCGTGGTCGCCGTCGACTTCACGCCGCCGATGCTCGACGGCGCGCGCGCCCGGGCG
>Ga0213875_10002112_pt1 | contig 12176 bp, 11 predicted proteins | sample BarmaccomBMRX_R8_FD_160105 | JGI IMG/M metagenome (GOLD analysis project Ga0213875, IMG submission 160105) | Root-associated microbial communities from Barbacenia macrantha in rupestrian grasslands, the National Park of Serra do Cipo, Brazil - RX_R8 | ecosystem: Host-associated > Plants > Roots... | reverse complement strand
AGCTTTCGCAACCGCGCCAACATGGTCGAGGACGAGGTGGTCGATGCGCTGGTCACCGCGGTGACCGCGGAATTTCCGCGCCTGTCGCACCGTTATTACGCGATGAAGGCGAGGTGGCTCGGCCTGCCGAAACTGCAGCACTGGGACCGCAACGCGCCGCTGCCGGAGGATGACGACCGGAAAATTTCCTGGTCGGAAGCGAAGGGCCGCGTGCTCACCGCGTACGGCACCTTTTCGCCGGAGATGGCGGACGTGGGAAAACGCTTTTTCGAGCGGCCCTGGATCGACGCCGAGCTCCGGCGCGGCAAGGCCGGCGGCGCCTTCGCCCATCCCACCGTGCCGTCGGTGCATCCCTACCTGCTGGTCAACTATCACGGTCGCACCCGCGACGTGATGACGCTCGCCCACGAGCTCGGCCACGGCGTGCACCAGGTGCTGGCGGGCGCGCAGGGCTACCTGCTGTCCGGCACGCCGCTGACCCTGGCCGAGACCGCCAGCGTGTTCGGCGAGATGCTGACCTTCCGCGCATTGCTCGACGCCGAGACCGACCCGCGCCGCCGGCGCATCATGCTGGCCGCCAAGGTGGAGGACATGCTGAACACGGTGGTGCGGCAGACCGCCTTCTATCGGTTCGAGACGAAGCTGCACGACGAGCGGCGCGGCGGCGAGCTGCTGCCCGAGCGCATCGGTGAGCTGTGGCTCGACGTGCAGCGCGAGAGCCTGGGCTCGGCGTTCGAGTTCGCCGGGGAATACGCGGTCTTCTGGGCCTACATCCCGCACTTCATCCACACGCCGTTCTATGTCTATGCCTACGCGTTCGGGGATTGCCTGGTGAACGCGCTCTACGCGGTGTTCCAGGACGGGCATCCCGGCTTCCAGCAGAAATACCTGGACATGCTGCGCGCCGGCGGGGCGCTGCGCCACCGCGAGCTGCTGGCGCCGTTCGGCCTCGACGCATCCGACCCCGCCTTCTGGAAGAAGGGGCTCGACGTCATCGCCGGCTTCATCGACCAGCTCGAGGCCGCCTGATGGCCGGACCCGGGGAAGGCGCCTCGCTGTTCGGCGAGATCCGGCGCCTCGCCCGCACGTCCGGCGCGGTCGGCGGCATCGCCGCACGCATGGCCGGCGAGCGCGTGTTCGGCGTGCGCGCCAACCGCGCCGGCCATGCCGAGGATTTGCGCACCGTGCTCGGCGGGCTGAAGGGTCCGCTGATGAAGGTCGCGCAGTTCCTGTCGACGGTGCCCGACGCGCTGCCGGCGGAATACGCGGCCGAGCTGGCGCACCTGCAGGCCAACGCCCCGCCGATGGGCTGGAGTTTCGTGCGCCGCCGCATGTCGGCGGAGCTGGGGCCGGAGTGGCAGGGACGCTTTGCCGCCTTCGGTCACGAGGCGGCGGCGGCGGCGAGCCTCGGCCAGGTGCACCGGGCCCGCTTGCACGACGGCACCGACGTCGCCTGCAAGCTGCAATATCCTGATATGCCGAGCACGGTGGAGGCCGACCTGCGCCAGCTTCGCCTGGCGATGGCGGTCTATCGCCGCATGGACAACGCCATCCAGCACGACGACATCTATGTCGAGCTGGCCGAGCGGCTGCGCGAGGAACTGGATTACGTGCGCGAGGCCGCGCAGATGCGCCTTTATGGCCTGATGCTGGCTCCCGTGCCGAGCGTGCACGTGCCGCTGCCGATCGACAGTTTTTGCACGCGCCGGCTGCTGACGATGACCTGGCTCGACGGCCGGCCGCTGATCGCGCGGCTGGAGCAGGAGGAGCCGCCGCAGGACGAGCGCAACCGCATCGCCGAGGCGCTGTTCCGCGCCTGGTACGTGCCGTTCTACCGCTACGGCGTGATCCACGGCGACCCGCATCTCGGCAACTACCAGGCGCGGCCGGACGGCACGGTGAACCTGCTGGATTTCGGCGCGATTCGCGTCTTTCAGGCGCATTTCGTGCGCGGCGTGATCGACCTCTACGAAGCCGTGCGCGACGGCGACGAGGCAAAGGCGCACCACGCGTACGAGGCCTGGGGTTTTGCCGACATTTCCCGCGAAAAGCTCGCGGTGCTGAACCAGTGGGCGCAGTTCCTCTACGAGCCGCTGCTCGACGACCGCGTGCGCCGCATCCAGGAGAACGACGACCCGCAATTCGGCCGCTCGGTTGCCGAGCGCGTGCACGCGGGCCTCAAGCGCACCGGCGGCGTGCGCCCGCCGCGCGAGTTCGTGCTGATGGACCGCAGCGCGATCGGCCTCGGCAGCGTCTTTTTCCGACTTCGCGCGGAGCTGAACTGGTACCGGCTGTTCCAGGAACTCATCGCCCATTTCGACACCGAGGCGCTCGCCGCGCGCCAGTCAGCGGCGCTCGCGGAAGCAGGCGTTCCGCCGACCGCGAAGGAGCCTCCTGCCCGATAGGGGCATTCGCGGTCCAACGTCCCGCTGGTCAGGCGTGTTCCGCCGCCCGCGCGACCGACGCCAGATGCAGGACCGCGCGCATCGCAAATCCCAGCTTCCGATAGACCCCCAATGCCGTCGCATTGTCCGGGAAGGCATGCAGAAACGGCGTCTCGCCGCGCTCGAACGCAGCGCACGCCAATGTCGCGATCAACGCCGCCGCCAGGCCCTGCCCCCTATGATCGGGGTGGGTGCAGACCGCGCTGATCTCGACGAAGCCGTCCAGCTTCATCCGCTCGCCCGCCATCGCGATAAGAGTGCCGCCCGCAAAGACGCCGAGAAAGCGGCCCAACGCTGCGGTGCGCCGGGCGAACGGCCCGGGATGGGTGAGCGCCACCAGGTCCAGCATCGCCGGCACGTCGTCGGGTTCCAAGGCTCGTGCCCCTGGCGGAAGCGTCAGGTCATGCGCGGCGAGCCCATCCGGCGCCAACGTCATCTGCATCACCTCGGCGCGGCGGATCACCGCGAGTCTCTCGGGAAAGCTCAGCCTTTCACGCGTGAACAGCGCGACCCTGCCATTCGGCGGCACGATGTCATGCAGGGCCGACAGGCTGGACCCGCTGTCGTCGCGCGTCGCGGCAAAGGGCGCGTACTCGGCATCGTAGCGCAGCGCCCAGGCGTTGCCATGCGCGAACGTCGCCTGAGGCCCTGAGAGTGCATGCCAGATGCAGCGGTCCAGAGGATGGCTCAATGTTTTCCGCTCCGTGTTGCCGGCACGAATGACCCAACCTTTTGCTCGCAGTGCGGAGCTAGGCGATTCGGTCCACTAGGCTGCCGAGCGTGGTCTGCTTCAGCGTCGTCTCAACGGCGATATCGGCCGCGCCGAAGATCGGCCCCAGCAGTTCCCGCATCCGCGAATCGACCGGACAGTTCCGGTTTCTGCCCGGCCTCAGAGCGAAGACGCCGCTCTCGGTTTCAACCGCGCTGTGTATGTCGGCCAGCGTGATCTGGTCGGGTGCGCGGGCAAGCTGGACCCCGCCATCCTTGCCGGGCCGGATTTCGACCAGGCCCCGCCGTTCCAGCGACTTCAGCATGCGCCGCACCACCACCGGATTGGTGCGCAGGCTCCGGGAAACCATCTCCGCGGTGGTCCCGCCTGGACCCTTGTAGGCGACCACGCAGAGGATCTGGACGGCGGTCGCCATCCGGGTGTTCGCAGCCATAATAAAACAATACCAGTTCTGTTCTATTCGTCAAGCGCCCGCCCGGATCGTGCCGACTGAAACGGGCCGATCGGGCCGGGGTCTTGCGCGCTCTCGGCCACCCCGCCCAAATGGCGCGACGGCTGAGGAAGGGGACCACACCATGCGCCTCGCGGTGCTGAAGGAACGCCGCGCGTCCGAGACGCGGGTCGCCGCCACGCCGGAAACGGTCCGCAAGCTCGTCGGCCTCGGCCTGACCGTCGCCGTCGAAGCCGGTGCAGGCGCCCAGGCCTCCATCCCCGACGGCGATTTTGCCGCCGCCGGCGCCGAGATTGCCGCGGACGACTCGGCCGCCCTGGCCGGCGCCGGCGTCGTGCTCGCCGTGCAGATGCCCGAACCCGAGCAGCGCGGAAAAATCCTGCGCGGTGCCCTACTGCTCTGCATTGCCGGCGCCTACGGCGAGCCCGGCCTGGTTCCGTCCGTCGCCGACTCCGGCATCGACGTCGCGGCGATGGAATTGCTGCCGCGCATCACCCGTGCCCAGTCGATGGACGTGCTGTCCAGCCAGGCCAACCTCGCCGGCTACCGCGCCGTCGTCGAAGCCGCCGCCGCCTTCCAGCGCGGTTTTCCGATGATGATGACCGCCGCCGGCACCGTGCCGCCGGCCCGCGTCTTCGTCATCGGCGCCGGCGTCGCCGGCCTGCAGGCCATCGCCACGGCCCGCCGCCTCGGCGCCATCGTCTCCGCCACCGACGTCCGCCCGGCCGCCAAGGAGGAAATTAAATCACTCGGCGCCAGTTTCGTCGGCGTGGAGGACGCGGAAACCGCCGCCGCCCAGACCGCCGGCGGCTATGCCCGGGAAATGAGCGAGGCCTTCCGCCAGAAGCAGGCCGAGCTGATGGCCACCACCGTGGGCAAGAACGACATCGTCGTCTGCACGGCACTGGTCATGGGACGCCGGGCGCCGGTGATCGTCACCGAGCCGATGGTCGCGGCCATGAAGCCCGGCAGCGTCATCGTCGATCTCGCGGCCGAGGCCGGCGGCAACTGCGCCGCGACCGTCGCCGGCGAATCGATCACTACCCCGAATGGCGTGAAAATCCTCGGCTATCGCAACTGGCCCGGCCGCATCGCCGTCGCCGCGAGCAGCCTCTACGCCCGCAACCTGCTGACCTTCCTGACCACGTTCTGGGACAAGGAAGCGAAGGCGCCGAAACTCCCGGACACCGATGAGATCGTCAAAGGCGTCATGCTCACCCGCGGCGGCCGGGTGGTGCATGCGCAGTTCCTTTCCTCCCAAGCAGCCTGAAGAACGCGGAGAGCACTGATGTATCCGAACCAGCTGGCCGATGAGGCCGACCGGCTCGCCCAGCGTGCCCAGGAGCTTGCCGCGCACGCGCACAGCCTGACCGTGCAGGCCGCCCCGATCGCCGCGGCCGCCGAGCCCTTCGTGTTCCTGTTGACGATCTTCCTTCTGGCCTGCTTCGTCGGCTACTACGTGGTCTGGAACGTCACCCCGGCGCTGCACAGCCCGCTGATGGCCGTCACCAACGCCATCAGCTCGGTCATCGTGGTCGGCGCGATGCTGGCGACCGGCCTCGCCCACAGCGTCTGGTCCGAACTTTTCGGCTTCATCGCCGTCACGCTCGCCGGCGTAAACATCTTTGGCGGCTTCCTGGTGACCCAGCGCATGCTGGGCATGTTCCGCCGCCGCGTCCGGTGAGCAGAAAAAAATGTCCGCCAGCCTGACCTCACTCGCCTACCTCGTCGCCGCCGTCCTGTTCATCCTGGCGCTGCGCGGCCTCTCCAATCCGGAGACCGCGCGACAGGGCAACCGCATGGGCATGGCCGGCATGGCGATCGCCGTGCTGGCGACGCTGCTGCGCCCGGGCATGTCCGGGCACGGCATCGTGCTCGCGATCGTCGGGCTGGCGATCGGCGGCGCGGCCGGCGCCTATATCGCGCGCCGCATCGTCATGACGGCGCTGCCGCAGCTGGTCGCCGCCTTCCACTCGCTGGTCGGCCTCGCCGCGGTGTTCGTCGCCGCCGCGGCGCTGAACGCGCCCGAAGCCTTCGGCATCGGCGTCCCCGGCCACATCCACACGCAGAGCCTGATCGAGATGTCGGTTGGGCTCGCGATCGGCGCGATCACCTTCTCGGGCTCCGTGATCGCGTTCGCAAAACTGCAGGCGCTGATGAGCGGCGCGCCGGTCACCTTCCCCCAGCAGCACCGGATCAATCTCGGCCTGGCGATCCTGCTGCTGGTGCTGATCATCCTGTTCGTCTCGTCGAGCAGCCAGGTTCTGTTCTGGCTGATCGCGCTGCTGTCGATCGGCCTCGGCTTCCTGATCATCATTCCGATCGGCGGCGCCGACATGCCGGTCGTCGTGTCGATGCTGAACAGCTACTCCGGCTGGGCGGCATGCGGCATCGGCTTCACGATCCAGAACCTCGCGCTGATCATCACCGGCGCGCTGGTCGGCGCGTCCGGCGCGATCCTGTCCTACATCATGTGCAAGGGGATGAACCGCAGCATCATCAACGTGCTGCTGGGCGGGTTTGGCACCGGTGCGACCACCGGCGGGCCGGCGGTGGGGCACGCCGACCGGGCGGTGAAGGCGGGCGCGGCCGACGACGCTGCCTTCATCATGAAGAACGCATCGAAGGTGATCGTCGTCCCCGGCTACGGCATGGCCGTCGCCCAGGCGCAGCACGCGGTGCGCGAGATGGCCGACACGCTGAAGAAGGAGGGGGTGGAGGTGAAGTACGCCATCCACCCCGTCGCCGGCCGCATGCCCGGCCACATGAACGTGCTGCTCGCCGAGGCGAACGTGCCCTACGACGAGGTGTTCGAGCTCGAGACGATCAACAACGAGTTCAGCACCGCCGACGTCGCCTACGTGATCGGCGCCAACGACGTCACCAACCCCGCCGCCAAGACGGATCCGCAGTCGCCGATCTACGGCATGCCGATCCTGGAGGTGGACAAGGCGGGCACCGTGCTGTTCGTCAAGCGCTCGATGGCCTCGGGCTATGCCGGCGTCGAGAACGAATTATTCTTCCGCGACAACACGATGATGCTGTTCGGCGACGCCAAGAAGATGACCGAGGAGATCGTCCAGGCGCTGCAGCGCTGAACCGCTACGACTTCGCTCCTTGGTCCGGCCGGCGCAGCGCCGCCGGCTGCTCGGCGAAGCCGAACGGGTGGGGCACGGTCTCCGGCAGCGCGTCCGGCCACTGCCAGAGCGGCGCCGGAAACAGCCGGCGCATGGCGTCGAGATCGCAGTGGAAGGGCGGTCCGTCGTCCCGGCCGGTCTGCATGAACAGCACGAACAGCGTGCCGCCCGGGCGCAGCCAGCGGTGCAGCCGCTCAGCATAGGCGGGAAGCACGGCCGGCGGCAGCGCGCAGAGGCAGGTCTGGTCGTAGATCGCGTCGAACGGCCGCTCGGGCTCCCACGCGAGCAGGTCGGCCCGGACGATCTCCGCCGCGTGGGCCGCGAGCCTCGTGCGCTGCGCCGCGACGGCGCTCTCGGCCGCATCGACCACGACCACCGAAAAACCCGCCTCGGCCAGCGCTTCCGGCTCGGCGCTTCGGCCGGCACCCGGCACCAGGATGCGACAGGGTGACAGGGCACCGCTCGTCCGCCAGGCGAGGAACGCCGGATTGGCCGCCGGCCGTTCCCAGCCGGTCCGGCCCTCCTGGTAGCGGCTCTCCCAATCGAGCGCCGAGCTGGATGGGTCCGACATCTGGTCAGGCGGCCGCCTGCGGCAGGCGCATCCAGGCGGGAAGGCGCGGCGTCAACCGGGCTTCGGCGCAGAAAAGCGCCTGATCGAGGGCCTCTAGCCGCAGCAGCGCCATTCCCAGCCTGCCGCGGCCGGAGCGCATGGAGCCGACGTCCCGCCCGTCCGCCCGCACCGGCGTGCCGGGCGAGGGCAGGGGACCATCGACCGAAACCGGCACGAGCCGCCGCTTGATCAGGCCGCGATATTTCGTCCGAGCCGTCAGTTCCTGGCCGAGGTAGCAGCCCTTGCTCCAGGACACCCCGTTCAGCTCGTCGAAGCCGGCTTCCAGCAGCACCGTCTTCTCTGCCTCAAGATCACGGCTGCCGTCCGGCAGGCCGAGCCCGAGCCTGTGCATGTCCCACGCATCCTCCCCGGAGTTCGCAGCGAGCGGCGCGGCGGCCAGCAGCCGCAGCCCGGCCTCGGGCAGGCGCGGATCGGGAGCGGCGATGGCCGCGCCCGCAAATGGGCCGCCCCAGGCCGCGTGCACGAAAAAATCTGCCGAGGCGTCGCGCAGCGCCACTTTTGCGCGCAGCCGGAACCGGCCGAGCCGCCGCGCGAGGTCGTCCGCCTGCGCCCGCTCGCAGTCCAGCAACAGGCGCCCGCCCTCGGCCAGGATGAAGAAATCAGCCAGATACTTGCCCTGCGGCGTCAGCAGCGCCGCCCACACCGCCCGGCCGGGGGCCGCCAGCGCCACGTCGTTGGAAACCAGGCCTTGCAGGAAGCCGACCCGGTCTTCGCCGCTGATCTCGACTACACCGCGCTGCGGCAGATGCGCCACCTCGGTCATGGCTGTTCAGGTGGTCGCGCCGGCCATGGATTGAAAGAAGCCGCGGATGCTAGACACGGCGCGTCCCATGCGAATCCTGTTCATCACCGCGACCCGCATCGGCGATGCGGTGCTCTCGACCGGGCTGCTCGATCACCTGCCGCGGACCGATCCGGAGGCGGATATCACGATTGTCTGCGGTCCGGCCGCCGAGGGGGTGTTCGCGCGCATGCCGCGCCGGCGCGAGACGATCATCGTGGACAAGCGGCGCTTCGACGTCCACTGGCTCGAACTGTGGTGGCGCACCGTCCCCACGCTGTGGGACCTGGTGGTCGACCTGCGGGGCTCGGCGCTGTCCTTTCTGGTGCCGGCGCGGCGGCGCGCGGTGATGCGCGGCGGGCGGCGTCCCGGCCACCGGCTGGGGCACCTGGGTTCGGTGCTGCAGCTCAATCCGCCGCCGCTGCCGGTGGTCTGGACCGCGGCGGCCGACCAGTCCCGCGCCGAGGCGCTGATCCCGGGCCCCGGCCCGGTGATCGCGCCAGTGATTGCGCTGGGCCCGACCGCCAAGTGGGAGGAGAAGGTCTGGCCGGCGGAGCGCTTCGTGGCGCTGTTCCGGGGGCTGGCCGGCGCGCTGCCGGGGGCGCGCCCGGCGGTGTTCGCGGGGCCCGGGCCCGGCGAGCGGCGCGCGGCCGAGCGCGTGCTTGCCGGGCTGCCCGGCGCGATCGACCTCGCCGGGCGCCTCTCGCTGGCCGAGGTGGCCGCCTGCTTCGCCCGCTGCGCTCTCTACGTGGGCAACGATTCCGGGCTGATGCGCCTGGCAGCCGCCGCCGGCGTGCCGACGCTCGGCCTGTTCGGCCCCTCCTCGGCCTCGGAATACGCGCCGGCCGGCCGCTGCACCGGCTTCGTCGCCGCCCCGGGCCCGGAGGGCGCGGCGCCGATCGCCGCGCTCGGCGTCGCCGAGGCGCTGGCTGCGGCGCGGGAGCTGCTCGCGCGTGCTGCCCTGGCGCGCGCGGCGTGATGAGGCTGGCGCAGGTCATGGCGGGCGCCCCGGTCGGCGGCGCCGAGCTGTTCTACGAACGGCTCTGCCTCGCGCTGCACGGGGCCGGCGACAGCGTGCTGCCGGCGATCCGCCGCGATCCCGAGCGTGCGGCCCGGCTGGCGCGCGGGGGGCTGCACCCAGTGCCCTTCGCCTTTGGCGGCGCGCTCGACCTGCTCACCCGCCCGCGCCTCGGCGCCGTTCTGCGCCGCTTCGCGCCCTCGGTCGTGGTGGCCTGGATGAGCCGGGCGGCGCGCCATACGCCGCGCGGCGCCTGGGTGCTGGTGGGGCGGCTGGGCGGCTACTACGACCTCCGCGCCTTCCGCCGCTGCGACCACCTGGTCGGCAACACGCGCCGCCTGGTGGCCTGGATCGCCGGCCAGGGTTTTCCTGCCGAACGGGTGCACCACCTGCCGAATTTTTCTCCCGACCTTTCCGGCGCGGCACCGGCAAGCCGCGTGTCGCTCGGCATTCCGGACGGCGCAAAACTCGTCCTGGCACTCGGCCGCCTGCACGCCAACAAGGCGTTCGACGTGCTGCTGCGCGCCCTGCCGCGGCTGCCCGGCGTGCACGCGCTGATCGCCGGGGAGGGGCCCGAGCGCGCCGCCCTCGCCGCACTTGCGCGGGCGCAGGGCGTCGCCGATCGCGTGCACATGCCGGGCTGGCGCGAGGACACCGGCGCGCTGCTCGCCGCCTGCGACGTGCTGGCCTGCCCCTCCCGGCACGAGCCGCTGGGCAACGTGGTGCTCGAGGCCTGGTCCGCCCGTCGGCCGGTGGTGGCCGCCGCCTCACAGGGTCCGGCTGAACTGATCACCCCCGGGCGGGACGGCCTGCTGGTGCCGCCGGACGACGCGGCGGCGCTCGCCGCGGCCTTGCGCGACGCGCTGCACGATGCGGCCGCCGCCGCCGCCCTGGCGGAGGCCGGCCGGGCCCGCTTCCTCGCCGAGCACGCCGAGGCGCCGGTGCTGGCGCGCTGGCGCGCCTTCCTGGCGGGCGTGCAAGGCGCGCGGTCGGGTGCGGCGGGCCGGCGCTGATGTGCGGCATCGCCGGGCTCGTGCTGGCGCCGGGCGGCGTGTCGCCGCAACCCGCGACATTGGCGACACTCGCCCGGGCGCTCGCCCATCGTGGTCCGGACGGCTCGGGCCACGCGTCGGTCGGCCGCACCGCGATGCTGCAGACCCGGCTCGCCATCATCGACCTGACGACCGGCGATCAACCGCTGTTCGCCGGCTCGGCGGCGCTGGTCGCCAACGGCGAGATCTACAACTACCGCGAACTGCGCGCCGCGATGCCCGAGCAGCGCTTCGCCAGCAACAGCGACTGCGAGCCGCCGCTGCAGCTCTGGCTGCGCCACGGTGCCGGCTACGCCGGACATCTGCGCGGCATGTATGCCATCGCGATTCATGACCGCGCCGCCCGCAGCGTCACGCTGTCGCGTGATCCGTTCGGCATCAAGCCGCTCTATGTGGCGCCGGTCGAGGGCGGGCTGGCGTTCGCCTCCGAGCCGTCAGCGCTGCTCGCCGCCGGCCTGCTGAAGCCGCGCCTGCGCACCGCGGCGCGCGACGAACTGCTGCAGATGCAGTTCACGACTGGCGCCGAGACGATCTTCCAGGGCATCGAGCGCGTGCTGCCGGGCGAGACGCTGGTCTGCGCCGAGGGCCGCATCATCGAGCGGCGGCGCATCGCGGCACTGCCCGACGGCGGTCCGGAGGAGATCGGCGAGGACGCGGCACTCGCGCGGCTCGACGCGGCGCTGACCGAAAGCGTCGATCTGCACCAGCGCAGCGACGTGCCGTACGGCATGTTCCTCTCCGGCGGCATCGACAGCGCCTGCATCCTGACGCTGATGGCGCGGCTGAACAGCCAGCCCGTGCTCGCCTACACCGCCGGCTTCGCCGCCCCGGGTGCGGCCGACGAGCGGACCGCGGCGGCGGAGGTGGCGCGCGCGGCCGGCGCGCGGCACGAGATCGTCGAGATCACCGAGGCGATGGTGTGGCAGCATCTGCCGGAGATCGTCGCCTGCATGGACGACCCGGCGGCCGACTACGCGATCATCCCAAGCTGGTTCCTGGCGCGCCGCGCCCGGCAGGACGTGAAGGTCGTGCTGTCCGGCGAGGGCGGGGACGAGATGTTCGCCGGCTACGGCCGCTACCGCAGCGCCATGCGGCCGTGGTGGCAGGGCGGGCGGGTGATGCGCGGCCGCGGCAGCTTCGACCGGGTGGACGTGCTGCGTACGCGCCCCGCCGGATGGCGCGACGGCATCGCCGCCGCGGAGGCGCGCGCCGCCACCCAGGGCCGCACGCGTCTGGCGGTCGCCCAAGCGACCGACATCGCCGACTGGCTGGCGCACGACCTGCTGCTGAAGCTCGACCGCTGCCTGATGGCCCACTCCGTCGAGGGCCGCACGCCGTTCCTCGACCCCGGCGTCGCCGCCGCCGCGTTTCGCCTGCCCGACGCGCTGAAGGTGCGGGAGGGGCGCGGCAAGTGGCTGCTGCGCAAGTGGCTGGAGCGGCATTGTCCGGCGGCCCGGCCGTTTGCACCCAAGCAGGGGTTCACCGTGCCGATCGGCACCTGGATCGCCGCCGCCGGCGCGCGCCTCGGGCCGCTCGTCGCGGCACAGCCGGGCATCGCCGAAATCGCCGAGCCCGGGCGGGTGACGGCGCTGTTCCGCGCCTGCACCGGCCGGCACGAGGGCTTTGCCGCCTGGACGCTGCTGTTCTACGCCCTCTGGCACCGCGCCCACATGCAGGGGCTGGCGCCCGCGGGCGACGTGTTCGAGACACTCTCCGCCGGCTAAAGCGTGATCGCCGGAGGTGGACTCACCGAAGGCGTGAATCACGCGATGAAACAAAGGTATAGAGCAGGATGGGTGAGCGCGAGCGAACGCATCATGCGCTAAGGGAGCGAGCGATGGCCGCGCACTACGACCTGCTGATCCGCAACGGCATTTGCGTGCTGCCCTGGGGCATGGAGCAGACCGATGTCGGCGTGCGCGACGGGCGTAT
>Ga0213875_10002111_pt1 | contig 12180 bp, 12 predicted proteins | sample BarmaccomBMRX_R8_FD_160105 | JGI IMG/M metagenome (GOLD analysis project Ga0213875, IMG submission 160105) | Root-associated microbial communities from Barbacenia macrantha in rupestrian grasslands, the National Park of Serra do Cipo, Brazil - RX_R8 | ecosystem: Host-associated > Plants > Roots... | reverse complement strand
TGGGGGGCCTGGGGGGTCGGGTGCGGGGTCGGGTGCGGGGTCGGGTGCTTCGGGTGCTTCGGGTGCGGGCTCTGGCTCGGGGAGTTCCGGCTCGGGCTCGGGTGCCGGCTCGCCCTCGGGTGGTTCTGGTGCCTCGGGAGGGAAGACGGCGGCGCCGGTGCCGGCCGCGGCCGCCTCGCCGGTCTCGTCGGGTCCCTCGTCCCTGGTCATCCCGGTCACCAAGCCGTCGCCGTCGGGGTCACCGAGCCCCTCCCCTTCTGGCTCCTAGCCGGTTGGCGCCGTCCGGCGCCGGCCAGGCCCGCTGGCGCCGGCCGTCAGCTCGAGTGCTCGGGAGCGTTGGGGACCGGGCGCCCGGTCCGGTCGATGAGCCGGGACATGACGATGACGCTGCGCGTCCGGGTGGTGAACGGCTCGGCCCGGATGCGCTCGACGACCTGCTCGAAGTGGCCGACGTCGGCCGCCTGGATGTGCAGCAGGGCGTCGGCCTCGCCGGTCACCGTGCAGGCGCCGACCACCTCGGGATAGCGGCGGACGGCCGCCCGGATGTCGGCCGGCGAGGTCAGCGCCCGGCAGAACAGCTCCACGTAGGCCTCGGTGGTCCAGCCGAGCGCGGCCGGGTCGACGCGGGCGGAGAAGCCGCGGATCGCGCCGGTCTCCTGGAGCCGGTCCACCCGCCGCTTGACGGCCGGCGCGGACAGCCCGACCAACGCGCCGATCGTGGCGTAACTGGCCCGGGCGTCTTCGATCAGGGCGGCCACGATTCGTTCGTCGATCTTGTCCAGGCTCATGCCTGCGATGATGACACTCTTACCGCCCGGAAATACCACGGCCCTGCAGCAGATGTAATAAACAACTGCCGCAGGGCCGCGCCCCGCTCAGGGCTCCGGCGACCAGGACGAGAAACAATTCCCGTCCGGTGACCGGAAGTAGAAGAGGCCCGACGTCCCGCTTTCGCCGGGCCTCAATAGTGTGACGCCGCCCTTCCGCAGGTGGTTTACACGCCAGCCAATTAATCTTTTTTCTCGTCCAGGAACTTGGCGGCGGCCTCGGCCACGGCCGGGCTGAGCGACATCACGTAGTGGGTGTGAGCGGGCAGGATGGCCAGCTGGGCGGGTCCCGGGACGCCGTCCCAGCCAGGGTCGGACTGCCCGCCGCCGAGCAGGGCGAAGAACTCCACGATGTGGGCGGGCCGGATCGAGTCGGTGTCGCCGAACAGCAGCAGCACCGGCGCGGTGATGGTGGGGACGCCGTCCGACCAGTCGTAGGGCTGCCGGAGCAGCTCGCCGACCTCGCAGACGTGCTTCTCCCAGTCCTCGGGGTGCGGCGCCACCTCGGCGTAGACCTGCCCGAAGGGCGACGGCTTGATCATCGCGGCCGCCTCGGGGCCGAGGGCGGCCTGACCGGCCAGCACCTCGGGGAACCAGCCGTCCTGACGGCAGGGGGCGGACACCACCACCAGCCGCCGGATCAACCCGGGGTGCTGAATGGCGGTGCGTATGGCCACCCCGCCACCCAGCGACAGGCCCATGAGGTCGGCCTGGGCGAGGCCGAGGTGCTCGACCAGCCCGGCGATCTGGTCGGCCACCTTTTCGTAGCGCAGCGGGCCGTCGGGGCTGGCGGTGTGCCCGTGGCCGGGCAGGTCGACCGTGATCAACCGGCGGCCGGCCGCCAGCCGGTCCAGGTTGTCGCCCCACATCTCGGAAGCGCCCATCCCGCCGTGCAGCAGGATCAGCGGCTCCCCGGAACCGCGCTCGTCGTACCAGAGGTCAAGGCCGTCAACGTTTACGTAGCTCATGTCACCTATGACGATGGCAGGCCGGCCGGTTCATCGGGCATGGAAAACCCTGAAAGGGCCGGCCTCGGGTGGGGCTTGGACGGTCAGCTCGATGTCGCCGCCGTCGAAGACCAGCGTAAACCGGAAGAACGGGCAGCAGCGCTGTTCGGCGGCGGCCAGGTCGGCGATCGGGCCGGCCAGCGCGGCCGGCAGGGTGAACCGGAGGCCGTCCGGGACCGGGGCGCGGGCGCTGGCCCGGCTGAGCAACTCGCGCCACTGTTGCATCCGTGCGTCTTGGTCCTCGCCGCTCAGGGCACACGCGAGGGGCTGGTGTGGCTCGGGGGGCTGGTGTGGCTCGGGAGGCTGGTGTGGCTCCGGAGGCTGGCGTGGCTTGAGAGGCTGGCGGGGCTCCGGAGGCTGGCGGGGCTCGGGAGTTTCATCGGGCTGGAGGGCTTGGCTGGGCGCCGGAGGTGGCGGAATCTCGGTGAGGCAGCCGCAGGCGGCGGCGCAGGGCCCCGGCGCCGGGGTCGGCTCAGTCGCGGCCAGGGCCTGTTCGAGGCGGGCGATCGACTCCCCCAGATCGGCGGCCCGGGCCCGGGCCTGGGCGATACGGGCGGCCAGCAGCGGGCGGAGCCGGTCGCGGACGTCGGCGCAGACGCCGCCGTCGCGGACGGTGAGCAGGTCGCGGATCTCGGCCAGCGGCAGCCCGAGCTGCTGGCCCGCGCCGATCAGGGCCAGCCGTTCGAGCGCGTCATCGCCGTAGCGGCGGTAGCCGTTGGCGGCCCGGGCGGCCGGCAGCAGGCCGGACTGCTCGTAGAAGCGCAGCGTGGTCGCGGGCACGCCGGACCGGTCGGCCAGGCCAGAGATCTGATAGCTCGCCACCCCCCGACGCTAAACCTTCGACCCCGCTCGAAGGTCAAGCGTGCGCCGCGAGCCAGGCGTGCACCTCGCCGACGCGGTTCTGCAGCAGCGTGAGGTGGCCGTCGTGGTCGAGCAGGCGGGCCTCGACGCCGGGGATGCGGGCGGCCAGCCACTGGCCGTGCCCGAACGGGACGAACTTGTCCTCGCGGCCGTGCAGCAGCAGCACCGGGACCGAGATGCTGCTCAGCTCGAACGCCCACGGGCTCACCTCGGCCAGGCCGTCCTCGAACAGGCCTTCGGCACCGGGGGCGAGGCCGGCCTGTCCGGAAGACGTCAGGTACTCGGCCAGCTCGCCGGTGACCGCGGCGGCATCGGTCGGAGTGAGCAGCGTCTGCATGGTCGCCGCCACCGTTTCCGCGGTGGCCCCCATGGTCTCGGTGCGCTGTTCCTCGCACTGGGCCCGGGACGCCTCCGGGTCGGTAACCACGAGCTTGAAGTCGCGTACGTTCTCCTCGCCCATGCCGTCGAACCAGTCCAGGCCGTCGGCGTCGTAGGGGGCCGGCGAGGCCAGCGACGCGGCCGCCACCACCAGGTCCGGCAGCAGCGCGGCGGTGGCCAGCAGGTGCGGGCCGCCCCCGGAGATGCCCCAGGCGGCCAGCCGGGTGATCCCCAGCCCGTCACAGATCGCGCGCACGTCGGCCGCGCAGTCGGCCACCGTGCGGCCCGGCTGCGGGCTGGACCCGCCGTATCCGGGCCGGTCGTAGCAGATCAGCCGCAGGCCACGGGCGGCGGCGTCGGCCACGGTGGGCGCGTACAGGTGGCGGGAGTTGGGGGTGCCCATGTGCACCAGCACCGGCAGGCCGTCCGGGTCGCCGGCCTCCTCGACGGCCAGTTCCCGGCCGCCGGGCGCGGGCACGACGTGTTGCCGTGTGTTCGGGGTCATGCAGTCACCCAATCACGGGCGCCCGGTCAGAAGAAGGTCGAAACCGCTTCGGTGACGGTGTAATCGTCGTCCACCAGGTAGATCGTGCGCCACTTGTCGAAGGTGGTGCAGGGGTGGGACGGGCCCAGCGCCACCAGGTCACCGACGGCGACGCCGTGACCGGGGGGAACGGCCAGGTGGGCGTGCTGGTCGCTGGTGGCGGCCAGGGTCCAGCCGGCGTCCCGCAGCGGCCGCCGCTCGGCCGTGCCCCGGGGCACGTGGGTCAGCGCGATCGGGCGGCCGGCGTCCTGGCCGAAGTCGCGGCGGCCGGCCGACACGATGATCAGCCCGGGCTCGGGGACCGAGAGCACCTGGCCCCACACCTCCAGGGCCGGCTCCAGGTCGGGGGTGGCCGAGCCGATCCGGGTGTGCAGGTCGGTCAGGACGCGGGCGTACAGGCCCCAGTCCTCGCTCAGGTAGCAGCCGCTGCGCAGCATCACCCGGGCCGGCCGGCTCAGCCGGGCCCCGGTCAGCACCTCGATGACCAGGTCGGGGAAGGCGGTGCCGCCCGCCGTGAGCAGCACCTCGGGCACGTCGAACAGCTGCCGCTGGTCGAGCGCGGCCGCGATCTCGAGCAGGAAGGCCAGGAACGCGCGGACCACCGGCTCCCGGTCACCGCCGTCCGGGGCCTTGGCCAGCCCCTCGAACCCTTCGACGCCGGCCAACGTCAGGTGGGGGGCGGCCGCCCGGACCGCCTGCGCCACCTCGACCGCGGTGGCCACGTCCCGGACCCCGCACCGGGCTCCGGCCATACCCCCTTCGACCAGCACCGGCAGCGGACGGCCGGGGCCGCCGGGGCCGAGCGCGGCCAGCCGCTCGGCCAGCAGCCGGACCCCGGCCACCGAGTCGACCAGGCAGTAGAACTCGAACTCCGGGTCCCGCCGCAGCTCGGCGGCGACGTAGCGGATGTCGGCCGCGCCGACCAGTTCGTTGGCGTAGAAGATGCGCGGCACCCCGTGCTCGCGGGCCGCCCGGACCTGCGGCCCGGTCGCGAACGTCAGCCCCCAGCTGCCCGCGTCGAGCTGGCGGCGGAACAGCGCCGGGGCCATCGTGGTCTTGCCGTGCGGGCACAGCAGCACCCCGGCCGCCGCGCTGAACTGCTGGAACGAGGTCAGGTTGCGCTCCAGCGCCGAGGCCCGGAGTACGCACAGCGGCAACGGCAGGTCCTCGCGAAGTACGTTCGGCGCGTCCACGTACGCGAACGCTACTCCTGGCGGAGTACACCGCCGGGTGGCGGCTGACCGGCAACTGCCACCCGCCGCCGGACGACGGTACCGGCCCCCGGCCGGCAGCATCGGAGCCAGACATCACCGAACCGGGGAGGCCCACCGATGCGAACCAATGATCCGGCCAGACCAGGCCTGCGCCCGGGCCTGCTCGGGCGGACCGGGCACGCCTGCTATCGCCACCGCTGGCTCACCCTGGCCGCCTGGCTGGCCGGGGTGGCCTGCCTGGTCGTGCTCTGGGTGCAGTTCGGGGCACCCGCCGACAACAGTTTCAGCGGCTCCGACCCCGGCCAGACGGTCCTCGACCAGCACTTCCGGCAGCGGTCGGGCGACACGCTCACGCTCGCGGTCCGGTCCAGCGCCCCGGTCACCTCGGCCCCGGTCGAGTCCCAGGTCACCGCCGCGCTGGTGCCGTTCCGGGCGGCCGCCCACGTCAGCGGCGTGACCGACCCCTACACGACCCCCGGCCAGATCTCCCGGGACGGGCACATCGCGTTCGCGTCGGTCCAGTTCAACGAGCCGTCCACCAGCATCCCCGGCGGCGAGGTGACCGCGCTGATGAACGACGCGCGGCGGGCCTCCGGGCCCGGAGTGACCTTCAGCCTCGGCGGCGACGTGGTCGACCAGGCCGAGACCCCCTACGGCGGGTCGTCGGACGGCATCGGCATCGGCGCGGCCGCGATCGTCCTGCTCATCGCCTTCGGCTCGTTCCTGGCCATGGGGCTGCCGGTGCTCACCGCGGTGTTCGGCATCGGCGCCGGCCTGTCGCTGATCGCGCTGCTCGGGCACATCTTCCCGGCCCCGTCGTTCTCGCCGATCATCGCCTCGATGATCGGGCTCGGGGTCGGGGTCGACTACGCGCTGTTCATCGTGACCCGGTTCCGCGAGTACCTGCACGCCGGGTTCGCGCCCGCCGAGGCCACCACCCGGGCGATGCGGACCTCGGGCCGGTCGGTGCTGACCGCCGGGACCACCGTCGTCATCGGCATGATGGGCCTGTTCGTGCTGCGCCAGCCGCTGATGAACGGGGTCGCGATCGCGGCCGCCGCCACCGTCGCGATGACCGTCCTGGCCGCGCTGACCCTGCTGCCGGCGATGCTCGGGTTCACCGGGACCCGGTTGGCCAAGCCGTCCCGGTTTCGGATCCCCGGCCTGCGACGCCAAAGCCGTAGCGTGCCCTTTAAGAATAATGAAAAGGGGATGCTGGATACGGCGCGGCGGGATGCTGCGGCGGGATCCGGCGCGGGCGCGCGGCGGGGAGCGGGCGCGGAGCTGGGCGCCGGCGCGGGGCCGGGCGCTAGCGCGGGGCTGGACGCGGGCGTGGGGCTAGACGCGGGCGCGGGGCTGGGCGCCGCCGCTGGCGCGGGGCGGGGTGCGGGGCTGGGCGCTGCGGCGGACCTGGGCGCGGGCGCCGGGGCGGATGTTGCGGCGGCGTCGGGCGCGGGGCGGGGAGCGGCGAGCGGGCGGCATCCGGCCGAGCGGTGGGCGGCGATGATCAGCCGTCATCCGCTGCGGGCGGCGCTGGTGGCGCTGGCGATCATCGCGGTGCTGGCGATCCCGGCCCTCAGCATGACGCTGAACATGCCGGACGAGTCGGCCCAGGCGGCCGGGACCATGGGGCGGGCCAGCTACCAGACCATGGCCGAGGGATTCGGGCCGGGGTTCGACGCGCCGCTGATCGTGGCGGCGGCCGGGCACGACCCGGCGGCCGGGGGCGCCACCCTGGCCCGGGCGCTGGCGCACACGCCGGGGGTCGCTCGGGTGACGCCGCCGGTGGTCAGCGCCGACGGGCAGGCGGTCATGTTCGTCGCCTATCCCACCACCGGTGAGCAGAATCCGGCCACCAACACCCTGGTCAACCACATCAACGACACGGTGCTGCCCCGGGCCGCGGCCGGGACCGGGCTGACCGCCCACCTGACCGGCCCGAACGCGGGCAACGTGACGTTCGCGAACACGATCGCGGCGCGAATGCCGTGGCTGATCGGGGTGGTCATCGGGCTGTCGATGCTGTTGCTGCTGATCGTGTTCCGGTCGATCGCGGTCGCGGTCAAGGCGGCGCTGATGAACCTGCTGTCGATCGCGGCCGCCTACGGGGTCCTGGTCGCGGTGACCCAGTGGGGCTGGGGACACCAGCTGTTCGGGTTCAGCGAGCCGATCCCGATCACGACCTGGGTGCCGATGTTCCTGTTCGTGATCTTGTTCGGGCTGTCGATGGACTACGAGGTGTTCCTGCTGTCGCGGATCAAGGAGGAGTACGACCGGACCGGTGACAACACCGCCTCGGTGGCCCGCGGCCTGGCCGGGACCGCGCGGGTGATCAGCGCGGCCGCCGCGATCATGGTCGTCGTGTTCTTCTCGTTCGTGCTCGGGGCCGACGTCTCGGTCAAGCAGATCGGGCTCGGGCTGGCGGTCGCGGTGCTGGTCGACGCCACCGTGGTCCGGCTGGTGCTGGTGCCCGCGATCATGGAGCTGCTGGGGCGGGCCAACTGGTGGCTGCCGGGCTGGCTGGGGCGGATCCTGCCGCGTTCTCCGGAACCGGAGCCGGAACTGGCAGACGCGGCCGGGACGACCGGGGTGACCGAGGTGGCGGTGGCTGGCCGGCGGTAGGGGCGGGCACGGCGCCGGCGTCGTCATCGGGTGCGGTGGCGGCGCCGGCGCTTTGGCGGGTGGACCATGGTTGATAGGCGAGATATAGCTCTCAGGGCGAACAAATTCGTCTCATCTATAGTCGTTACATGCTGGACGTGACGCGGCTGCGCGTCCTGGTCGCGGTGGCCAGGCACGGGTCGGTCACGGCCGCCGCCCGCGAGCTCAACTACGCGCAGCCCTCGGTCAGCCACCACCTGGCCCGGCTGGAGGCCGAGACCGGGGTCCGGCTGATCCAGCGGGCCGGCCGCGGCATCCGCCTCACCGACGCCGGCCGCCTGCTGGCCGACCGGGCGGCCGAGGTCCTCGGCCGCCTCGACGCCGCCGAAAACGAACTGGCCGCCCACGCCGGCCTGCGGGCGGGCCGGGTGCGGCTGGCGGCGTTCCCGTCCGCGCTGGGCACGATCGTGCCGGCCGCGGCGGCCATGCTGCGGGCCGAGCATCCGGGGATGGATCTGCGGCTGACCGAGGCGGAGCCGCCTGAGGCGCTGCGGATGCTGCGGGCTGGTTACGTGGACGTGGCGCTGGTGTTCCGGTACGTGCAAGCGCCGGCCCGGATCCCGGTCTCGGCCTCCGCCACAGCCACATCTGCAGCCACTGCTTCCTCCTCTAGCTCCCCCACCTCTCCTAAGGCTGGCACCTCTTCCGCCTCTTCCGCCTCTCCCGCCTCTTCGGCCCCTCCCGCCTCTTCCACTTCTCTCACCTCTTCCACTTCTCTCACCTCTTCCACCTCTCCCACCTCTTCCACCCCTGGAACGGATGGTTCCGTTCCAAATGGAGGAGCGGCGGGTGGTGCACGTGGCTCGCGTGGGGCGGCTGAAGCGGGCGGGCGGGAGGAGGAGGGGACCCGGGGGCGGCTGGTGCTGGACGAGCCGGTGCACCTGATCACCCGGCGGCGGGCGGACGGGAGCTCCGGGCCAGGGCCGGGAGGCAGCGACCTGGGCCGGTACGCGCACTGCCGGTGGATCGCGGGCTGCGACCGGTGCCGGATCAACCTCATGACCCAGTGCTCGCTGGCTGGCTTCACGCCCAAGATCTCGTTCACCACCGACGACTACGTGGCGGTGCAGGCGCTGGTCGCGGCCGGGCTGGGGGTGGCCACGCTGCCCGACCTGGCGTTGCGGGCGGCCCGGCACCCGGGGATCCGGGCGGCCGAACTGCCCGGCGCCCGGCGGCACGTGTACGCGCTGCAGTACGGGGAGCCGCCGGACTCACCGGCCACGATCCGGCTGATCGACGCGCTCGTTGCCGTGGCTGGCGGGGCCGCCGGGACTGGTGGGGTGCATGAAGCCGGTGAGCCGCGTGAGGCTACGCGGACGCCGGAAGTGGTCGCGCCCTGACACGCGCCGCCAGGGCTGCGCGTTCGCGCGGTCCTGGGCTACAGTCTCGCGCGTGACTTCGGGGCCGGAACCGCCACCACGGGGCCAGGCGGTCCTGCCCGGCCTGGCGCCCGATCCGGTCACCGCCGACGGGCAGTGGCTGCTGCCGGGGATGGCCGGGCTGACCGGGGCCCAGCACGCGGCGGCCGGGCTGATCGCCCGCGGCGGCCGGGCCGGGGCCAGCGCCCCCGACATGGAGCCGGACACCGGGGCCGACACCGAGCTGAGCCAGGTGGCGGCCGAGCTGCTGGCCACCGACCCGGACGGGTCGCGGATCGGCGCCGCCGTGCGGACCGCGCTCGACATGCTGCTGGACGGCCAGCACACCGGCCGCTACCGCTGGGACCAGCTCTGCAAGACCGAGAAGACGCACGCGGGGACGCTGGTCGAGATCGGCATCCAGCGCGGCCTCGGCCTGGCCGACGGCACCCTGCTCGACTACGCGATCGCCGGGGCCGACGTCGACTGCAAGTTCAGCCACCGGATGGGCCGCTGGATGATCCCGCCCGAGGCGGCCGGCCAGCTGGTGCTGCTGGTCCAGGCCAGCGACGACGAGGGCACCTGGTCGGCCGGGCTGCTGCGGGTCCGGCCCGGCACCCTGCGCGAGGCCAGCAACCGCGACCTCAAAAAGACGCTCAGCGACCGTGGCCGGTCCGCCGTCGTGTGGCTGTTCTCCCGCTGTGAGCTGCAGGAGAACGTGCTGGTGCGGATGGCCGACCGGGACGTGGCCGAGGTGCTCGCGCCCCGGTCGGGCCAGCAGCGGGTCAACGAGCTGTTCCGCCGGGCCCAGCGGCGCCGGGTCACCCGCACGGTGGTGGCCACCGTGGCCAAGCAGGACGACTACATGAAGCGGGTCCGGGCCGGCGGCGGCGCCCGCGACCAGCTCCGGCCCGAGGGCATCGTGATCTTCGGCGACTACGTCGGCGACCAGGCACTGGCCGGCGCGCTGGGGCTGCCGCGGCCGGGGCCGGGCGAGTTCGTGAGCGCGCGGCTGACCTCGCGGGCGGCCCGGCCGGACGGCGCCGACCGCACGATCAAGCTGGAAGGCGTGGACTGGATGCTGGCCGGGCCGGACGACCCGGCCGAGCTGGCCCCGCACCTGCCCCGCGGGTGACCCCCGTTACCCCCTGCCCCAATACTCTGTGATAAAGAGTATTGTGGGCGGCACCGACACGGCCGGAGGTGGGGTTCACGATGAGTACCGAGCCAGGCGGGGTGGAGCGGGCGACGCCGCGACGGCGTTCGAACCTGGGGGGCGGGATCGCGGTGAGCGCGGGGGCGGCGTTCGCGATCGTGGCGATTCTGCACCTCGGGGGCATCGCCTACGTGATCGTGGCCATCGTCGCCGGGCTGGCCTACACGCTGACCGCGATGTACCGGCGCCGCGACGACGGCTGAGCGCGCCCAGTACCCGGGGCACTGGGGCTCCCGGGTCAGCGGCCGGAGGCCTGGATGATCGCGTTCAGCGCCCGGACGTGGGCGTCGAAGGCGGCCCGGCCGGCGCTGGTGGCCTGGTAGAGGGTGGTCCGGCGCTTGCCGCGCCAGTGCTCGGCGGTGCTCACGAAGCCGGCGTCGAGCAGCACCTTGACGTGGGCGCCGAGGTTCCCGTCGGTCAGCTGCAGGGTCTTGCGCAGCAGGGTGAAGCTCATCTCGGCGTCCGGCGGCAGCGCGTGCAGGGCCGCCTGGATGCGCAGCCGGGTGGGGTCGGTCAGCACCGGGTCGAGCGGGCTGGCCAGCAGGTCGGCCAGCTCGGTGAGCAGAGTGTCCGGTTCGTTCATTGCCTCCACCGCCTCCACCGCATCCGCCAGCCGCCCAGTCCGGTCATGCCCAGCCCGCCCGCGAGGCCGACCGTCAGCACCGCCTCATGCGGGGTGGCCACCCGGGTGGCGGCCGCCACCACGACGATAGCCAGCCCGAGGACCGCCAGCGCCACGTCCCGGACCCCGATCCCGTAGATCAGCATGCCGGTCGCCCACAGACTGGCCAGGAAGACGGCCAGCACCCGCGCGTTGGCGGGCGCGACGATCAGCACCAGCAGCGGCGAGGTCACGAACAGCACCAGCCAGGCCAGCGCGAACCGGTTCTCGGTGTGCAGCCGGATCTCGCGGGGCCGCGCCACCCGGGTCACCACCGCCGCCACCGCGCAGACCCCGAGGCCGAGGACCGGGCCGGCCGGGCGGGGCAGGTACTGGAACAGCAGCGCCCCGGTCAGCCAGGCCAGCCCCCAGGCGAGCAGCGGTACCCCCATGGTGACGTCGCGGGTCAGCTGCTGCGAACGCCGGGCGACCGGGGCGATGTCGGCCAGGATGCGCGACGCGTCGGCCGACGTGGGCGGGCTGGCGCCGGTTCCGCGCGGATCGACGTCCATCGGGCCCCCAGGCGCAACGGCAGTGTGATCCTCTACGGTACAGAGTCTTGGGCGGCTGGCGGTGTTTGCTTGCGGCGGGGGATTCGGACGTGCCCGCTCACGGACCTGCCCGGCGCGCGGGTCCGCGACCGCTGGCACCGGTGGCACGGCCTCCGTGAGGCCGTCCGCAAGGAAGCCGCGGCGCACTGCACCTGCCGGCCGAAGGCGTCCCCGGCAGGAGAGCCAGCGGGCCGCCACCACCGCCGAGCGCTGGCAGCAGGTCCATCACTGCGAACCGTGAACGTGGGCCTGCTGGTCCGCTATCACTCGTCCTCTCAGTGATCGTTTGCCGTGACAGATCCATGTCGCGGTGACGGCAGCCGAGCCGTTCGTCGAGATGTCGATCCAGTAGCGCGCAACCATGGCTTCCTTTGCTGATCAGGTCACGCTGGCGGCGGCTCGGGCGACAGCTGACGGCGCACGGATTCGCTGTCAAAGACGCTCCACACGTCAGCGATCCGCCCGTCGATCACCGTGTAGAAGACGTACTCGCGGAAGCTGATTCGGGTTCCGGTGGGTTCGAGCCCGATCCAGCGGCCCGTGGGCGTGCCAGAGTCCGCGTAACGCACGGCGATCCGGTCTCCGGCGATGACGGCGTCCACGATCGTCCATGTCTGGTCGGGGACCGCCGCGAGGTGCTCGCCTACCGGCCCCTCCCACCATTGCTGGCGCGTCATCGTCTGGCCGTTGTGGTTGAGCTCATCAGCGACGATCGCGGCCAGCTCGTCGACGCTGCGATTGTTCAGGCACCACACGTAGTGATCCAGAAGCGCGCGAAGCTTGTCAGCCCTCATTCCGGCCTTCCCTAGTAATGGCCAAAACCAAGCCGCTCAGCGGAGGCCCGGGTGAGGGGCGATGCACCGGGTCCGCGCCATCGAAGGCAGCGCCGCCTTGCTCGCGGC
>Ga0213875_10002110_pt1 | contig 12184 bp, 7 predicted proteins | sample BarmaccomBMRX_R8_FD_160105 | JGI IMG/M metagenome (GOLD analysis project Ga0213875, IMG submission 160105) | Root-associated microbial communities from Barbacenia macrantha in rupestrian grasslands, the National Park of Serra do Cipo, Brazil - RX_R8 | ecosystem: Host-associated > Plants > Roots... | reverse complement strand
GATGCGGCTCGTCATCAATTATCGCGGCCCGCGCGGTACGATCCCAACCTTCTCGTTCGTCGATCTGCTGAAAGGGAAACTCGATCCCGGCATATTCAACGGCAAGATTGTTCTGCTCGGAGCCTCCTTTATCGGCAATTCCGATGCTTATGCGGCGCCTTTCGGGAACACACCGGTACCGGGCACTGAACGAATCGCTAACATCGTCGACTCCATCCTGGCGCGTGATTTTATTCGCGATAACCCGCCGCCCTGGCCCTACCTGACGCCAACTCTGGTGGCGCTGCTGGCGGTCGGGATGGGCGTCGCCGGGGCGTTCCTGCCAACCCGGTACGCGGCGCTGGGCGGCGCGGTGCCGGTGATCGGCTGGGCTGCTGGGGCGCAATATGCCTTTGTGCACGGGCTGTGGCTGCCGCTCGTGATTCCGCTGACGGCGCTGGCAGCGGCTACCGGCGGCGTCTCGCTATTCCGCTATGGCTTTGTCGACCGGCAGCGGCGCTTTGTGCAAAACGCGTTCCAGCACTATCTCTCGCCGGAACTGGTCAACCTGCTGGCGGCGAACCCGGATCGGCTGCGGCTCGGCGGCGAGACCCGTATGCTGACCATCATGTTCTCCGACATCCGCGGCTTCACCTCGATCTCGGAGGGCTACAAATCCGACCCGGAGGGACTTGGCCGGCTGATCAATCGCGGCTTTCTAAGCCCGATGTCGCAGCTCATCAAACAGCGCCGCGGCACAATCGACAAGTACATGGGCGATTGCATTATGGCGTTCTGGAACGCACCGCTCGACGATCCAGCCCATGCCGAACACGCATGTGCCAGCGCGCTGGCGATGGTCGCCGATCTTGATCGGATCAACGCGAGCTTGCAGGAAGAGGCCGAGACCGAGGGTCGGTCATTTCACCCGATTCATATCGGAGTCGGCCTCAATACCGGAGAGTGCGTCGTCGGCAACATGGGGTCGGACGAACGGCTTGCCTACACCGCGATGGGCGACGCGGTAAACCTCGCGTCCCGTCTCGAGGGGCAGAGCAAGACGTATGGCGTCACTCTCGTTATCGGCGAGACGACGCGCGAAGCAGCGCCCGGCTTTGCCGCGATCGAACTCGACCTGATCGCCGTCAAGGGCAAGGCGGAGGCGGTGCGCGTCTTCACCCTGCTGGGCGACGCCGAGCTGGCGCAGAGCCGCGAATTTCAGGCGCTGCTGGAAGACCACGCGGCGATGATGGCCGGCTACCGTGCGCAGGACTGGGGCGCGGCGCATGCGGCATTGGCCCGCTGCCGCGGCCGCGACCCGCGGCTGGCGGGAGTCTACGAGCTCTACGAAGAACGCCTCGCCTACTTCGCCGACCACCCGCCCGCCGCCGACTGGGATGGCGTTTTCGTGGCCCTAACGAAGTAAGCTGGTCGGCGGGTGTCAGCGTTGGGCGGGGGACCAGGGCTCCGGAGCACGCGGTTCGAGATCGGTCACGACATCGACCACTACCGGCTCATCGGCGCGCAGTGCATCGGCCAGAGCCGGGGCAATCTGCTCCGGACGCTCGACGCGAATGCCGCGAACCCCAAAGGATTTCGCCACCTCGGTGAAGTCGGTCGGGCCAAAGCGGATCAGTTCTTCGCCACGGCCGGGCCGGTTGCCCGAGAGGCGATGCACGCCCGTCAGGTTCTGGCCAAAGCCGGAATTATTGTTGATCACGATCGTCGTCGGAATCTTGTAGCGCCGCGCCGATTCCAGTTCGGGAAGGTGGTAGTAGAATCCGCCATCGCCGGTGAAGCAAACGACGCGCCGGCCGGCGGCGGCACAGGTCGCGCCGAGCGAGGCGGGGAAAGCCCAGCCAAGCGACCCCGCGGCGCGCTGATAGGTCTGCCCGGCGCCATTGAAGTCGATCATCGTGCCGGTCCAGATACCGGAATAACCGGTATCGGCGACAATGATACCGTCCTGCGGCAAGGCTTTGGTGATCTCGGCGCAGAGCCGTTCGACGGCGATCGGCCCAGTATTCTTTTCAATCAGAGGCTGCATCGTGGCACGCCAGTCAGAGACGATGCGCGCTGCTTCCTCGGCATAAGAACTGTCGCGTACCGGCTTGCCGATGATCTGTAACAACCGCGCCACCGTGGTCTTGGGGTCGCCGCACACCCCAACGGTGTTGGGGTAGCTGCGGCCGATCTCCAGCGGGTCGGGCTCGATCTGCACGATCCTCGTATCGATCGGCGGGATCTGCCAGTTGAGCGTGACCTGGTCACCGGTATCGCAGCCGATGAACAGCACCATGTCGGCGCTGTGCACGATGCGGTTGGCCGGCGGCGCGGAATAGCTGCCGGCAACCCCGATCGCGAGGCGATGCCGCGTCGGGATCAGCGCACGGGCGCCCAGCGTCGTCGCGATCGGGGCGGAGAGTGCCTCGGCCAAGGCGAGAATTTCCGAGCCAGCTTGCGAGATCAGCGCCGCATCGCCGGCGACAATCGCGAGGCGCTTGGCCCCGAGTAGAATCTCGCCGGCACGGGCGATATCGCGCTCATCCGCCAGCGGGCGGTGCACCGGCACGCCGCGCTGCTCCATCTCGATGACTGGCGGCTCGCCGGTCATGCCCAACTCGATAACGTCGCCCTGCAATCCATTGAAGTCGAGATGCGTCGGGCGGGATGTCTCGGCGAGCGCAGCACGCCAGGCATGGCGCAATAACCGCGGCAGCTCGGCGGTGCTCTCGACCGGCGCCGAGAACTTTGTCACGGCCTGGAAAAGCGGCGCGTGCGCCACCTCCTGATAGGAATTACGGTGCTGATATGAGGGCTCCTTGCGGCCGGTAAAGGCGATGACCGGGGCGCGGCCGAGATAGGAGTCCTGCAGTCCCGCCGCGAGATTGGCGGCACCGACCGATTGCGACATGCAGATGCCCGGACGCCCCGCCACGCGCGCATACCCGTCAGCCATGTAAGCGGCCGCCTTTTCGGAGTGCGCCAGGATCGGCTTCACGCCTTGATCGCTCAGAGCCAGCAGGGTCCGCCGCAACGTCGATTCGATAAAGAACACATGGCTCATGCCGGTGCTGGCCAGGGCACGCGCCAGCCACTCAGCGCCATTCATCTGGGCCCGATCGCTCATCTGTTCCTCCACTTCCGCCGGTTGGAACCGGCGGGTCTCCCGTTCGCATCGAAACTCGGCGCGCATCATATCGATGCTGGCGGCTTTGAGTAGCGCGACGCGATGTGTCGGGCGGTGCGATAATCGACCGTGACAAAGCCACGATGGGCGCGGTAGCCTGATCATGGCTCACAAGAGCTGAAAACAAGGGCGCCCGGTGAAGGGACGCCCACTGAACACAAACAGGTCGTTTCGGTCGGCCGGTGCCTCGCGGCAACGGTTTCGACAGAACGGACAGAGGTACCGTAGCAGTTTTATACACAAGCGGAGTCCGTTCGAAGCGAGACCGCTCACCGCGCTGCACCTCCCGGGGGATCGACCCATGGGAGGAACGTCATGCTTTTGGCCGCATCATCGGCATTGTCGGGTCGATCGGCTGGCTTTTTGCTCGGCCAGAAGCTCGACAGTATTCCATTCAGCGCCTACCACCTCGCGATCATTCTGGTCCTCGGCTGCGTCGGGTTTGTTGAGGGCTATGATCTGGCGATCGGCGGCTCGCTGCTAATCCTGGCCAAAGAACCGCTCCACCTCACTTCCGAACAGGTACATTGGTTAGCGGTCGCCCCGACGCTGTTCGTCGTGCTTGGTGGTTTCACCGCTGCGACAATCTCCGACAAAATCAGCCGCAAAGCCGTCATGCAGGTCGGTGTCGTGCTCAGCACGTTTTTCACGCTGATGATACCGCTGGCCCAGGACGGCACGCAGCTGTTGATCATTCGGGTACTTACCGGATACGGCATCGGCTTCGCGATCTCAGCACCGTTCCCGATCGCCGCCGAACTGATGCCGAAACAGCACCGACGAACGTATGGCGCGATTTATGAGGTGATGCTGGCCAGCGCCTTCACCCTGCTGCCCTTTGTCGGCTATCTGCTGGCCGGCAATCCAAACGGGTTCCGCATCATCGCGCTGCCGGGCGGCCTGGCGCTTGGCATCGTGCCGCTGCTAGTGCATTTCGGCCTCCCCGAGAGCCCGCGCTGGTATCTGCGACGCGGGATGCCGCAGCGGGCCGTGGATACGGTGAACCAGATGATTCGGCGCTGCGGCAACCGCGTACCGACGCTGCGACTGGGCGATCTCGGATCCAACTTGTCGACGGTGGCAGAACGGCTGCCACCGTTTTCCGCGCTGTTCGCCGCAGGGCAGCGGCAATGGACGATCGTCGGCATCATCTGCGGCGCCTGTGCGGGAACGGCGTATTACAGTTCGGCGATCCTCGTACCCAAGGCGCTCGTCGACCAAGGCACCGCAGTGAGCCTCAGCTTCGGCCTCAGCACATTGCTCTTCATGGTGACGATTCCCGGCAAGTTCTTCACCGGCTTCATCATGGAAATAATCGGCCGGCGGTGGACGATCACCTACTGCTTCGCCGGCGCGATTCCCGGGCTGGCACTGATGGCCTTTGCGCATCGGGCAGGAGACCTCGCTACGGTCGTCATGTGCGCCGGCGCGATTATCACCGGCCTGACGGTATTGTCCTCCTTCTCCGCGGTGCGGGTCTATCTGTCTGAGCAGTTCCCCACCTCGTTGCGCGGGCGCGGCCATACGTTCAGCGAGGCAACCGGGCGCATCTTCGCCGGTGTCCTGGCGCCATACCTGCTCGAACCACAGACCCACTCGGCCCCGATCTTCTTCGGCTCGATCATCGCGGTCGTCGCCTGTGGCGCTTGCATTCCGCTGCTGTTTGGCCGTGAGACGGTCGGCCAGCTTGAGCTGGTGACGGCAAATACCGCCGAGCGGGAGGAGGATTTCGAGGCAATCCCCGCTGTCTGATGCACACGCCTGCTCGTGCTGGACTGAGGGTGCGGGAGCTTTGGCTCCCGCTCACTGCGTGAGACGTTGCGTCTGCCTCGCAAAACCAACACAATGCAGGAAGTTGCGAGCAACCTTTTAGCGAAGCGTGCTTGACCTCAAGAAACTGGAGCGCGCTTTGCAAGAAGAAAAACCAAACACCCGGATCGCCGTCGTGATGGGTGTCTCAGGGTCGGGAAAGACGACGGTAGGCCGGGCCTTGGCAGAACGCCTGGGTTGGCAATTTCAGGAAGGCGACGCGCTGCACCCACCGGATAACGTCGCGAAGATGAAGGCTGGGCATGCGCTCGATGACGGGGATCGTGCGCCCTGGCTTGGCGCGATTGCCGAACGCATCGATGCATGGCTGCGCGATGGCTATTGTGGCGTCGTCACCTGCTCGGCCCTGAAACGCAGTTACCGTGACGTGATTATCGGCAAGCGCGCCGGCGTATCGCTGGTCTATCTGACAGGATCGCGAGCGCTGCTCGCCGATCGTATTGGCGGCCGCAAAGGGCATTTCATGCCGGCGAGCCTGCTCGACAGCCAATTGGCGACGCTAGAAACTCCTACTCCGGATGAACACCCGGTGACTGTCTCGATAGATTCATCGGTCGCCACTATCGTCGATCGAATTATCGCCGCCCTGGCTCCGGCCGGCGCAGTCCCCGCCGCCAGGCATTAAAAAAATCAGCAGCTGCATATCCGTCAGGAAGGGATCGAGATGGCTAACCCGCTGAAACAACTTACCGAATTCGGGCAGTCGGTATGGCTCGATTTCGTCAGTCGCGACTTGTTGCAGAGCGGCGACCTGCAGAAACTTATCGAGGAGGACAGCATCCGGGGTGTCACCTCGAACCCCTCGATCTTTGAAAAAGCGATCGGTCACGGCGACGACTACGACGAGATGATCCGCGAGGCCGAGGCGGCCGGCGATCTCGATCCAGGTGCGCTGTTCGAGGGACTCGCGGTCCACGAGATCCAGAAGGGCGCCGACGCGATGCGTTCGGTCTACCGCCAGACGCAGGGCCGGGACGGCTATATCAGCCTCGAGGTCTCTCCCTATCTGGCGCTTGACACGGCAGGCACGATCGAGGAGGCACGCCGCATCTGGCGTGAGGTCGATCGTCCGAACCTGATGGTCAAGATCCCGGGTACGAAGCCCGGCATCCCGGCGATCAAGCAGATGATCAGCGAGGGCGTCAACATCAACGTGACGCTGCTGTTCTCGTCAGACGCTTACCAGGAAGTAGCGGAAGCGTACATCTCGGGTCTGGAGACCTTCGTCGCCAAGGGCGGTGACCCGCATCAGGTGGCGAGTGTCGCCAGCTTCTTCATCAGCCGCATCGATTCGTTGGTCGACGATTTGATTGACAAGAAGATCGCCGCCGGCGGCGACCCCAAGCTTGCCGAACTGAAGGGCAAGGCGGCCATCGCTAATGCAAAGCTGACCTATCAGATCTACAAGAAAATCTATTCAGATCCGCGCTGGCAGAAGCTCGCCCAAAAGGGCGCACAGACGCAGCGCCTGCTGTGGGCGAGCACCGGCACCAAGAACAAGGCCTACAGCGATACATTATACGTCGACGAGTTGATCGGGCTGGACACCGTCAACACGATGCCCGTGGCCACGATGGATGCTGCGCGCGATCACGGCAAGCCGCGGGCCAGCCTCGAAGAAGACGTTCCTGCCGCCCAGAAGGTGATGGACGCTTTGCCGGGTGCCGGGATCGACTTCACGCAAGTCACGACCAAGCTCGTCAATGACGCCGTCGGCTTGTTCGTCGATGCAGCCGACCAGCTCTATGCGTCGGTGCAGAAGAAGCGCCAGATGGTGCTCGGTGAGAAGCAGAACGCGATGAGCTACAAACTGCCGGCCGATATCGAGACCGGTGTGAAGGCGGTCATCGAGGATTGGCGTAAGGAAGGCAAGGTGCGCCGCCTCTGGACGGGCGATGCCTCGCTATGGACAGAAGCCGACGAGTCCAACTGGCTCGGTTGGCTTAATATCGTGACCGATCAGCTCAAGGCGGTCGCGCATCTGGAAGCGTTTGCCGACGATGTCAAAAAAGGTGGCTTCACAGACGTGCTGCTGCTCGGCATGGGCGGCTCCAGCCTCGGGCCCGAGGTGTTCGAGGAGACCTTCGGCTCGGCACCTGGCTTTCCGAAACTGCATGTGCTGGATTCGACCGACCCGGCGCAGGTTAAGCGCTTTGAGGAAGCTGTCGATCTGAAAAAGACGCTGTTCATCGTCTCCAGCAAATCCGGCAGCACTTTGGAGCCGAACATCTTCAAGGCCTATTTCTTCGACAAAGCGAAGCAGGCGCTCGGCAGCGAGGCGGAAGCGGCGAAGCGGTTTGTTGCGGTCACCGATCCGGGTTCCGCGGTCGAAAAGATGGCGACGGGTGCCGGGTTCCGCCACGTCTTCCATGGGTTGAAGTCGATCGGCGGCCGCTACTCGGTGCTGTCGAATTTTGGCATGGTGCCGGCTACGGCGTCGGGCATCCCGCCGCGGAAATTCCTTGAGACGACGGCCGAGATGGTTCGCTCCTGCGCGCCAAGCTCGCCACCGTCGGAGAACCCGGGCGTTATCCTCGGGGCGATCATGGGCGTGTGCCAGCGCGCCGGCCGCGACAAGGTTACCATTCTCGCGTCGCCCGGCATCGCCGATTTCGGCGCCTGGCTCGAGCAGTTACTGGCCGAGTCGACCGGGAAGATCGGCAAGGGTATCGTGCCGGTTGATGCCGAGAAGGTTGGCGCGTCGAGCGTCTATGGCACGGACCGGCTGTTTGCCTACACGCGGCTGGCCTCGGAAGCCGATAGCGAGCAGGACAAAGCCGTCGCGGCGCTCGAAGCAGCCGGGCAGCCGGTCGTGCGCATCATCGTTCATGACAAGATGCAGCTCGGCCAGGAATTCTTCCGCTGGGAGATGGCAACGGCGGTGGCGGGGTCGGTAATCGAGATCAATCCGTTCGATCAGCCGGATGTCGAGGCCAGTAAGGTCAAGACGCGCGAATTGACATCCGCTTATGAAAAGACGGGGTCACTGCCACCGGAGCAGCCGTTCGCAACGGTAGACGGCATCAAACTATTCGCCGACCCGCGCAACGAGGCCGATCTGAAGCCGAAGGCGACAAACCTCGCCGCCGCCTTGAAGGCCCATCTCGACCGCGCCGGCGCTGGCGATTATGTCGCGATGCTGGCTTACATTGATCGGACACCGTCGCATATCGAGGCGATGCAGCAGCTGCGGCACAAGGTTCGCGACGCGAAAAAGGTCGCGACCTGCCTGGGTTTCGGCCCGCGTTTCCTGCACTCGACAGGACAGGCTTACAAAGGCGGACCAAACAGTGGTGTCGTCCTGCAGATCACCTGCGACGACGCCAATGATCTGGAAGTGCCGGGCTCGTCCTACACCTTTGGCACAGTTAAGGCGGCGCAGGCGCGCGGCGATCTCGATGTGCTGGCGGATCGGGGGCGCAGGCTGCTTCGGGTCCACCTGCCGGCCGACGTTGACGCCGGCCTCGCCAAGCTGGCTGCCGCGTTGGAGCAGGCCGTCCGCTAACGGCACGACATTCGCAAGCATCATTATCAGGGAGAAAAATATCATGCAGCTCGGGATGATCGGCCTCGGCCGGATGGGTGGTAATATTGTGCGGCGCCTGATGCGCAACGGCCATACCGCCGTCGTCTACGACCGCAGCGCCGATGCCGTCGGCGCGCTGGCCAAGGAAGGCGCCACCGCCAGTAGCGGGCTCGCCGATTTCGTCGGCAAGCTGAGCGCGCCAAAAGTGGTGTGGGTGATGCTCCCCTCGGGCAAGATCACGCACGACACGATCGTCGAGCTGAGCGGCTTGCTGGGCAAGGGCGACATCCTCATCGACGGCGGCAATTCCAAGTTCCTCGACGACATCGCGCATGCCGAATTGCTTGAGCCGAAGGGCATCACCTTTGTCGATGTCGGCACCAGCGGCGGCGTCTGGGGCCTGGAGCGGGGCTATTGCATGATGATCGGCGGCGCCAAGGCGGCGGTCGATCACCTCGACCCGATATTCAAGACGCTGGCACCGGGCGCCGGCACAATCGACAAGACCCCCGGCCGCGAGGGCCGCGACGTGCGGGTTGAGAACGGCTACATCCATGCCGGGCCCGCTGGGGCGGGCCATTTCGCCAAGATGGTCCATAACGGCATGGAATACGGGATCATGCAGGCCTATGCCGAGGGCTTCGACATTCTGAAAGGCGCCGGGCAGGACTTCATTCCGGCAAACCGTCGGTACAAATTTAATCTCGCCGATCTCGCGGAGGTCTGGCGGCGCGGCAGTGTTATCGCGTCGTGGCTGCTCGACCTGACCGCCATCGCACTGGCCGAAGACGAGTCGCTGTCGGAATTCTCGGGCTATGTGCAGGATTCGGGCGAAGGCCGCTGGACGATCGAGGCGGCTATTGAGGAGGCGGTACCTGCCGACGTTCTGACAGCGTCGCTCTACACCCGTTTCCGCTCGCGTCAGGAACACACCTACGCGGAGAAGATCCTGTCAGCGATGCGCAAGCAGTTCGGTGGCCACACTGAGCAGATGGCGCACGAAGCGCATGGCAGCGAACACCGCGGCTGATACCGCCGCCAAATGCTGCTCCGCATGGCGGAGGTCCAAAGGCTTACCGCCCGGCGGAGCAGGCACTGTGACCAGAGAGTATTGAGGGTTCACCATGGCTGAGACGGGCAGCACGAGTCGTCGTGAGGCGGCGCCGCCGTGCACATTGGTAATCTTCGGCGCTACCGGCGACTTGACCAAGCGCTTGGTCATGCCGGCCGTATATAACCTGATGCGAAGCGGGCTGATCTCGCGCAATTTCGCGATTGTTGGGCTAGGCCGCAGCGAGCAGACGGATAAGGATTTCGCCGCCTATCTCGCCAAGGAGGTTCGTGGCTTTATGCAGGGCCATGAGATGGGCGGGGTTCCGATCCCGTTCGACGAGGAGGCCTGGGGGTTTATCGAAAGCCACATTAGCTACCTCGCCGGGGACCTAAACGACGCTGGCGTTTACAAGCGGCTGAGTGAGCACCTGAAGAAGCTCGACGCCGAGAACGGAACAAAAGGAAACGTCGTCTTCTACCTGGCCGTTGCGGCCTCGATGTTCGGGCCAATCGTCGACCGGCTCGGTGAGGCGGGCCTCGCTCAGCAGGACGGCGGTAGTTTCCGGCGGGTTATCATCGAAAAACCGTTCGGCACCGATCTCGACTCGGCGCGCGCTCTCAACGCACGCGTTCGCAAAGTGCTGGACGAGGATCAGATCTACCGGATCGACCATTTCCTCGGAAAGGAAACGGTCCAGAACATCATGGTTTTGCGCTTTGCCAACGGCATCTTCGAGCCGTTATGGAATCGTGACCATATCGATCATGTACAGATCACCGTTGCCGAGACGGTCGGGGTCGAGCGCCGCGCATCGTTCTATGAGCAGACCGGCGCTTTGCGCGATATGGTGCCGAACCATGTCTTTCAGCTCCTCAGCTTAATCGCCATGGAGCCGCCGAACTCGTTCGCCGCCGACGCGGTGCGCACCGAGAAAACCAAGGTACTGGAGGCGGTTGCTCCTCTGGATCAAGAACGGGTCCGACGTAATGTCGTCCGCGGCCAGTACTCGGCCGGCACGGTGAGGGGAAATGCCGTCGAAGGCTACCGCGAATCCCAGGGCGTTGCGAAGGAGAGCGCAACCGAGACTTATGTCGCGATGCGCCTGGATATCGAGAACTGGCGCTGGGCCGGCGTGCCGTTCTATCTGCGTACCGGCAAGTCGATGACGCGCCGCACGACCGAGATTTCCATTCAGTTTAAGACTGTTCCATTCGCACTGTTCCGCGACACCTCGGTCGATACCTTGACCCGAAACGTCCTCTCTTTCCAGCTTCAACCCGACGAAGGCGTCTCGCTACAGTTCGATGCCAAGCGGCCCGGACCGGAAATCGAGGTTGGCGGCGTAAAGATGGACTTTAAATACAAGGACTATTTCCAGGCAGCGCCGGCAACCGGCTATGAGACCTTGATCTATGACTGCATGATCGGTGACGCGATGTTGTTCCAGCGCGCTGACTCGGTCGAGGCAGGATGGGCCGTTGTGCAGCCCGCGCTCGACTACTGGAGGAACGACCACTCGGCGCCGCTGGAATTCTATCCGGCCGGGAGTGCCGGGCCGGATGCTGCCGATCAGCTGCTGTGGCGCAGCGGTCGGCAGTGGCGGCCGCTCGAATAAGCCCAGAGCACAGCATGAACCAGCCCCGATCCGTTCTGATAGCCCCGTCTATTCTTTCAGCTGATTTCGGCCGGCTCGCGGCGGAGGTGAGCGCCGTCGACGAGGTAGGCGCCGACTGGATTCATGTCGATGTAATGGATGGCCGGTTCGTTCCTAATTTGACGATAGGCCCGCTCGTCGTCGAGGCGGTACGCAAGGCGACGAAGAAGCCGCTAGACGTGCATCTGATGATCGTCGAGCCGGAACGCTATCTCGACGATTTCGCCAAAGCCGGCGCCGACCATTTGCTCGTACATTGCGAACAGAGCGCGACGATCCACCTGCACCGCACGCTGGGTCACATCCATGATCTCGGGAAAAAGGCCGGCGTCGTCCTGAATCCGGGCACTTCGCTGACGGAGATCGAGGAAGTGCTCGAACTCTGCGACAGCGTTCTGGTAATGACGGTCAATCCCGGCTTCGGCGGGCAGAAATTCATCACCTCGATGCTGGCGAAAATTCGCGCCCTGCGCAGGATGTGCGACGAGCGCGGCCTGAACCCGGTCATCGAAGTCGATGGCGGGATCAGCGGCCATAATGCATGGCAGGTCATCGAGGCCGGCGCGACCGCGATTGTCGCCGGCTCGGCGATCTTTGGCGCACCCAATTATGCCGAAGCGATCGCCGCAATCCGCCACTCCGAACAGCCGAAGGCGGCCTGAAGCCATGAACCGGGATGAGCTAAAAAAAGCTGCGGCCGAGAAAGCCGTCGAGCAGGTTGAAAGCGGCATGGTGGTGGGCCTTGGCACCGGCAGCACCGCCGCCTTTGTCATCGCCCGGGTTGGCGAATTGGTTGCGCAGGGCACAAAGATAATCGCGATCCCAACTTCCGAGCGCACCGCGCAGATGTCGCGCGAGCTCGGCATCCAGCTGGGCAGTCTCGCCGAGTACCCGCGCATCGATCTCGCGATCGACGGCGCCGACGAGGTCGAGCGCAGCACCCTGAATCTG
>Ga0213875_10002109_pt1 | contig 12193 bp, 8 predicted proteins | sample BarmaccomBMRX_R8_FD_160105 | JGI IMG/M metagenome (GOLD analysis project Ga0213875, IMG submission 160105) | Root-associated microbial communities from Barbacenia macrantha in rupestrian grasslands, the National Park of Serra do Cipo, Brazil - RX_R8 | ecosystem: Host-associated > Plants > Roots... | reverse complement strand
CCTTGCCCTCTTTAATCGGGACCTCGTTGCCATCCATTCCAGTCGTCGAACCCGTAAGTACTGCGCCATCGGCTTTGAACGTGAACGCGACCGGAACGTCACCATTCGGTGTAGAGATCATGCCTTTCCATTTGCCGTCCACGTCCGCCGCGAACGCCGACATCGCCAGAACCAACAACGCGAAGACCGTCACCGGCCGCTTCATCATCTGTTTCATTCTTTCCTCCTCTTTCTTCAACGATACTCCCCAACGACGTGCAGGTATTGCAAAACGCTCTAACGAGTCCCATATAGCTTATCGCGATTCCCACCTGGGCCGCCTCGCCCCGCCGCGAATGTCCCAAGACCCAACCAACCCCCGTGAGACGATGAATCGATGCTGAACCTGCCCGGCCAAGTCACCGTCGTCGATGTCTCCGCCCGCGATGGACTGCAAAGTTTTCCCCGCTGGGTGGACACAGACATCAAGGTTCGAATGGTGAATCGCCTCACCGAAACTGGCTTCCCCGTGATCGAAGTCACTGGATTCTCCCATCCCAAAGTGGTTCCCCACCTTCGCGATGCCGAAGAGGTGATGGAGCGCATAATTCGCAAGCCGGGCATCATCTATCGCGCCCTTGCACCCAATGCTCGCGGCGCCGAACGCGCAGTGGCCGCCAAGGCCCAGGAAATTCTCGGATTGATCACCGCGAGCGAGGCCTACAACCTCAAAAATCAAAACATGACCCTGGAACAGGGAGTGATCGCGGCCATTGAAACTTTTCAGGTCGCGGAGTGCGCCCATATTCCGTTCCTGATCGCGATCGGAAATGCATGGTGGTGCGCCTATGAGGGCGCGATCTCAGAAGAGCGAGTCTTTTCGCTGGTTCGCCGTTTGCGCGAGGGCGGCATCCGGCGCTTCTATCTCGCCGATTCCCTCGGCATGGAAGCGCCCCGCATTGTCAATCTTCGAATCCGCAGGTTGCGCGAAGAGTTCGCCGACATTGACGTGGGCTTCCATGTGCACAATCGCGCGGGAAACGGCGCCGCCAATGTCGTCGCGGCTCTCGATGCCGGCGCGACTTTCATTGAAGGCAGCATCTGCGGCATCGGTGGCGGAATCATGACGCCGTCGAACTTGGGCGCGTTTGGTAATCTCGCCACCGAAGACATTATCAATCTGCTGAACGAAATGGGCATCCAAACCGGCGTTTCCACCGATGCCGCGCTCTTGGCCGCTCGCGATATCGCAGCCATGCTCGGCATTGAACCGCGCAGCTACCTGACTGCCGCGGGAACACGTTCGTACCTGATGGAACAGGCGCGGCTCAATCCTCGCGCACATCCCGCGTAACCGGCGCCCCGGCTCTCAGTTGCACAGCGCCGCGAGACTCGCCGGATTTGCCCTCGACAGCGCCTCGAGAATGTCATTACAGCGGGTCGCCGAAAGCACCGGCTCCGCTAACGAGCGAAACTTGGCGGTCATCTCATCCCAGCTCAGCGGATTCTCGGGATCGCCCTTCGGAAACCGCACGAATTTTTCGTGCCGCTGCCCATTCTCGAGTTCGATGACAACTCGCGCCGGCCACTCTTGGGGGAAGTTCGCTTCCAGTCGCTGATCTTTGGTCAAAACAACTTTCGCCATCATCTCGCGAATCACCCGCGACCCTATCTTCTCCAGCGTAAACTGATCGAGACCCGCCGCGCCGTCCATCGCTGCTACCGCGGCCCCGAACGGCATCGAAAACTGCGCATCCACCACGGAGGCCGGATTGTATTTCTTGCCTTGCGGTTCGGCAACGATGCCCCACCCGGCTTCGAGAATTGCAACTTCGATTCGCCGGATCTGCGGCGGTTCCAGATGGTCTTCACGCATGATTGTGACAATCGCATCGATGGGGCCTTGCATGTACCGGCAGCACGCATGCGGTTTAACGGCGGTGTGCAAAATCTCAAAAGATTTTCCAAGATCGCAAGTGACCCGTTCGTGCACTGGATCTCTCGAGTAGCCGTGCAGGAAACCATCGCGGCCTTCCAGGATATGCCGGGGTCCAGTGAACCCCTCGGCGGCCAGCAGCGCTGCCTGAATGCCGTTCTGAGCCGCCAACCCGGGATGAATGCGTTTGGTCCAGGCGCCTTCTGCAAGAAATTCCATGGATCCAGCGGCCATGCTTCCTGCAATGCCAACGGCGGCGAGTGTTTCGTCACCCGTCAGCCCCAGCAGTTTCGCTGCAGTGATCGCCGCGCCAAAAACGCCGCAAGTTTGTGTGGGATGAAAGCCCAGAGTGTAATGTTCTTTAGGCTGCACTGCCATCGCGATCCGCGCCGCGGCTTCAAACCCAGCCACAACCGCGGCCAGCAGGCTTTCCATGCCGGTCGCAGGCATCGTCTCAGTCAACGCCAAAGCGGCCGAAAACATGGTCGCCCCTAAATGGATTGAGCCGCCGCTGTGCGTGTCGTCCTGCTCGATGCCATGCGCCGCCGCGCCATTGGCAAGCGCTGCCAACCCAGGTATGCTGCGGATTTTCGTGCCGATGATCGTGGCGCATCCGTTCGCGCCAATCCGCTGGACCATTCTCTGTACCGCCTGAGCCGATTCCTCGCGCGAGCCGCGGATCGCCACCGCCAGGTAATCGAGTAGGAAGTATTGCGCGCGGTCGAGCACCTCGTCTGGCAAATCGCGCGCCTGAAGCGGATGCAAAAAATCGACCAGCTCACGCGTATATTCCTTCATCTCATGTCCATGCTTACAGTGCCAACGTCTGTGATGTTATCACCGTGCACACACGAGGCACTCAATGATCCCGCCTATCCAGACACCTTCCCGACGCACCCGCCCCTGTCTCCGACCAACCCGCGCTCAAGCCGCGTGCATAATCGCTACCGCCTGGCGCAAGCTCGCTAACACAACCGCAGCCGGCCACTCCGCTTGGGAGTCCATGAGAGACGCATCACATTCGTCACCGGCCCCGCGTCTTTTTCCCCTGCGAGCGATGGCGGCTCGGTCGTCCCCGTCGTGGAAAGGCGCGCATGTACAGCGGTGCGATGGCGATCATTTCCTTGTTTAGGTTCGGATAGCCTTCCAGAATCTCCTCCACCGTCGCGCCCTGAGCCAGCATATCGGCCACCAGCTCCACCGGAATCCGCGTGCCCTTGAAAACGGGTGTTCCGCGAAAAATCTGAGGATCTCTGACTGCCATTCCTTCGATATGGGCAAGCTGCTTCAACTGGCTCTCCACCTTCAGGCGAGCGGCCCTGAATACAACCAAGAGCGCCGTCCCATTTCCGATTGCTAACACGTTCTGCTTCGGTGATCGTTGAATCGACTTCGCGATCTCGCGCCGGGTACTCACGGGCAACAGCCGAAGTCCTTCCGCTTCGAGCTGCAGGTAGATCAACTGTTCTTTTGTGAGCAGGCGGCGAACAGTGGCGCCTGATCCCGCGGACTGAAGACGGATCAATCGGCTATCGATCGCTTTATGAACCGCAGCCAGAGGCAAACCGGTCACTGCGGCAGCTTGCGCGGGCGTATATCCGTTCATGCTTTATTCTACTCCGAACGGAGAAGATTTATTTGGGTCAAGCGAGCTAAGGCTTCCGCCCCGGTCACCCTCGTTTCCGCATCAAATCTCCCCCGCTTTCAATTCCTTTCGAATAAAACCCGGCTTGAGTCACCTGTCTCCAGTCCTATAATCTTTTGATGTTCAGGTTTGGACGTAGTCGATTTCGCTTCACAATCAGCGAATTACCAAACGAACCCAAATCCCATAAATGAACACCACACGCCTTCAGATCCCTTGACAACTCCGCTCCAACTGAGCAAAATATGAGTGGCGAAGAAAAGGCGAAATTGCATGAACCCCAACGCCGCTCGCGTCACTACACTCGCACTGCGCCCGGACGCTCAAATCCGGGAATGCCTTCCCACCGGCCTTGCGCCGCTCGATGCGCTGGTTGAGGGCTTTCCGCGCGGCGCCATCTCGGAAATTCTCGGACCCGATAGCTCGGGCCGCACCACTCTCATCCACTCCCTGCTCGCCGCTTCCACCGCTCAGCTTGAAATCTGCGCTTACGTCGACACCGATGATTCCTTCGATCCCGTATCGGCGGCCGCGGCCGGCATAGCTCTCTCGCAGCTCGTTTGGATCCGCTGCGGCCATAACGCCGGCCACGCGCTCAAAGCCGCCGATTATCTGCTTCACGCCGGCGGATTCGGCGTCGTCGTGCTCGACCTCTGTCAGGTTCCACCGCGCATCGCCAACCGCATTCCCATCTCCTATTGGTATCGATTCCGCCGTGCCATCGAAAACACGCCCACCATACTTGCACTCGCTGAAAAAGAGCCCGTGGCCCGATCTTGCGCCGCCTTGATGTTCGATATGCAGCGCAAAAAAACCATCTGGACCGGCGCGCCGGGATTTTCACTTCTGCGCGAAGTCGAATTGGAAGCGGCGTCACGCAAGCCCGTACGGCCGGACACGGCCATTTTCAAAGCGAGGGCGCTGGCATGATCTACGCCTGTATTCACGGCCCTTCGGCCGATCTGCCTCAAATCGCCGCCTCCTTTTCACCGGCATTCGAACAAGCCGCGCCCGATACCATCGTCTTCCGCATCGATGGCCTGAAGCGCCTCCACGGCTCGCCGCGACAGATCGCCGAAGCCATTGCCCAACGCGCCCGCGCCGAAATCGACGGTGCCCAAGTCAATGTCGCCATCGCCCAAACCGCCGACGCCGCCATCCTCGCCGCCCGCAATTTTCCCGGCGTCACCGTCGCGCCTGGCCTCCACGTTCTCGATGTCGCGGCTCTCCCACTCACCGATGAAATGGCGCAGGTCCTCGAAACCTGGGGCATCGACACCTTTAAGCAATTGGCCCAACTACCCCAAACCGGCATCGCCGAACGCTTCGGCCCCGAAGGTGTCTACCTGCAGCGGCTGGCGCGCGGCGCAATTCACCGGCCGCTCAAAATCTTTCAGCCGGAAACCACCTATGAAGACCGCATTGAGCTCGATCATCCCGTCTGCCTGCTCGAGCCGCTCCTATTTCTGATCGCGCGGCTGCTCAACGATCAATGCGCGCGGCTGCTGTCGAACGCCATGGCGGCCAACGAAGTCACGATTCGCTTGGAGCACGAAGATCGCCCCGAGCACGTCCGCACGCTCCGCCTACCTGTCCCCATGCGCGAAAGCAAGTCGCTTTTAAAGCTTCTGCAAATGGATCTCGAAGCGCATCCCCCATCGGCTCCCACCATCGCTCTCGCGCTCTCGCTCAAGCCCGTGCACCCGCGCACGGTCCAAACCGGCATCTTTCTCCCCATCGCGCCCGCTCCCGACAAATTGGAGTTGACGCTCGCCCGCATCCGAGGCATCGTCGGCGAAGACAACGTCGGCATTCCCGAACTCCTCGATACTCATCACCCACATCCTTACCGCCTTGCTGACGCTCAACCTCACGTTTCTCGCCCATCCCAAATCCCTAATCCCCAACAAGCTTTTCGTTACTTCCGTCCTCCTCTTCCCGCTACAGTCTCGCTCGAACGCAACCGTCCGCTTCACGTCACTGCCTCGGGCATTCACGGAAAAGTGCTCAACTCCGCCGGACCGTGGCGAACTTCAGGCGATTGGTGGACCACCACCGCCTGGAATCGCGATGAATGGGATATCGCGCTCACCAATGGCGCTCTCTATCGCATCTATAGCGAACCTACCCAACACAGCGAACCTACCCAACGCTGGTTCATCGATGGCTCCTATGACTAGCGCCTACATCGAACTTCACGTGCGCAGCGCCTTCAGCTTTCTCGAAGGCTCCTCGGTTCCTGAAGAACTGGTCGCCCGCGCCGCCGCATTCGACTTTCCTGCCCTCGCAATCCTCGATCGCGACAACATCTCCGGCGCCGCCCGCTTCCACATGGCCGCGAAAAAAGCCGGTATCCACGCCCATATCGGCGCTGAAGTCACCTGCACCGATGGTCATCGTTACCCTCTGTTGGCCGAAAATCGCACCGGCTATCAGAACCTGTGCCGATTAATCACCCGCATGAAGATGCGAGCCAAAAAAGGTGAAGGAGCCGCGACTCCCGAGGAGTTCGCCGAATTCTCCCCCGGTCTGGTCTGCCTGGCCTCCCGCCCCGATCCTCGTTTCCTCGACCTGTTCGGCGCAAAAAATGTCTTCATCGAACTGCAGCGCCACTACAATCGCGCCGAAGAATCCTTGAATCAAGCACTCATCGATTTCGCCCGATATCGCCGCTTGCCGCTCGTCGCCACCAATGGCGTCAGCCATGCCACGCCCGAATCTCGCGAAGCGCTGGACGTGCTCACCTGCGTCCGCCACAAGACCACCATCCACGAAGCCGGCCGCCTGCTCTCCATCAACTCCGATCGGTATCTGAAAAGCGCTCGGGAAATGTCGCGCCTTTTCGCCGACCTGCCAGAAGCCATCGCCAACACCCAAGCGCTTTCCGATCGCCTGCAATTCACGCTCGCCGATCTCGGCTATCAATTCCCCCGCTATCCCACGCCGCCGGGTGAAACGATGAATTCGTTCCTGCGGAAACAAGTAGAAATAGGCGCACTGAATCGCTATCGTCAGAAATCCGCCGATCTGCGCCGCCGCGCGCGCAACCAAATCGATCACGAGCTCGCGCTTATCGAAAAGCTCGGGCTCGCCGGCTATTTCCTGATTGTCTGGGACATCGTCGACTTCTGCCGCCGGGAAAACATTCTGGTGCAGGGCCGCGGATCGGCCGCCAACAGCGCCGTCTGCTATTCACTCGGCATCACCGCCATCGATGCGGTCGAAATGGATTTACTCTTCGAGCGCTTTCTCTCTGAAGAACGCGGCGAGTGGCCGGACATCGATCTCGATCTTCCCAGCGGCGATCAGCGCGAGCGCGTCCTCCAGTATGTCTACCAACGCTATGGCAAACTCGGCGCCGCCATGACCGCCAATGTCATCACCTATCGCGGCCGCTCGGCAGTGCGCGACATCGGCAAAGTGCTGGGCTTTCCCGAACCCGATCTTGCTCGTATCGCGGCGCTGGTTCCGTCCTGGGGCTGGGTTGATCCCAAGGAAACCGCCGAACGCCAGTTCCGCGAAGCCGGCCTTGCACCCGATCGAAATCCGCTGATCGCGAAGTTCCTGGATCTTTACATGACCATCCAGGATCTGCCGCGCCATCTCGGCCAGCACTCAGGCGGCATGGTGATTTGCGAAGGCCAGCTCGATTCCATCGTTCCGCTCGAGCCCGCCACCATGCCCAGCCGCGTGGTGATCCAGTGGGATAAAGACGATTGCGCCGACTTAGGACTGATCAAAGTGGACCTGCTGGGCCTCGGAATGATGGCCGTGCTCGAAGACTCCATCCAGTTCATTCGCACCGCCTACCGCGAAGAAGTGGACCTCGCGCATCTGCCGCAAGACAACCTGGTTTATAAAGTCCTCCAAAATGCCGACACCATTGGAATGTTTCAGGTGGAGAGCCGCGCGCAGATGTCGTGCTTGCCTCGCCTGCGGCCCCAGCGCTTCTACGACATTGTGGTGCAAGTGGCCATCATCCGGCCCGGGCCCATCGTCGGCCAAATGCTGAATCCGTTTCTGCGCCGCCGGCAGGGCCGCGAAAAACCCGAGTGCCTGCATCCATTGCTCGAACCCGTGCTCCGGCGCACTCTGGGTGTTCCGTTATTTCAAGAACAGCTTCTGCGCATGGCCATGATCGTGGCCGGATTTTCGGGCGGCGAAGCCGAGGATCTGCGCCGCGCCATGGGATTCAAACGCTCCGAAGCTCGCATGCGCAACATCGAAACCCGGCTGCGCGCTGGCATGACGCGCAACGGCATCACCGGTAAACAGCAGGACACCATCGTGCAATCCATCACCGCCTTCGCGCTCTATGGATTCCCCGAATCGCATGCCGCCAGCTTCGCTTTAATTGCCTATGCCAGTGCCTATTTGAAATGCCGCTATCTGGCCGCCTTCACTGCCGCGATTTTGAACAATCAGCCCATGGGTTTCTACGCGCCGGCCACATTGGTGAAGGACGCGCAGCGCCACGGCCTGCACTTTAATCCGATCGACGTCACCCGTTCGGATTGGCTGTGTACCATCGAAGAAGAAAATGGAGAGCGGCGCGTTCGCCTGGGCCTGAATTACGTGAAAGGACTGCGCGAGCAAGCGGCCCGGGCCATCCTTGCCGCGCGCGCCCAAGCTCCCTTTGCAAGCATTCAGGATTTAGTGAACCGCGTCCCTGAGCTTCGCAAAGACGAATTGCGCAAGCTGAGCGAAATCGGCGCGCTCAATTTCATCACTCCGTCGCCCACCCATCGCCGTGCCGCGCTCTGGGATTCCGAACTCGCGATGCGTCCGGCTGGCCCGCTCTTCACAGATGCTGAACCACCATCCGCTGAACCATCCGCCGCCCATCACCAACCGCTTTCTCCCATGAACGCGAGCGAGCGCCTCAATTCCGACTTCCGGCGCACGCACGTCACCATCGGCAAGCACCCCATGGCGTTTCATCGCGAGAAGCTGAATGCGCTCGGCGTCACGCCCGCGTCTCAGTTGAAATTCGTGCGCAACGGCCGCTTGGTTCGCATCGCCGGATGCATCATCTGCCGCCAGCGTCCCGGCACCGCCAAAGGACTGTTGTTCCTGAGCATCGAAGACGAGACTGGAATCTCGAATGCGGTAGTGATGCCCGACGTTTTCGATCGCGAGCGCAAAACTATTCTCAATAATTCCTATTTAGTCATCGACGGCGAGATGCAAAACATCGACAACGTCTACACCGTACGAGGCGAACGTTTTGAGCCGCTGCATGTCGCCGAGGAGGCCGTGCCATCGCACGACTTTCACTAATGCAAACCCATTCTCTCTTTGACCAACTGCACCGTAGATTGGGCAATCGGCGAAACTCGCTCCGCCCCTTCCTTCAGCACGCCCGTCAAGTATCCCGGCTCATTCATAATCTCTGCGTAGCGCTTTTGCAGCGGCTCCAAATGAGAGACGACAATCTCGGCAACTTTCTTTTTCAGATCGCCGTAGCGCAAACCATGGAACTCCGCCTGCGCCTGCTGAGGCCCCCACCCCATGAACGCTTTACCAATATCAATCAGATTCAGAACACCCGCACCCAAATTCTCAAAATCCACGGCAGGCTGCGAATCTGTCGTCGCACGCATAATCTTCTTCCTGGCGACATCCGGTGGATCGAGCAGCGCCACCGCATGACCGGACCCGGCGGCGGACTTGCTCATCTTCTTGTCCGGCTCGTCCAGACCCATCACTCGCGCGCCCACCAGAGGCAACTGCGTAGCCGGCATCACGAACGTTTCCCCATACAGCGAATTAAAACGCTGTGCGATATCGCGCGCGAGCTCCAAATGCTGCGCTTGATCCTCGCCCACCGGCACGATGGCGGCCTGATAAACCAGAATGTCCGCGGTCATCAACACAGGATATTGCAACAGCCCATCGCCCACGGTTTCCTGAGCCTGCGATTTCGCTTTATATTGCGTCATCCTTTCGAGCCACCCCACCGGAGTAACGCACGTCAGCATCCAGGCGAGCTCGGCGTGCTCGGGCACGGACGACTGCACCACGATAGTCGAGTGTTTGGGATCGATGCCCGCCGCCAGGAACAGGGCCGCCGTCTCCAGAATTTTCGAGCGCAGTTCGCTCGGTTCCTGATAAATCGTGATCGCGTGCAGATCGACAATGCCGAAAATGCTTTCATAGTTGCCCTGGATCTCAACCCAATTCTTCAAGGCGCCCAAATAATTTCCAATATGCAAATTCCCCGTCGGCTGAACGCCGGAAAACACGCGCGCCTTCATGCTTGAGCAACCATAATTAATTAATTCACCATGGTACCCTTTCGCTTGCCGAGCCAAGAAATCCAAACGGAAACTTTATCCATCGAAAAGCTCGTCTATGGCGGAGATGGGCTCGCTCGTCCGGAGGGCAAAGTACTGCTCACATCGTTCGTCCTTCCGGGCGAAGTAGTACGCGTCCAGAGCGAACGTGCCAAGAACGATCTGTGGCGCGGCCGCTTGCTCGAAGTGCTGCAAGCATCGCCCTCCAGAGTTACGCCTGGATGCCCTTATTTCGAGCGCTGCGGCGGCTGCCAGTATCAGCACATCGGCTATCCAGCCCAATTGGAACAAAAGCGCGAGATTCTACGCGAAGTGCTCGCGCGCGTGGGCAAAATCGAATTTGCCGGCGACATTGGCCTGATTTCAGGCCAGCCGTGGCAGTATCGAAATCGCGTGCAGCTTCACATCGAGAGCGGAAATGTCGGCTACTTTGTCCAGGGTTCGCGGAAGCTGTGCGCGATCGATCATTGTCCGATTTCATCGCCCGCGCTCAACGATGCTATCGCTAAGCTGACGAAACTTCTTCCGGAATTTCGATCCGTCACCGCCGCTGTCGAGCTGTTCACGAATGGAACAGAATTGCAGGTAAATGTTTTAGACCGCGTCCCGCGGCAGGCGCTCGCAGCGCTCACGAGCTTAGGCACGACGACGCCCATCGAGTACGCCGGATTCCGCGTCAGTCGCAATTCCTTCTTCCAAGTGAACCGTTTCCTGATCGATCGCTTGGTTGGATGCGCAATCGCCGACAAAAAGGGCAAATGGGCAATTGATCTTTACGCGGGCGTCGGGCTCTTTTCCCTCAAGCTGAGGGAGCGGTTCGCCAAGGTGACAGCCGTCGAGTCGAGTAGCAGCAGCTTACGCGACTTCGAGCATAACTTCGGAACGGCGGCCATCAATGCCAATGTCGAAGAATACCTGGCCGACCTCAGCGAAACACCGGATTTCATTTTGGCCGACCCGCCGCGCGCCGGTTTGGGCAAGTTCGTGGTGAAGGAGCTCGCGCGGATCCGCGCACCGCGTCTCACCATCGTCTCGTGCGATCCCGCGACTTTAGCGCGCGATTTGCAAGGACTGATCGCAGCGAACTACCGCATCGATAAGATCACGCTGATCGATCTGTTCCCGCAAACTTTTCACTTAGAAACCGTAGTGGAGCTTTCCGCATGAGCAGTTCGGCCAAATTCAAAGCGATTGCTAACGCCAGCAGCGCCGGCCAAAGCCGCAAAGTGGAAGCCTCGGAACGGCCGCCCGAATCGAACACCTGCTTGGGCTGGGGATCGAAATGACCGCCTGTAAATTGGGAAACCGAGCGCAGCAGGAACTGGTTCGACCCGTAGTCCAGCAGTTCTTGTTCCGGCCGATAGAGGCCGATTTCAGGGAAGGCGTGGGATTCTTCGAGCGGCCGAATGCGGAACAGGCCCTGCAAGTCGCCGATATGAATCCTGCCGCGATAGGACTTATCGCCCAGCTTTGTGATGGGCACTGGATGACGAAAGCCGCCAGGTCCAAGAACGAAGATCTCCGGCAGCTTCGCCGGAGCTTCGGCATCGGCGCCGAGATGATAATTCACCACCAGATCTCCGCTCGCGCTGTCGTACTCAGCCTTCGCTTCACCGCTTTCGGCATGCGGCAGCAGATCGCGAAAGATGTTGGGCCACAACTTATCGAAGCCCTTCCATGTCACCCAATCGGCCGCCCAGCGGCTTTTCGCATCGGAGGTGAAGACATCCGCGCGGCCGAGGCCGTATTGCCAGCGGACCAGAAGAGGATCCATCTCATCGATCTTGAGAATCGTGTCCGCCGTCGGTTTGCTGATGAACCGCACATAACCTTTAAGCGGCGGCGCGCCATCGATGCCGACTCCATCCAGTATCTCCGCGTTCTTCGCGACGAACGGCGTCAAGCTTTTTTCCACGGCCGTCGAGCCGGTGTGTTCCATCACGTCTTTCAATACGATCTGTTCCAGTCCGGCGGGTTCATTCAAGAAATAGGATTTCCCTCCGGCCGCCGAGGCGACTTTTTCGAGATACGCGCGATTCACGTCCTGCCCGAGGCCCACCGTCGAAATCGTTACATGTTGCGACGCAGCCTCTTTGGAAAGCTCGAGACTATCGCCTTCTTCCGAGATTCCGTCGGTGAGCAACACAATATGCTTGAAGGTCGCGTGCGCGGGAAGCACCTTGCGATATGCCTCCGCCAGAGCGGGCGCGATCTGCGTTCCCCCATCCGGTATGATTCCCGAAATCAAGCGCTTTATCAAGACCTTGTCTTCAGCGTGGCGCATCGGAACGTCCCATTGAAACGAGTTGTCGAAGATCAACACTCCGACCGTATCGA
>Ga0213875_10002108_pt1 | contig 12193 bp, 4 predicted proteins | sample BarmaccomBMRX_R8_FD_160105 | JGI IMG/M metagenome (GOLD analysis project Ga0213875, IMG submission 160105) | Root-associated microbial communities from Barbacenia macrantha in rupestrian grasslands, the National Park of Serra do Cipo, Brazil - RX_R8 | ecosystem: Host-associated > Plants > Roots... | reverse complement strand
GGCGGCCAGTCTGCTCGGCGGCGGTGCCGCGAACGCGCAGCAATTGCGCGGCGCCGCACCCACCCCGACACCCGGCGGCTCGATGGGGGCGCCGACCGGCGCCGCCGCGCCGCCGCCGCAAGGCTCCCAGGTGCCACTGTCGGCGGGGCCGAATGCGCCGCAGAGCGTCACGCCGCCGGGCCAGCCGGGATTGCCCGGCCCGCCGGGTTCGGCGGCGGCCACCGCAACTGCCGGTGGGACGACGAGCCAGCAGGTGCTGACGTTGCAGGACATGGGATCAAATTCGCCATTGCGCCTGCTCGGGACCCAGGGCGAGGCGAGCCTGCCCTTCACGGTACGCCGCGATGATGTGGTGACCGATGGCAAGGTCGACATCTCGCTCGCCTATTCGCCGGCGCTGATCCCTGAGCTCAGCCACCTGACGGTGATGCTCAACGGCGAGGTGCTCGGCAACGTCCCGCTGCCAAAGGAGAAGGCCAACGGCACGACGGCCAGTTTTGCCGCCAGCCCCGTGCTGTTCCAGGAAAACAACCGGCTGCAATTCCGCTTTATCGGTCATTACACGCTGGGTTGCGAGGACCCGTTGCACTCCAGCCTGTGGCTCGTCGTCAGCAATCTCAGCACGATGACGATGCAATTGCAGAAGCTGACGCTGGCCAACGAGTTGTCGCTATTGCCGGCGCCGTTCTACGACGCGAAGGATATGCAGCCGCTCAAACTGCCGTTTGTCTTCGCCTCGCACCCCTCCGCCGGCACGCTGCAGGCGGCCGGGATCACGGCGTCGTGGTTTGGCAGCCTGGCGGCCTACAAGGGGGCCGATTTCCCCGCCAGCTTTGACACCGTGCCCAATGTCAACGCGGTGGTGTTCGCGACGGGCCAGGAAAAGCCGTCAGGCGTGACGGTGCCGGATATCAGCGGCCCGACCATCTCGGTAGTGGCGAACCCGAACAATGCCGAGGCCAAGCTATTGCTGGTCATGGGCCGGACGCCGGAAGAACTCGCGGCGGCGGCGCAGACCCTGGCGATGGGCTCGGTGGCGCTGACCGGTCAGACGCAGGTGGTGTCGGCTCCGGACATTCCCGAGCGCCAGGCCTATGATGCGCCGCACTGGCTGCCGACCAACCGCGCCGTCAAGCTCGGCGAGCTGGTGCAGCCGACCGATCTGCAGGGCAGCGGCTTTGTCCCCGGGCTGTTAACGGTCAACTTCCGCACCGCGCCCGATCTTTACGTCGGCGGCTCGGCGGGCATTCCGCTCGATGTGCGATACCGCTACCCGGCGGGGGATTGGCTCAATTTCCGGGATTCGCGGCTCGACGTCTCGATCAACAATTCGTATGTGCGCAGTCTGCCGATCACCTCGTCGAACGACACCACGGTGAAGCAGATGCACGATATCGTCTCGCCGGATTTCATCGTCAACGAGCAGAGCGTGCGTCTGCCGCCCTACTACATGTTCGGGCGCGACCAGTTGCAGTTCTATTACGATCTGCGGCCGATCAAGCGCGGCGAATGTCTCGATGTCCTGCCGACCAATGTTCAGGAGGGCATCGACCCGGATTCGACGATCGACCTGTCGAAGGTCGAGCGCTATGCGTCGCTGCCGAACCTGGAGTATTTCGTCAGCTCGGGTTTTCCCTTTACGAAATTCGCCGATCTGAGCCAGACCGCGATCGTCCTGCCCGATCAGATCGAACCCGCCGACGTTCAAACCTATCTTGATCTGATGGGGATGATGGGCGACTCCACCGGGTTTCCGGTGACGCGCGTTCGGGTCGTCAATGCCGGCAATGTCGACCAGATGAGCGACAAGGATCTGATCGTGCTTGGCGCTGTGTCCCGTCAGCCGCTGCTCTCCAAATGGGCCGATAACATGCGGCTGCATGTCGAGAGCGGGCGGCTGCGCGTGGTCACCGACTCGGCGATCGATCGCGTCTACACCGCGCTCGATCCGGCCGAGAAGGAAAATCGCGATCGGGTCGACCGCCTGCTGGTGCAGCAGGGTGACAATTTGGCGGCGATGGCCGGCATGGAGTCGCCACTGCGCGGCGGCCGCTCGGTGGTGTTCATTACCGGCTCGACCGCGGCCAACCAGCTCACCGTGCTGAACAGCTTCCGCAACCGCGACCTGAGCGGGCTGATCCAGGGTGATTTCATGGTTGCCAGCCCCAATCCGGATAAGCCGGATACGCCGGAAAAGGTGACCAGCTTCCGGATCGGCAAGGGCTACACTGTGGGACATCTATCGCCGATCGTGAAATTCCGCGCATGGCTCGGCGACTCGCCGCTGATGCTGATCCTGGTCGCGCTTGTCGCGGTGCTGATCGTGGCGCTGATCCTGCTGTGGATCCTCAACCGCATCCGCTCCCGCCGTCTCGCGCGCGCCGTTTAGGAGAGCACAGGCGTGGCTCCCCTCACGTTAACGAGTACCAAGGCCGGCCCCGCGCGGCGGGGGCGGGGCGTCCGCGCGCTGTGCCGCGCTGCCGCGCTGCTCGCGGTTGCGGCTCTGGCCGGCACGACGGCCGAGGCACAACAAGGGCCGAGTGGCGGTGCGGCCGGTCCCGCGACGGCGCCGTCAAACGCGTCAGCCCCCGGCGGGCCACTCACCCCCGCTGCCACCCCCAATCCCGCAACCGCGCAGCCCGGTGCCGCGCCGGCCCCGGTCCCGGCGCCCCCGGTGCCCCCGGCGACAGCAAGCACGAGCTCGCCTGCCGCGCCCAGCGGCGTCGGGTCGGCCCGCGACGAGACGCTGACCCTGAAAGACCTGGGAGCAAACTCTCCGATCCGCCTGCTCGGCGTGGTGGGCGAGGGCAGCCTGCCGTTTTCGGTGCGGCGCGACGAACGCGTCAGCGGCGCGCATCTCGACATGTCGCTGGTGTTTTCGCCGGCGCTGATTCCTGATCTCAGCCATCTGTCGGTATTGCTGAACGGCTCCGTTGTGCAGTCGGTGCCGTTGCCCAAGGACAAGACATCAGGCGAGACGATCAGCCTGCCGCTCGATCCCGGCCTGTTCAAAGCCGATAACCGGCTGCTGTTCCGATTTATCGGGCACTACACGCTGGGCTGCGAAGATCCGCTGAGCCCCAATCTGTGGCTGGTCCTGAGCAATAACAGCGCCCTGTCGATGCAGTTGCAGAAGGTGCCGCTGCCCAACCAGCTCGCGCTGTTGCCGGAGCCATTCTACGATTCGAAAGACATGCAGGCGCTGGTGCTGCCCTTTGTCTTCTCCAGCAAGCCCGCGCCCGAGACGTTGCGGGCGGCCGGCATCACCGCCTCGTGGTTCGGCAGCCTGGCCGCCTACAAGGGCGCGACCTTCCCCGTAAGCTTCGACACGGTGCCTAATGGCAACGCCGTAGCCTTCGCCACCAACGCCGACAAGCCAAGCGGCATCTCGATCCCGAACATCGATGGGCCGACCATCTCCGTCGTACCCAACCCGAGCAACCCGGAAGGCAAACTGCTGCTGGTGATGGGGCGGACGCCCGAGGAACTGGCGGCTGCGGCGCAGACCCTGGCGCTCGGTGCCGCGACACTGAGCGGACAGACCCAGGTCGTCGCCGCTCCCGAGGTGCCCGCGCGGCAAGCCTATGACGCGCCGCGCTGGATCCCGATGAACCGGCCGGTGCATTTCGGCGAACTGGTGCAGCCATCCGACCTGCAGGGCACCGGTCTTGTGCCGGGTCTGCTCACCGTCAACTTCCGTACCGCGCCCGATATCTTCGTGTGGGGCAATACGGGTGTGCCGCTGGTGGTGCGTTACCGCTACCCGTCCGGCACCTGGCTCAACTACTCGGATTCGCGGCTCGATGTGTCGATCAACAACTCCTATGTCAGCACCCTGCCGCTGTCCGAGGATGGCACGGCGCGGCAGGTGCGGGATCTGGTATCACCCGACTTCACGCTGAACGAGCAGACGTTGCGGGTGCCGCCCTACTACATCTTCGGGCAGAACCAGCTGCAGTTTTACTATCAGATGCGGCCGATCAACGTGGAGCCGTGCCAGGACGTCCTGCCCAATAACGTGCAGGAGGGGATCGATCCCGATTCCACGATCGACCTGTCGCATGCCGAGCGCTTTACCGAACTGCCGAACCTCGCATATTTCGTGAACTCGGGTTTCCCGTTCACCAAATTCGCCGATCTCAGCCAGACCGCGGTTGTCCTGCCCGATCAGGTGACGCCGGCCGATGTTCAGACCTACCTGACGATCATGGGCTTGATGGGCGATTCCACGGGCTACCCCGTTGTGCGGGTGGCGGTGGTGCCGCCGAATGCGGTCGATCAGGTAAAGGACCGCGATCTCATCGTACTCGGGCCGGTTTCGCGACAGCCTTTGTTGGCCCGCTGGGGCGGCAACAGCCGTCTTGCGGTCGATGGCGGGCGATTGCGGGTGGCCTCGAACTCGTCCCTCGACCGGGTCTCGGGCGCGCTCGATCCCAATGCGCAGCGCGAGCGCGAGCGCATCGATCAGCTATTGGCGCAGCAGGGCAACAACCTCGCGACGATGCTCGAGATGGAGTCGCCGCTGCATTCGGGGCGCACCGCGCTGTTCGTCACGGGCGGTTCGGCCGAGCGCCAGATGGCGGTGCTATCCACCTTCCGCAACCGTGACCAGAACCCGCTGATCCAGGGCGACATGATGGTCGTCACACCCGACAACAAAGTGTCGAGCTTTCGCCTCGGATCGCAATATACGGTTGGTACGCTTAACCCGCTGACCAGGATACGGTGGTGGCTGGGCAACTCGCCGCTGATCTTGATATTGTTCACTCTGGTCGGCGTACTGATGCTGGCGCTCGTGCTTTACTGGCTGTTGAGCCGAGTTGCGGCGCGGCGTATCGCCGGGCCGGTTCCATGACCGGGGGGCAGGGAACCGGGGCTGAGGGGCCGGCGCGATCGCGCCCGCCCGTCGAGTGGACGCATACGGTAAGGGTTCTCGAGGCAGTGTCTCGGGAGGAGGGGTGATGAAGTCCTGGGCTCGCGATTTCGCGTTAGGGTTGCTGATCGCAACCGCGATCCCTCCCGCGCTGGCGGTCGCGGCACCAAGCGCCAAGCAGATCCTGCTCGACAAGGCGAATTACTGGCGTCTCAAGGACCGGCCCGATCTGGCGGTGCAGGCACTGCAGCAATTGCTCAGCATCGACCCGAACAACCAGGACGCGATCTACCAGTACGGCATCCTCAATGTGCAGCAAAATAAGGTCGAGGATGCCAAGAGCAACCTCGCCAAACTCCGTCAGCTCAATCCCTCAAGCCCGCATATTCCCGAGTTGGAAAACGCGATCAGGGCCGGGCAGGTTTCGCCTAATGAGCTGAACGAGGCGCGTAAGCTGGCGCAGGCCGGACAGTTTTCCCAGGCGGCGCAGAAATACGAGCAGACCTTCAAGGGCCCCCCGCCACCCACCTTCGGTGTCGAATATTACCTGACCCTGGCAGGCACACCGCAGGGCTGGCCCGAAGCGCGTAAGGGCCTGGAGCAGCTGACCCAATCCGCGCCCAACGACGCCGGCGCCAAGCTCGCGCTGGCCGAGGTGCTGACCTATCACGCCGATACGCGGCCGCAGGGCATCCGGATGCTGTCGCAGCTCGCGGGCGATTCCGTGGTGGGCAGCCAGGCAAAGGAAGCCTGGGCAAAATCGCTGATGTGGCTGGGCAACGGTCCTGCCGACCGCGCTCTCTACAGCCAGTACATCGCCAGATACGGCGAGGACGAGTTGTTGCGGCAGCATATCGCTGAGGCGGGTCGTCAGGGGGCCGCCACCGGCGGTCCCGGCGTGCCGGGACCGGGCTCGGCGACCGCCGCGGGCTATTCCGATCTCAATCGCGGCAATCTCGGCGCCGCCGAACGCGCGTTCGAGGCGACCTTGCGCGGCCGCCCGGGCGATGCCAATGCGTTGGCCGGTCTCGGGCTCATCCGGCTGCGCGAACAGCGCTTCGGCGAGGCGCGCGACCTGCTTGGTCGTGCGATGCGCGCCGATCCGGCTCGGCGTGGCCAGTGGGCCGCCGCTTACGACAGCGCCACGTTCTGGTCCAGCGTAAACGCGGCCAAGGCGGCGGATGCGGCCGGCGATCCGCAACGCGCGCAGCAGATCCTGACCAGCCTGGTGCAGGAGCCGCGCCGGGATAATTGGAATGCCGATCTGGTGCTCGGCTCGGTCGATGCCAAGCTGAACGACAATCCCGGCGCCGAGGCCGCTTATCGCCGGGTGCTGGCGGTGCAGCCGGATAATGCCGATGCCAATGTCGGCCTCTATTCGGCGCTGGCGGCGCAAGGCAAGACCGCCGAGGCGGCGCAGCTGCAGGCTCGGCTCGCCACGCTCGACCCTGGCAAGATGGCCGGGCTCAACCGGGCGCGCGCCGATCTGCTGCGCAGCGACGGCAAGGCCCTGCAGACGCGCGGCGATGTCGGCGCGGCGCAGGCGCGGTTCCAGGAGGCAATCGCGGTCGATCCGACCGATGCCTGGGCTCGCCTCGACTTCGCCCGTTTTCTGGTGGCGCGCGGCGACGCCCCGCAGGCCTTCGCGGTCATCGATCCGACAGCCTCCGGCGGGAGCAGCGATTCCTTCCAGGCCGCGGCGATCTTCTACAGCGAGCAGAACCGCTATGCCGAGGCGGCGGCCGCGCTCGACCGCATCCCGGCAAACGCGCGCAACCCCGAGCTGATGGCGTTCCGCGACCGCATGAGGGTGACCGCGGAGGTCGGCCGGGCCAAGCAGCTGGCGCACAGCGGCAACTACCCGGCGGCCCGCAGCGCGCTGCTGGCGTTGAACCAGCGCCCGCCGGCATCCGCCGACAAGACCCGGCAGGTGGTCGACGCGCTTGCGGATATCGGCGACCTGCCCGATGCACTGCAGATCGGCCGGCCCAGCACCGCCACCGCCGACAAAAAGGCGGTCATCGATTACGCCTCGTTGCTCCAACGGGCGGGGCGCGATTCCGAAGCGGCGGCCTATCTGGCGCAGACCGAGGCGACAGGCCGGGTGCCGCAGGGCGCCCGCCCCGAGCTCGAACACGTCAAGGGCGACATCGCCGCCAAGCGCGCCGATGCGCTGCGCGAGCGCGGCGACATCGCCGGCGCCTACGATCAGGTTTCGCCGCTGCTCAATGCGTATCCGAACGATCCGACCCTGCTAATGGCGACCGGGCGGATCTATGCCGCGGCCGGTCAGAACACGGTGGCGATGCGGTTCTTCGATGCCGCCTATCAGCAGGCGCCGGGCGATCTCGGCGTGCTGCGCGGGGCGATCGGCGGGGCCATCGTTGCCGGCGACCTCGACCGGGCCCGCGCCTACCTCGCGCAGGGGATGCAGCGCTTCCCGAACAATCCGCGTCTCTATTATATGCAGGCCGAGATCGCGCGGGCGTCGGGCGACAACGGCGCCGCGATCTACGATCTGAACGTCGCTCGCAATCTCGATACGCAACAGGCCGGCGCCGGAGAACCGATGGCGCCGCGCATGGTGCCGATGCCCTCGGGTCCGGGAATTCCGGGCAGCTTGCCACCCAATCCATTCCGCCAATCGGAGGCCGAGACGCCGCGCGCGCCAATCCAGATGGCTGCCGCGACGCCGATCGTTGCCAGCGATGCATCGCCGACCCCGGCCCCGGCGCGCGCCGCCGCGCCTGCCCCCGCGGCCGCGGCTCCCGCGCCGCTGGAGGATACCGCCGTATCCGCCGACAGCGATGATCTCGTGGTCCCGCCGCATCTTGGCGACCGGCCGCCGCGCCCGCCTCGGCCCGCCGCCGCCCTGGCGAGCAACACCGTGGCACCCGGCATGGTCCAGCTGGCGGCTGCTACCGGCCCGATGGGCCCGCCGCAGGTCAGCGACGCCGCCACCCAGAACTGGTCGCCACCAATACGCGAGCAGGTGGCCCAGTTGCCGCCGCTGCCGCCGCCGCCCGTCCCGGGATATCAATCGCCCTACGGCGCATCGCAGGCGTCCGGGCCCGCGCCGATCCAGCCTTATGGCCAGCCCTATGCTACCGCGCCGATGGCGCCGGGCTATTCCGCGCCCGGCTATGCAGCTCAGGGCTATGCGGCGCCCGGGATGGCGTCGAGTTCGATCGGGCAGCCAGCCCCGGTGCCGCAGGATTCGCTGGAGCTCGACATCGAGCGCAGCATGAACGCGATCACCGCGGAGAGCGGGCCAACGATCCAGGGCGGTCTGGCGATACGCTACCGCGATGGCGAAGAGGGGCTTAGCCGCTTAACCGAAATACGAACGCCGATCGAAGGTATCTTCTCGCCGTTCTACACCGGCACGATGCGGCTCCAGGCGATCCCGACCTTCTTGACGGCCGGGACGATAGGGTCGGGGCCGCTGCTGCGTTTCGGTCACGAGCCGCTACTGGCACTGCCAGGGTCTGGCGCAACCTCGCTGATCCCGGCTAGTGGCCAGAATGCCAGCGGTGTGTCGCTCAACGCCGCCTACACCTATCAGATGTTCTCTGGCGAAGTCGGGACGACACCGCTCGGCTTCCCGGTGGAGAATCTGGTTGGCCGCCTTGCGCTGACCTGGCCGGGGCCGGGGGCGAACACCACCGAATTCCCGCCAATCGGTCTGGCCCCGACAACTGTCGCCAACCCGCTGACGGTGCGCGTCGAGGGTACCCGGCAGGCGGTGACCGACAGTCTGCTGACCTATGCCGGCACGCGCGATCCAATCACCGGTCAGGTTTGGGGTGGCGTCGTCAAGACCGGCGGCGATGTGCTGGTATCGTATGATGATGGCGATCTCGGCGCCTATGCCGGCGGCGGCTACTACACGCTCGATGGCCGCAATGTCGCGAACAATAACGATTTCGAAGGCCTCGTCGGTGCTTATGTGCGGCCTTATCGTTCGGGCACGCACGCCTTCAAGATCGGCGTCAACCTCAGCTACATGGATTACGACAAGAACCTGCGCTTCTTTACGTTCGGCCAAGGCGGATATTTCAGTCCGCAGAATTACATCAATGTCTCCGTTCCGATGGAGTATTCAGGCCGGGACGGGCGTCTGACCTATGTCGTCGGGGGTGCGATCGGTATTCAGAACTTCAGCGAAAACCGCAGCCCTGTCTTCCCGACCGAGGCGGGCAATCAGGCGGCGCTGCAGGCCTTTGCCGGCAATGCCGCGTTCTATCCCTCGCGCACTGTCACCGGGCCGGCATTCAGCGCGCGCGGCCAGGTGGAGTACGAATTGGCGAACGGCTTCTCGGTCGGCGCTCTCGCATCGGTCGACAACGCGCAGAGCTATACCGAGGCGATCGGCAAACTGTACCTGCGCAAGAGCTTCGCGACGACGCCGTTGCCCTCGGCCTACTTGCCCAATCGGCTTCCGGGGAGTCTGTAATGGCTGTTGGCACGGATGAGGAGCTGATTTCGCTCCGCTACTACGCTCAACAGCACTGCTCGCGGCAATGGGTTCACTTCATGGCGGCGATGTTCGCCGAGTTCGAAGACCGGGTGGACCCGCTGGAGGCCGACCAGTTCCTCGAAACCCTCGGGATTCGGATGGCGCGCTCGCTGCCACTGCGCCGCTGCGACAGCCTTGAGGACCTCGAGGACGATATCAACGCGGTGCTCGAGGGCATCGATTGGGGCTGGGCCCGCATCGCGGAGAACGGCCGGTTTGTCGAAATCACGCACGGCTCCTATCCGATCATCCCGCAAGACGAGGCGCGGCGCAGCTGGCTCGTGCCAATCCTCGAGGGCGTCTACACCGAGTGGTTCGCGGCTCAGGGGGGCGATCCCAACTTCACGGCGCGCCTGATCGGCCAGCGCCGCGTGCCGGGAGCGCCTTACGTCTTCAATTACGGCCGGCATGGTTGAGCCGCGGCCCTGATATCGCGGCAATCCCCACCCGCCGAGCGCGCCCCCTCACTCGTTTCCGTGTTCCGTATAGTGCCGCCAATGCTCCCGCGCCTGCTCGCCGCCCTGATGTTGGTGTTGGTAGCCGCAAGCCCCGTTCCGGCGCGGGCCGACGATGCGGCGCCCTCGCCCCCGACCGCAACCGCGCCGCCCGCTACGGTCGCGGAGCAGTGGGCTGTCTACCGCGGGCGGTTTGTGACCGATGACGGCCGGGTCGTCGACACCGGCAACAAGGAAGTCAGCCATACCGAAGGCCAGGGCTGGGCCATGCTGCTGGCGCAGGCGGCCGGTGACCGTGCCTCGTTTACCCGGATCTGGGATTGGACGCGCTCAAAGCTGCAGCGGCACGACGCGCTGTTTTCCTGGCGCTACGACCCCAATGACGAAAAGAAGCCGGTCAGCGATACCAACGACGCCTCCGATGGCGACATCCTGATCGCCTGGGCGCTGATTCGCGCGGGCCGCACCTGGGATGAACCCGATTATACCCGCGAGGCCCGCCGCATTCTCTCCGACATCCGCCGCCGCCTGATCGTGCGCGCCCCCGGACGCACCGTATTGTTGCCGGGTCTATCCGGGTTCAAGGGCAAGGACGGAGTGTCGTTAATCAACCCATCCTACTACATCTATCCCGCTCTCGCCGACTTCAACGCGGTTCTGCCGGGGCCGGAATGGGGCCGCCTGCGGCAGGCGGGGCTCAATTTACTGAGCGACGCTCGCTTTGGCCGTTGGGGGCTAACCCCCGATTGGGTGAATATCGGCCGGGACGGCGACCTTTCGGTGGCTACCAAATTTCCGCCGCGCTTCGGGTTTGAGGCGATCCGCGTGCCGCTTTATCTGATCTGGGCCGGCGAGGCGACGCCGCCTCGCCTCGCCTCCTATCTCGATTTCTGGAACGATTATGGCGGCAAGCCCGCTCCCGCCTGGACCGACCTCAAGGATAATAGCGTCGCCCCCTACGCCGGGCCGACCGGCTTTCGGGCGATCACCGAACTGGCGCGCGCGGTTGGCGGCACGGCTCCGGCGACATTGCCAACCATCGGCGACAAGGACGATTACTACTCGGCGAGTCTGGCGTTGCTGGCGGCCGTGGCGCAGGGTGAAATCCCGCGCCAGGCCCATTGATCCATTGACTCACTCAGGGGGCACTCACTCAGGGCGCGGGCATCGCCCGGCTCCGTTGGGTAGCGCTATTGCGGGCCGCCGCGCATCGAGGCGGGATGCCCCGGCAGCTTGACGCGGCCGATCTCACGCCCTCCCGCCCCCGACACCTGCAGCACCGACAAATCCTGATCGATGAAGTTGCCTACATAGAGGTAGCCGCCATCGGGGCTGAACACCGCGCCCTCGGGCAATGCACCGACGGTGATCGCACCGATATTGGTCACCTTCTTGCCGTTGATGCGCAGCAGACTGACGGCGCCGCCCGGGTGGTAGAACCAGTTGTCCTTCGCGACATTCGAGCCGCGGGCGTCGATCGACACAGCGAGGTCGCCGCGCGGGCTGAACGCCAGCCCCTCGGGTGAGTCGGTCACCGTGACGTGGTCGATGACGCGCGGCGGATTGGCCTCGAGGTCGATCACGCTGACCGTGTCGAGATTGCCGTCGGAGCCGCCGCCATTGCCGTTATCGGCGGTCAAAGCCAGCTTGCCGGTCGGGCTGATCACCACATTGTAGGGAAAGAGTCCAGTCGGCAGGTCCCGTTTGTCATAGGTGACCTTGTCGCCATCGATCGACATCAAGGCCACTTTGTTGGCCGCCGGTTTCGCGACCAGCGCGCGTTTGCCGTCGGGCGTAATCGCCACCGCCGCCACCTGATCGCCCGCCGCGCCGACCGTCACCGTATCGGTGACCTTGACGTCCTTGCCGTTGATCGAGAGTACCGAGACCGTACCATCGTCGCGATTGGTGACGAGCGCCATCTTGCCGCTCGCCGCGATCGCCAGCCCCGAGGGCCGCTTGCCGAGATGCACCGTCGCGGCAACAGCCGGCGGGCTCGATTTGAGGTCGATCACAAACAGGCGGTCATCGGAAACCAGCGCCGGCTTACCGTCCTTGTCGGTTTCGCTGACGGAATTGGCGACCAGCGCGATGTCACGGGAGGGCGACACCGCCAGGTTGGTCGGCGGCCCGACGATCGTGTTGTCGAGCGGGATCGTCGCCATCATGTTGAGCTTGCCGGGCTTGGAGATGTCGATGATCGACAGGCTGTCATGGCCGGGCGGGTTGATCACCGCCTTACCGTCCTTGTCCCAGCCGGCTTTCTCGTCATTGCCGATGATCATGATCTGTGCGCTTGCCGTGTTCGCCAGCACAGCGCAGCCGGCGCTAACCAGCGCCGCTGTC
>Ga0213875_10002107_pt1 | contig 12198 bp, 13 predicted proteins | sample BarmaccomBMRX_R8_FD_160105 | JGI IMG/M metagenome (GOLD analysis project Ga0213875, IMG submission 160105) | Root-associated microbial communities from Barbacenia macrantha in rupestrian grasslands, the National Park of Serra do Cipo, Brazil - RX_R8 | ecosystem: Host-associated > Plants > Roots... | reverse complement strand
CGGCGAGGTAGGAGACGACGTCGGCACAGTCCATCGCCTGCCCCCCTCGAAGCCGGGCTCGGGCACGTCGGTGTGCCCCGCGGCGTCGGGCGAGCCGGTGACACCGCGTGGCTCACATGCTGCCACGTCAGTTGGGCGTGATCCACCGTCTACATGGGGGAATCGTCGGCGCTCAGCTGTTGACCAGGTTCATGTAGCGCGTCCAGTCCCAGTACGGGCCGGGATCGGTGTGTGTGGCGCCCGGCACCTCGACGTGACCGATGATGTGGTTGCGGTCCCTCGGGATCCGGTACCTGTCGCATACCGATCTCGTCAGTGCCGCGGACGCCCGGTACATCGCGTCGGTGAAGTACTCCGGCTTGTCGACCCAGCCCTCGTGTTCGATCCCGATGCTGCGGGTGTTGTAATCCCAATTGCCAGCGTGCCAGGCGATGTCGTGTTCACGCACCATCTGGTTGATGTAGCCGTCAGCCGAGCGGACTATGTAGTGGGCGGTCACGGCGCGGGCCGGGTCCTGGAATATCTTGACCGCATCGTCGAATGTTTCCTGGGTGACGTGGATGACGACCACGTTGATCGGGTAGCTGCTCGGTCTGTTGGAAGCGGTGTAGTTGCTCGGAGTCGCGGGAACCCAGTGAGCCGCCGGGTAATCCACATCGGCTGCCGGGGCCGCCATCGCTCGTGTGGCCGCGATGCCCATCGCGGCCATGCCGACGCCGGCAAGCAGCGCCGACCGGCGGGTGATGCGCGCAGGGGTGTCCATACAGCAGGTGTAGTCCGGGTGCCTCAGGGGGTCAACGATTAACGCATGACCAATCCTGACGGAAAAACCTTGTCGTACCAAGAAGACCAAGGGTGAGTCGACGGGGGCGGCTTGGCACCGTGTGAAAAACCGCTTTCTTTCGGTCAGATGGATCTACCGGCGCAGAAGGGATGTTTCGCCCTAGTCGCCTTTGCGCCAAGACTTGATCTTACCGCGAATCCTGGACAGCGCGGTCTGGGTGGCACGCGGGGTGGTGCCGAGGATGCGGGCGATGTCATCGTGTGGATGGCCGCTGGCCACTAAGGCGACCAGTGATCGTTCGTAGTCGGTGAGCTGGCCGAGTGAGGAGACCACCCAGTCGGCCTCGGCCTGATCACAGGTCCGCTCGGCCGGGTCGTCGGGCGATTCGGGACACAGCTTGGGATGTGTGTGTATCCGTGTCGCTGTGGAACGTCGTCGCGCTTCGTCGACACAGAGTCGTTTGACCACCGTGACCAGGAACGGATGCAGCCGGTCGAGGTCGAGTTCGCGGAACCCGGCTGCCCGCACCAGTGCATCGTGCACGATGTCCTCGGCCTGTCCGGAGGCCGCCGGGTGGCGCGAGGCGATACCGACCAGCTGAGAGCGCAGCCTCGCGCACTCTTCCCAGAAGCGGACCGGGACTTGGGGAGCCGGTCCGGGTCGCCGTGCACGCATCATGATCCTCTCGGTGGCACGAGGGCGGGATCGCCGTCTCCGTCACGCCACCGGGGTCTCCGATGACCGGGACCGTGTTGGCCCGAATCGTGTCTACGGCGTGCTGTCCGCGCTGTCATCCGCCGCTGGCGTTAGAAGGATCACGTAACGGGCGTGCTCGTCCGTCGGCGTTAGGCCGAACGAGTGGATGCTGGTGAGTCAGGTCGGTTTCGTCCGTAGAACCTGGGGAGCAGGAGTCGCGGTGACGCGGGCCTTCCTCCTAGGCCGGGTGCTGGTGCGGGCAAGGCGGTCGTGCCGGCCACCTGACCGGGCGGGCTGGTGGGGTGGCAGGGACCTCACCAGCCCCGCCTCCCACGGTGGAACAAGCGCTAGTGTGCGGTGGTGCCAGCGGTTTTCTTGGCCGCCCGCTCCGCCTTACGGCGAATCTGGTTGTACGCCGCGGTCAGCCCCATCGCCTTGCGGACGGCGAACACGGTGGCCTGTACCTCCTTGCGGGTGCGTTCGGTGCCCTCCACGATGAGCTGGTCGACAAGACCGCTGCTCTCCTCGTACTTCGCGCGACGCTCCCGCATCGGCTCGAGGAACCGGTTGATCGCCTCGGCCAGCTTCTCCTTGACCTCGACGTCGCCGACCTTGCCCGCCCGGTAACGCTGTTCGAGGTCCTCGACCTGTGCCTTGTCGTCGTTGAAGGTCTGGTGGTAGACGAACACCGGATTGCCCTCGACGGTGCCGGGGATGTCGGCGCGTACCCGGTTGGGATCGGTGTACATACCCATCACGTGCTTGCGGACCTGGGCGGGGGAGTCGGACAGATTGATCACGTTGCCGATGCTCTTGCTCATCTTGGCCTGCCCGTCGGTGCCCATCAGGGTGGGCACGTCCGCCTTGATCAGCTCGACCACCGGGAAGACCTCGCCGTAAAGGTGGTTGAACCGGCGGGCGATCTCCCTGGTGATCTCCACGTGTGCGGCGTTGTCCTTGCCGACCGGGCACACATGGGAACGCACGCACATGATGTCGGCGGCCTGCAACACCGGATATCCGAGCAGGCCGTAGGGCATCTCGTCCTTGTAGCTCGCCTTGGCCATGTCTTTCAGGCTCGGCACGCGTTCCAGTCTTGGCACCGTCACCAGATTCTGGAACAGCGTGTTGAGCTCGCAGATCTCGGGAATCGCCGACTGCAGGTAGTAGGTGGCGTTGTCCGGGTCGATGCCCGCGGACAGCGTGTCGAGTACGAGGTGCCGCGCGTTCTCCGCGATCTTGGCGATGTCCTCGACGGTGTTCGCGGTGGTGAGCATGTGCAGGTCGGCGATGATGAAGAAGCTCTCGTACTGCTGCTGCAGTCGGATGCGGTTGGCGATGCTGCCGACATAGTGCCCCAGGTGCATCTTGCCGGTGGGTCGGTCGCCGGTCAGCATCCTGCGGCGTTCGGTCATGACGCCTAGTCAACCAGGCCGAGTAACGGGTTTGCGATTCGGTCCCAGGTGCCGTCGTGTCGGACATCGGCCAGCCAGGAGTCGACTCGCCGCTTCCAGATCTCGTCCCCGGGCGGTAGCAGGTACGCCTTGGCCGCGGTACTGAAGGGGTGGTCCGGATGTACCGGGCACAGCCGCGGATGTCGGACGGCCTGCCACCGGGCCTCCGAGGCGTCGGTGACCATGACCTCGGCATGGCCGGAGATCAGCTGGTCGAAGACGGTGTTGTTGTCCGGCCACGGCAGGATCGTGGCGCGGTGCAGGTGCGAGCGAACGAACTGCTCGTTGGTGCCACCGGGGTTGACCACCACCCGCACGCCGGGCTGGTCGATCTCCTCGAGCGTGGTGAAACGTCCGGCGTTCGTGCAGCGGGTGATAGGCGTCTTGCCGTCGAGGAGGTAGGACGTGGAGAACGACGCGTGCCTCGCCCGGTCCGGCGTGACGGCGATGCCGCCCATGGCGATGTCGCAGCGAGCCGAGAAGTCGCGCAGCAGGGTCGGCCACGTGGTCGGCACCATGCTCCGCCGCACACCGAGACGCGCGGCGAGGTCCGCGGCCAGGTCGACGTCGATGCCGCTCCACCGGCCGTTGACGGGGTCGTGGTAGGTGAAGGGCTGGTAGTCACCCGTACTGCACACACGGAGCTCGCCGCGGGCGAGAACGAGGTCCAGCCTGCCGGGCGGGACGCGGTCACTGGTTGGGCCGACGGCCACGGCGGCGAGCAGCGCGACGGCACCCGCCAGCGTCCATGCCTTCATCGCTCGATAGTGCCAGCCCGTGCCAACGGTCCTCATCTGTTTTGACCGACCGTTCCAATACGGCTATGCTCACGGCGTGGCCAGGACCAAGGAGTTCGACCCGGACACGGCGCTGCGGGCGGCCATGGACCTGTTCTGGCACAAGGGCTACGAGGCGACCTCCCTGCACGACCTCGTCGATCACCTCGGCATCGGTCGGGCGAGCATCTACGCCACCTTCGGCAACAAGCACGAGCTCTACCTCGCCGCGCTGCGTCGCTATGGCGAGGATGTCGGAGGCCAGACGATCGGCGTGCTGGCCCGACCCGGTCCCGCCCTGGACGCCGTCCGCGCCCTCGTTCGCTCCTTCGCCGACGAGGCGCTGGCCGACCAGGACCGCAAGGGTTGCCTGGTGACCAACACCGCGGTCGAGTGCCTTCCCGAGGACCGTGAGTTCGGCAGGCTGGTCGAGGCCAGTTTCGACGCGCTGGAGACCGCCATCGCCGTGACGCTGACCAGGGCCTCGCGCGAGGGAGAGCTGGCCGCTGACAGGGACCCTCGCGCGCTGGCCAGATTTCTGCTCACACTCCTGCAGGGGATTCGGGTGCTCGCCAAGGTGCCCGACGAACGGCGGGTGCGCGACGCCGTCGACCAGGCCCTGTCCCTGCTCGACTGAACGGGCTTTCTTCGGCGACAAATAATGGAACGATCGATCTTGAATCATGGAGGTATGCGATGGGCCGCTTCACCGGCAAGACCGTGCTCGTCAGCGGCGCGGGCACCGGGCTCGGCAGGGCGGCGGCGTTGGCCTTCGCGGCCGAGGGAGCCGCGGTGGTGCTGGCTGGCAGAACAGTGCGGACGCTGGAGGACACCTTGTCGCTGGTCGAGGCGGCCGGAGGGACAGCGCTTGTCGTCCGGGCCGATGTCGGCGTCGAGGACGACGTGCGGCGCGCGGTTGACGCGTCGGTGGCCCGATACGGCCGCCTCGACGTGGCGTTCAACAACGCGGGTGTGCTCGGCGCGGGACCGTTGGTCGACCTTGACGCCGCCACGGTCGACGCGGTGTTGGCGACCAACGTCCGAGGGACCTGGCTGGCGATGAAATACCAGATCCGCCAGATGCTCGCCCAGGGCGGCGGCGCCATCGTGAACATGTCCTCCACCTTGGGCGCTTACAAGGTCAGGCCGAACACCGTGGTGTACGGGGCGGCCAAGGCGGCGGTGCTGGCACTGACCCGAGGCGCCGCACTCGAGCACGCGGCGAGCAACATCAGGATCAACGCCGTCTCGCCGGGTGCCGTGGCCGCCCCGATGTCGATGACGGACGAGACGAGCGAACAGGAGCGCGACCGCAGGCTGGCCGCGCTCATGCCGGTCGGCCGGATCGGCTCGGCCGAGGAGGTCGCCGAGGCCGTGCTGTGGCTCGCCTCCGACGCGGCCTCCTACGTCACCGGGCGGGACATCGTGCTGGACGGAGGCTCCGCGCTGTAGCGAGGGGGCGCGCCGAGGGGACAGCCCGCCCTTGCCGTCTCGGGCCGGCTGGTGTGGGGTTGGCCCATGGGTGACTCCTTCGACGTGATCGTGCTTGGTGGCGGACCGACCGGCGAGAACGCCGCGGCGCGGTCGGTGCGCGGCGGTCTGACCGCGGCCATCGTGGAAAGCCAACTGCTCGGCGGCGAGTGCTCGTACTGGGCGTGCATGCCGAGCAAGGCACTGCTGCGGCCTGGTCACGCGTTGGCGGCCGCCCGCAGGGTGCCGGGCGTGCCGGCCGGTGAGCGGCTCGATCCGGCCGCGGTGCTGGCGCGGCGCGACTCGTTCACCGCCGGCTGGGACGACGCCGGCCAGGTGGAGTGGGCCGAAGGTGCCGGCATCACCGTCATTCGCGGCTACGGGCGGATCTCCGGCGTGCGCGAGGTCTCGGTCGACGGACGGACGCTGACCGCGCGGCACGCCGTGGTGGTCTGCACCGGCAGCACGCCGGTGCGACCGCCGGTGCCCGGGCTCGCCGAGGTGCGGACCTGGTCCTCGCGCGAGGCCACCTCGGCCAAGGCGGTACCGGAGCGGCTGGCCGTTCTTGGCGGCGGAGTGGTCGGCGTCGAGATGGCACAGGCGTGGGCCCGGCTCGGCTCGCGGGTCAGCCTGGTGGTCTCCGCGGACCGCCCGCTGCACCGGATGGAGCCCTTTGTCGGCGACCTGGTGACCGAGGGGCTCGTCGCGGACGGCGTCGACTGCCGCTTCGGCAGGACCGCTCAGCGCGTCGCCGAGGCAGGCGATGCCGTCGAACTCACCCTGTCCGGCGGTGAACGCGTTGTCGCCGACGAACTGTTGGTGGCCACCGGGCGCCGGCCGGCAACCGACGACATCGGAATCGACACCCTCGGGCTCGAACCCGGTGCGCCCCTCGCTGTCGACGACTCCGGCCTCGTGTCTACTGTGGACGGACAGTGGCTCTACGCCGCCGGTGACGTCACCGGCCGTGCACCCCTCACCCATCAAGGCAAGTACGCGGCACGGGTGGTGGGGGACGTCATCGCCGCGCGGGCGAAGGGCGGGCCGGTCGACACCTCTGCGTGGAGCCCGTTCTCCGCGACCGCCGACCATGTGTGCGTTCCCCAGGTGGTGTTCACCGACCCCGAGGTGGCTTTCGTGGGGCGCACCGCGGAGCAGGCCACGCGGGACGGGATTGAGACCGAGGTCACCGACGTCGACATCGCGGTGGCTGGCTCCGCGCTGCACGCCGACGGATACCGAGGCAGGGCACGGATGGTGGTGGACAAGCGGCGGCGAGTTGTCGTCGGAGTCACCTTCGTCGGCCAGGATGTCGCCGAACTGCTCCATTCGGCCACCATCGCGGTGGCCGGGGAGGTCATCGTCGACCGGATCTGGCACGCTGTGCCTGCGTACCCGACGATCAGCGAGGTGTGGCTTCGCCTGCTGGAGGCGTACGGTCTGTAGTTTCGGGAGGACCGGTGACATGACAGGGTCAGTGACATGACCGCAGGCGTGCCGCCACGTGAAGCGCTTGCCGGCCGGTATCGGCTCGACGAGCTGATCGGGGCGGGCGGAGTCGCTCGGGTGTACCGCGCCTTCGACCAACGGCTGGACCGATACGTCGCGGTGAAGCTGTTCCAGCCGGCGTTGGACGCGGTGGCGCGGCGCCGCTTCGTCCACGAAGCCAGGGTGCTCGGCGCCCTGAACCACCCCGGCCTCGTCAGGCTGTTCGACGTCGGCGTCGACGAGGGGCGCGCGTACCTGGTGATGGAACTGATCGACGGCCCAACACTGCTCGACATGGTGTCGCAGGAACCGCTGCCCTCGATCGCGGTCGCCAGGCTGGGCGCGAAGCTCGCGGATGCGCTGGCGTACGTGCACGCCAGCGGGGTCGTGCACCGAGACATCAAGCCGTCCAACATCCTCATCGACGCCGACCAGGAGCCTCGACTGGCGGACTTCGGCTTCGCCAGCGCACTGGACGCCACCCGTGTCTCGCCGACCGGGCAGATCGTCGGTACCGCCGCGTACCTCGCCCCCGAACAGGTGCGCGGGGAGCACGTCGACACCGAGGCCGACATCTACGCTCTCGGCCTTGTGTTGCTGGAATGCCTGACCGGCGAACTGGAGTATGAGGGCCCCAGGGTGGAGGCGGCTCTTGCCAGGCTGAGCCGTCCCCCTCGGATACCCACCGTCCTGCCGGCCCCGCTCGCGGCGACGCTGGTGGCGATGACCCGGTCCGTGCCGAGGGAACGGCCCACCGCCGCGGTGTGCGCGGCCCGCCTGACCGACGTCGCCGCACGGCTGGCCACCAGGCACGGTGTGGCCTCACTCAGACAACTGCGCCGCCGTCGTGCCGCCGCCGCCGTGGCCCTGGCGGCGCTCGCGGTGGCCGGAGTGCTGCTGGCCCGCTCCCACTGGCAGGAACCGGCCTACGTCCAGCAGCACGCCGAGCAGCCGGTGACCTCGACCGAGGCGCCTCAGCCGGAGCTGCCCTACGTGCCGCTGCCGATGACCACCCTGCGCGGGACCGGCGCGGCGGGAGGCCGCTGACCGCTCGCGCCACTCAGCCGGTCAGCGGAAGGCCCAGTGTCCGCTTGGCCAGCGCCGCGAGGTCGTCCCCTCCACGCGCCGTCGCCGTGCCGGTCCACACCGCCTCGACGAGACGCACTGTCGAACCGGCGAGCGAACTGTCGAACATGGCGTTGTCGAACGAGGAGGGCCCGCCCGGCCAGTGGTGGCCCTCTCGCACCAGGTCACTGATCCCGCCGGTGCCCGGCTGTGCGGCCAGCCGCTGGAATCCGACCGCGACGTCCCTGTCGGCGAAGTCCACCTCGGCCACGGCGACCGCGGCGGACCGGCCACCAACCTCGGCGGCGTAGGTCCAGCGACGCAGGTCGGCACACGGGTGGCTGCCTAACCAGACCTGTACGTCGCCGTAGGAGTGTGCGGCACACGCGGTGCCGTCGTGGGTGACGTTGGTCCTGGTGTAGTTGGTGCCGTCCACGGTGGCGGTGGTGGGCTGCACGTCCCGATCCGAACGGTTGGCCAGGGCCACGGAGAGCACGCCGACGACGACGAGTGTGGTGGCCAATGCCGCGATGCCGACGGATCGGCGGCTTGGCCGGCGCGCCGCGGGCCGTGCCGCCTTGGCCTGCCGTGCGGGGCGCGCCCCTTTCGGTTGCTTGACTTTCGGCTGCCTGGCCGGCCGGGACGGTCGCGGCCGCTTGGCCGGTGTTGCCACCAAGGGGTCGGTGGCGGTGAACCCTTCGTCGGCGAGATCCTCGGGCACGCCATCCGGGCACAGCAGCCGCAGCAGGTACCGTGCCTGCGCGAGGCTGAACGGTTGTTCCCTGCGGGACACCTCACGCACGGCGGTCAGCAGCGTCATCGGCTCCGGATGCAGCACGCGCGCCTGTTCCCGTTCCTCGTCCGGCTGGGTTACCGCGCCGACGTAGGGACCGACCGCGATCACCGTGACCGGCTCGACGCCGCTCACAGCCTCTCCGCCGGCCGAGCGCAGGTGCCTTGCCATGGCGGCGGCAGCGGCAAGGGCATCGGCGGCCGGGTTGACCGCGCCGTTCGGACTGACCAGGGGCCAGCCGTCGATCCGCCACTGTCCGGACAGCGGAGCCACCAGCTTCAGCGCGGGGTCCGGCAGGTCGACACCCACCACGACCACCATGGCACGGGGAACGACGATGACCGCGTCGATCCGCCGCGGGTGGTCCAGTGGTTGGTAGCCGAGCAGGGCGACGCCGCCGAGCACCGCGTCGCCGGTCCCCCAGGTCGTGAGGGTCGCCTTGAGGTCGTCAGCCACCTTCGACACCGGGTCACCCAGTCGCACCAGGCGCACCGTTCACCTCCAGCTCGGGTCCGTCAGCTTTCCCGCTGTCGGCCTGCTCACCGTAGCGGGCGCTCACCTGATCGTGTCGACGCGATCAGGGGGTACCAGTCTTGTGAGCGAGCTCACCCGTGTTGAAGCTTCTCATTTGGGTGATCTCTGGATAACGAGCCGGCTGCTCTGCTGGCGAACGGGGGGTACCCCGAGGCAGAATGGCGTACGGGTTGATCCACTGGGGTCATTCGGGCTCTGAGGGCGTAGGGGAAGACGTCCCTCGTCGAGTGCGGAGGTCACCAGTGAACACCATGGGCAGCACCAGTGGCGTTGTGTACGTGCACTCGTCGCCGTCTGCGGTCTGTCCGCACGTCGAGTGGGCCATTTCGGGTGTTCTTGGGAGCCGGGTGGACCTGCGGTGGGCGGCTCAGCCGGCGGCACCCGGCCAGTTGCGTGCCGAGTGTGCCTGGACCGGCGAGGCCGGCGCGGGCAGTGACTTGGCGGCAGCGCTCATGGCGTGGCCGATGCTCCGATTCGAAGTCACCGAGGATCCCAGTCCCGGTGTGGACGGTGAACGGTTCTGCTTCGCGCCGGTTCTGGGGCTGTGGCGTTCCCGCACCAGTGCCAACGGCGACATCGTGGTCACCGAGGACCATCTGCGCGAACTCGCCGCGGCAAGCAGGGGTGGCGAGTCCTTCGCCCACCACCTCGACGGACTGCTCGGCAAGGCCTGGGACGACGCGCTCGAGCCGTTCCGCAGGGCCGGTGATGGCGCACCGGTCAGCTGGCTGCACCGGGTTGGTTAGACGGATCGGGTACGACGTGGCACGCTCGCGTCATGCCGGCCGGAGCGGTGATGCGCACGGAGACGATGGGCGTGGTCCTGCTCGCCCTTCTGGCCGTGGTGACCGCCGTACTCGGCGGCTTGGTCGCCCGCCAGTTCTACGCACAGGATGCGACGGCGCCCGGTGGACAGGCTCCCTCCGAGCCGGGGAGCACGTCCAGCGGACAAGGCTCACCGCCGGTCGGCGACGGTTCCGTGCTGATGCTGCCCGACGCCGACCACCATCCGCTGCACGACCAGGTGCAGGCCGCGCTGCAGAACTACGTCGACGCCATCAATGACCAGGATTACGCGCGGTGGCGTGAAACCGTCTCGCAGCGGCTGGCCGTACAGATGCCTGAAGCGAAGTGGCGTGACGCGATGTCGACCACACGGGACAGCGACATCAGGGTGTACCGGATCAACACCACAACCAGCGAAGTCTATGCGATCTTCACCTTCACCAGCCACCAGTCGATCGACAGGGCTCCGCCGGAAGCTCCGTCCACATGCGACCACTGGTGGGTGGTCTACCCCATGGTGTGGCGGCAGGACAGCTTGCTCATCGATGCCGGTACCGCCAACCTCTCGCCTCAGGTGATCGCCTGCGGCGGCTGAGATCCCATCCGTCGCCGCGCGAGCCTGACCTCCGGATCGTGGACGTCAGGATCACGCGGCCCGGAGTCGGCCGGTCATGTGGGAGTGAAGGCGAGCGCGACGTTGTGCCCGCCGAAACCGAACGAGTCGTTGACGGCGGCGGTCAGCTTCACCTCGCGGGGGGTGTCCGCAACCACGTCGTGCAGCATGCCGGGATCCGGATTCCGCAGGTTCGCGGTCGGCGGGATCACGCCGTCCCGGAGGGTGAGCACGGTCGCGATCGACTCGACAGCACCCGAAGCGCCCAGCAGATGTCCGAGTGACCCCTTGGGTGCGGTCAGCACCGGGTGGTCGCCGATGGCCTTGTGTACCGCGACCGACTCGATGACGTCGCCGACCTGAGTGGAGGTCGCGTGGCAGTTGACATGCCCGATGTCACTCGCGGCCAGCCCACCCGAGCGCAGCGCGGCGTTGATGGCCCTCGCCTGCCCGGTGCCCTCGGGGTCGGGACCCGTGATGTGATAGGAGTCCGCGCTGGTGCCGATTCCGGCGAGCCGCGCGTAGATCCGACTACCGCGCGCCTTCGCGTGTTCTGCGCGCTCCAGCACCAGGATCCCGGCGCCCTCGCCCAGGACGAAGCCGTCGCGCTGACCGTCGAAGGGGCGGGAAGCCTCCTCCGGCGCGTCGTTGCGGGTGCTCATCGTCCTGGCCTGCGCGAAGCCGGCCATGGTGATGCCGGTGATACAGGCTTCGGCTCCGCCGGCGATGACCACGTCGGCCTCGCCCGACTTGATCATCCGCCAACCCCACGCCAGAGCTTCGGCACCCGACGCGCAGGCCGAAACGGGGGCGTGCACGCCGGCCCGTGCGGCGAACGCGAGGCCGACGTGCGCGGCGGGGCCGTTGGGCATCAGCATCGGTACTGTCAGCGGGGAGACCTTGCGCAGGCCATGAACCTCCAGCAGGTCGTCTTGGTGTAGCAGGGTGAGCGCCCCGCCGATACCGGTGCCGATGATCACCGCGAGTCGCTCGGGATCGACGGCATCCTCGTCAAGGCCGGCGTCGGCATAGGCCTGTTTGGCCGCGACCATCGCGACCTGCTCACTGCGATCCAGCCGGCGCGCCTCCACCCTCGGCAGGACCTCGGTCGGCTCCACCGCCAACTGTGCGGCGATCCGCACCGGCATCTCGTACCGGTCAATCCAGTCGTTGTCCAGCCTGCGGACACCGCTGCGGCCGGCGAGCAGGCCGGCCCAGGTCGACGCGACATCCCCGCCGAGCGGGGTGGTCGCGCCGAGTCCGGTGACGACGACGTCGGTCACGCGTTGCTGGCGATGTAACGCACCGCGTCGCCAACGGTCTTGAGGTTGGCCAGCTCGTCGTCGGGAATCTTCACCCCGAACTTGTCCTCGGCCTGCACCGCGATCTCCACCATGGACAGTGAGTCGATGTCCAGGTCATCGACGAAGGACTTGTCGAGGGTGACGTCGTCGACCGCGACCCCGGCGACCTCTTCGACGATCTCGGCCAGTCCGCCGCGAATCTCTTCGTTGTCCACTGTGTGTTCCTTTCCTCGTTTCCGCCGGTGGAGCCGAGTGGCCACCGGAAACCCGTGCCCGCTACGGGCAGATGGCCACCTGTCCGGCGTAGGACAGGCCGGCGCCGAAGCCGACCATCAACATGACCTGTCCGCTGCAGATCCGGCCCGCCGCCCGCATGTGGTCGATCGCCATCGGGATCGATGCCGAGGAGGTGTTGCCGGAGTACTGGATGTCGTC